>Ga0256834_1001910_pt1 | contig 13638 bp, 15 predicted proteins | sample 4281140metaG_FD_190536 | JGI IMG/M metagenome (GOLD analysis project Ga0256834, IMG submission 190536) | Hydrothermal vent microbial communities from East Pacific Rise, Pacific Ocean - 4281-140 | ecosystem: Environmental > Aquatic > Marine > Hydrothermal vents | place: Pacific Ocean: East...
AAGACATCGACCACCACAATAACTAAAGTACCTACAGGATCTACATGGCTCGCCAACCTCTATAGTCCTTAAGAGTCCCTGCTCAACGTGACCAACTACGGCCCATTCTTCACGAACAGCTATTGGGCACGCAAGTATTCTACCATCACTATTAATCGCAAAGGCTCTGTACCCTGCGCCACAGGGAACACCATCAAAGGGTCGAAACAGTACTGCAGTTAACATACCTGTTATTGGAACAATCTTTAGGACAGTACCCTTCTCCAAGTTCTCGAGAAAGAGCTTCACGAGTTGTCTAAAGCCAGGAATATACTTAGACCAAGCCCATTTCTCGAAATCCCATCTATCACACCACACAACATTGAGCTGCCAGTGAATCTTGTCGAAGAGACCAAGCTTAAGGAGATGTGTAACATCGCGATAAATGTCTGAGTCTTCTGTCACGGTCATTCTAGCAATTAGTTCACCCCTAAACCCAATCTTACGTAGATACTGTGCTGCCTCTAGGACCTTTCTATAAACTCCTTTTCCACGATTCTTATCAGTAATATCCTCAGGCCCATCTATTGATAGTAGAACAACATCTATTTTCTTCCAAATTCTCTCAGGTACCTGCTTAACCAATGTAGCATTTGTCTGAATTATAAATCGGCGAGCAGGTACTTCAGAAATTACTTTCTCTATATCTTCAATATTTAGAAGAGGTTCACCACCATAGAAACACACGTTATCGTCTTCTCTAATAATTTTTCGAAGGATCCTTATATCAAATCTGAGACCGTGAGGAACGTATTTCTCAGGAAATGAGCCACCACAGTAGCGACACCTTAAGTTGCATCTACCAGTAACTAAGATGAACCATAGTTTCCTCATTGCTCGGTCACGGTCTTCTCCTCGGTCTGGCCAGTCTTGATTATGCCTCTCTCCTGTAGTAGTCGAAGAGCCTTCCTGACGACCTTCCTTATGATCCACCTCTTCTCAATTGTTCCAAATAACTTAATTGCAAGCTTTCTCAAGCTTCCAACATCTAACAACATCTTGAGTATCTTCTTCTCTTCCTCACTAAGTGGCACATTATAGTAAAGTGCAAGTCTAGCAATCTCAACAGGAGATAATGATGCATTAACAGCATCGTCCGTCATGTTAAGGTACTCGAGAACTTTCAATTCTAGAATTGTGACGTAGGTATCTGGCCTCACGTCACCGTAGAGTTTCTTCAACTCTCTAATCAGCTCCTCTCTACTTGAGAATCCGTCCAATTTCGCATCCTCGTCCGTGAGATCTCTAACACGCTTGTATATTGTCCTGACAATCTCGACCTTAGCAACTACCTTTCCAGCACTGTGAACGTAGACTTCTCTGAACTTAGGCTTCACTATGCCGATCCTGATAGTTCTCGTAATTCCACCAACACCACACTCTAGGAGCTTCTTCAGGTACTTAGATCTCAGCATTAGATGATGCCCAAGGTAGATGACCTTGGGCATCGTGTCTATGCGTGTACTGTACTTTATGAAACTCTTTATTAATCCTAGTCCTAAACCAAGTGAATTATGAACGAGAAGCTAGTAAATGTGCTGAGACATCTCGCTATTGGATCCTGCATCGTCTGCATAATATACATGCTTTATCTTCTTGTGCTATTCTCAGTTTACTTAGCATCAGGTACTCGGGTGAGTGCTTTTCCAACGGTTGCAGAGCTTGCCGCAGGTGTTGTCTCGGTTACGTGCATAATAAACATCCTGTACATCATAGCTAAGAGACGCTAAGCAGTGAACATATGTGTTCATGAACCCCCGTCAAACTTAAAGAACGATCAAGAATGTCTCCGGCGGTGGATCACTTGGAAACAAGGTAACCAGAATATTCTCAAACTACAGGCTCGTGTGCCCAAGATGTGGGAGAGAGTACGAGATTGATCCCTACAGGTTCCGATGTGACAAATGTGGAGAACTACTAGATGCAGAGCTACTGCTAGAGAATGTGCACATTGACCTCGAGAGAATAAAGAGAGAAAGATGGATTGGCGTCTGGGCATTCAGAGAGTTCCTACCAAAGGTTGCTGATATCGTGACGTTACGTGAAGGTAATACTCCACTCCTGAAGTTGCTGAAGGTGAATGGTAATGCCTATGTTAAGTTCGAAGGCGCGAACCCCACAGGATCGTTCAAAGACCGTGGAATGACTGTAGGAGTATCTATTGCAAAGAGCATAGGAGCAAGATACATAATAGTTGCCTCCACAGGTAACACTGCTGCAAGTGCTGCAGCCTATGCAGCACGTGGAGGCTTGACCTGTCTCATAGTTATTCCACGTGGGGGAATTGCACGAGGAAAACTAGCGCAGGCAGTTCTGCATGGAGCAAAGATAGTTGAGGTATCAGGCACGTTCGACAACGCGCTCAGTCTAGTACTTGAGTCACTGTCAAAAATTGGAAAGCGAGGCCTTGTCTATCCACTGAACTCGATAAATGTGTGGAGACTGGAGGGGCAGAAGACAATAGCTTACGAGATCTTCCTTGATGTCGGTGTTCCAGACTACGTGATAGTTCCTGTCGGAAATGCAGGCAACATATATGCTATATGGAAGGGGTTCGAGGAGCTTCGTAGACTAGGCTTGATTGACCATGTGCCGAAGATGATTGGTGTCCAGGCTGAGGGCGCGTCTCCAATAGCTAAGGCATGGCAGCTCGGTCTAAAGGAGCCTCTCTTCACTAGTAGTCCTAAGACAGTAGCCTCAGCGATTAGAATAGGCAAGCCGGTGAATTGGTACAGAGCCTGGAGAGCAGTGGAGAAGAGTGGTGGAATGTTCATCACTGTGACAGACGAGGAGATACTACAGGCACAGCGTCTTCTAGGTCGAGAAGGGATTGGAGTAGAGCCAGCAAGTGCTGCAAGTCTTGCAGGATATCTGAAACTTCTTCAGGAAGGCATTATAGATAGGAAAGATCTCTGTGTTCTCATTGCGACAGGACATGGACTGAAGGATCCTGACATCATACTGAACCTAAGCTACGAGTCTATTCAAGTCTCGTCACCTGAGGAGCTTGTCAGGATAATGCTGAGCGAGCAGCAGCAGACAGATGTCATCGTGATAAAGAGGTAGTAGATAGGTCTGAACATGCCTCTCGTAACGATCATAGGCTCAGGAAGAGTTGGAACATCGGCAGCCCTCTTCCTGATGTTGAAGGAGATATGTGATATAAGACTCATAGACATTGTTGAGGGACTTCCACAGGGAGAAGCACTCGATCTATCACATGCAGCAGCTCTGCTAGGGAAGAACGTAGACATAACAGGCTCAAACGATTACAAGGACATGGCCGGGTCAGACATTGTCATTGTGACAGCTGGCCTAGCTAGAAAGCCGGGAATGACGCGAGAAGAGCTAGCGCTTGAGAATGGCAAGATCGTGAAGTCAATATGTGAGAAGATTCTCGAATATGCTCCTCACAGTATCGTGCTCATGGTAACAAATCCTCTCGACATAATGACCTACGTTGCCCTGAAGGTTCTGAAGTTTCCAAGACATAGAGTCATTGGTTTCAGTGGAACACTAGACTCAGCTAGGCTCAGGTACTACATTGCAAAGAAGCTTGGAGTATCGTATCAGAGTGTTCGAGGCTTTGTGGTAGGTCAGCATGGGGAGAAGATGGTTCCATTATTATCAGCAACATATGTTGGAGGTATACCTGTCACTAAGTTACTTTCTGAAAATGATTTGAAGGAGATTTCTGAAAGAACTGTGAAGGCTGGAGAAGAGATTGTTAAATTAAAGAAGTGGAGTGCCTATCATGCTGTAGGTGCTGGAATTGCAGAAGTTGTCGAATCAATATTGAAAGATAGGAAAGACATCCATAATTTCTCTGCCTTACTCGAGGGTGAGTATGGTGTTAAAGATGTTGTTGCAGAAGTTGTCGGTATACTAGGTAGGAGGGGTATAGAGAAAATCATAGAGTTAGAAATGACCGAAGATGAGAAAGCTAGATTTTATGAGGCTGTACAATGGATAAAAGATCTATGTGAAAAGGTTGTGAAAGAGTTAGGTCTGTAATTTATGAGAATTTTTCCCTTTAATTAAGCCTTGTTAAGACTTTGCTGTTGTAGGGACTGTAGCTGGAACTTCTGCGCCTATGACGATCTCAAGGTTGTTCAATATTTCGACGGCCTTCTTGTAGTGTTCTTCTAACTTTTCTAGGAGTTTTGCCTTTACCTCACTCACAGGCTTTGGATAGTAGACGTATGTGTAGCCGCCAGATCTGGATAGTGCTATCTTTCTCTCTACTAGGCCTGCATTGAGTAATTTCATGAGGCTTCTCTCTATTGTACTCCTGGACTTTCCAATTATGTTCGCGATCTCGGACACGGTCAGCGGCTCGTTACGCTTCTGGTACTCCTGTAGGAGTAGTCTATATACCTCAATGTCAGACTGAGACAGTCCTGCGATCATTCTTAGGATATCTGTGAGTCTTACCGTGATCTCGTCACTTCTTATGTTAGTCATCATACCGCGTCCCTCGAGTTGTAAGAAGGTTCGCGGGTTAAAGTATGCTTCGAAAGTTCACTTTCCCGAAAATTCACATCTCTGTCACAGTGCTGAGCACCAAGGTCGAACAAGTCTGCAATAGGATAAGAAGACCATTCGTCGAACTTTGCCAGAGTTTTAAAGAAATACCCTAAGATCTTGTCTAGAAATACTGTTCGACTAGTCACGCCTGTTTCAGAGCTGTTCAAAGAAGGTTCATGAAATACCAAAGTCTTATATTTTTCATATCGTCCATCATCCCATGCCTGAGGTGAGAATTGAGGAAGTGCCCGAGAGACGTTTTGAGCGTGTTGGTCTTCATAGTCACATAAAGGGTCTCGGCGTTAGGAATGGCAAAGTAGAGTTCATGGCAGATGGCTTCGTTGGTCAGACAGAGGCACGTGAGGCAGCGTACTATGTTGTCAAGCTCATAAAGGAGGGTAAGTTTGGAGGAAAGGCTGTCCTGATAGTTGGTCCTCCTGGCACAGGAAAGACTGCCCTAGCCATAGGCATTGCTAGAGAGCTTGGTCCAGATACTCCATTTGTCCAGATTAGTGGTGCAGAGATCTACAGTGTCGAGGTCAAGAAGACGGAGTTCCTGATGAGGGCTCTAAGAAGAGCCATAGGTGTCAGAATCAGAGAGTGGAGAAAAGTGTACGAAGGTGTTGTGAAGAGCATCGAGTTCAAGTATGGTAGACATCCATACAATCCGTATCTGCAGATTCCTGTAGGTGCGACAATTAGACTGAAGACACGTGATGACGAGAAGACTCTCAAGGTACCTGAGGAAGTCGCTGTTCAGCTAATTGAGCTTGGCGTTGAGGAGGGCGATCTGATAATGATAGATGCAGAGACTGGAAGAGTCATAGTGGAGGGTCGTGCAGAAGAGGAAGCTTCAGAGAAGTACGATATTTCTGTTAAGAGAAGAATAGAGCTTCCGAAGGGTCCAGTATTCAAGGAGAAGGAGATTGTGAGATTCTTCACACTGCACGACCTTGACATGTACTTTGCTAGGCAGCAGGGTCTAGTATCTGCAATGTTATTCGGCTTCACTATTGAGGAGAAGGAAGTTCCAGCAGACATCAGGAGAAAGGTCGATGAGCAGGTGAAGCAGTGGATTGATGAAGGTAAGGCAGAGCTAGTGCCGGGAGTACTGTTTATCGATGATGCTCACATGCTCGATATTGAAGCATGGGCTTTCCTGTCCAGAGCCATGGAGAGTGAGCTATCGCCAATAATAGTGCTTGCAACAAACAGAGGAATGGCAAAGGTCAGAGGCACGGATGAGGTATCGCCACACGGTATACCACTAGACATGCTCGATAGACTAATCATAATTAAGACAAGACCATACACAGAGGAGGAGGTTCGCGAGATCATTAAGATCAGAGCAAAGGAGGAGAAAGTTGACCTAACAGACGATGCTATAGAGGCACTGACCAAGATAGCAATGGAGCACAGTCTAAGACACGCAATTCAGCTACTTGCACCTGCAATGATTAGGGCAAAGGAAGTTGGCAGGACAAAAGTCACGAAAGAAGATGTCGAGTACGTGAAGAGACTATTCATGAGCCTAAAGGAGAGTGTTGAGTACGTAAAACAGTACGAGAACCTACTACTAAGATAAAACTCTAGCTAATATACACCTCGTACGTTCTCGTCTGTCCAGAATCTGAATAAACTTTAACGATGTAGGTTCCCGTCTCGAAAGATGTTTTGCATATAACTTCGAAACTCTCGCACTTTTCAGGTTCTATAACTAAGTTAAGCGTGCGAAAACAGTTATCATAAAGTTCTCCAGAAGTTGCGTTAAGTATTTCTGCGTAGACTATTTTAACAGGTACCTTGCCTGTATTAAGCACGTACACTCTCATTGTTCCATTACTCTTGTAGTACTTAACTGCTGTTATGGCAAAGTTAACCATAGGAAACGTGTGACGTAGAGAAGACACGAGTGAGGACTGGTAACGTGTCAACGTTATGTAGATCAGCAGAGCCATGGAGCAGACTATGGCAACGAGCAGTACTGCACCTACAATGTTCTCAAGACCTCGACTCATCTAGTAGTTCTCGATCATTCAGGTTGTAATAAACTAACCTCAGCTATCGAATAGGAACGTTTAATAAGTCCACAACCTGCAACGTCGTGAGATGGCTAGTAGAGAAGGTATTGCGCCTGTACCTGAGGGAGAGTTTCTAGTACCAATAGAGAGGTACATGGCAGCAGGAGTCAGACTTGGAACAAAGGTATCTAACAAGTACCTAGAGAAGAGAGGTTTCATATTTGCTGTACGTCACGATGGTCTAAGAATATTTGACCTCAGGAAGATTGACGAGAGGATAAGAGTTGCAGCCAAGATGATAGCAATGTACGAGCCATCGAAAGTAGTTGTAGTATCAGCAAAGCCATACGGCTGGAGACCAGTCCAGATGTTCTGCAAGTTCACTGGCTGCAAGCCAATCATTGGCAGATTCATACCAGGCACCTTCACGAACCCAAGAGCCTCATACTACACTGAGGCTGACCTGCTAGTAGTTACAGACCCTAAGGTCGACGTCCAGCCAATAACAGAGGCAGCTGCACTAGGCATACCAATAATAGCACTAGTCGACACGGACACACCATTCCACTACATAGACCTGATGATACCATGCAATAACAAGGGCAGAAGAAGTCTCGCACTAATATACTGGCTTCTCGCAAAGCTTGTACTAATAGAGAGAGGAGTTCTCAAGCCAGGTGAGGATCTGCCAGTACCACCTGAGGAGTTTGAGACTAGGGTAAGAGAGATAGAGTGAAGTGCTGCACAGTATTCGAATCGCCAGAGTACGAGATTCAGGAATGTGAAAATAGCCTACTAATACTGAAACCAAGGTCTAATCAAACACAGGAACTTCTAGTACAGGCACAATCTGAGGATAATATAAAGAACTTGATATTACTACTTCTGCTACTTTGCAAAAACGGTATACTCGTAAAGGCAACTACCGACAATAATTTCAATATAAGCAATAATGTAAATATCTTGAAACTATACGACGAACAGATAGAACTGTGGATTGGGAAAAGACCCATATTCAAGATACCTCTAATCCTCAAAGCAAGCTACGTGCTTGGTCTCGTAGACTTGATTAAGCACGCTCTGTCTCGTCTCTCGCGATGAGAGTACCTCTCTTCATAGAGTTCTCAGGACGAAACGTCCTAGTAATTGGTGGTGGTGAGGTTGGTACAAAAAGAGCAAAGAAATTTCTAGAAGCCGGAGCTAACGTTGTTGTTCTCTCAAAAGAATTCTCTGAAGAATTGAGACAACTCGAATCAGAGGGTAAAGTAATGCTTGTTCAGGTAGACCTCACAGAAGCTACGAGTATCCAGACTCTCTCATTTTGGATAACATGGGCAGACTTAGTAGTGTACACAGTTCCTGATGATAGACTTGCAATGCTTGTTCGTTCACTATGTAAAATACACAGGAAACTACTGAATGATGCAACATCTGCCGAGTATACAGACGTTGTAATACCAATGGAAAGCAAAGTTGATAGTATCAGAATAGCAGTCACTACTGAGGGTAAGAGCAGTATTCTTGCTAAGGTTGTCTTAAGAGAACTAGCTAGGTATATTGAGAATAATAATGAATTGAGAAACTATGCCACTACATGGTTTTCAGTAAAAGATTATTTGAAGAGGAATGTTAAAGACAGGAAACTTAGAATGAGAATTTATTATGAACTATCAAGCGATTCTGTGTTTAATGAGCTTGCAAAGAAGTCTCCAGAGGACGCTCTTAGGTATGTGTATGAGAAAGTTAAGAAGCTTATTGAGGGGTCTTAAATTCCTGACATGCTCCTAGGCAGAGCTGTGCAAGTGTATTTATGTCCTTATTTAGCAGGTTTTCTCTATCAAATGAGTATACATAACCTCTGCTTGTATCATATTTTGTGCATGTGAGAGCTTGACATAGTGTATCAAGTACGTGTCTTACTATGTATCTTACGATTGCTTGACTACATGTCGATTTTAAATCATTCATTATTTGAGCTACAAGCTTTCCTGTTCTGAACGATATATATTTACCCTTGCTCTGCTGTGTCTCCTCTAGGATCTTCTGTAAGGTAAGCATAATGATCTGTGAAGGAGTGCAGCTTTCTCCCATTGCTATTTCCCTGCGAGTTCTTTGTGACGTTACGTATAAGGACAGTGTATAAGGGAGCGCAGGAGGGTAAGTCGTAAATTTCGGTGTACCCCCTCCGGTAGAGACACCCTTGGAGCTGAGAAGAGTTCAGGAAGTTGTAGCACAAGCAGTATCCCATATCACGCATAGACCCTCAGTGCTGAGAGTACGTGCTCTAGATGCCGTAGGCCGAATCTTAGCGAGAGACGTTACTGCGCTAGTGGATGTACCACCTTTTGATCGTGCAGTAGTTGATGGATATGCTGTCAGGTCTCGCGATACAGTATCAGCATCTCCATCAAGTCCTGTACTGCTGAGATTAGTCAAGACTAGGCGAGTAGGTCCTGGAGAAGCTGTAGAGGTCGCGACAGGTGACCCCTTGCCAGAGGGAGCTGATGCTGTAGTTATGTACGAGCACACGAGCAAGGCTGGTCCTGACATTATTGAGGTGTTTCAGCCTGTTCCACCTTTTGGAAACGTGTCGAGAAGAGGAGAGGATGTACAGCGTGGGCAAGTAATATTTAGGAAAGGTCATATTGTGACAAGGCTAGATGTTGCACTACTAGCATCGTCAGGAAATATTGAGGTCGAGGTGTACGATATATCTGTTGCACTAGTATGTACGGGGGACGAGATCTTTGATATTGACAAAGTCTCGAACCTTGAAGAACTTGAGAGACTGTATTTAGAGGGCAAGGTTCTGAACACGACTCGTCTTGTGCTAGAGCATTTTTTACAACAGTTTGGTGTTAAGGTACATTACGTCGGTGCTGTACCTGATGATGAGCAGGAAATTGCTACAATCGTAGATAAGTGCGTGGAAAAACACGACATGGTTATCGTAACGGGAGGAACGGCCCTAGGTAAGCGCGATGTTACTGTACGAGCAGTAAGTAAACTGAAGCCGAAGTTCATGTGGACAGGACTGTGCATAAGGCCTGGGAGACCATCTGGAATAGCAATCCTGAGAGGAAAGCCTGTCCTCCTACTAAGTGGCTTTCCAGCAGCTGCAGTAGCTGGTCTACTTAGTGTAGGTAAACTTGTGCTAGAGCACCTTATTGATGCTAAGCTTGAGCTTAGTCTAATATCAGGTATCGTTACTAGACGTGTTGCGAAGCCACCACACTTGAGAGCCTTTGTGCGTGCTTACGCATGTGTAGATAGGAATAGTGGAGAAATCAGAATAGAGCCACTCGCAGTTACTGGAAGTGGTCTACTAACAACACTCACGCGAGGTAATGTACTGATAGAGATCCCCGAACTGGAGGAAGGTATTGATGAGAACATGCGCGTGATTGCGTATCTGTTAGGCAAAGTTTACTACTGTCAAGAGCAGTGATGTAACTACCATGTCGAGCGTAATTGAGTACATTCGAGATACACCAATGGTCGTCGAGAAAGTCGAGAAAGCTCAGATAAGATGCTTCGAAGTTCCAAAAACCAAGTACTTCGCAAGAGGAGAACTACTGTACATAGGCTTCATGCTAAACATGAGAGATGACGAAGTACAGAACAAGATAAACGAGATGCGTCTTGGAAGAAAGACCATAGAGAAAGTATATGCCTGTAGACTTGACGCAGATCCATGGAGTAGCACAAGAATGATACTACCAAGCCTTCTCGACAATGAGACCGATCTAACAGAACTAGAGCCAATAGGCAATGCTCGCCTCAGAGTAATGTTACATTTCAATGGTGTGAAAAATGTTGTATGCGTAACACTTCACGAATATGACGAGTTCAGAGAGCTCGTCATAACAAAATTAAAAGGCATAAAAGGAGTAGTGCGCTACATAATATACTTCTAGACAAGAGTCACAACCTCACCTTCTAAATTTCCCACAAACTTCTTAACAAACATCTTAATTGCAGCAACTATCTTATTCTCCCTAACACCTTCCTGCTCCTCATATCTAACAATTACATAAGGCTCGATCTTCTTCAAGAAGCTCTTCAAATCAGGATCGTCCATCGCTAATCCAGCAGTCGCTAACACAACACTTCCTCTACCCTGCTCTAAGAATGCTTCTACGCTAGCCTCCAACGCTATCCGGAGCCCCTTAATAAATAGCGCAATATCAAAATTGTCGATTATAACAACATCGTACTTAACAATCTCCATTAACTGATTCTGAAGTTTATCAATATCGAAATTTCTAAAGAAGTCCTGCAACAGCAAAGTCATATCTATAAACTTAACATTCTCGCCAGTATGTCTCAAAAATTCTGATAACTTCTCCAAAACCATTCTCCTTCTATCATCATTATTATCGAGGTAAAGCACGGTCTTGGAACTAGAGAGAGCAGCACACAATCTATCTAATACATCGACAATTCTCATGTAACTCCTTGAGCCGGAGTCTAAATATATGACTAACAGCTAAAAATCACAGCTTGAGTAAAGCTATGAAATAGCCGTTGGTCTCATGTACATGGGGGAATAGTCTAAGTGTCCCTTTCAGGAATGGATTTTGAAACTTTGAAAAACTTGAAAGCTCTACAAGTTCAAGACCTTGTTCATCAATTAACTTCTTAATATTGTGCTCATTTTCTTCAAACGTTATTGTGCATGTTGAGTACAGTATATATGTTGACCTAGTGCAAACGTTAGAAATTACTGCTCTAAGAATTTTGTACTGATGCCTTGCATACTCGTTAATATGATGTTTCCTAATCCATAACCTAACTTCAGGACTATGAGCTAGCTTTCCAAGTGAGGTGCAGTCAGGGTCAACGAGTACTAAATCAAAACCTCTACTTCTTACACAGGGCTTAAGCGCATTCGTACATATAACATCTACATTGTAGTAACTGTACTTTTTCAGTAAATTATTCTCAGTTTCTATACGTTTGTACGATACGTCAAGTGCAGTAATGTGAATTTTCCTGTTTTTTAGCTCAGAAAGATGCATTGCTTTTCCACCAGGTGCTGAACATACATCAAGCACATTTCTAGCATCGCTAACATATGTAACTGCTACATGAGATACAAGTGCCGAAGCCTTATCCTGAATGTAGAACAAGCCCTCTCTATACTCCGGAATTTTCTCTAAACTAATATTGAGCGAGCGAACCTTCACTATATCAGGAAGATCTTCGTCTTCTATAACATCTGCTCCTCTGTCTCTTAACCTTCTAACTAACTCATCTCTTGATATTCGTGTGATATTTACTCTAATATACATGACGGCCTTCTCATTAAATGCCTTAAGCATTTTCTCTACTTCATTCTCAGGAAAATATTTAAGAAGATATTCAACTAACCAGCGTGGAATACTGTAGATTACGCTTAACTTCTCTACATTATTTAAGTCTTTGACAACTTCTTCTACTGTTATTTCCTTAATTTTCAAAATATCTTCAGGTCTTACATTAGCGATCTTTGAAGACTTTAGAACTCTTGCTACTCTATCTGGTTGTATGTTTCGGAATTTTATCTCGTATGCGAGTACACGTAGTAGATATTTTCGAAAATTATCGAGTTTTTCTATAGAAATTCCTACATAGTTTAGAAGTTTGTCGAGTAGTATGTAGTTTCGAACGGTCCCAAGGCATAGTGCTAGTATTACATCTCTTACGTTTCTTACAGAGGGGTCTATCCTGATGTAGTCCTCTATTGCTCCTCTTATCGATATCATTCTTTCCTCAACGCGCTGCAGTATCTTTGCGCATGCGATCTCTATCAGAGTCATTCGGCGCTCTTCGTATGGTATGTCTGCACTATGTTTCTTACTAGCTTAACAACGTCTCGCAGATATCTGAGCTGTAGATAGTAGTCTATTCCCTGTGAGATTGCTTGTAGACTAGCATCTACTATGTTCGTGGATGCGTAAGTGGTAGTCCAGTACTCTGAGAGATCTCTCGCCATGAATGTTATGTCGACTCTCACGGTAGATGCCGTGTGCTTAGGTACTCCGAGAAGGGTGACCTTGTAGTCTACTAGTTCTACGTTATTTACTTCAGGATAGCATTTTGCTAATGCACTTCTTAGTGCTATATCTATGGCATGCACGGGTCCGTTACCCTCACCTGCCTCTATTATGACCTTATCCTGTGCCCTGACCTTTATCCAGCTCCACGATCTGCCATTATCAATGTTCTCGCACATGACTTTCCACTCAAGTACTTCGAAGAACTGTCTGTAGAGTCCGAGATGTTTGAGAACTATGAGGACAGCACTTGCCATTGCGTGATCGAAATTGAGTCCTTGCTCTTCAAGTCTCTTTATTGAGTCTAGTGCAGCAGCTATTCTAGGATCATTCTTAGGTATCTCGATGCCAAGTAGCTCGCGAACCTTTGATAATATTGCGGATCTTCCACTAAGCTCAGAAACGACAAACTTTCTCGTGTTTCCAACTATTTCAGGATCGACATGCTCGTAGGCTCTTCTACACTTTAGTATTGCATCAATATGCACACCTGCCTTATGTGCAAACGCGTTCTCGCCAACATATGGCTGGTAAGGATTCTTTGTAAGTCCAGTGAGCTCATACACTATGCGAGAGATATGTGTTAGATGACGAAGCTTCTCAACTCCTCCTCTAAGTGCTTCGATCCCAAGCTTCAACATTAGGTTAGGCACAACTTGGCACAGATCGGCATTTCCACATCTCTCTCCTATGCCGTTGATCGTGACTTGCACATGAGTCGCACCTGCGAGAACAGCCATGATTGTGTTCGCGACAGCGCAGCCAGTGTCATTGTGCAGGTGAACTCCTACCATACTATTCTTAACGTGTGCACGAACTTGACGTACAATGTTGTACACCTCGTGAGGTAGGCAGCCACCGTTCGTGTCACATAGCACTATTGTCCTGACCTTGAGCTCGTCAAGTAGTTTGACAACCTTTAGTGCATATTCAGGATCTTCCTTATAACCATCGAAGAAGTGCTCAGCATCAAATATTACGTCTAGTCCATGGTTTTTGAAGAACTGTACAGT
>Ga0256834_1001911_pt1 | contig 13636 bp, 11 predicted proteins | sample 4281140metaG_FD_190536 | JGI IMG/M metagenome (GOLD analysis project Ga0256834, IMG submission 190536) | Hydrothermal vent microbial communities from East Pacific Rise, Pacific Ocean - 4281-140 | ecosystem: Environmental > Aquatic > Marine > Hydrothermal vents | place: Pacific Ocean: East...
ATAACGCCTATCAAAGAACCAATGCCAGCGTACTCTCCTGTGGTCATGGTGCGGTAATCAGCCGCTTTTTCTTCTGGAATGTAATTGGTGTAAGGATCGAGCGAAGCCAGCATGGCATTAATGCCTGTTTCTATGGTTTTTTTAGGATCAACCTCATCTACATAAAACGCATTTACTTCTTTAAAGAGAGTAGCGAAAATATCGAGATTTTTGGCTATTTCGAAATACTTATTACTAGGAGTAGCCATTGCTATAAGCACACCCATCACTCCAATTAACAGGAATGCCCGTAATGATTTATTTGCCGTTTTTCGCCACATATTTTTGAATACGGATTAATGATTGTTCTAATGGATTTGCAATGGAAGCATAATCCAATATTTCTTTAGACGTATAAATATACGCAATATTGAGTACTTTAGGTTCGGCAGGAAGCAGGTGTTTATGTAAACGGTAGGCTTCACGCATCCTCCTTTTTAAGAGGTTTCGATCCACCGCTCTTTTAAAGATGCGCTTAGGCACCGAAAAAAGAATCTGATGCTGATTGCCCTCCGGGTTTGGAAGAGTAATGACTTTAAAAGGGTATAAATAAAAAGAGGAGCCATTTTTAAATAGCTCCTGAATATCTTTTTTACTCGAAAGCCTTTCGTCTTTCGTAAATGTGTACCGTACTATTTTATCAAACTTTTCCATTTGACAAATAGAATAGCTTAAAGGCTAATTATCTTTTATGCCTTTTTTCGCTAGATACAGTTAATTTTTTTCTTCCTTTAGCTCTTCTGTTGGCTAAAACTGAACGACCGGCTGCAGATTCCATTCTTGTTCTGAATCCGTGCTTGTTTCTTCTTTTACGTTCCGAAGGTTGGTATGTTCTTTTCATTATATGCTAATTCGAATATTCTAAAAACTGGGCTGCAAAGATAGGAATTAAATCTAAACTTGCAAACCCAATTTTAAAATTGACAATTAATAATTGTGATTATTCTATCTTAAATATTGCTTCATCAACTGTACCGTTTACTTCCACCGAAGTAATTTTTGCTTCTAATTTCATAGGCCCCATTGGAATTATTACTAAATGAGGAATTAATACACCGCTTTCAGCAGAATAGTCTTGATAATCAACATTCTGCACTATTTCTCCCTGAGGGGTAGTTACAAAGTTGGCTACTCGAACTTTAAGACCTGATTCCATATCGAAATAATTGGTTGTTTTTTTACCCGAAGGGTACACAACATCAATTGAATAGGCATAATTATCACCTACTTTTTCAACGGCTCCCAAGGTGGTTTTTACACCAAGTTCCGCATAGTTTAACTCAGGGATAAAAGCAGCATCAATTAGAGCATCTTTGGTCTTATTTTCATCATCAGGCGTTTTTGTTCCACGTGAATACTCGGCATAATTTGTTCCATCAAATACTTGTTTTTGCATTTCCATAGCACCTCCCATTACAATTGAAGTATAGGATTTATTGGGACTTACATTATACGTAGTAAAGGATAGTTTCTGTCCTTGAATTTCAGCTTCACTAACCATTTTTATAGATTTTACAGCATTAATAACCTCTGTACCTCCAATTGCTTTTATATAATCTGCAATTACCTTTTCAGCCGTTAGACCCACAGGCAATTGTGGGGCATCGCTAGGTGTATATTCATTACCATAATTATCGAAATACTTAACTTCTCCGAAAGCAGCCAATTTATCTTTAATTTCAGAAGCCTTACCTACTACCGTAAAATAAGCTTTATCAGGGTGAATGTATTTTTGGGCCGTTGCTTTTACATCAGCAATAGAAACTGCCTGCACCTTTTTAAGGTAGCTGCTATAATAATCTTCTGGAAGATTATAACGGGCAGTGTTAATGGCAAATCGTGCCACCGTTTGAGGCCGCTCTAACGAACGAGCAAAGCTACCTGCAATAGAGCTTTTAGCAAGATTGATTTCCTCTTCGGTTACATCTTCTATTTTAATTTTATCCAACTCAATGATAAACTCATTAAATGCACTGTCGGTAACTTCGTTACGCACACTGGCAGATGCACTAAAGGCTCCCACTAGTTCATCGCTACTTAAAGAAGAGTACGCACCATAGGTATAGCCTTTATCTTCTCTTAAGTTGATAAATAACCTGGCCGAAGAACCTCCCCCTAAAATTTGGTTTAACACACGTGCTTTAATTACATCAGGAGTGCCCGTTTTTAACTCAACAGGATAGGTTATATCAATAACAGACTGAACGGCTGAAGGCTTATCCACCAAAGCCACAAATGTTTTTTCCGGAGCTTTTGGCATTTCATACGTTGGGCTAGGTACATCTCCTTGCTCCCATTTAGCAAAGTATTTCTTTACCAGTTTCTGCGCTTCCTTTTTATTGATATCTCCAACAATAGCCAAATAAGCAATATTTGGTTTAAAATAGGTTTGGTAATAGTTTCTGATATCTTCAATTTTAATATTACCCACCGTTTCTTCCGTTGTTAATGTTCCGTAAGGATGATTTTTGCCATACACCAAGGCAGTAGCAACATTGCTGGAAATGCTGTTCGCATCTTCTTTATTAGCTGCTAAGCCCGAAATGGTTTGTGTTTTAATTTTCTCCAATTCTTCTTCCGGAAAAGTTGGATTAAAAAGCACATCCGACATTAATTCTAATAATGTTTCCTGGTGTTTTGTAAGCGATGAGGCATATACCGAAGTAGCACTGGCTCCTAAGCTGCCTCCAATAAAATCAATGGCTTCGTCTAACTGTTCTTTGGTTCTGGTAGTGGTGCCTCTACGTAGCATCGTACCCACCATATCAACATACCCAGCATTATCAACTTCCATTACAGGTTCGTGATCAAACACTAAGCTTAGTGTAACTCGAGGTAATTTATGGTTTTCCACAACAAATACCTTCATTCCATTTTTAAGTGTAAACGATTCATAATCTCCGATTTGAATCGACTTTGCAGGGGCTGGGGCAGGTAGTTTTGATCTATCTACTTGTGCGTTTACATTACCAATAAAGCCCAGTGCAAGTATGTATATAAATATTTTTTTCATTTAATTTCTTATTTTATGATCCTTAGAGAAAATAATAAACCCGTCATTCTGATCCGCCAGTTGGCGGAGAAGAATCTGTACAAACTAAGTAATATTGTTGATTCAGGTTGCATCATATCTCGCAATGATGTGCTATTGAATTGTTCCTCTTCGTAATTCATTTTAATTAGTTATCTGTTTCTACTGCTGAATCCTCCGGCTTTTGCTGAGCCGATTTTGGTAAGTAGTAAAGGTTAACTCTATTGTCTTTGGTAAGGTATTTTTTTGCCACATTCATAATATCCTCCTTAGTAACCTTCATATAGCGATCTATTTCACTATTAATTAAGTTAGCATCTCCAAAGTACACGTAATAGTCTGCCAAGCTTTCTGCCACTCCCTGAACGGTAGAATTGCTAGAAATAAAATTATTTTCCATTTGATTTTGAAGCTTTTGATATTCCTTGTCACTTATTAGTTCTTCTTTCACCAAATCAATTTGGGTTTGCATAGCTGCATCTAAATCCTCTGGTGATTTACCCAGATTGGCTAGACCAATAGTTATAAACAAACCACCTTCTTCTAATGAATACGGAAAGGCAAATACCTGTGCAGCAATTTCTTCTTTATCTACCAGCTCTTTATAAAGGCGAGAGCTTTGACCACCGGAAAGCAAGGTAGTTAGCATTTGCAAGGCATAATAATCATCAGTGCCTTGTTTTGGCATTCTGTAGCCATACATAACGGCTGAAAGCTGTATGTTATCAAAAACTTCTTCTTTTACTTCTCCGCCCATATCAGGAGCTGTAATGCTTGGTCGTGGAATTTCCTTTGTGCCTTTTTTAATTTCAGAAAAGTATTTAGCAATAAGTGCTTTCGTCTGTGCTTTGTCAATATCACCGGCTATAGATAGCGTGGCATTATTGGGCACATAAAATGTGCTGTAAAAATCTGCAAAATCCTGATCCGTGGCTGCATCAATATCTGCAAACGATCCAATAGGAGTCCATTCGTAATTAGTGCCTTTATAAGCTGCACTAAACATTTTTTCCTGAAAGCTCATATAGGGGCGGTTATCAATCCGCATCCTTTTTTCTTCTTTTACTACTTCTTTTTGCGTAGCAATACCTGTGGAGTCAATTTTAGCATGCAACATTCTCTCCGATTCCATATAAAGCCCAAGTTCTAATTGGTTAGAAGGCAATGTTTCGTAATAAAAAGTTCTATCATGTGAGGTATTGGCGTTTAACGTGCCACCTGCAGCCTGAATAATTTTCATAAACTCTCCTCTTTCAATGTTGGGGGAGCCTTCGAACATTAAATGTTCAAAAAAGTGGGCAAATCCGCTTCTGCCAACAGGTTCGTTTTTAGAACCCACATGGTAAAGAACAGATACCGTTACAATAGGAGTTGTATTATCCTGATGCAGGATAACATGCAGTCCATTGTCGAGGTCGTATTCTTCAAATTTAATACGGCCTTCTTGTGCATACGCACTTCCTATGAACACTGCCAGCAGGAGTGTCCAAAGCATTCGTAGTTTCATTTTGGTCTTGTTTGATTAGTAATTGATTTATTGCACAATTCTACAAAACAATTGCTAAAAAGTGTGATAGTAGTGAAGTGATTTGAAAAGATTATTTCTGCCTCAAAGAGGCAGAAAATTGCTTGTTGACACCATTGCTTGGGTAATGGTCTCCTTTTCAGGTAATGGCCAAACCAGTGGATTGGATGGTATTAAAATGCTTTCTAATCTTGGAGAATTGCCTGCTTTATTTCTAATACTTTAGTGGTTGCAGTTGGAATGGTGAGGCTAATTTGGAATTCTTTTAACCGCTAAGGTCGCTAAAGAAAACTGCCAAGGTCGCAACATAAGTATTGCGACCTTGGCGCTTTTAAAACTTAGCGTTCTTGGCGGTTAGTTCACAAGTTGGTTTAATATCTCCTTGGCTTGACCATCTTCTAATCTTGGACCAAACTTAGATACTATTTTTGAAGCAGCCAGGCTTGCAATTTTACCAGCATCGGCATAACTGTGCCCGTTGGTAATACCATATAAAAAGGCTCCGGCAAACATATCTCCAGCCCCATTGCTGTCGATTGCATCTACTTTGTAAGACTCAATGTCAATAAAGGTATCGCCATCAAAAATCATAGCACCATTTTTACCTAAAGTGATGGCAAAACGTTTGGCAATGAATTTAAGCTTTTCACGAGCTTCTAATAAATTATCAGTGCCTGTGTATTGCATTGCTTCGTCTTCGTTGCAAAAAAGAAGGTCAACTCCTTCGCCTATAACTTCTTCAAAACTTGGCTTAAAGAAATTTACAATGGCTGGGTCAGAAAGTGTGATACTGGTTTTTACACCATATCTTTCTGCTAACGCCTTCGTTTGCTTCATTGCCTCTTTGCCATTATCCGAAGTAATTAGATAGCCTTCAATATATACATAATCTGCATTTTTAATAGCCTCTTCATCAATAGCAGAACTATCTAATGTTGCGGTAATGCCTAAAAAAGTATTCATGGTTCTATCAGCATCAGGTGTAACCATTACCAAACATTTGCCTGTAATGCCTTCTTCAAGTTTGTCTTGATTAAGGTTTGTGTCCAACCCTGCTTTGGTAAGATCGTTCATGTAAAACTTGCCATAATCATCATTAGCAACCTTGCACGAATAAAACCCACTTCCTCCAAATTGACTCACACCTATCATGGTGTTAGCTGCTGAACCACCTCCTTGTTTTTTAATGCGTTCCCCATCAATGGCTTTTACCATTTTAGTTTGGCGTTCTTCATCTACCAAGGTCATAACCCCTTTTTCAATCTCATTGGTGCGGAAGAATTCCTCTTCTACTTCAAACTCAATGTCCACCAAGGCATTTCCAATGCCATATATATTATATTTTTTCATTTCTTTTTGTCAAATTGGAGGGCAAAAATAGCAAATATTTTATCTAGAAACGTCATTCTTGCGAAGGCAGGAATCGGTAAAATTTATAATAGTTTCTCGACTACTAGGAATTGGTGGAGTTACTATATTTGAAAAATGTATGCCATCGTGGATATTGAAACTAATGGAGGGAGCTTAAAGAACTCCAAAATAACTGAAATAGCGGTATATCGGTACGATGGAGAAAAAGTGATTGATACTTTTATTACATTAATCAACCCTGAAACATATATTCCTCCATACATCACCCAGCTTACAGGCATTAGCAATGATATGCTGGTTGGAGCTCCTAAGTTTTTTGAAGTTGCCAAACAAATTATTGAGATTACGAAGGATGCCATTTTTGTAGCTCACTCCGTAAACTTTGATTATACGATAATTAGAGCGGAGTTTAAAAAATTAGGTTATGATTTTACAAAAGAAAAACTGTGCACCGTAAAACTTAGTCGCAAACTCATTCCACTTCAACCTTCGTACAGCTTAGGCAAATTAGCTGACAGTTTAGGAATAGAAATTAATGGTCGGCACCGTGCAGGAGGCGATGCAGAGGCTACGGTAAAGTTATTTGAGATATTAATTTCTTTAGACTCGAAAAAAATCGTTTCCGGCAATGTTAAACCAAGTGATCCCAAATTTGAAAATGCCAATATTAGTGCGGAGCAAATTAATATGTTGCCGCAAGAAGCGGGTGTATATTACTTTTTTAATGCGGATCAAGAATTGATTTATGTGGGAAAAAGCAAAAATGTTCGTAAGCGAATAATGACGCATCTGCTTAATAGCCAAACAAAAAAAGGGTTGGCTATGCGCAAAGAAATTGTTGATATAGATTTTGAAATCACAGGAAGTGAATTGGTTGCTTTGCTTAAAGAATCGAATGAAATAAAAGAAAAAAAACCATTCTTTAATAGCGCTCAAAAGCAAACCTATTTTCAGTATGGCTTGTTTACTGATCAGCAATTAGATGGCTTTATTCGGTTGGAGTTAAGAAAAATAAAAGAAGGTTCTTTGCCTTTAACAGCATACGGCTCCAGAAAAGAAGGAATAGAACACCTCTACAAATTGAATGAAGAATTTAATTTATGTCTCTCATTAACTGATTTAAACAAGTCGAAAGGTGCATGCTTTCATTATAAAATTAAACAATGCAATGGTGCTTGCATTGGCAAGGAACTTGCAGAAGAATATAACAAGCGAGTGATGGAAGCGTTAAGTACCTTTAGGTTTACCATTCAAAATGTATTTTTGGTTGATAAAGGAAGATCATTAAATGAGCGTACTATTGTGCAGGTTAAAAATGGCAGATATGTGGGTTTTGGTTTTGCGCCATTACATGTAATTAATAAAGGGGTAGAATCGATAAACGGAGTTATAAAAACCTACCCAAACAACCGTGATGTACAACATATATTAAACACTTTTATAAATAAGGGCGTTTACGAACGATTAATAGAATATTAACATGAAAAACACAATCCTATTTTTAATAATTGCATTTAGTGCGATCGCATGTAAAGAATATGAAGAAATTCAATTTTTAGGATTACGAGATGTGAAGGTAAACGGCATTAAAGAGGGCAATTTGCTTATTAGCGCCAATGCAGCTTTCAAGAACCCAAACAATTTTAAAGGCAAACTAAAAAATGCCAATATTTATGTTTTATATAATGGCGACACCTTGGCACATGTAACAAATGTTGAAAAAATACTGGTAGCCCCTAACTCCGAATTCAATATTCCTCTTTCTATGGGAATCTCCATGAGTAAATTGCAAACTGGACTTCTCTCCAATTTGGCTTCGTTAATTCGGAAAAAATCAGTTGAGCTGGAATTTAAAGGCAATGTAAAGGTGGCTAGTTTTGGTTTTACCCAAACCATTCCTGTAAGTTATAAAGAAGAAATTGAGTTTTAGTAGGGTTGACTTTTAAAATAGAGTTGGAAAATTCTCCCCTGCGCTAACCAAGCCATTAGCCAAACCGGCCAAAATATCAGTTACTGAAACTTTTGTCCAGTAGCTGATATTTAGCGTTAGAAGGCTGTTTGGCTTCAATCCGGCAAAATCTAAAATCATTAAAAAAGCAGCAAGTGATGATACAAGCCCTATTCCAATAATTAAGATATTAATTGCCTTAGGATTGAGAGACAATGGCAATTGTTGAAAAGTAATTTTATGTCGACCTTTTGACCTTGAAAGCATGTTGTTTGACCGTGTTTGTTATATAGATGCATCAAGGAGGATAAAAGTTGCACATTGCTTGTAATATTATGAACGTTTATATAAGCGGCAAATTCAAAATGCGAGAGCTTATACTGTCTCAATGACAGTATCGTCATTATCGAGCGTAAGACTCGATAATCTGTTGGCTCAACCGAGCCTTTTTAACACAATTACTTGGTTGGTAAACCAAGGAGATTGTCTGGTCTTACGCCAGAAAATGACGAATATAATGGGCATTTTTTTCCGTAAGAAACTCATCGACTTTAATAGAAAAATTTAAGAAGGCATAAAAAAAGCCACCCATTGGGTGGCTTTTTAAGATTTATTATTACAAGTGTAAGCTTACAAATCGCCTAAGATAAACCCAACCTTAAAAAAAGTTTGAGTAAAGATAGACCATGTATGAGCTTCTCCTTGTAAAGACTCTAACCCAGGGCCTGGAATTTTAGTATTCCAAGTATAAAGGTAAGAAACCGGTCGTGTAGATAACCCAAGAAATATACCTGGAGATACATACACATCAATTCCTGCCACTACCTGACCTCCCATTCCTTGGATTTCAGCAGTTCTAACGCCAATATCATATATTAAAACATCTGCTCCTCCAGTACCATTAGTATTAGTTTGATAATTAATGGTAGGATCATACACAGACCTTCTAGAATAATAATAATTAAAGTTAGCTCCTAAATAAGGAAATAACCTCTTAAATCTAGAAGAAGGAAAATGGTATTCCCCACCTACATTAACATTGGCCTCTATTCTATTATCTTGAATAATGGAACCATAATGAGGCACCCAAGATTGGTTAGATGTACTAGGATCGTTACCCAAACTTAAACCAGTACTACTGCTAGGATTAATGTAAAAGTACTGCACATTTTGCAATGCAGGGTTATTTCTAATAATGGCTCCCCCACTTAACGTAACTGCAATAATGTCAGTTATAAAGTAACGGCCTTCTCCCCCTATCATATTAGAGGCAGAACTACCAGCTACGCTAACATTTGCATAAGGCACTTGTCCTGAGACCGTCCAGTTAGTGTTATTACGAGGAACCTGAGGTACTGTTCCATAACTAAGGAAACTACCTCGGCCAAATAAAATAGCCCCTGTAATATCTCCTGCTTTATGACCCAGTGTACCAGAATCGCCTGATTCTTCGGTAGCATCCGAACCACTGCTTTCATCTTGGGCATAAGCCGTAAAGCTAATGCCTGCCAATAAAGCGATGGATAAAATTATATATTTTTTCATATTTATTTCTTTAGGATTAAAATAATTTGTTTAGAGTAGAAGGTTGTTCCAAATTGTTATCGAAACAACCTCCCATTATCCTAAAGAAGGATTATCCTCCTATGGCAGCTAAGTATAATGCCCAATACTCATTAGCCAAAGCTAAATAACCATCTCTTAAGCCTTGAAGTCTAACTAGTTCTTCTTGTTCAGCAGCAATTTGAGAAGTTAATTCAGCTTCATCAACAACATCGTCTGCTAATAACTTTTCTGTTGCATTAATAGCTATTTTTTTAGTTTCAATATCGTCTTTTAAGTTCTCAATTTCAGCTACAAGGCTAGTTCCACTGGTTAAGAATGCATCAATAGCATTAACAACTAATTGTAATTGATTTTTAAGTGCAGTATTAGCAGCTTTAGCAGCCGTAGGAACATCTAATGCGTCTATCGCTGCTGTTTCAGCTGCCATTAGAGTAGTTAAGTTAGCAACTGCAGCATCGTAATCAACTTGCAGCGCAGCAATATCTGCTTGAATTGCAGCTAGTTCCCCATTTAAAGTATTAAGGTCATCGTTTAATGTATCTAAATCTCCATTTAGTGTATCTAAATCTCCGTTTAGTGCATCTACAACAGTTTGTTGATTATCTACATCAGTTTGTGCTGTTGCTACATCGCCATTGGCAAGGTTATAATTAGCTTGAGCCGTAGCCGTTGCTGTTTGTGCATCGCCATAAGCTGTTTGTGCATCATCACGTACCGTTGTAGCATCTACTACTGCTTGTGTTAAGGCTGCTGTAACTACAGGATCCGTCCCATCATCAGCTGCTAAGTTATTTTGAGCTACTGTTAAATTAGCCTCGGCAATGTTTAATGCAGATAAAGCAGAAGCCTCTGCCGTTTCAGCTAACGTTAAGGTAGATGAATAGGGAGCCAAAGCCACTTGAAAGGCCGATAGAACTGAATTTAAGTTTGATAGCACTGCATTTGCTGCTGCTATATCACTTGTTTTATCCGCAATTTCAGTTTCTTTAGCAGTAATGGCATCTTGCTTTAAAGTAATATCATCTTGCTTAGATGTTTCATCGTTAGTTAAGCCATTCAAAAGACCATTTACTGAATGATTTCCACCTTCCATAGTAGCAATTATATCATTAGCATTTGTTACAGCATCTGTAGCATCGTCTTTCGTATTTGTAAGTTTAGCTATATCTACATCTAATAATAAGTTAGCTTCTATTAATTCTGCAATTTGCTCTTCTAGAGCAGCCTTTTCAGCTTCTGCAATAGCAGGATCTTCAGCAACTCCTTCTAACGAAGTTAACGCTGTTTCCATGGCTGCTAAATCAGCCATTTGATCATCCAAATCTCTTTGGATAATTTCTGCAGCTAATGCATAATCTGCTTGAGCCAATGTAGCTTGTAAGCCAGCAATAAGTGCTTCTTGCGCATATATACTAGCCAAAGTATTTGTATAGCTGTTCATTTGGCTACCATACTGGGTTAAGAAATTAGCAGCATCGGTAAGGCCTTGACTAGCTAAATAATCGGCTAGGTTGTCAATAGCTTGTTGTAATTGTAATTCTTGTTGTTGTAGTAAGACTTCATATCTCCTAACATTATAATTAATAATAGCAAGTTGCTGTTGTAAGTCTGCTGTTGCTCGTTGCTCTTCTAAATCATCAAGTACAGCTTGTAAATCCGCATTAGACTGGTCAATTAGATTTTCAATTCTTTGTTGTTCATTCAACAAATTTTGCATTTCGACTTTAGCATTGATCATGTCAAGCTGGGCTTTTCGCAAAGCCGTAATTTCCGGTGATACTTCGTTTTTAACGCACGAAGAGAGCACGGTAATGGCAGCAAGTGCTACTACCATCAACATTTTGTTAACTTTTTTCATTTTTTTTTAATTTAGTTTAACTTTTAATTAGTAATAGATGTAAAATATTGATTTTAAATAAAATTAGGTTGTTAAAATAATTATACGTTTCACATTATATTTATATAAACAAGAGTTTGAATCAATAAAATGTTATATTGTGTAATATTAGTACAATAACAGATACAATAGTAGTAAATATTTTAATTTAAACCAATACCTATTTGTAGGTATATTGTAAATAAATCTTGTTTTTGACCCTATTAACCTGAGTTCGGGATAAGGAATGCTGTCAGCTTTAAACAATTTAAACAAACAGTTGCACAACCAAAAAAGGATTTTGTTGGTAGCGATGTTGTGGTGATTAAAAACTGTATAAGTGCTGGAGGAAGCAATTGTAACAAAACAGAATACCCATATCCTTGGTTTGCCTTACACAATCCAAAAGTAATATCACTCAAACTCAAACACCTCCGTAGGCTTCGTCTTGGTCAACCGCTTACTCGTAGTTTTTCCATTATATTTAAAATGGATGAGCGTATTTTGGTCGTCATACAGCTCAAAGAAAATAGTGTTGGTAATACTCACCGATTTCATTTTCTTAACCCCGTAATACTCAATATAACACCACAGGGCATCTTGCTCTATTTCGTGGCCAATATATTTTCGCTTCTTTTGTTTACCATCAATACTTATTATCAAATGGCTCATTATATAATCCTGAATTAATGAATCCAGATACGCTTTATTCTCAGGGTTTACAACATCGAGCCTAACATTATACACCTTGTTTAAAGTTTCTTCCAAGTCATCTAAAAATACACGCTCCGATATTTGGAGTGCTTTGGTGTCTGCATCATGCTCTATTTCGCACACCGATACATGAAACGGGTGGAGTAGCATTGAAACCCAAAAAGTAATGGCGGATAGTAGAAAAGTCATTGGTTAATTTCTGAATTATACAAACGGTGAATAAAACCCAAAATTAAGCATTAATTTTACCACTTTTTAAAGGAGTAGTATTGGATACATTTAAGTTATATTTTCAGTTAGGAATGGAGCATATCCTTGATATAAGGGGGTACGATCATATTCTTTTTGTAGTGGCACTTACAACTATCTATCTCATAAAAGACTGGAAACGTGTTTTAATTCTGATTACGGCCTTTACTATTGGGCACTCCATTACACTAGCCCTGGCTACTTTACACGTTATTAAGTTCAACTCCGATTTAATAGAATTTTTAATTCCCGTAACTATTTTTCTAACAGCATTGGCTAATTTATTAAGAAAGAGAGCGGAACAAAGCACTAAAAAAATCCAATTAAACTACTGGCTTGCTTTGTTTTTTGGTTTAATTCACGGGATGGGGTTTTCGAATTACTTACGAAGCCTTTTAGGTAACGACACCACTATATTTACTCAGCTTTTGGCGTTTAATGTAGGGTTAGAAGTAGGGCAGATAATAATTGTACTGTCTTTTATGGTACTTTCCTTTTTATTTGTAGATATAATTGGCATATCACGCAGAGATTGGAAATTGGTGGTTTCTTCTGGTGTAGCAGCCATTGCTACCACTTTAATGATAGAAACAAAATTTTGGTAATACATAAATTTAATACATAATGAAACGAGCAACCCTATTAATTACATTGTTATCCATTTCCTTCTTGGGTTATGCGCAAGAGAAATCGAGTTGGCAAGGTAAATTTGAACAATTAGGCACCACCTTACCTACACCCAATATATACCGAACTGCCTCTGGTGCCCCGGGTGAAGCCTACTGGCAACAAAAGGCAGATTATAAAATTAAGGTGTCTTTAAATGAAGATAAGCAAACCATCACCGGTTCCGAAACCATTACTTATTATAATAACTCTCCTGATAACTTAAATTATTTATGGATTCAACTAGACCAAAACATGAGAGCTAAAAACTCTCAAACACCTCAAGTAGCATCATCACAATTGCGCTCCGACTCTATTTCGGGCAAAATATTACAACAATATGTACTTTACGATTATGAGTACGATGGAGGCTTTAAGCTAACGGCTGTAAAAGATGCAAATGGAGATGATATGGATTATGTGGTTAATCACACCATGATGCGACTTAACTTGCCTGAAGCACTAAAATCGGGAAAATCGGTATCGTTTTCGATTGATTGGTGGTACAATATTAATGACCGCATGAGCATGGGTGGCCGAGGTGGATATGAGTATTTTCCTAAAGATGATAACTACCTGTTTACCATAGCACAGTGGTTTCCGCGTATGGCCGTTTACGATGATGTAAATGGATGGCAAAATAAACAGTTT
>Ga0256834_1001912_pt1 | contig 13635 bp, 13 predicted proteins | sample 4281140metaG_FD_190536 | JGI IMG/M metagenome (GOLD analysis project Ga0256834, IMG submission 190536) | Hydrothermal vent microbial communities from East Pacific Rise, Pacific Ocean - 4281-140 | ecosystem: Environmental > Aquatic > Marine > Hydrothermal vents | place: Pacific Ocean: East...
AATTGCATCTTCATAGTTATATCCATACCAAGGCATAAAGGCAACCATGATGTTCTTACCAATGGCAAGCTCACCTTGATCCATATTTGCACCATCAGCAATGACTTGAAGTGCTTCAATTTTATCACCAAGTTTAACAATTGGTGTTTGTGTGAATGTTGTATTCTGATTTGTTCTCATATTCTTTTCAAGTGGATAGTGGTCTATAAATACACCCGTCTCATCTTCACCCATAATATAAATATTTTTAGCATCAACTTTTTCAACAGTACCTGTTCTTTTTGCTTTTACAGCTTCCCATGCATCTCGGCTTACGATAGCTTCCATACCTGTTCCGACCACTGGTGCATCTGTTTTAAGAAGTGGTACTGCTTGACGTTGCATGTTTGAACCCATAAGTGCACGGTTGGCATCATCATGCTCTAAGAATGGAATAAGAGCTGCGGCAGAACCTGAAATCATCAACGGAGAAATATCGATCAGGTCAACACGTGTTGCATCATTCAGTTCAATGTTACCATTAAGTCTCGTCTCAATTAAATCTTCAACGATACGGCCATCTTCACTTACTTCAGTAGAAGCAGGTGCGATACACTTATCTTCTTCTTGTGTGGCAGTGATGTAAACGATTTCGTCTGTTACCTGGCAATCTTTCACTACTTTATAAGGTGCTTCGATAAACCCATGTTCATTTACTTTAGAGTATGTAGCAAGCGTATTGATAAGACCAATATTTTGTCCCTCTGGCGTCTCAATTGGACAGATACGACCATAGTGTGTAGGGTGTACATCCCTAACTTCAAATCCTGCTCTTTCTTTAACAAGACCACCTTCACCAAGTGCTGAAAGTCTTCTTTTATGTGTTACTTCTGAAAGTGGGTTTGTCTGATCCATAAACTGAGAAAGTTGCCCTGACGAGAAAAATTCTAGAATCGTATTGGTAATCATTTTAGAGTTTACTAAGTCATGTGGCATCAATTCATCAAGTGTACCAGATACAGTAGTCATTTTATCTCTAATAGCTTTTTGCATTTTTACAAGACCATTATGAAGTTCATTACCAAGAAGTTCACCAATCGCTCGAATACGTCTATTACCTAAGTGATCTCTATCATCGATATGACCTTTACCATTCTTCACTTTGATAAGATATTTTACAACGTTTATAAGGTCTTCCGCAGTTAATACTGTTGCATACTCAGGAATATCAAGTCCTAACTTGTGGTTCATCTTCATACGACCAACTTTAGTTAAATCATATCTCTCTGGATCAAAGAAAAGCTGTCTTAAAAATGCTTTAGCCGCGTCAGGTGTCACTGGTTCACCTGGTCTCATCACTTTATAAATACGAATTGCAGAAAGTACATTCTCATCGTCTATCTCTTCTGTTTGCTTAAGAAGTCTTAATGATTCGTTATCCGCGATAAATGCATTAATAATAGAACGGTCAGCACCCTCTTCAAGATCATTAATGATTTCGATTGTATCGATACCTTGTTCAATCATCTTTTTAAGTTTTGCTTCATCTAAAGAAGAAACAACATCATAAAGTACTTCCCCACTCTCTTGATCAATTACTGGCGTAGCTAAATGTCTTTCCATAAGAATATCAAGTGGATACTCAACCCACTCTAAACCATCATCAATAAGCTTTTGAGCTTTTTTCTTTGTGAGTCTCTTCCCTGCATTTACAACTGTGTTACCATCGATATCTTTAACATCATAGTCTGCCCTACCAGCAAAATCACTTGGGTTAAACTTAGTTAAAAATCTATTGTCTTTAATCGTAATTTCTTTTGTAGAATAAAATAGTTTTACAATATCATCTTTTGAATAATCCAAAGCTCTAAAAAGAATAGTCACAGGTATTTTTCTTCTTTTATTAATACGTGCATAAAGAATCTCTTTTGAATCATACTCAAAATATAACCATGATCCACGATCAGGAATAATTTGTGCAGAATAAAGCATACCTGCACCAACAGTTGTTCCCTCTTCTTCTTTAAAGATAACACCTGGAGATCTGTGAAGTTGGTTTACAATAACTCTCTCAACACCATTGACAACAAATGAAGTTCTTTCTGTCATCAAAGGAATATCACGTACAAAAACCGCTTGTTCTTTTATTTCTTTAGGATCAAGTTTTTCACCTGTCTTTTCATCTCTGTTCCAAATAGTAAGAGAAATATTCATTTTCAATGATACAGAATACGTTAGTCCTCTTTCCATACACTCACGAACAGTATATTTAGGCTTTACAATTTCAGAGTTTTTGTAAGAAAGTGTTACTCTATTTTGTTGATCATGTATAGGGAATGCAGAACGAAATACTCTCTCTAAAGTAGAGTTTTTTCTGTCTTTTTCACCTAACATTAAAAAGTTTTCATAACTTTTTTGCTGTAGTTGAAGTAAGTTTGGAATTTCGATTTCTCTTGGTGTTTTAGAGAAGTCAACACGGAGTCTGTTACCAGAATGCAAAGAATTAAGCATATTTGTCCTTGTAGTGGTGTTAGTAAATGGTTTAATTATTAATATCGTTACATAGTCTCATTTAGTTAGACTATAATCTTTAGATACACAAAGAAACTATTAGAGGAGGGTATGAAATGTCTCCGAATAGCTTTTAACTATATCTTAGGTAAGAGTTGAGACCAAGCCGAAGCCCAGTCTCGTAAATAAGTCATAAGACTTATTTAAGTTCACACTTAGCACCAGCTTCTTCAATTTGTGTTTTGAATGCTTCTGCTTCTTCTTTAGATACAGATTCTTTAAGCACTGTTGGTACTTCTTCAACTGCAGCTTTAGCTTCTTTAAGTCCAAGACCTGTGATAGCTCTTACTACTTTAATCGCATTGATTTTCTTTTCACCAGCATCAGTAAGAACAACATCAAACTCAGTTTGTGCTTCTTCAGCTTCTCCACCAGCAGCAGGTCCGCCAGCTACCACAGTTGCCTGTGCAGATACACCGAAGTGCTCTTCAAATTCTTTTACAAGCTCAGAAAGCTCAAGTACTGACATGTTTGAGATAAACTCTAATACATCTTCTTTAGTTGTTGCCATAATATATTCCTTAAAATAACATTCATTAAAACGTTTTACGTTTTAGATTAAAAAAAGAGCCTAGTGGCTCTCACCACTCTACGCCTCTTCTTCTAATTTTTTAGAAAGTGCATCCATACCAATTGTGAAGTTTTGTACTGGTGCATTCCATACATTAAGAAGCATACCGATAAGTACATCTCTTGTAGGAAGTTTAGCCATTGCATTAATGGTCTCCATACTCGCAACTTCACCCTGGATTAAACCAGTTTTGATTGAAAAACTATCTTTAAAATCAGTAGCAGCTTTGTCAGCGATTTTACAAGGTGTAACTTGTGCATCACCCCAGATTACAAGGTTTGTATCTGTAAATTCAATATCTTCACACCCAGCATTTTTCAATGCAATACGTGCCAATCTATTTTTTACAACTTGTACATTCGTATCTTCATCTTTCGCAAGATTTCTTACGATTTCAAGATTTTCAACTGTCATACCCTTGTAGTCACAAACAATAATGGCACCAGCGCCTTTAAACGCTTCTGTCATCTCTGCAACTAATTCTTCTTTTCTAGTTCTAGTCATATATATTCTCCTTCCGATCTCTAAAAGGGTATAGGTACAACCTACACACCTGCTCTTTCAAACAGATTAATTAAGCTTGCGCCCCTTTTATCTTAAATCTAAGATTATGAGTAGTAAAATTACTCTCAAACAAAAATTAATTTAAATTCTTGCTTGAAAGTAATAAAGAAGCCTAGACCTCTTTATTATTTCTTATTTAATATCCATTACTTCTGATGCATCAAGTGTAATTGATGGGCTCATTGTAAGTGATATTGCTGCATTAGTAATAAATCTACCTTTTGCAGATGCTGGTTTAGCTCTATTAATTGTTTCAAGAAGTGTTACAAAGTTTTCTTTGATTGCATCTTCAGAGAAAGAAATTTTACCAATACCCGCATGAATATTACCTTTTTTGTCAACTCTAAAGTTCACTTGACCACCCTTAGCATTTTCAACTGCTTTAGCAACATCCATAGTTACTGTCCCAGTCTTAGGGTTTGGCATAAGACCTTTTGGTCCAAGTACTCTTGCCACTTTACCAAGAACACCCATCATATCAGGTGTAGAGATAACGATATCAAAGTCAATTTTACCTGCTTGAATATCTTCAATAAGATCTGCTGCACCAACAAGGTCTGCACCTGCTGCTTTAGCTTCATCAGCTTTTGCATCTTTTGCAAATACTGCTACTCTTACTGTTTTACCAGTTCCATTAGGAAGAACAACTGATCCTCTAATCATCTGATCTGCATGTCTTGGATCAACATTTAGATTTAATGCCACTTCTACAGTTTCATCAAATTTTGCTGATTTAAGCTCTTTAAGTGTTTTCATCGCTTCGTCAACACTGTACTCTTTAGTTGCATCTACTTTTTTAAGTAATGCTTCTCTTCTTTTACTTGGTTTTTTTGCCATTTTATTTCTCCGCTTTATGCTCCCACATTTTTAAATCATGTGGTTAAGATTATTTTTAAACTTATATAGATAGTCAAAGACTAGTCTACGATTTCAACACCCATAGATCTACATGTACCAGCAATAATATTTGCTGCCATTTCTCTATCATTTGTATTTAAATCAACAATTTTTCTATCGATAATTTCATCAAGCTTTGCTTTTGAAATTGATCCAACTTTATTAAGAATTGGATTATCTGTACCTTTTTTAAGACCTGCAGCTTTTAAAATAAGCTCAGATGCAGGTGGTTGTTTCGTTTCCATTGTGAAACTTTTGTCTGCATATACAGTTACGATTACTGGAACTTTAAAGCCCATTTGATCTTTTGTTTTTTCATTAAAAGCTTTACAAAACTCCATAATATTAACACCACGTTGTCCAAGTGCTGGACCTACTGGTGGCGATGGATTCGCCGCACCAGCAGGAATCATCATTTTAAACTTTTCAGCTATTTTCTTTGCCATCTGTTCTTCCTTTGAGATTAATTGGTCATTGTTATCTTTTTATTTTAAGTCCTAAGATAAAAGACTAGACAAGACCTGTCTAATGTACTAGATAATCTTCTCTACTTGTGTGTAAAGAATTTCAACTGGTGTGTTTCTACCAAAGATTGAAACATTTAACTTCAAAGTACCGTGGTTAAGATCATACTCTTCCACCATACCTGTAAAGTTAGAAAATGGTCCATCAACAATACGAACCATTTCACCTGTTTCAAAATCAACCTTAGGACGTGGAGCAGATTTATTCTCCATCTTGTCTAAGATGTTTTTGATATCCGACTCTGTGAGTGCGGTAGGTGTCTTTTGTTCACCGATAAATCTAGATACTCTTGGTAGAGATTGAATCTTATGCCAAAGATCAGTATCCAGATCTATATGTGCGAAAGCGTACCCTGAATAGAGCGTACGTTCAGTAATTTTTTTCTCGCCATTTTTAACTTCTATTACTTCTTCAGTAGGTACTACTATACGATCAATTTTTTCTTCGATACCATGATCTTGAACCAATTGTTCTATACCTCTTTTTACAGATTGCTCAGAACCTGAATATACTTGAATTGCATACCATTGAAAAGCCATAAATTATGCTCCTAGTGCTAATTTAACAATTCCACCCATCATGAGGTCTACTAATGCTAAAAATATTGATATTACAGTCACCACGAGGATAACTGCTAAAAATGCTTGTCTTACTTGTACTTTTGTTGGAAATATTACTTTATGAATCTCTGCACGAGCATTCGCTATAAATGTTGAAATTTTTCCCATATTTGTTACCTTTTTTTGTGGCAGGCCAAGAGGGACTCGAACCCACGGCACCTGGTTTTGGAGACCAGTGCTCTACCAACTGAGCTATTGGCCTAAATTAATACCTAAAGCAAAAAGCTTTGGTATTAAAAAAGTTACTATTACAGTTTCATCTCTTTGTGTGTTGTATGGCATTTACACCATTTACAATACTTTTTAAGAGCAAGTTTTTCTGTCGTTGTTTTTTTGTTTTTAGTTGTGTGATAATTACGTCTTGTACATTTCTCACATCCTAAGTGTACTGTTTCTCTCATTGTTATCTCCTATGATAAGTTTGCAAGAAGGAAACCCTTCTTACAAGTGTTTGTCTTAAGCAATAATCTTAGAAACAACACCAGCACCAACTGTTCTACCACCTTCACGGATAGCAAATTTAGTACCTTGGTCCATTGCAACAGGAGCGATAAGTTCAACGTTAACTTTAACGTTATCACCTGGCATAACCATTTCAGTACCTTCTTGAAGTTGAACTGAACCAGTTACGTCTGTTGTACGTACATAAAACTGTGGTCTGTAGTTATTAAAGAATGGAGTATGTCTACCACCTTCTTCTTTAGTAAGTACATAAATTTCAGCTTCAAATTTAGTATGTGGGTTGATTGAACCTGGCTTACAAAGAACCATACCTCTTTGTACAGCTTCTTTATCGATACCACGGATAAGAACACCACAGTTATCACCAGCAAGACCACAATCCATTTCTTTACGGAACATCTCAACACCAGTTACTGTTGTTTTTTGAGTATCTTTAAGACCAACGATTTCAACTTCGTCACCTACACATACTTTACCTTGATCAACTTTACCAGTTACAACCGTACCACGACCTTGAATAGTAAAGATATCTTCGATTGCCATTAAGAAATCTTTTTCAGTTTCTCTTACAGGCTCAGGAATATACTCATCTACTTGTGCCATAAGTTCGTAAATCTTTTCAGACCACTCACCAGCTGTACCAGCTTTAGCTTCTTCAAGTGCTTGGAATGCAGAACCAGCAATAATTGGTGTGTCATCACCTGGGAAATCGTACTCAGAAAGAAGTTCTCTTACTTCCATCTCTACTAGTTCTAACATTTCTTCTTTATCTTCGTCATCAAGTTGATCTTCTTTGTTTAAGAAAATAACGATGTAAGGTACACCTACTTGTTTAGAAAGAAGGATGTGCTCTCTAGTTTGAGCCATTGGTCCATCAGTTGCAGCAATAACAAGAATAGCACCATCCATTTGAGCAGCACCAGTAATCATGTTTTTAACGTAATCCGCGTGACCTGGACAATCTACGTGTGCATAGTGTCTAGAATCCGTTTCGTACTCTACGTGAGAAGTAGCAATTGTAATTCCTCTTTCTCTCTCTTCTGGAGCATTATCAATTTGATCATAATCCATAGTTGCTTGACCATTTTTAAGCCCTAAACACATTGTGATTGCAGCTGTTAATGTAGTTTTTCCGTGGTCAACGTGACCGATTGTACCGATGTTAACGTGCGGTTTCGTACGTTCAAATTTTTCTTTAGCCATGCTTTTCTCCTAGCGTATATGTTTAATAAAGGCAGTATTATACCCAAATCTACTTAAGTCAATATTAACCTATATGGACAGGAGTATAGTACACTAACTACACACTTGTCCATACGTGGTTTTCTTCTGTTTCTGGAGCCCATAGTGAGACTTGAACTCACGACCTCTTCCTTACCAAGGAAGTGCTCTACCCCTGAGCCATATGGGCATAAAATACATTATTCTATTTATTCTCTAGATTATTAAATTGTTATGAGTGTTTGTTGATTGTTAGGTAATGTGAAGTTGTGTAAATAATGATTCACATCAGCTCCCAGATCAATATACCATGTGGAGCGGGCGAAGGGATTCGAACCCTCGACAGCCTGCTTGGAAGGCAGGAACTCTAGCCACTGAGCTACGCCCGCATATGGTTACATGGTGGTGAGTGAAGGATTCGAACCTTCGAAGACGTAGTCAGCGGATTTACAATCCGCCCTCGTTGGCCACTTGAGTAACTCACCATTATGTATATAAATTATAGTATGACAACAGTTTAAATAAAAAAGGAAATGCAACAAGTTACATAAGCCATCTGCTGAAGATATGATAATCTTTTTTCTGGTCAAACACTGATAAAAATTTATGGAGCTGGTGAAGGGACTCGAACCCCCGACCTGCTGATTACAAATCAGCTGCTCTAGCCAGCTGAGCTACACCAGCACCATCATAAAAAGTTATTATACTTTAAATGGACGGGAATTATAGACAAATACATTTTAAATGTCAAGGAATTTTGAAAAAAACATCAAAATTTCTCTTTTTTAGCCCATTTATATAGTATACTCCCTAAATAAAGCCCAATATTAGGTCCAACTATCATGAAAATACTACTTGCACCAAGTGAAACAAAAAAAAGAGGAGGAGAACTCTCTTTTAATCCAAACGGACTTCTTTTTGAAGAATTAGCCCCACACCGTATGAAACTTTTACATACATATATCAATGTTTTACAACAAGGAGACATGCAAATTCTCTCTAAAATGTTTGGTATTAAAAAAGAAGCTGACATTCTTAAACACAAAAAAGACATCATCCATGAACTTACCATGAAAGCCATAGAACGTTACACTGGTGTTGCTTTTGAGTATCTTAGTTATGAGGAGCTAAATACTAAAGCACAAGCTTATGTAGATAGCCATGTCATCCTCTTCTCAAATCTCTTTGGACCTATTAAAGCTTCCGACCTCATCCCCGAGTATAAACTCAAACAAGGGGAAGCGGTGACCGACATTAAAACTGAAAAGTTTTACAATGAACACTCTGCACATCTAATGGAAGCATATCTTGCAAATGAAGAGATACTTGATTTACGTGCAGGGTTTTATGACAAATTTTACAAACCCACTAAGCCCTATACTACTCTTAAATTTATCAAAAATGGTAAGGTTGTCTCTCACTGGGCAAAAGCCTATAGAGGCATTGTCTTACGTGAGATAGCTAAGGCAGGCGTTACTAGCATAGAAGCATTTATGAAACTTCCTATAGAAGGGTTAAGTATCCATGAGATACAAACTAGGAAGAATAAAACTGAGATTATATACAACATAGAGAACTAATTCACCCTCGTATGTCTCAAGGCATTTAATATATAGAGGGGAAAGTGTTAGTTCTTACTTTTCCTCTTGTGCTGAAATAGACCAGATAAATATTTATATTTTTTCTATAAGTCGTACTGCCTGATAGGCATCTTTTACAACAAAATCCGCATATTCATCAAGGTCCTCTTTAGTTCCATACCCACAAAGGACACCGATGCTCCCAATATCAGCTCTTTCTGCTGCTATCATGTCAGCAGTAGTATCACCAACCATATACGTTACTTTCCCATAATGATACCCTAGTGCATTCATCGCACGTTCTACTGGTTCTGGATCTGGTTTTGGATTTGTTACATCTTCTCTACCTATGAGTATATTGAAGTGTTTCATAATGTCAAAATGTTCAAGAAGTATACGCGAGTACTCACTAGTCTTAGTGGTTACTACACCTAGCCTTCCATGGTTTTCTGCCAGTTCAAGTGCTTCTCTTACGTTAGGTAAAAGTACGGTTTTTTCTGTGTGTATTGTCTTATAGTGCTCTTTATATGCCTTTGCATAATCCATAGACTTAGCCTCATCTACACCAAGTTTTACAAACATTACTTCAAGGGGTAACCCTATAAGCGACTTTATTGCCTCTGGGGTAGGTACATCTTTTCCAAAAGCCTCATATGCTTTTTCAAAACTTTCCAAAATCGCTTCAGTTGAGTCTATCAGTGTTCCATCAAGATCAAACAAGATTATCTTTGCTCTTGTTTTAGTCTCTTTCAATTGGTACATAGTACTTTGGGCATTTGCCATTTGTGTATCCTTCTTTCAAGTTTTGTACTTTTAGATCATCTAAAAATAGATAATATATTTCGCATAATACCCAGTATATATAAACCCAAATTTAAATCTATCGTGTCAAAGTAGTAAAAACAAAGAAAAATAAGACAGAGATAATATATAATATAAAAAAATAAAGGTTGATGATGCAACTACCCTCAGATGACACACTCTACAAAATACTTATTTTCTTACTCTCTCTCATGGTAGTGCTTGGCATACTATTTGACACAGACTACAACTAAAGGTAAAGCATGAAAAAAAATCTATTTGAAATGGGTGCGGACTTTGGTGATGCGTGGTCATCTGATAATAAAAATAAATCTGATAAAAAAATCTCTACTGAGATAAAAGAACCCAACAAACACCAACTCCACTTTGCAAAAGAAAAACGTAGAGGGAAAGTAGTGACCATCGTAAAACCATTTTACTTAGCTAAAAGTGATTTACAAGCTTTAGTGAAAACACTTAAAAAGAAACTTGGTACAGGTGGGACAATTAAAGAAGAAAGTTTAGAGTTTCAAGGTGACATCTCTACACAGCTCCGTAAACATTTGGATGCTGTGGGATATAGGTTTAAAAATTAGTTTAAACCTTTTAAATAGTCTATATATATTTTGAGTGTAATTTCCATATACGGTGACTTTATATAGTTAGGTCTTATTTTAGCTATCTCTTCTTGGGCTTCTTCTAGGCTATATCTTTTAAAAAGTAGCCATGCTGAAGTGAGTAATACTAATACACTATTTTACCTTTGTGTATTTTGATGATGAAACCGTAAATATTCCCCAATCATCTATAGCCATACTCTCTTTTTCAAAACCTCGTTGGGTAAAGAGTGTATCTAACTCATATTGACTTCGACGACGCATAATCCACTTCTCTTGTTGGTGATTGCCTAAGACATTGGCTATCTGTTCTAACTGTGGGTGCCACGGCTGCCCAGTATAAAGTAAATACCCCTCTTCTTGAATGATAGCAGAGACACCATCCATGGCTACCCCTATAAGGTCATTGTCTTCAAAGAGTTCAAATACCCCTGAGATAATGACGATATTTGGTCTATACCCTTCAGTATCATAATTGCTAGCATCAAAAGCATCACTTTGTGTATAGTTAATGTTTGATAAATTTCGTTCTTTTGCTAAAGCTCTACCCTCTTGTACATTTTGTTCTTGGTAGTCACGTACTTGTATTTCTACTTCTGGGTGAGCCTCTGCTACTTCTATAAGGTAACGTGCAGGTCCTCCTGCTATGTCCAAGATACGTACCTTTTCACCTTTTTCTTGAAGCAGTGCTATTTTTGCTTTGCTTGCTTCTATCATATTTACTTTACGTTGTCTAATGCCTTTCCAACCTATGCTCTCTAGGTAATTTTTGTCTATCATCTTTCCTAGCCATGTGATACCACTGGGTTCATTTTTATAGACATAATCTAAAGTCACACCTGAGTCAAACCCATATTTTAAGCCTATTTTCATACCATCACTCATAAACCCTAGTGTTTTCATCATATAGCGTTGCGTAAAAAAAGAAGCTTCTTTCCATAAAGGAAGTGTTCCAAAGGCGATGAGGTCTTTCTCTTTTTGTGTCACGCGTACCATTTTATCTAACATCAAAGGGTCGTCTTTAGCATAACATGCTTCCATAAAAGAGGCTATCTCTGCGATGGCTTTTTGCTGTTCACTTTCATACAGTACTCCATGGTAAAAACCTTCTAGTTTGACAAAACGTTTAAAAGGTGAAGAAAGTTTTGCATAAAAGTTTCCCTGTGCACCACTCTGTACCACATAGTCTTTTGTGGCTGAAAGTACAAGTATTGGTGTCACTATCGTTTCTGCATCTTTTAACACTCTTTGTGCGGTGTCTAGCAATGTTGTCAACTGTCTTGCAGGGATGTGTGGCGTGATGAGATTGTCTTCATCATAACGCTTTTGTTCTGCCTCGTCATGGGTAAGAAATTTTGATTTCACATAAGACTTGATGTTTAACTTTGGTTTGAACTTGATAGCTAATTTCAAAAATGCTTTTGCAAAAGGAAAATAAAGTTTTATCTTAAATGCAGGAGCAATAAGTGCTACCCCTCTTACCTTGGGAGCATAATCATGCACCCAAGTACTCGCAGTCACCCCTGCCACAGAGTTAGCAATAATAAAAATATCTTCTTGCTTCTTACCCTCTTTTTCACATATAAAAGAGACAAAAGCATCTAAGTCTCGTATAAAATGCATAAACTCATAACTGGCTTCTGCTTCTGTATGTCCATGTCCTCTGTTGTCATAAGAAAATATCTTATATCCTTCAAATTCTGGTTTAGCGACAATATTTTCTAGCCGTCCTGAGTGTTCATGTCCTCTATGCAAGATGATAAGTATCCGTCCATTAGACTCCACCTCATGTTCCCATTCTCTGTAAAAAAGTTTTATATTATCAAAACTTTTAAATGTACCATCGACCATTTTCATATTAAGTCCTTTTCAAGCATTTTAGACAGTATACATAAAATACTATAAAGTGTCAAGTGGTGCTTTACACTTTATAGTATTTTTCTTCTAATCCTTTTATACTACTCTCTAGCCTTTGAGTAAAAGCTTTGTTATTTTCATCTTCAAGATACAGTGCCTCCCCTATGCTCACATCTATAATAAAAGGTACAAAAAGTGCCTCACCTTTAGGTAAAACTTTTCCTGCACCATGAATATAGATGGGTACAACAGGGATAGAAGGAAACTCTTTTACTAAATGAGCGATGCCTGTCTTAAAGGTACTCATCTCTTCAGGTACACCACGGCTACCTTCAGGAAAAACGATGATGATATCACTATTTTTTAAAGCTTTCATTACCCCCAATAAAGGGTGTCCCTCTTCTTTAGTAGGTTTTCGTTTAAGCGGAATAATACCTATAACATTTTGTGAGAACCAAGAAAACCATCTGTTTTTCATAAAATAATCTGCAGCTGCAACAGGTCTCACTTGATTTATCTGAGATAGAGGAAAGAGGCTCATAAGTACCATCGTATCTAAATGGCTGTTATGATTTGCAGCAATGATACAAGGACCTTTTAATGGCAACTTCTCTTTGCCTACTACATGCACTCCAGAGATGATGAGTACTAAAGGACGAACAAAAAGTGTAAAAAACAGTTTTTTCAACATCTTTTTCTCCTAATAATAAAGATAATACACATAATGAAAGAACAGTGGAGTCGTATAAACAAGACTATCTACTCTGTCAAGTATGCCACCATGTCCTGGCAGCATATTGCCAGAGTCTTTGACTCCTATGTCACGTTTAATCATAGAAATAACCACATCACCTATGAATCCTCCTCCTGAGATAATCATCCCTGCTACAAGTGCTTCAAACCAAGTAAATGGTGTTAAAAATGAAAACATCACAGCCAAAATACTGATACTTACAAAAGCTCCCACAAACCCTTCTACCGTTTTATTTGGGCTTACTTTTGGGACTATTTTTCGCTTACCAATAGACTTTCCCCAGAGGTATTGAAGTATGTCATTAAGTTCAGTAAGAAGTACCAAATAAAGTACAAGTTCGGTTCCCCCAACGCCATGGCTTTTTACTGGTTCTAACGTTATCATATACGCTAAGTGAGAAAGCCCAAAGACAAACATCATCAAACCCCATTGCACGCGTGAAGTATTTTCTAAAAACCCTTTAGTCTCACCTATGAGTACTTGCTTAAAAGGTAAAAGTAAAAAGAGAAATACAGGTATCCAAATAATAAACATCCCATACCACCCAATGCCAGCAAAATAGTACTGTGGTATGATAGACAGATAAGCATAAAACATTACACGCCTATCTGTCTGA
>Ga0256834_1001913_pt1 | contig 13629 bp, 13 predicted proteins | sample 4281140metaG_FD_190536 | JGI IMG/M metagenome (GOLD analysis project Ga0256834, IMG submission 190536) | Hydrothermal vent microbial communities from East Pacific Rise, Pacific Ocean - 4281-140 | ecosystem: Environmental > Aquatic > Marine > Hydrothermal vents | place: Pacific Ocean: East...
GGGCGGTTTTGCAGGTGTGCTTATGGCGGGATTGCTCGGCTACGTGTTGAGCAAATCATTATACGAAACCCGGGGTGTTTTTTGGGCTTGGTGGATACATTTTTGGCAAGATGTCATCATAATGGGAGCGTTGTTTTTGTTAAAAACTTGATAATATTTTGTTTTCAAAAAACATTAGAATTAACAACTATTATTGAATTTTTTAATACAATTTTCGATGGTTCGAAATAGGAAAAAAATAATAATTTGAAATATTTTTTTGAAGCAATTAAACTTTTTAGGAAAAATAAAGTCTATATTTAAAAAAAACCAATTAATAATATACATAAATATGAAATTACTTCTTACTTATCCTATCATTTTGATATTTGGTCTGTTGATACAAGCCCAACAAACCTTTGTGCCCGATGATAATTTTGAACATTTTCTCGAAACCCACGACGCCAATATGAACGTTGTCCCCATAGGCGACCCGAACAGCTTGGGAAACGGTATCGATAATGATAATTTGGTAACTACCGCAAAAATTGCTCAGCTAACCACCCTTTTGATTGCAGGAGAAAATATTACGGATTTAACCGGAATAGAAGATTTTAGCGCTTTGGAATTATTAAATTGCAACAATAATCAAATAACTTCATTAAATATCGGCAACAACACTTCGTTAAAGATACTAAGAGCAAATACAAATCTTTTAACGAACTTGGATATAAGTCAAAATATTAACTTGGAAGTTGTGGATGTAAACTACAATCAAATTTCCGATTTGGATGTAAGCCAAAACCAACAATTACTGTCCCTTTCTATTGCAAATAATTCTTTAAACAATATAAATGCAACCACTCTGACTAATCTTGAAATATTAAATTGTTCGGAAAATAACATTTCACAAATAGATGTTAGTAATAATATTGCTTTAAGAGTTCTTTATGTAAATGACAATATGCTTACAAGTATTGATGTATCTCAAAATGCAAATTTAGAAGATTTGAATTGCGGCAATAATCAATTGACAAATATTGATGTTACAACTAACCCCCGTTTAACTTCGTTGGGTTGTTATGAAAACAGATTGTCGGATTTGGATATGTCGCACAACCCTGAATTAACAGTTTTATTTGCCAATAACAATCAATTGACTTCTTTAAATATGCAACATGGAAATACATCGGGATTTATGAGTTATTTTGCTACCGTACAAAATCCTGACTTGAAGTGTATTTTGGTCGATGATGTGGCTTGGAGCATGTCTAATTGGGCTATATCAATTGACTCATGGACAAATCTTGTAGAAACCGAACAAGAATGCATGACTCTGGCGGTTGAAGAACCTGAAAAAGATTATTTAGAGTGCTACCCTAATCCGGTTTACGACAAACTTAATCTAACTGTTTCTTCCGAAGGCAAATTGACAATTTATAATATTGCAGGGCAAGTTGTTGCAAATCAACGATTTGGTTCCGGTAATAATATAATTGATATGTCTCAATTAAAACAAGCAATATATATTGTCAAAATTCATTTTAACAATAACCATGTTATTTATAAAAAAATTATTAAAAATTAATTACCAATGAAAATATTACCGTATTTATCCTTAATCGTTATGTTGTCTTTGTTTGGTTGCGCTCGTGAAGAAACCGAAAATAGCAGTAAAAATGTTTTGTCTCAAATTACTATTCCCGTTCGGGTTTACAATTATCATTTTGTTTACGCTACCGATTTGTCAAGCACTTTTACAAAAAATGAAATACAATTGTATTTTGATAAAGTAAACCAAATATGGAAACAAGCAGGAATACAATACAACATACGGTCTTTTGAAACGATAAATATAAATGATTTGATTTTTTCCAATACAAACTATGAGAATTATTCAAATCGCGAATTTAGAATAATATTGGAAGAACTGTCGGAAGCCAATATATCAACCAATTCTATGACAAATGAAGGCGTTTGGACTTTGGTTTTGATTAATAAATTTGCTCATCCTGCCGGAGGTGTTTGGAGCAAAAGAACCGAAACGGTATTTTTTGCTCAAACCCAAAACGGTGTCCCCGTAGTAAAAAACATATTGGCACATGAGTTGGGACATAGTTTGTCTCTAACGCATGTTGATGCCGACCAAAATCCCGATAATTTAATGAAAACAGGAGACGGAAATCCCGAAACAGCCGAAAAACTAACCGACGAACAAATAACAATTGCCAGACAAAAGGCTTTGTATTACTTAAACAGATAGGTATTCATGGTTTGGTTTTGATATATTGTTTTCATAAAAGGCTACAATTTGTCAAGAGTATCAGTTTGAAGTTGTTTTGTCAATGGTTACTTACAAATTGATTTTCTTGCGGCTAAAGAGTATTTTTCTAAACAAAAATATCATAACCGTCAAATACAAAACATAAGTAATAAAATAAGCTATAACTACTCCTTTGAGCTCGTAAACCGGTAGTAAAACTTCGGTTAAAAAGTAAAAAACAACCCAAAATCCTATTTCGGTAACAACGTAATATCTAACGTGGGCTCTTGCCAACATCAAATAAGAAAGACTTAGTGAAATGATTTTTATCAAATCGCCCCCCAATTGCCAAACAAATAAATTTTTCATTGGCAAATAGGCTTTTGAGAAAAAAATAATTACAGCCCATTCGCGAAGCAAAAACAAAACAAGCATACCGATGACAAACAATGGAAATATTTGCGTAAAAAATTTTTTAAGTTCTGTTTTAAATTCATCATTTGTCTGTATCTTAGCCAGTTGCGGATAATAATACAAACTAAAAATCGGTGTAACAAAGGCTAATAACAGCCCCGAAATTTTTTTTATTCCGTCCCAATATCCGGCATGAATACCATTGTCGTTACTATAAAAAGCAAAAATCTGATTTCTTATCAAAATACTGAATAAAGGTATAATGACAGCAGTTACCAATGCCATGATAATGTATGCGTATAAACGTTTGTAATGTGCTGATTTTGACTGTTTTAACGAAAATTGTAAAACTTCTACCATGTCAGTTCTGATAAAAAACAACGTAGCGATAAAACTAAATATTTGTGTAACCAAAACCAATAACAAGGCACCGTAAATATTGTATTCGGCAATGAGAAACCACGCAATAACAGCAGCAGAAATGTTACCAATAATGTTAATGTAAGTTATTTTGCGATATTTTTGAAATCCGTTTAAAATAGCCAACAAAATAATATTAAGTGAAAATACCGGCAACATAATACCGGAAAGTATAATCAACAAACTAAAATCACGTTCTCCAAACAGCGATTTATTGATAAACCCCGAAAAACTGATTATTAAAATGCTGGTAATAATAGAGGTAATTAAAACAATTTTGTAGGCGGAAGCCAAAAATGACGATAGTTGTTTTTTGTTGTTTTGATATTTAGCCGAATATCGGGTTACGCCTTCGCTGATACCCAAAGTCGAAAAGCCTTGCGCAGTCTGTAAAAAATTGCGAAATTGTTCCGAAACACTTGTTCCTTCGGGTCCAATAAATACGGCAATCAATTTATTGATAACCCAACCGCTGACAATACGGGTTACAACCGAAAATCCGTTAAAAACCGAAATTTTTAACCAAATGTTTTCTTTTACTATTTTTTTTATCTTATTCAAAACCGGTTAATTATTTCAATTATAGCAAAAATTTCATTACGAGTCAAATGTTCGGCAACCGGTATGCTTATTACCTCGTTGTGCAACTTTTCGCTTATGGGCAATTGTAGGTTTTTCCACTCGATATAAGCTTTTTGTTTGTGAGGTGCAACAGGATAATGTATCAGTGTTTCCACTCCGTTTTGCATCATATATTTTTCAAACTTTGCTCTTTGTTCTGTGCGTAATACAAATTGATGAAAAACATGGGCTTGCATATCGGTTATATGAGGTAAAATTACATTCGGATTACCAATGTTTTTTAAATATAACGTAGCGTGCTCGCGTCTTTTTTGATTGATTTGATCCAAAAAGTCAAGTTTAACGTTCAAAAATGCCGCTTGAATTTCGTCCAAACGCGAATTGATACCTTTATATCGATTGATATATTTGCTTTCTTGACCGTAATTGGATAATTTTTTTACGATTTCGGCTATTTCGGTATCATTGGTGGTTACGGCACCGGCATCTCCCAAAGCACCCAAATTTTTGGCAGGATAAAAACTAAAAGCTGCCGCATCACCCAAGTTACCCGCTTTTTTATCGCCCAAAACAGCGCCATGAGCCTGTGCGGCATCTTCTAACAACAACAAACGATGCCGGTCGGCTATCTGACGTAGTTTATCCCAATCACTGATTTGTCCGTACAAATGAACTCCCAAAATAGCTTTGGTTCGACCGGTGATTTGTTTTTCAACTTCTAACGGATTCAAATTATAAGTTTTTGGGTCGGGTTCAACCAAAACCGGTTTTAACCCGGCTTGCGATATGGCTAGAATACCGGCTATAAATGTGTTTGCCGGAACCAAAATTTCATCTCCGGTTTGCAGTTGTCCGGTTATTTTGTAAGCTTCCAATAACAATCGAATGGCATCTAAGCCGTTACCGGTGCCAATGGCATAACGGCTACCGCAATAATGGGCAAATTTCTCTTCAAATAAACGCTTCTCGTTTCCTTGAATATAATAACCCGAACTTAAAAAAGATTCAAACTTTTTTCGAAATTTATCTTCGTAAATATGATTAATATGTTGTAAATCAAGAAATTTAATCATTGCAACAAATCGTTTAAGCTTTTGTATTGTGCCGTTTGTATTTCAAAATGCAATTGGTTGATAATCCGGCTGTTAAAACTTTCTTTCCAATAAACCAAACCGCTGTTCAAATTATTGCCCGAAACTTCCGAACTACCGAAACTAATGTAATTGTAGTTTGAAAATTTTTGTATCACTCGATAAGTAAGCCATTCAACCGCTTTACGCTCTTTGTGGCCGGCAACCGAATGTATATATTGAAAATGCATCGCTTTATTGACCAAATAAACCAAAGCGCCTGCCAACATTTTATTGTTTTGTATCAAACCGTAAAACTTAATTTGTTCGGGAAAACGGTTCATTAACAATTGTATTTCCTTCAAGTTGTGCACCGGACGGGTTTGATAACGTCTTTGCAAATTGTTTTCAACTATTTGCCAAAAGTCCGTCAAATGTTCCAAACCCGAAACAAGTGTATAATTTGAAATATCAAGTTTTTTTAAGTTTTTTAAACGGTTGCGATTGGGTTTGTAACCGTTGTCTTTAAACATAACAAAGAAAGGTTTTATCAATTTGATACTTGCTTGGGTCTGAAAGTAAATATAATCGTTGCTTTGGTCTATAACCGTTTGATAAATAAACGGAATGTTTTTTATGTATAACGATTTGATTTTTTGTTCAAACAAATATTGTAATACTTCTTTAACAATACCGGCTTTGTGCTCAAATTTAAGTTTTTTTTGAAAAATTATATCGCTGTATGTTAATCCGTTGTGAGCAACAACTTGCAATTTGACTTGATGAGCAGGCAAAACGGCACGTAATTTTTTTTCTTCAAAAATCAACAGCGAATAATCGGTAAATCGGTGAGCATGATAATCCATATAAGCCCGTTTATGCAAAAAAGTGCCGTTGGCACTGCGGTCAATTAAATCGTCCCATGCCGGTTGATACTTCGGATTATATTTTACAATATTGTATTTCATTGGTTTAGCAAGCTGTCAAACTCTTTTTTTATCGATTGGGGATTGCGACGGATTTGTTTTTTGAATTCGTCAATCAAAAGTTTAATCAATTTTTCACGGTCATATTCCACACCGGTCAAGTTTTTCATTGATACGGCTTGTGGCAAATTTACAAAATTGTCCTGATTTACATTTAAACCGATGCCTATAATACTTCGTTTCCATTGTTTTTTGTATATAACATTTTCTATTAAAATTCCCCCCAATTTTTTATTACCTGACATAATGTCGTTCGGAAGCTTGATTTTTACATCGCAAATGTTAAATTTTTGCAAAACTTTGACAATACTCAGAGCCACAGCTTGATTGAGACGTTGCTGCTGCGATAAATCCCAATCCGGTTTAAAAAAAATACTCAACAATAGATTTTTGCAACAATCTGATTGCCAAGTATTTGAATGTTGTCCTCGTCCCTTGTTTTGATAATCGGCATATACATAAAAAAAATTGTCAATACGATTTGTTTTGCTGTAAGATTTTAAAAAATCATTCGTCGAATCTATGGTATCAAATTTGATATATTTCATATAAATTTTTATAAATTGTCGGTTCGGTAAACTTATCACAAAAGTTTTGCTTTCCGGCAAAAAATTATCATCTTTGCCTTTTGATAAAAAACTATAAAAAAATAAATACGAATATATGACAAAAACCACAAATCCGGATACTTTAATTCATAAAATAATTGAAGGTATTGAAGAAGTCAAAGGTCAAAATACCACCATTATCGATTTGAGAAATATCGACAATGCCGTAGCCAAATATTTCATTATTGCCGACGGAACTTCCAATACACAAGTAAACGCTATTGCCGATTCCATTAAAAAAACGGTTAGTAAAGCACTACAACAAAAACCTTGGCATATTGAAGGTGAAGACAATTCGGAGTGGATATTAATGGATTATGTCGATGTGGTAGCCCATATCATGCAAAAACCCGTTCGGGCATACTATAATTTGGAAGAACTGTGGGGTGATGCCAAAATCATGCAATTAAAAAACGATAATTAAACGAAGTAGCTTATGAGCCAAAACGAGAAAAAAAATAAACAACTTAAAGATAAAAATCTTTTAAAGAACAATAAACCTTCTTTTAAATTCAATGTTTTTTGGATTTATTTGGCTATTTCTGCCGTCATCTTTATGGTTATGATGAACAGTAATGACGGTTCCGATGACAAAATATTGAGTTATAATCAGTTTGAAAATATGTTGCAACACGGCAAAATAAAAGAAGTCGTGATTGAAAACAAGCGTTTGGCTAATATTTATGTAACCGATGCCGCCAAAAAAGATAAACAAAAGGAAGGAAAAAATCAAAGTCCTTTCAGCTTGGGACAAACCCCCGATTATATAGTTGAAATAGGAGATTTAAAACATTTTGAAGAAAAACTCGACAAAGCCAAATCCGAAGGGATACCCGTTGAATGGCGTTTTAAAACCAAAACCGATTATATTATGGGCTTTTTGCTCAATATTTTGCCTTGGGTTTTCTTTATTGGATTTTGGTTTTATATGATGAAACGCATGTCGGGAGCCGGCGGCGGCGGTGGTGCCGGCGGTGGCGGTATTTTTAGTATAGGTAAGTCGAGAGCCGAACTGTATGATGCCAAAAAACAAGAAAAAACCACTTTTAAAGATGTTGCCGGATTGGAAGGCGCCAAAGAAGAGGTTAAAGAAATAGTCGATTTTTTAAAAAATACCGAAAAATATACCAAATTGGGCGGTAAAATACCCAAAGGTGTTTTGTTGGTAGGTCCTCCCGGAACCGGAAAAACTCTTTTGGCAAAAGCCGTTGCCGGAGAAGCCAAAGTGCCTTTTTTCTCATTGTCGGGTTCCGATTTTGTCGAAATGTTTGTAGGGGTAGGTGCCTCACGTGTGCGAGACTTGTTTAAAAAAGCCAAAGAAAAATCACCTGCTATTATCTTTATTGACGAAATAGATGCCATAGGTCGTGCACGCGGCAAAAATAATTTTACCGGTAGTAACGATGAACGCGAAAATACTTTGAACCAATTATTGACCGAAATGGACGGATTTGGAAGCAAAGACAATGTTATAGTTATAGGTGCTACCAACCGTGCCGATGTGCTCGATAAAGCTTTGTTGAGAGCAGGGCGTTTCGATCGACAAATTTTTGTAGATTTGCCCGACTTGAACGAACGTAAAGAAATATTTCAAGTACACTTAAAACCCTTAAAACTTTCCGACGATGTCGATGTGGATTTCTTAGCCAAGCAAACGCCCGGTTTTTCGGGTGCCGATATTGCCAATGTATGTAATGAAGCAGCTTTAATTGCTGCCCGTAAAGGTAAAGAAAAAGTCGAAAAACAAGATTTTTTAGATGCAGTTGATCGAATTATAGGCGGGCTCGAAAAGAAAAACAAAGTTATCAAACCCGAAGAAAAAAAACGTGTTGCTCATCACGAAGCCGGTCATGCCACTGCCAGTTGGTTGCTCGAACATGCACACCCGCTGGTCAAAGTAACCATTGTGCCTCGCGGACAATCCTTAGGTGCCGCTTGGTATTTGCCCGAAGAAAGGGTATTGATCGAAAAAGAACACATGCTCGACGAAATGGCGGCAACACTCGCCGGTAGAGCAGCCGAAGAAGTGGTTTTTGGCAATATATCAACCGGAGCGCTTAACGATTTGGAAAAAGTTACCAAACAAGCCCGTGCCATGGTAACCGTTTACGGCTTAAATGACAGAATAGGCAATTTGACTTATTATGACTCAAGCGGACAAGAATATGGTTTTACCAAGCCGTATAGTGAAAAAACCGCCGAAATTATCGATGAAGAGGTATCCAAACTAATAGAACAACAATACCAACGTGCCAAAGATCTGTTACAAAAAAACAAAGATAAACTGATAAAACTTGCCGAACGTTTACTCGAAAAAGAAGTTATCTTTAAAGAAGATCTGGAAGAAATCTTAGGTAAACGTCCTTTTGACGATGTCGAAGAAGATACAACCGAAATGAAATCAAAAAAGAATGAAAATAATGAAACGTCCATTGAAGATACGCATCAATCTGATGAAGATAAATCCTAATTGTCAATATTATTACCAACTCAGCCGGCAGATATTCAATTTGTCGGCTTTATTTTTTATATTTGCAAGTGAAATTAAATTATTTTAACAAATAATAATGGATTTTTTCAAAAAGATATTTTCTCCCAAGTCAAAGACGTATGACAATTTGCAAGAAGAACAAGAGGAGGCAAAAACCGCTCAAATGCCCGATGACGAGCGTTTTGTATATAAATTTATTCAAAACGGCGGTAAGTTTTTTTATCCAGAAGATATGGAACAATTTCGAATGGAATTGTTAAAACTATTGAAACATTTACAAATTGACGAATATGCCGTCTTGGAACGTTCTTATTTTCATTTTCTTCAAAAATTAAAAGTTCCGGTTAAATTCGGCGTTAAAACCGATGATGTTTTACTGGGTGGGTGTGAAAGTTTAATTGCACACGAAGGAGCCATCATGACCACCGATAAGCATACCGGCGAATATCGTAACGGCGAATTACCTCAAAAGCGTGTAATCGTGGCACTTTCGGATCAAATAGTGTCTGCCAAAACACAAGCACTGAGCGCCATTAACAAAAAATACGATTCTCCCCCCGCCAATATCCAAACAATGAGTATATTTGCACCCGACAAAAACACCTTAACTGGCGGAAAATGGTTTGAGGTGTATTTGTTTTTAATCGAAAATTAATTTATGAACGAACTTTTAAAACGCAGTTTCTTCGGGCTGATTTATGTCCTGGTGGTATTATGGGCTATACAATCTTATACTTGGACGGCTATGTTGCTGGGTATTTTTATGGTCATCGGTCTAAAGGAATTTTCATACTTGACAGGTTTCAATTACAAAACCGCTCTTTTACCTTCACTATTTATATTTTTATTGGCTTTTATATCCTTTCATCAATCGATAAATGTTAAAGTTTTGCGAGTGGCTGCCGGTTTTAGCTTGTTGGTCTTGTTTATTCCTTTGATTTATTTTATTTTTGACAAAATTTCGAAGGAGATGCTGGCAAAAATCTATTTGGCAATTTTGTATTTGGCACTACCTTTTGCTTTGGCACTTGATATTGAATCAAAATTGTTAATGGCGATTTTTATCATTATCTGGTCATCGGATAGTTTTGCTTTTTTATTTGGAAAATATTTTGGCAAACACAAGTTGGCACCTCATATTTCACCCAAAAAAACCATTGAAGGTTTTGCCGGCGGACTATTGGGAAGTTTGTTAGTTGGATATTTGATTTATAGTTTTACCGGTTGGCAGATAAATTTGAATTTATGGCAATTTTTGCTGTTGAGTTTAATGATTGTAATATTCGGCACCTTGGGTGACTTGTTAGAGTCACGTTTCAAACGTTTGGCAGGTGTCAAAGATTCGGGTAATATTATCCCCGGACACGGAGGTATATTAGACCGTTTGGATAGTTTTATCTTGGCAATACCTTTTGTTTATGCCTATTTATTAATTTTTGTTTAAACAATGCAACTACACAAAGAAGGATACAGAATAATAGCATGGTCATTTTTGATTATATTGATTTTTAATTACGTCATACATCAATATGTCGATATTTATTGGCTCAACTGGATTTTTTCGATTTTGTCATTGGTAGCTTTTATGCTCATAGTTTATTTTTTTCGTTTTCCTTCTCGTCATGTCAAAGCCAAACCCAACGAAGTGGTTGCTCCTGTGGACGGTAAAGTGGTGGTGATTGAAGAGGTTTTTGAACCCGAATTTTTTAAAGATAAACGCTTGCAAATATCCATATTTATGTCTCCGCTCAATGTGCATGCTACCCGGTATCCCGTAAGCGGCAAAGTTATTTACAGCAAATATTACAAAGGAAAACACTTGGTAGCTTGGCACCCCAAATCTTCCGAATTAAATGAACGAACAACCATTGTAGTGGACAATCCGGTTATAGGTCCTGTGATGTTTCGCCAAATAGCCGGTGCCGTTGCCCGTCGTATCGAAAATTATTCAAAAGTAGGCGATACGGTGGAACGAGGTGCCGATGCAGGTTTTATCAAGTTCGGTTCTCGGGTTGATGTTTTTTTGCCTCTAAATACCGACGTGGACGTTGTCATGAGTGACAAAACTCGCGGTGGCGAAACTATTATTGCCGAAGTTCAAGTTTCGTGATTTTGACCTGACAATTTGATAATTGCTACTTTTGGTTTTCGACACCGATTTACGATAATGTTGTCATACGACATTGTGGAAGAATGTAAAATTATTATCCGAGTTTTTGCATACATTAATTGATTTTACAAGTGATCTGTGAATTTAATTCAAAATGTTTTGGTTCTGAATTATTAGGATTTGACTTTGTTTATTGAAGATTTAATAAAATTATGGCACGCTATTTGAAAATACATTGTCAGAGCCGTATGTTTAATTAAAAAATTTTGAATTATGAAAAAGTTAAGTTTAGTATTGAGTATGGCACTTGTGTTTACGACAATGTATGCACGAGCCGACCGAAGACCCGTCAGACATCGATTGGACGAACCGGTTAAAGTTGTAGTAAGGGGCATCGAATTTTTTGTTTTTCCCAACGGCGAATTTGATTTTAATGCACATACAACGCATCACAAACCATATTATGGAGGTGATTATGCCGTTAGATTGGATCGCGACAGGTGGGGACGTATCAGACGAATAGGCAATGTATTTTTAAACTACAATGATTATGGACAAGTAGCTCGTATCGGACATGTATTTATCAAATATAACCGACGCGGATTGATTTATCAAATAGGTCATAAATACTTACGCTACCGTCGCGGCGGATATATTGTTTATGCTCAACGTCCGTATTACGACCGTCCGTCGTATATTTATCGACCTGCATATTCTTATTATCCGTATCAACCGACATACCCGTATAACGATACTTATTATTCGAATGATTATGATGAGGCTTATAACGAAACCTCCGAAGTTTATTATTTGCGAAACAAAAAGGATGAAACCACCGGAACTTATCATACACAAAAAGTAAAAGTTAAAAATCGTCGTTGAGAATAAATTCAAAAAGCCCCGTTCACGGGGCTTTTTGGCATCCTGATTGTTTGTTGTTTGTTTGTGTTGCTAGTATGCTACGATTTTTTCAATCCAGAATGCTACAAAGCCGGCCAAAAATCCTAAAAATGCCAGCCATGATATTTTTTTCATATACCAAAAGAAATCTATTTTTTCCATACCCATAGCGGCTACACCGGCAGCCGAACCAATGATAAGGATACTACCTCCGGTTCCTGCTGAATAAGCAATCATGTGCCAAATAATGTGATCAATAGGATAATCGAACATGCCCATAGAGGCAGCTACCAGCGGCACATTATCGACAATTGCCGATAGTATACCCAACAATACCACTACAATTTCGGTATTGGGTAATGTTTGTTGTAAGCTTTCTGCCAAATAGCGCAATGTTCCCATTTCAACTCCGTTGATAGAACCGTAAACCATGGCTTCCAGAGCTCCAACTGCCATTAATATACCCAAAAAGAATAAGATACTCGACATTTCGATGCGAGAAAGGGCTTTGTGTGCCGAATACAAATGTTTGCGTTCTTCGGTAAAATCTTCTTCGGGGTGAATGTATTCGGAAACCAACCAAACAATACCTAAGGACAACATCATGCCGAGATAGGGAGGTAAGTGTGTAATCGTTTTGAATACGGGCACAAACAATATCATACCCAATCCCAGATACAACATGGTTTTGCTGCTGAGTAATTTTTCGACTTCTTCCAATCCTTCTTCGTCGGCTTCTCCTTTGACACTCCCGTTAAAGATCGGCAAAAATGAAGCGATACCAAAAGGAATAACAAAGTTGAGTATGGAAGGTATAAAAACATGTTCTATCAAACCGGCAGCGGTTACTTTTTTGGCAATCCAAAGCATAGTGGTTGTTACGTCGCCAATAGGAGACCAAGCACCACCGGCATTGGCGGCAATTACAATTAAGCCGACAAACCACAATCGGGTATTGCGGTCTTTGATAAGTTTACGTAACAAAGTAACCAATACAATAGTTGCCGTTAGATTGTCAATGACGGCAGACAGAAAAAAAGCCAATAATCCTATAATCCATAATAGTTTGCGTTTGCTGTTGGTCTTAACATATTCTTTTAAAACTTCAAATCCGCGATGTAGGTCGATAATTTCGACTATGGTCATGGCACCTGTAAGAAAAACCAAAATTTCGGCGGTTTTTGCCAAATGATGCATCAATGTATTGTGAAAACCTTCTTGTGCGGTTTCTCCGCCTTTTATAAAATTGTAAACATGTCCTTCGGGGTCGATAATTGAAAACCAGCCTTCGTGAAAGCCGATTGCAAGAAGTGCCCAAAGTATGGCTGCCGTAAGTAGCGCGGGAACCGTTTTATCGAGTTTGAATGTATGTTCGGTTGCTATAAAAAAATAGCCCGCAATGAAAAGTATAATGATTAGTAAGGTCATTTCGGATAAAATTTTTGATGAAAACGTAACAAAAGTATAATAATTTTCTCAGAAAAAAATAATTTTTGTCAGTTTATTTTTTTATCCGGTGTCGCTTGTGTTTACGTAAGATATTTGTAGCTTACATTCAATAAGTTAAGCAGAACCTAATCATCAGCAAATAATTTATGGGATCGCAAATCAATATATCCGGTAACGGATGGTTAAATTCGGAGTTTTTTTTACAAAACGGTTCTGTTGCCGGGGTGCAGATATCTTACATTTTTTTTAAAAAATTCAAATCCAACACCTTCTTGCGGAAAAGATTCCAAATTGATGATTTGATCCACATGATGCCATTTGCTGTCGTAAACAATGGTATCGCGGGTAATAAATGTG
>Ga0256834_1001914_pt1 | contig 13625 bp, 11 predicted proteins | sample 4281140metaG_FD_190536 | JGI IMG/M metagenome (GOLD analysis project Ga0256834, IMG submission 190536) | Hydrothermal vent microbial communities from East Pacific Rise, Pacific Ocean - 4281-140 | ecosystem: Environmental > Aquatic > Marine > Hydrothermal vents | place: Pacific Ocean: East...
AAAATAAAAAACATGTATAATAAAATTACAAAAGTACTACCAACAAAACCCCATTCTTCCGCTATCGCACTAAAGATATAATCGGTATGTTGTTCTGGTACAAATTTACCATGTGTTTGTGATCCTTTTAAAAAACCTTGACCTAATAAGCCACCAGAACCAATAGCAATTTCAGATTGTAGTGTATTATAACCTTTACCTTTAGTATCTTTTATGATATTTAAAGCAAGGTCTATTCTATCTTTATGTCTTTGCGGTAAATTATTATTGTAAATATAATGGGTTCCGAAAGTAAAAATACTTGCGAACAAATAAATAGCAAAATATTGCACCCAAAATTTTCGCAGATTATATTTATTCTTATGATTTATATAAATTAATATAGAAGTGAATATAATTGTGATACCAATGAATACTAATAAAAAACCAAATTTAATTATTAAAATTGCTAGTACTAATAATAGCATGCCAATTAAAATATAAACTCTAGGCAAACCTTCTCTATAAAATACAAAAAAGAAAGCCAAAAACACTAATGCGGAACCTTGATCTGGTTGTAAAATAATTAAAATTGCAGGTATCGAAATTACCAACAACGCTTTTAATTGATTGCTGAGTAATTTCATATCAAACTGCTTGTCGCCAATAAGTTTTGCTACACCTAAAGCAACACCAATTTTTGAAAACTCAGATGGTTGTAAACTAAAATTACCAATACCATACCAAGAAGTTGCTCCATTAACCGTTTTTCCGAAAAGAAATAACCCAATTAATGACGCAATACACATTAGGTAAATTATACTTGAAAACTGTATGTAAAAACGTGTGTCTAGAAATAGCAAAATAACAATAAGTATTAAAGAAAGTAAAATAAAAACTAATTGTCTACCATATTGCACAGAGAAATCAAAAATTTCGAAATGCATATCGGATTTTGAAGTTGCATAAATATTTAACCAACCAATAAATACTAATGCAAAATACATAAGTATCAATTTCCAATCAAAATTTAATATGTTACTGTTGGTTTCTCTCAATCTTCTATTTTAATTAGTTGTTTATCGTATTCTTCTTGTAAACTTATGTTATATATTCTTTCTTCTATATGTTTTCTTTTTATAGATTTATTCAAATATTTTTCAATCATTAAAGTAGCAATTGGTGCAGCAATAGTGGATCCAAATCCACCATTTTCTATAATCACAGCAATGGCTATTTTAGGCTTATCTTTTGGAGCAAACGCAATAAAAATAGAATGATCTGCAAGACTTACTTTTTCATTATTAATTTTGATGAAATTTTCAACAGTACCCGTTTTTCCGCAAATATCTATACCTTTTACTTTAGAAGATCTACCAGTTCCTTTTTCAAAAACTTGAAACATACCTTCAATTACAGGTTCAAAATACTTTGTATCTACACTTGTTTTTATTGGTGTTGTAAATTTAGAATCTATCGTCACATCTTTAATATTTTTAACAATATGTGGTGTATAATAAAAACCCCTATTTGCAACCGCAGCAGTCATATTTGCTAATTGAATAGGCGTTGTTAACACTTGACCTTGACCAATAGCATTTGAAATAGTTGTAACTGCTCGCCATCTAAATGTAGGATACCAACCGTCATAAAATTTACCATCAGGAATAAGTCCAGCATTACCAACAGGTAAATCAACACCTAAATAATTACCAAATCCGAAACTTTTCGCATGTTTATTCCAAATATCTAAACCTTTATTTGGAGAATCATATTTTTCAATAATACCTCTATAAACATTAGAGAAATAAGCGTTACATGAATTATAAATAGCCTTTGTAAAACCAACTCTTCCACCAGTACCACAATGACATCTCATAAATTCATTTATTCTATTTCCGTACCTATAGCCATGATGACAAACAAAGTTCGAATTGGTTGTTATTGTTTCTTCTTGCAAACCAATTAAAGCATTAACTATTTTAAATGGCGAACCTGGCGCATATTCGGCTTTTAAACCTCTGTCATACATTGGTTTATTAATTTGATCCTTCATATATTTTGTGGAATATACAGAACGTTTACGACCAACCATATCGTTAGGGTTATAACTTGGTGCAGTTATTAGTGCAAGAATTTCGCCCGAATTTGGTTCTAAAGCAACAATACTACCTCTTTTATTTTGCATTAATTTTTCGCCATATTGTTGCAAAATAATATCTAAGGTTAAAGTTACATCTTTACCTATTTGTGCCAAGGTATCTTGTGAACCGTTTTTATAAGAACCAATTATACGGTTAAAATTATCTTTTTGATATCTTTTTACACCTTTTACGCCTCGCAATATTTTTTCATATTGTTTTTCAATGCCACTAAAGCCAATTAACTCTCCTTGTTGATAATATTTATCTTTTTTTAAGAGTCTTTGATTTACTTCACTAATATAACCTAATACATTTGCAGCGGAATTTATAGGATAATTTCTGATAGATCTTTTTTGAATATAAAAACCTTTAAAATTATGCATTTTTTCCTGTAAATTAGCATAATCACTTTTGGATAACTGTTTTAAAAAAACCGAAGGTAATCGCGTAGAAAAATTCTTAGCGCGTTTATATTTTTTTATAAAATCTTTTTTATCAATATTTATTAGTTTACAAAATTCTAGAGTGTCAATTTTCTTTAATTCTCTAGGAATTAACATCACATCATAAGAAATTTCATTTGCAACTAATAACTCACCATTTCGATCATAAACATAACCTCTATTTGGATACGTATATTTTTTTTTAATCGAATTTTCAATTGCTCTAGTTTTATATTTATCTGAAATTATTTGTAAATAAAAAAGCCTTCCTATATAAGTGAAACTTATGATAAATAAAAACGAATATATAAGTAAACTTTTATTGTTCATTGTTATTTACTGTTTGTTTTTTAAGAGTAACTGCACACTAAAACTAATAAGAATTCCAGAGAATATTGTAGTTACTAAAACTTTTTCTGAAATATCAAAAACATTTTGTGTTTTGTAAAATTCTAATAAAAAAACAACTAAATGATGTAAGAATGTTAATGAAAAAATATAAACTATTGCCTGAATTAAATTCAATTTTTTAATATTGAATAGTAGATAATCAAATTCCGTTTTATTCTGAATTAAATGTAATAAAGGTAATCGTATATACGCAATTAGCAATGTTGCAGCAGCATTAACACCACCTGAATTAGAAAAAATATCGACTGATAAACCTAATAAAAAACTAAGAACTAAAAAAATACCTTTTTCTTTTTTTATAGGATATAAAAAAACGAAAAGTATATATAATATAGGGTTTATATAACCAAATAATAATACGTGATTTAAAACCAATACTTGTAATAGTAGTAAAAGTATAAAACGAACGCTATTTGTAAAAATTACATTATTCATTATTGTTTTCTAATGCTTTAATTTCAATTTTATCTAAATTTGTAACAATATTTACATGTTTAATAGCACTCATATCATTAAACAAAGTAACTTCAATGTTTTGATAATTATTATTTGCAAGTTCAAAGTTTTCAATAGTACCAATTAAAATTCCTTCAGGAAAAATAGTAGATTTACCATCGGTAATTATAGTATCGCCAACTTTAATATCTGCTTGTCTAGGTAAATCTTCAAACTGAACAGTTTTATAACCTTTTGCGTTCCAGGTTATTGTACCGTAATGATGGTTCTTTTTTAAACGAGCATTTATTTTAGAATTTTCATTTAAAATAGACATCACAGTTGCATAACTACTTGAAGTATTCGAAACAATACCAATAACTCCTTTACTATTAATGACTCCTAAATCTTTATAGATACTATCTTTTTCACCTTTATTTATGGTTAGAATATTGTTACTTTTAACGTATTCATTATTCTTAATACTAGCATTAATGTATGTGAAGTTTTGTTTATAAATCAAAGAATCAAGAACTGTTATTTTTACTGTATTCGCCGTGTCATTTTTTTGAGTTAATAAATTTTTTAGTTTACTGTTTTCTTCTGAAAGTTGTAAATTATGTTCCTTAACATTACTATGGTTTGCTACAAGATTAAACTTATCATAGATAAAACCTGTAATAATATTAGACGAATTAATAAATCTACTTCTATGAAAAGAATGACTCTGTATGGTAAATGAAAAAGCAATTAATTCAAGAACTAGAAATAATAAAAAATATTTATACCTAATAAAAAAAGATATAATTTGATGCATTATGGGTTTAAGATTAAAAGATTAAACGACTAAAAGATTTTAGATTAAATGTTATTTTTTAATCTTTTAATTTGAATTTATTTCATTAATACACTTTTAAATTTCTCTAAATTTTTAAGCGTAATTCCTGTTCCTCTTACAACTGCTTTTAACGGGTCTTCTGCTAAATAAACAGGTAAATCTGTCTTTTTAGAAATTCGTTTATCTAAACCTCTAAGCATCGAACCGCCACCAGCAAGATAAATACCAGTATTATAGATATCCGCAGATAATTCGGGTGGTGTTTCAGATAAGGTTTCCATTACCGCATCTTCAATTCTTAAAATAGATTTATCTAATGCTTTTGCTATTTCTCTATATGATATTTGAATTTGTTTTGGTTTTCCGCTCAACAAATCTCTACCTTGTACTAACATGTCTTCTGGCGGATTTTCTAAATCTTCTGTCGCTGCTCCTACTGTAATTTTTATTTTTTCTGCAGTATGTTCACCAACATATAAATTGTGGTGTGTACGTAAATAATACGAAATATCATTAGTAAAAACATCACCAGCAACTTTAACAGATTTATCACAAACAATTCCTCCTAAAGCAATTACAGCTATTTCGGTTGTTCCGCCACCTATATCAATAATCATATTACCTTTTGGTTCTTGTATATCAATACCAATACCAATTGCAGCTGCCATTGGTTCATAAATTAGGTAAATATCTTTACCATTCATATGAATTGCAGAATCTTTTACTGCTCGTTTTTCAACCTCTGTAATCCCAGAAGGAATACAAATTACCATACGTAAACTTGGTGGAAACCATCGTTTTTTAATACTTGGTATTTTACGAATAAACTCTCGAATCATTTGTTCGGAAGCATCAAAATCTGCAATTACACCATCTTTTAAAGGTCTAATTATTTTAATATTAGAATGCGTTTTACCTTGCATTAATCTTGCTTCTTTACCAGTAGCAATAATTTTACCTGTATTTCTGTCGATAGCGACTATAGATGGACTATCAATTACAACTTTACCGTTATGTATTATTAATGTATTTGCTGTACCTAAATCAATAGCGATTTCTTCGGTCATGAAATCAAAAAACCCCATAGAATATTGTGTGTTTAATTGTTAAAGTAGTTAGTTGTCGGTAAAGATATAAAATTAATGCGTTTTATATCTTATTTTAGTAATGAATTTCTTTTTAGTTTTTACTAGAGGCATTTTAGCAAAAACTATATCACGTTTTGGCAAAACCGACATAAGTAAGACGTTTTGGCAAAACGTCTTTACCAAGGTTTTTTTATCTAGATTAGTGTTTAAAATGTCTTGTTTTTGTAAAAACCATTGCCATTTTATTTTTATTACAATAATCAATAGATAATTGATCTTTAATTGATCCGCCAGGTTGAATTACAGATTTGATACCTGCATTATTCGCAATCTCTACACAATCTGGAAACGGAAAAAAAGCATCACTTGCCATAACCGCATTATTTAAATCGAATTTAAAGTGTTTTGCTTTTATTATTGCTTGGTTTAAAGCATCAACTCTTGATGTTTGACCAGTACCACTTGCAAAAAGTTGCTTGTTTTTTACTAAAACAATGGTGTTAGATTTTGTGTTTTTACAAATTTTTGAAGCAAATAATAAATCTTCAATTTCTTTTTCTGATGGATGTAAATCTGTTGCCTGCTCTAAAATACTTTTAGAATCTGTAATAGTATCTCTTTCTTGCACTAAAACACCATTTAAACAAGTTCTTACGGTTGTTTGTGGCAATTTAATTTCTTTTTGAATTAATAAAATTCTATTTTTCTTACCTTTTAGAATTTCTAATGCTTCTTTTTCATAAGATGGCGCAATAACAATTTCGCAAAATAATTTATGAATTTCGTTTGCTGTAGCGACATCAATTTGTGTATTCGAAATTAAAACACCTCCAAAAGCAGAAATTGAATCGCCTGCTAAAGCATCTTTGTACGCTTGACTTACGGTTTCTCTTTGTGCAATACCACATGCATTATTATGTTTTAAAATAGCAAAAGTTGGTTGCTCATCTTTAAATTCATTCATTAAATTTACTGCGGCATCTACGTCTAACAAATTGTTGTATGACAATTCTTTACCATGTAATTTGTCGAATATCTTATCAAAATCACCAAAGAAAAATCCTTTTTGATGTGGATTTTCGCCATAACGCAAAATGTTACCATTATTTTCGCTTATTTTAAGTGCTAACTCATCATGGTTTTTATTAAAATAATTAAAAATTTGTGTATCGTAATGCGAAGAAACATTAAAGGTTTTTGCTGCAAAATATTTTCTTTGTTCTAAAGTAATTTCGCCATTATTAGTTGAAATTATTTCTAAAAATTCATCATATTGTTCCATTGAAGAAACACAAATAACATCGTTATAATTTTTTGCTGCTGCTCTAATTAAGGAAATACCACCAATATCAATTTTCTCTATAATTTCTTGTTCTGAAGCACCACTTTCAACCGTTTTTTCAAACGGATATAAATCTACAATAACAATATCAATTTCAGGAATTTCGAATTCTTTCAGTTGTTTTTTATCGCTATCATTATTTCTTCTGCTTAAAATACCACCAAACACTTTTGGGTGCAACGTTTTTACTCTGCCACCTAAAATGGATGGATAACTTGTTAAATCTTCCACTGCAATAACAGGAATCCCTAATTCTTTAATGAATTTTTCTGTGCCGCCAGTTGAATAAATTGTGACATTTAGTTCGCTTAGTTTTTTTACAATTGGTGCTAATCCGTCTTTATGAAATACGGATATTAATGCTGATTTTGGTGTCATTTTAAATTGCTTTAGGCAGTAAGCTTTATGCTTTATGCTTTGCAAAAGTACAAATTAACAAATGTTTGCATTCCTTAAATAATAAGATTAATTTACAACTTTATGAACAGGTTCTTAACTATAATTTTTGAAGCATTTTTTGCGCTTCCTCATAATTATAATTGGATTTGTCAGAAGTAATTTTAGTTAAAATACTTTTTGCTTTCTCAACGTCATTCATTTTAAGATATAATAACATTTTATACCAGTAACCTTTAGACGACCCTAATAAATCACTATTAATTAAATGATTAAGTGTTTTTTCTGCTTTAGTATATTTATGTAATTCTGTCTGTGAAATGCCTGTATAAATATAAAGTGTTGCTTTTTGTTTGGTCTGATTTATTAATGCTTCTTTAAAAATTGGCAATGCCTCTTTATAATTTTTATCTTCGAAATATTGTTGTGCTTTTGCTAAATCATTATTTGTAGCACCTCTTGTAATTAATGATGGTAGATCTAGATTATTTATATAACTAGCATATAAATTTTGTGGCGTTTCTTTTACATTAAAAACACTAGAAATAACAAACAGTATTGCTACAATAGATGCTGCCACAAAATAAATTAATTTAGAAGTATTTTTCTTTTTAAGATTTTTTTGATAATTAGTGTTTTCTTGTTTTAAGATTTGTTTTAAAGCATCACTTTTATCATATATATTTTTATACGTAATTATTTCTTTTGAATCTACATTCTCTATAAAACTCCATTTATCTTCATTTAAAGTTTGAAATAATTGTTTTTCTATTAAAAAATGCTCTTTAAATTTAGAGTCCGTTTTTAATCGGTCTAAAAAATCAGTTATTTCTTTTTTAGATAATTCATTTCTTAAAAAATGTTCTATTAATATGTCGTCTTTTAAGTTCATAACTCTTTTAGTGAATTAAAACGTGTATCTTTTTTTACTAATTCAATCAATTTTGCTTTGCATTTAAATACGCGTTGTCTTGCTACAGTTTCTGAATTATAGTTCATTTGTTTTACCATTTCACTATAAGGTGTTTTTGCAAAGAATAATTTTAATATTTTTTGACAATTTTCTGAGATTAAATTTAAGGTTTCATCAAATAACTCCCATCTTTTTTGTTCTAATATAGATAATGCCATATCATTATTTTCAGCTTTAAGTTCTATAACCTCATAATTTGTTACCTTATTTTTAGATTTATTTAATTCTCTACGCCATAAGTTTTTGCAAACTGTAAATAAATAAGCTTCAAAACTTGACTTTATAATAAATTTTTCTTTTTGATATCTAATAGTAAGTTGTAACAGTGCTTTTTGGAAAATATCTTCTGCATCTTGTTGTTGTCCTTTGTTTTGTAAGACAAACTTTCTTACTTTTGGAAAATATCTTTGATACACAACTTGTATTTCTTTGGTGTTTTCTTCTAATAAAGCATTTAAATAAAAAGAAGGATCTCTATTATGTGTCATTAATAAATTCAAGTTGTTTGTAAATACAAAAATAAAATTTATATTTGAAACATGGTAACAAAATTATATTTTATGAACTATAGAGTATAATTTTAACTTTTTAAAACCCTTTATTATGAGAAGTATGTATTTAAGAATTTTAGTGTTGCTGTTTATTTTTAGTTTTTTTGGTTGTAGTGAGGATAGTGAAATAGAATACTCAATTATTAATTCAACAAATGTATTATCTGAAAACTCTAATAAATGGATAGCACCAACTAGAAATAATTTTGTTGTTATATATGAAAATGGAATATCTCCTGATCAAATTCTTGCAATTAGAAGAAGTTTTTTTGCCGATTGTAAAAACCCAATCTTTCAATGTGAAGGATTGTTATCTTTAGAATTATCTAATGAATTACCTACAAGACCATATGAAGAGTTTTGGAAATTGACTGATTGTATTGAATCTGGCAAGTCAATTGATTTTACCTCCTCTTGTCCTAACGGTTTGTTAAGAGATATTCAAGACGAACTTGGTGTTGCCAATGTAATTTACTAAAAAATAATTTATTGAAACATAAATTCTCACAACATGTTTAGGATATTTAGTATTATATGCATGTTGTTTTCTATTTCATCTATAAAATCTCAATCAACTGATTATAATAGAATAATAAATTCAAAACTCGAAAAAGAAAAAAAAATCATTATAATTGATTCTCTTCTTTCAAAAGTTAAATTAAAACAAAGTGACTCTTTAGGTTATTATTATTCAAATTTTTCTAGTTGGTTGTATGCAAATTCAGAACATGCTAACGCAATAAAATTTGGGGAAAAGGCGATTTTAGAAATTAATAGAAAAAAAAGAATCGACACTATATTATTGCAAGAAACATTATATAAATTAGGTGTTTTTTTACAGAAATCGAAACCTAAAGATGCAATAAAATATTATAGTTCTGTGATTAAATTAAATAGTTTGCATAAAAAAGCATACTACAAATTAGGCTATGTAAATCTAAAAATTAATAATCCAATTAAAGCATTAGATTATTTTGAAATAACCGCAATGCTACTAAAAAATGACAATAGTTCTTTATTACATAATACATGTTTGCAAATAATCAATATTTGTTCTAATTTTGGAGATTTAGAGCATTTAAAGAAAGGAATTATTTATGGTAAATACGTAGATTCTTTAATTCAGAATTCAAAACTAAACAAGTATAAATTTTCAATAAAATTAAGGTTAGCAAGTCTTTATAATAAGCACAAGACACTTGATGTCGAGAAATCTAAAAAACTCTATTTTGAAGCACTTAAGATAGCAAAAACGGAAAATGATTCAATAAAAATAAGTTTAATTTTTAAATGGTTGGGAAATCTATATAATACAACTGATTATAAAAAATCTTTACGTTATTTAAATCAATCATTAGACTTTTCTAAAAAACATGATTCCGTCAACTTAAGAGAACTATATTATAATTATAGTTTAACTTATGCAAGAAAAGGAGATTATTTAAAAAGTATAATGTATAACCACAAAAGTTTACAATATTTTATTGGAAATGATTTAGTGAATTTTAAAGAAAAGGATAAGCAATTATTAATGCAAATAAAAAACAAACTTGTTTTATTAGAAATTTTACCAACTTTAGCAGATACTTATCTAAAATTATTTAAAAATTATAAAAAAGAAATATATTTAAAAAAAAGTATTGAATATTTTAAATTGACAGATTATGTAATAGACTTAGCTAAAATAAATAGTAACGAATTTAAATCAAAATTATTTTGGCGTAAAATAAGTGCGGATATTTATGGCAAAGCCATTAAAGCATGTTATTTAAATAATAATATAAAAGAAGCTTTGTTTTTCATGGAAAAAAATAAAGCATTATTATTAGTAGAAGACATCGTTACACAAAATTATAGATTAACTATAGACATACCAAAAAAATTATTAGATAAAGAAATAAATTACAAAAGACAACTTTCTACAATAAATCAAATATTAAATCTTAATAGTAACGACTCAATATTAAAATTAAAAATAGATCTTCAAAGAGAATTACATACATTTCAAGATAGTATATATAAAGGTGAAAACAAGCGAAATATAGAACCTGAAATTTTAACAGTAACTGATATTCAGAATGACTTGAATGAGAATGAAGTTTTTATTTCATACCATGTTTCTAAAGATAATGGTTTTGGTATTGTTACAAATAATGATAATGGTTATGTTATTTTTATTTCTAAACAAAAAACTTTTTTTCAAGAATTAAATGATATGATTCGTTTTAAAAAAGAGTTACGCTTATATTTAGAAACTCTAAAAAAACCTTTTGAAAATAAAACAGATATAGAGAATTTTAACGAAAAATCGTATGCTATTTTTAATAAATTATTTCCAACCAAAACAATAAAAGAACTAATCCAAAATAAAAAAATAATTATTTCATCTAATGATATTTTAACCTTTTTACCTTTTGAAAGTTTGGTAACTCAAAAAGAGTCCAATAATTATCTTATTTATTCTTCCGAAATTAGTTATACCTATTCCATGTCGTTTCAAGAGGAAAATAAAAAACGCAACCGTTTACCACAAAAAGAATTTTTAGGAATTGCGCCAATACAGTTTGTAGACTCATTAGCTAAACTTCCGAATACCAAAAAAGAAATAGCAAACCTTAAAAAAATATTTACTGGAAAATTACTTACAAATGAAAATGCAACCAAACATAATTTCAATTTAATAAGTAATGATTATAATATCATTCATTTTGCAACGCATGCAGATGCAAGTGATACTAATGAACCATGGATCGCTTTTAAAAATAAAAAACTGGGTTTGTCGGAATTATATACTACCAAAACACAGGCAGACTTAATAGTTCTTAGTGCCTGTAATACCTCATTAGGCAAAATTGAAACAGGTGAAGGCGTTATGAGTTTAGCTAGAGGTTTCTTTTATAGTGGTGCTAATTCGGTTGTTTCTTCTCTATGGAATGTAAATGATAAAGTAACTTCTGAAATAATGATTAGTTTTTATAAAAAATTAAAAAAAGGAGATACAAAATCTAAAGCGTTGCATGAGGCAAAATTAAATTATTTAAATACACATTCTAAAGCGGAACTATCACCATATTATTGGTCTACTTTTGTTTTAATGGGTGATACTGGTGAGTTGGCATTGGTAGATTCTGGTCTTAATTATTCTTATATTATTGTTGTAGGTTTGGTTATTTTAGTGTGTTTTATTTTCTTTTCCCGCAGATTTTCGCAGAAAATAAAGGTGTGAAATAAAGCATTATACTATCGTTTAACTTAATTTACTTAAAAGTTGCTTTAATTTCTTAGGGTTTTGACTATTATTCCAAAATAGTAATAACTCGATTAATTGGCTATCTTCATGATAATCGAAAAATACTGTAGTCTGTTTGGATATAACAAAAGACCTTAAATTTTCATGAAATAAAACTTTACCCTTTAATATCCCTACCTCAAGTTTTCCAACAAACTCATCAACTAATTGAATAAATTTAACTACTTCTTTGTTATTCCACTTTTCAAAAATAAATTCTAATTCTTTATCATAAGTAAATTTACTTTCAATAGACCAAACAACTTCCATAATATTTATTCAGTAATATTATATTTACTTCTTGATGCATTCATTACTTCCTTGTGAGAAAAAACTTTTCCTTGCTTAATACTTTTTCGACTTTGTATAAGTATGTCTTGAATTTCTGTTGGTAAATTTTCAAAAGTATCAACTTCATTTTGAGCATAACTTCTATAAAGAGTTCGTACCATACGTAAAAAACGTTCGTCAACATTTGCTAAGGAATTTATTACCTCTTTTCTTAATTTTATTACACTCATAGTTTATACTTGATAAACAAATATACAAATTATTACTAGTTTTGATAAATTAAATTCCATAATTTCAATTTCATATTGAAAATACAAATTCCGTGTGTAAAACACCTCATTTACTCCCGAAGTCTCGAGATAGTGGAATTAAAAACGAATGTCATTTCTGTAAATGTTGCTTAATTCGAGGATAAAATTTAGAACTTTGTCAAAGTTTAAAACTTTGACAAAGTATATTTTTTATTGCTTTAGGCATTGACAAGTACATCAAAATTTAAAATAAAAATAAATTTTGGGTAACAAAACATAAAATAACAGAACTGTATAATGTAATTCAAAAAACGATACATTTTGCAAGACTCCTTATTCACTATAGTTCAAACCTTACTACACAAAAACAAAATCCCCTTCAATAAAGAAGAATTAAAACTTCAAATCAAAAGTCACCCGTCTTACCCGAGTTTACATGCTATAACAGGTGTTTTAGATCATTTCGGTATAGAAAATATGGCTTTAGACATTCCTCAGAACGAAGAAGTTTATAAGCAACTACCAAAACATTTTATAGCGCAACTTAAAAATGAAAAAGGAGAACATATCCTCTTTGTAGATAAAAATAATGCTACAGTTAAATTAAATTATACTGATGGTAAAAGAGAAAAAATAAACAAAACTGATTTTTTAAAACAATGGACGGGTATTGTTGTAGTGGTTGATGAAAAAGAAGAATTAAATACTTCTACTAACAATTCCCTTACAAAGTCTATAAAGTATTTGCCAATACTATTATTAGTTGCCGTTTTAGGTTTCATGCTTTTTAATAAAGCAACTTTTTCCTTATTCAATGTATCTCACTTTATAGCATCTACTATAGGCATATATGTTAGTGTATTGTTAGTAAAACATGAATTAGGGATTAATTCAGAAACCGTAGAAAAATTATGTAACCAAACTGAAAAAACCAGTTGTAACGCTGTTTTAAATTCTAAAGGAGCAAATCTATTTGGTTTATTTAAATTAAGCGATGTTTCGTTTGTTTATTTTGCTAGTTTAACTTTCGCTTGGTTATTGTTTTATATGACTGCCACTGCTGTCGTTTTTAATACAATGATTTTATTAAGTTTAGCAGCAGTACTATTAGTAGCATACTCTGTATATTACCAAGCAGTAGTAGTTAAAAAATGGTGTCCGTTATGTTTGGTAACTGCATCTGTACTTTTGTGT
>Ga0256834_1001915_pt1 | contig 13624 bp, 10 predicted proteins | sample 4281140metaG_FD_190536 | JGI IMG/M metagenome (GOLD analysis project Ga0256834, IMG submission 190536) | Hydrothermal vent microbial communities from East Pacific Rise, Pacific Ocean - 4281-140 | ecosystem: Environmental > Aquatic > Marine > Hydrothermal vents | place: Pacific Ocean: East...
ATGAAGGAAAAGTATTTTGAGCAAAACGATATATATCATACAAATTATGATATGATAACTCATTAAATTGATCAAAAATACTAGTAACGGTTTCAGGAGCTCCAGCAAAAGTAGCACTATAATCTTTATTTATGATTCCACCAACTTGTAAAGAATCTACACTAGTATGGCAATAAAAACAATAATCATCACTTTGAGTATAAGGATGAAGCGTCTGTAGCGTATTAAAGTTATTTGCAAATAAAGCAAAAGCAGAAGGACTACCGGAGGCAGGCTCAGGTTCTACCCCACCAATACTAGCATGCATCTCATGACAGTGAGCGCAATTACCTTGTGCATAGCCTAAATTAGCTGTTGCAGTTCTATCTACTCCATAGGTATTAGACCCATGTGCAGAATCCAAGTATCCTCCCGCTAATACATACGTAGAAAACAAACATAAAATAACTAAAAGGGTAGCTGTAAGTATGTATCTCAGCATATACCCCCCCTTAATTTTTAGCAGTATGACAAACAGCGCAACCATTATATCCACCAGGGCCTGGCCATGCCTTATAATTCCATCTAAGTATTGCAGGATACGGTGACCCATGAGCCCTATGACAAGATAAGCACATAACAATTGCGTCACCACTTTGGTGATACACAACAGTATTTAAAGTAGTTGAAGTATCAGAAGTTGCCACTGGAGATATAACACTATAAGGATTGTCTACCCCTGTTCCACCATTATAATACTGATATTCTGTACCATTTTTTACATCATTCATATCAAAATCTGTAGGATGTCTAAGCCATACTCCATGTGGAATATCCGGGGCTATCTGCCCTGTACCATGATGAAAATATCCATGACACTCTGCACAAAGATGACTTATAGTACCTGAGACATCAGCTTCTGTAGATCTATCTACACCATAATATTTATTATGATGGTATTGATCTGGATGATACTCCCATTTAGGATCTTCCATACCTTGAATCCCAAGCAAAAAACGATAACTTTTGGCTACAGTAGAACCATCTTGCCAGCCACTATCTACATGAGCATGATGTGCGCCATATATAGCTTTATATTGATCCTGTATGGACCTATCTCCATGACATCCATTTGTTCCTGCACAAGTTAATTCTGTAGAAAGAGGAGATCCTCCCGGAGGTGTAAGTCCTAAGGTTGCATCTGTAGGTGAAATACCCTGTACATTATGTCCACACCTGTCATTTCCTCCTCCTGAAGAAGCTACCCAATAAAAATTACCACCTGCAAGAGTATTCCCTGTAGTACCAGTTCCATTTACTCCATAATTAGGAGGTGAAATACTCAAGACATAAGGAGTATTATTTGTACCATCATTAGTACCTGTATGACATCCAATACATGTATCCTTTAATAGTTCTTCATTTGGTCCGTTTTTACTAACTGAAAGTCCATTTTGGCTATTATGCATTGTATGACAATTACTACACTGTCCCGTTACCTTAGCATAACTACATGTAGCAATAAACATTACCACCATAAAGAATATATGAATATTACATAGCTTCGTCCGCATATTCACCCCCTAGCGGCCGAATATCTCGACTCTACCATTACCTTCTTCGACAATACAAAGACGACCCCATGGATCAAAGTCTATCTCAGAAGGATAATAAATTTTACCACGATCCTGACCTAAGTTTAAAAAACTATATCTATATTCCCCACTACCATCAAAAACAAATATACAATTTTTATGCCTGTCAGCAACATAAATCATACCTGTGGGACCAATAGCTAAAGAATAAGGAAATTCCATTTTTTTAGAAAGATGTATCACTTTTATCAAGTCCCCATTAAGATTAAATCTATATATGCTCTGATCTTCCATTGCTAAAGCCCATAAAGCACCTCTCATTACTTTAAAATCAATAAAGCCTAAACTAGAATTAGGGGCTTTAAAACAATGTAATAATTTTAATTCCTTACTAAAAGCGTATATATTCCCAGTCATTTTGTCCAATAAATAAATAATACCGTTATATTCATGCATTCTATCAGGGAACAACTCCATAGAATGAAACTTTAAGTGGAATACGTTTATTGCCTTTGTCTTTAAATTTATTTTCACTAAAGCATTCTTACCTCTTTCAACTATCCATAAAATACTATTGCTATCATGAATCATTGCCATTGGAAGCTTCAATTTTTGATTAGCACTAAATGCATGTAAAAATTTTCCTTTTTTAGAAAAAGATAATAATCTATTGTTATAAGTATCTACTACATAATATCGGCTTGTTGCTTTATCTACATAAAGAGAGTAAGGCATATCCATTGATTTTCTTGAAGCGTCTCCTCTTAATGTTAATATCCAGTGCCAAGGGGTATTTTGAGCATAACAGGAAATAGTCCTTAATATTATATAACATATACAAACAATCACACATTTCCATTTAATATTCTTCATAATACCTACCTCAATAATTTCTATGACACTGAATACATAAGTCTTCTTTGCCACTAAGTTTTAGTTCGTATTTATAATTAGTTCCCATAGGATGATGACATGTTACACATGTCATCTCTTGGCCTGTTCGGGGATCCCTTGCCTGCGCTCCAATTGGATGAGTAAACTTGCCTTGGGTTTCATGACATCTTGTACATACCTTATTACCATCTTCTTTTAACATAGCTAATCTAGAGGAACCGTGTACTTGATGACACTCAGCACAGTTTGATATATTAGGATGAACATATAAGCTATCTTGATTTCGTTCATATGTATCTTCATGACACTTTCTACAAAGAAGAACTTGAGGTGCTCTCAAAAGAAACTTTGAGTCTCCAGCATGCGGACTATGACATATTATACAACCATTACCATGAGCACCTAATAAATGATTATGTATTGACAGAAGCTTTTTTGAAATATCTTTATGACATCTTAAACAGTCTTCAGCTGTAACTTTACCCTTTTTATGACAAATGGAACAATTTTCTTTATAAGGTTTATGTAAATATTTTCTCATCATATATTTGTTATTACTTCCATGTGGACTATGACAACTTAAACAATCACCTATATTATTACATGGAAAACCTTTATGGACTTTTAACATCTTAATCTTTTTATGACAAGAAAAGCAAATATCATCAGCAGTTGCTTTTAATAATAGACTATTGTTAGCATGATGTGGATCATGACATGCTATACAATTACCATTTCTAAATGGAGGATGAATATATGCAAAGTGTCTAATAAGCTTTTTATGACACTTAAAACATCTATTAGATAATTTCCCATTTATAAGATAGGAAAAATTGGAACTATGAGGATTATGACATGTAAGACATTGCCCCTTCCGTACAGGTTCATGTTCTATACCATTAGCAAATATTTGCTTTTCTTTTTTGTGACAACTATAACAAAGTTCTGCCTCCTTATATCTTAATAGTCCTTTATATTTTGAACAGTGAGGATTATGACAAACTACACACTCACCTTTTGCTACTGGAGGATGAATTACTTTACCAGCAAATTGAGACTTTTTATGACATTTAAAACAAATATTCTTTGAATAAGAAAAACTGTTATAAGAATATAATATAACAACAACACAAGTTATTATACTAAGTATAATTTTTATTATATGTTTATTTCTTGATATTGGATCCATACAATCAGCCATTAGCTAGCCCTCCGAGGATGGCACAAGATACACTTACCGTTTTTAAATGGACTATGTTTATATTGATATAATAAATCCTTCTCTAGCGCTCCATGAGGATCATGACAATCAAGGCAGGAATTAGATTTGGGTTTTATACCATAATGTGCTTTGATAAAAGATGCACTATTTTCATTATGACATTTTGTACATAATGTTCCTAAAGCTGTTTTTGTCAAATGAGGATATAAAGAACCATGAGGAGAATGACAAGTAGTACATTTGTCTTTTGCAGGTTTATGGGCAACGCCTTTTGTCCAATATTTAGAGATATCAGAATGACATCTTAAACACAGAGCTGGCTGAGCACTCAATAGATAAAATTTATGTGGTGAACCATGTGCACTATGGCACACAATACAGTCCAATCTTGCAGCAGGCTCATGGACATAGCGCTTTTTTAGGTCAGATTTAATGCTACCATGACATCCTAGGCAAATCTGACCAGGTTCTTGCTTCATATGAAATTCATACATACCAGCATGGGGATTATGACAATCTATACACTTACCTTCAGCAAATGGCATATGAAGTTTTTCTCCACTTCGAACATTTTTTAAATTTTTATGACAACTATAACATAGCGCTCCTCTAGTCACTGGCTTGAGTAATAATTTAGGGATTTCAGATTGATGTGGATTATGACAATCGCTACATTTGCCTTTAGCAAAGGGAGTATGAAGACTATATTCTCCTCTTTCTAATTTTATATTTTTATGACAAGAGAAACAAAGCTTTGCCTCGTTAGTCTTTAATAAGTTAGAAAACTTAGATTGATGTGGATCATGACAATAAAGACACTGCTTTTTTTGTACTGGTGGATGCACAAACATTTCAGAAATAAAATCTTTACTTTTATGACAAGAGAAACAAAGCTTTTTAGGAGGAAGTTTTAATAAATTAGGCAAATTGGATCTATGTCCTCTATGGCAAGCTAAACAATCTCCATGTTTAACAGGAGGATGGATGCTTATCCACCTATTTTGTTTAGATGAAATGCCCTTATTGTGACATGTTAGACATAACTTATTAGGAGCTTTGGAAAGCATAAATTTATAACTGCTTGCGTGAACAGAGTGACATGAACAACATTTATCTTTTAAAAACGGCTTATGTGCACCTGAAATATTATTCAGTCCTGTTTTATAATGGCAATTAAAACAAAGTCTATTTTTAGGTTTTAATAATAAAAATTTACCATTCGGAGTTAACTTATGACATTTTAAACATTGTCCTGTTTTAACAGGAGGATGAATTGTCGCTTTTAATAAAGCCTTTGAGTTAGAACTATGAGGATTATGACATAATATACAACCAGATTTTACAGGTAATCCAAAATGCTCTTTTTTTAATCCATTATCCCCTAGCTTATGACATTTAATACAAAGCTTATTAGGTTCATTTTTTAGTAAATATGGATAATTGGAGGAATGAGGAACATGGCAAGTATTGCATCCAGTTAATACTGGTGGATGTACGTACTTTTTGTGAAAAGGTTTAGGATCATGGCAAATAAAACATTGAACTTTCAAAGGCTTTTTTAGAAGATATTTATACTTACTATTATGAGGATCATGACACGTTGTACATCGCTTAGTTTTTAATGGTTTATGAATATATTTTTTATTATATATATTAGATAATTTCTTATGACATTGGAAACAAAGATCTGGTTGTGGTTGACTTAAATATATCCCCCCAATAATACCATGTGGTAAATGACAAGCTTCACAGTTGTTTTCTTGTACAGGTTTATGGATATAACCTACATGAAATTTTTTTGCCATCTTAGGATGACACTGAATACAAGTCTTACGGTGGGGCTTTCTAGTACCAATGGATATACATGAAGCTAATGTTAAAATTAATAGTACACAAATAAAGTGGTAGTATTTATTATTAGCTTGTAGCCTTATTATTTTTTTCATGCTTGCTCCCTATCTCTAATACAAGCTCTTTCCAGACCTTGGGATATACCACTATAGTCGATTTACTGCGTAACAATTTAATATAGTTAGATTTTACTTCTTTGAATTTCTGCTCCCAAAGCCTTTGATAAATTTGTTCTTTAATCTTATCTGTTAAGGGAACAGGATGTGGTGGAATTACTTTTATAAGTTTTACAATCATCCAATGCTTACGAATATAAACAGGCTTACTTACCTCTCCTATAGCTAAAGATTTCACTAGCTTTCTCATTTTAGGTACAAGATGATTTATTGGAAAAGTTCTCACTTTTACTCCATGAGGATAAAACTGCTTAGCAACATCAAAAAAGTCTTCTCCGGTACATATTTTATTCCATATTTTATTAGCTAACTTTTCTGTCTCTGGCATCAAAACAGCTATACTTACAGATTCTGGCATTGTATATTGTTTTATATGAGCCTTATAAAAATTTTCTATATCTTTATCCGTAATTTTAATTTTTGGATAAAGGACTTTATATTCTAATTCTTTAATAAGTCTATTTTGACAATAAAAACGGTAAATCCATTTTAATGGAGGACGCTTTTCATAATGTTGATCAAGAGCATACCACATTGTTAGGGTCTGTCCTAACATGTCATTTAATATTCTTAACTTCATATGTTCTAATCCTTCTTTTCCTAAATGAAGGCTTTCTCTATAAGTAATTTCTTTTTTTAATAGATCGACAAACGTCTTAACAGTTACTTTACCTCTAGAAGTAGAAACTAAAGTAGCATTTAAAATCTTAGGTGGCATCTTCCCTAGATTAATGACCTCAAGTAGCTTCCAATCTACTTTAACTTTATAATGTTTCTTTAATTTATTTATAAGTTCATTAGTCAAAATATCTTCTTGACGTTTCCTCATCTCAAATCTAATTCTTGCCTTTAACGCTTTAAAATCCTTATCATTAGGTCCTTTTTTCTGTAAAAGTTTTATTATTATGAAACCGTTACCCATAGGTATTGGTGGACCAATCTCTCCTACCTTAAGACGCTCAACAACTTTCTTCCAACTTTTAGGACAACTTATAGGCCGTACCCAACCTTCCTTATATTCAAATTCTAACCCAATATTTTTAGATTTCTTTGCCAGAGAGGAAAATTTTAATTTACCTGAAAGTAAAGCCTTGTAAGCTGATTGAGCATCTTTTTTATTCTTAAAAAAGGCTATAGCTATATTCCATAGTGGGCAATAATGGGTCAAATACTCCCTTTTTACTTGTTCATCAGTAATATGGATTTTAGAATCAACAGCATAATATTTTAGGGCTAAGAGAGAACGAACTTTTAAAAATACTAATACCTTATGTCTATATTCTGGAGACCTATATAACTCCATTCTTTGAGCTTCTTGAACTAAAAGGAACCAATTAATAAAAGGATCCGGAGTTTTTGGAAACGGAGTATTAGGATCACGCCAATTATCCCACCAGTGTTTAAAATCTAAGGTAGTGTAAGATATACCATTTATCCTTACCAATACTTTAGCATTATTACCTTTGTGATGAAATTCCCAGGGCCAATTCCATGCTAAAAGATTTGGAGTGAGTATGACTAGTCCCAGTTGCAAAAATAATAATAGCTTAATTAATCTTTTAATATACATTCATTTAGATCCCTTTCCCATTTCTCTATAATTTCATGCGACATAACCGCTGCTAATTTTGTCACTGTATCGATCATACCAAAATGCATTATTTTTCTATATGCTTCTCCTTCTCTATAATGATGAGTAACCAATATTAACTTACCAGTTTTGCCATTTATAATCTGTAGGGATACAGAAATAATGGGATCAATTTCACCTTGTCTTGTTCTTTTTTCCTCCATTTTTAATACTTTACCCAATATCAAATAACTTACATGTAATCTACTTGCGATAATCCGTAGTTGTTGAATATTGGGTTGTTGCCCAGGGAATATCTCTAACTGTCTATAAATAGACCTTACATCTCCTTCTGGAACTACTTTAACCCAATTAGAACTAATCAATTGAGCACTAAATACCTTATAGAATATGTCCCCCCCTTGTGAAAACTTTGTATCATTTTTAAACGGAAGAACTGCTATACGCTGTATAGAATTACTAGGACAATTAAGCAGTTGTACATTAGGAAAGGTTGATATACTACAACCATTTACAATCAATAAAAATATTAATAATGTTAGATAATAATATAACTTCTTCATTTTCCCTTTCATATCAAAATTCTGTAGTCCAACCGCTACTATTAATGGTTTTCTTAAAAGAATTTATTTTACCATTCTTATTAATAAAAGTCTTTGTAAATTTCTTTTTGGTAATATTACCAAAAATATCTCTAGCTGTAACTATACAAAATAGTCTTGTAAACTTTTTATGAGGAATAGATAACTTTACAATTACTGGTAGCTTGGAACCAACTTCTGTAATCAATAAATTCCCACCTTGAAATACTTCTAATCTCCAAAAACTTAATGGTATATCTGTATCATTTTTAACTGTTAATAGAAGCTTATTATTAGTTATTTTAGAACTAACTTTTATTTGAGGAGGGGTTCTTATAACCGCCACTCTTATACTAGCCTCTGCTTTATTCCCTGCCATGTCCCAAATATCAAGAACTATTTTATATACACCTGTAGCAACCATTGCACCAGAAGCATCTTGTCCTCTCCAGAAAAATCTAGAAGGTAAAGGTCCTGGACCATCTTGACTTAAGATCTTTTCTCCATCTAAAGTACAAACAGCTATTTGCCATCTAGAAATAGGCTCAGGGTTATTTAATCTTGGTAATATTACAAGCCTTCTTTTTAAAGCAACCGCATTCCATATATGAATTCCTCTAGCAATTAATCTTACCTTTGGAGCCTCATTGTCTACTGTTAGATTACCAACGTATATCCTATAAGTTTTATTATTTATTCGATAAATTAGATATAGAGGGAAACAGCCTTGTTTTATGGGTCCCATAAAAATAGCCTTATATTCATTATGAGAAACAAGTTTTAATTTTATAAAGGTATTATTAATCTGTAATTTAAATACTGGGATTATTTTATGCCCCAAGGAGTTAACCCTTACTATACAAGTTACATCTTGCCCTGACCTAATAAATCTAGGACGAACAACTACATTTCTTATACTACAATTTGGACAAACATTTTGTGTAAATTCTAATCTTTTAGGAAAATTTTTTACTGCTTTTTCTACTAATAAAGGTAATAACTCTGCTGCATTTTTAGGCTCAAATAAACCCAATGGGTGAATAAAATCTTTAATAGATAGTGAACCCACCCATGCCCAAATACTACTACTCGTTTTAGTATTTAGTAAAGTTAATGTCATTCCAACTCTAGGTTCTATTCTATTAGAATACTGGCATATGGTACCAATTAATATATAGTCTGTTTTAAGTTCTTGTCCTAATAAATATGTATTATAACTATCTAAAAAGCCAGTCCATCTTATTCTATGTTTGACTAACGATGCCATAACTTGTTTATTATTAATAACAATAATACCTTGCTTTGATAAATTTTTCTCTAATAACCTAGTACAATTAAAGTTAACACCATTGGCACCGTGAGTTAAATCCTGAATAGGCAATATAGCAATCTTATTAATAGATTGAGCTAATGCAGTCAAAGGTAGAAATATAGTTAAAATAATGCTTATAACTAGAGTATATTTCACTTTATTCATAGACATTCTTACCTATTTGATAACTACTTTCCTAATGGTATAGTGTCTAATAAACTATCAACCAGTCTCAATGTTACCTCATAGGGATCGGCAGGTGCTAACCCAAAAAGTCTTTTCATAAGTGAATAACCACTATCATAGCCACTAGCTTGCCATAATACTAAACTTGATCTTGTATCTACTAAACGCAATGTTAATGAAATTACTGGATATGAAAACATTCCATTTCTTTCATAGCCGGCTTGATCTATCGATCCCAAAATAAGTCCCTGTACATTTAATCTTTGACCCAATCGCTTTATAATAGCCTTATCAAGTGGGGAACCAGGTTCAATAGCTTCTTCTTGTAACACGCTATCTACAATACTTTTATCAATTACATCAAATATATTTCTAGATAATATTTGAGTGATAACTATATCTCTAGCTCTAATTGCTGCCAATTTATCATTGGAATGATTAGTAAAAGGTAATACCGCTACTTTTTTTATATAACCTATATCTACATTAGGTCTTAAAAAAGAATTTACATTCTCTTTTAGAGAAACTCCACATCCTGTCAGTAGTAACATTATTATACAAGCTACAAGGCTGTTAATAATTTTAAACTTCTTCATTTATATCAATCCTCCCCTAATTTTTAATCACTTAAAATCTAGCAACAAACTGACCATTAGCAGTCCATGCATTTTTATCATTTATTTTAGTATAACTTCCATTAAGATTTAAGTTAAAGTATTTACTGATTGTCCAGGAAAAAGATCCTATTACTCTTTGCATGTTTGAAGTGCCACTAGACCAGTTATAAATAAAACTCATTTGAGTTTTATGAGTAGGAGCTAAAGTAACAGTCGCTCCTGCTCCATCAGTTGTTTCAGCGCCCTCACTCCACGTTCTATAATAATTTGTTTTAAAGGAAAAAATTGGAGAAGCTCTCCAAGTTAAGTTAACCATATTAGTATAAGAATCATTACCTGAGCCTTTAACTATCTTATTATAATTACCATTATATCCTAAAGTTAATTTAGGAGTTAGTCTCATAGTTATATCAAGTCCACAATTTAATACATCAGTTACAGTAGTATTTACCAGATAGTTCTTAGTATCAGAATAACCAACTCTCAAAGTAGTACTTAAGTCTGGATATATTTGAGCTGCTGTTGTTAAGGTTATATAATTAGTAGTAGCTTGTTTAGAAGCATCTTTATAGTTATCACTTCTACTTGCTATTATATTAGTATATAATGTAGGAAGAAATTGTGAAGTATTACTTATAGAATAGGTTCTTATTCTGTTTTTAGTAACTCCATTATCATTAATATTTTCACTTATACTAAAAGTAGGAGAAAAATATTTAGAGTATTTCCAATTTATACTAGCAGAATTTATTATATTCTTGTAAGTAGGTAACTCTGAAACTAAATTTCTTCGCCAATATAAATTATAGGAAGCTATAAGATCATGTGTTATTTTATAAGATAAGGTCAAATTAGTTATATAACTTCTATTTATAGAAGTAAATTTAGGTGTTGTATTAGGAGAAGATATTATTTGATAAGTTTGTACTTCTGTAATATAAAAGTCGTATAATACTGGTTGATCCATTACTACTTTAATATATTGAGATTTAATAGTATTAGTTGATATTTCAAATCTCTGCTGTACTTTATTATAAGTAAATTGAGCTCCAGTTATTACACGTGTCCATGTTACTCCATCATTACTTGTATATATATCCCATACAAAATTATTAGCAAAACTACTTATATCAGAAAATGTGTATACATAAATTAAATTAACAGTTTGTAAATAAATATACTGTATAGATAAAGTAGCTTTATAACCTGCAGGAACATCTAAACTTGTACCTGAAGTAGTAGTAGGCCTTGTAATACCATCTATTAAATAAGGAGCAGCACTAAGAGCTGTAGTACTATTAGCCTCTATATTATCGATTTTTATCTGTTTAATATATGATGTACCTGTAATAGGAGTAGCATATGTTGTAGAGGAAGTATACATAAACTGCTGAGAGAAATATAATGATAATCTATGTTCAAAAAAACTATGAGATGTCTGGAATCTAACAAAATGATTTTTGGTAGTAGATTCCGTATCATAAATATGATTGGTTGTCTTATTCCAATTAAAATTATAATATATTTTATTAGTTAAATAACTCCAGCTCACATTTGTCCCAAAATATTTACTTGTCATATCCATTGTTTTAGGATCAGAATTATCATAGTTCCAATTTTTCCCTATTGTAAACATTAAATTAGGAACCCATTTCTTTCTCCAATTACTTGACCATACTGCAGACAGTGATCTGTAGCTATAGGTAGGAGTTCCAGTGCTTTTCCTATCACTTCCTGAAGCAGATAGATAAAATCTAAATATATCATTGTTTAATCCAAAATTAAGTAAAGGAGCAATAAGTTCATCTATATGACCTTCCCTCCAAACTCTTGTATATCTCAAATTACCACTAAATGAAATTACAGGATTTAAAAATTTATTGAAATCTAGGCTATAAGATTGAAAAAAGCTTTTTGTAGTGGTCTTATCGTGATCTATATTATACTGCCAATTGGCAGTTAATCCAATAGGAAGAGCATAAGATTTGATAGTAATAAAAAAAATAAAACTTATGGTTATAACAATATATATTTTATATTTTATCCCTCCACTCCCCATTTCTTAGTAGTTACCTCTCTTAACATAAAGTTGAACTTATACTATTACCATTATTATACACAAAAATTGAATTTTAATTCATTTCTAATCTTAAAAAATTTCTCCTAAATGTAAAGTTATAAAGTTAATCTTTTTGTAAGATTAAAAAAATAGGGGGATATCCCCCTACTTTTTTAATTTATTTATCTTTTGTAGTGTGGCATACAAAACAGCCACAATTAGAATTATCTGTGCCTGAAATACAAGCTTTATAATCCCAACGAAGCATATCTTGATAAGGAGACCCATGGGCTCTGTGACAAGATAAACACATTACTTGATCTCCCTCAGATTCACCCTTTTTAACCCAGACTTGAGAAGTTGAATGGGTCATTGTAAGCAATCTATTAGGATCTCTTGCTACTGGCGCTAAAGGAGAATATCCATTTCCATTATTATAGTACTGATATTCATCTCCAGTAGCATCTGATAAAGCTAAACTTGTTGGATGCATAAACCAAGGAGACTTACCATCTGCTATGACTTTACCATTTGTATCCGTCCATTGAATACCATGAAAATGTTGATGACAACCGGCACAATAGTTACTCATAGAATTATCTTCTTTACCATATAGATTATTACATCCCATATATTCGTTATGATCAGAAGAACTCACAGTATATTCCCAATCGTCATCTTCAATCCCTATAACTCCAGTACTATTACTTGGATGATAGCTTGAATTTAAAAATCGATAAAATCCTCCCTCCTCACCTACTACTGGAGATATTTTATCATTTGCGTGATGTTTGGGATTATGACAGCTCATACAACTATCTATACGACGATGGCAACCAGCACAATTTGCTCCAGAGGCCACTTCAGGCATTCCTGGTGCTTCAGATAAAAAAGGATCTGGTTGCATACCAGGTATAGAAAGACAATTATGACCTTTTGTTGGGTCCTTTAACACCCAATAGAAATTACCACCAGCTAAAGTATTCACTCCATATATAGGAGCTGTAGTACTAAATACATATGGAGTACTTCCATGAGAACTACCGATAACTCCTGCATTAGTTCCTGTATGGCATCCTACACAAGATTTTTTTAAAAGATCTTCATGACATAATTTAGTGGCAGTGTTATTCCCTGTCATAGCCATAGGGGAACCACCTTGGCTGTTATGCATAGTATGACAATTAGCACACTGCCCAGAAACCATTGCATAAACCTTTATAGATATACAAGAAAAAATAAAAATTCCTATTAAAAAAATAAGTAATGATTTATCCAGCCTTTCCATAAGCTCCCCCCTTTCTCTATATCCTCCATGACAAGAGGCTGGAAAAATAAAAAAACAAAAAGGCCTAATTGGTGTTAAACCAATTAGGCCTTTTAATTATCCTATTAACATTATCCCCCTAATCATTGCTTTTGTGTATGACACTTAAAGCAACCGCACTGATCAGCAGTATAGGTACCACCTGCTATACAATATTGATCGTAATCCCAACGAAGGAGATCTGGGTATGGAGTACCGTGAGCTCTATGACAAGAAATACATGTTACAATTCCT
>Ga0256834_1001916_pt1 | contig 13619 bp, 13 predicted proteins | sample 4281140metaG_FD_190536 | JGI IMG/M metagenome (GOLD analysis project Ga0256834, IMG submission 190536) | Hydrothermal vent microbial communities from East Pacific Rise, Pacific Ocean - 4281-140 | ecosystem: Environmental > Aquatic > Marine > Hydrothermal vents | place: Pacific Ocean: East...
TCCACGTCTGCTTGCCGGAGCAACATTAGGGCTTCTATCAAGGAACGGAAGTGCAAAGAAGATCACCTGTGCTATAGCAAATGCAATCAAACCAACATTGGTTGAGAATGGTCTAAGGATCTCATATGACCACAAGAAATACCACTCAGGATAAATATGTGCTGGTGTCTTAAGTCCATTCGCCGGGTCAAAGTTTACCGGATCCATTGCAAATTCAAAGTGGTAGAATACCAAATAGAAGAATAAAATAAAATACACACCCATAACCAACACATCTTTACTTAAGAAGACTGGAGAGAACGGAATCACTTTAGACTCTTTTACTTTTCCTGCTTTATAAAGCTCTGCTGCTTCAGCAAAGTCAAACTCTTCACCATCCTGGTTGTTAACATGTGGAATTCTCAATGAACCAAAGTGAAGTACGATAAGTCCTATGATCGCCAACGGAATCAACAATACATGCAACATGAAAAATCTGCCAAGGAATGCTTGTCCGGGAACATAATCTCCTCTGATCCATTCAACAAGGAAATCAGCATGTAGTCCACCACCTGAGAATAGGTTAGTAATAACCATACCTGCCCAGTAAGACATTTGTCCCCATGGCAGCATATATCCAGAGAAAGCTTCTGCCGAGAATGCAACAAAAAGTCCCATACCAGACAACCAGATAAGCTCTCTTCCTTTTTTATAGGAACCATAGTAGATACCTGTGAACATGTGAATATAAATGATCAGGAATACTACTGATGCACCCACACCATGAACATGTCTCCATAACCATCCGTAACCTACTTCAGACATAATTGTATAGTTTACAGAGTCAAATGCTAGATTGACATTTGGCTGATAATACATCAAGAGGAAGATTCCAGAAACCAAAAGTATACCAAATGTAGCAGCAAGTACCATACCCATTGCCCATAAGAAGTTTATATTTTTAGGGATCCAGTATTCAGTATTCATTACTTTTTTCAAAGTATTGACAGCTAAACGTTGATCCATCCACTCATTGAGGTTTTTTGCTTTTTCAAAATGTGCCATCTGATCCTCCTACACTTTCAATGTTATGCCATCGGCCAACATTTTTTCATACTCTGGACCTGTTTCACCAAGAACAAGCTTTGTACCATCAATTCGGAATGGAGGGATATCCAATCCTCTTGGAGGTGGTGCTTTCGTCACTTCTCCACTGCTATCATAGGTACCACCATGACATGCACACAGGAAACTATCCTCTGCCGGATTATAACCAGGGATACAACCCAAGTGCGTACACAGTCCCACACATACAAGGTAATGGCCGCCATCCATACTGATAAGTCTTTTTTTATCCTCATCCTTCACTTTATCCATCATCGCTTTTGATTGCTTAAGAATAAAGATCGGTTTCCCTCTCCATTTTTCTACAACAAGTACATTGTCTTTTGCATCTTTCAGATCGATCGTTGTAAATCCTGCTGCCTTAACACTTGGCAATGGATCCCACGTACGCTTCATAGCATAGAGTGCACCAATACCGCCAAGAGCGGTAAATCCACCTAATGCCATACCAATAAAGTCTCTACGACCTTCTTCATTTTTAGCCATACCTCTTCCTTTCTTAAATGATAATTTTAACCATATATTATAGTACAAATGTGTTTAAATTCTAGCTATACTCAATACACACTGTATTTCGATTATACTACTTATATAAATAATTTAAGTTAAAAGAACTTACTTTTAAACCAAATATCTCTTACAATAAATTTTTTATTTTATTTACATCAAAAGTTTTTATAGGTTTTTCTGAAACTTCATTTTTTTCCTGAATGCTTCTCTTCACTTCTTCCACATTAAAACCGTCAACAATAGAAATACCATAAGATTTTAATACTTCAGCAGGATAAAGTGCATCTTTTTTCAAATCAACATAGATCACTTTTGCACCGCAGGCTTTTGCTTCAAGTGCTGTTTGGGACGAGGCTGTAACGATCGTCTGAGAGCTTTGGATCAGATCAAAATACTCTTCCGGTTCATGCAGTGTTGAAAAAAGTTTGGCAAGGTCATCTTCATATTTGACAAAAAAGTAATTTCCCAGAAGCAGTTCCATATCAAATGCTTTGAAAAAATCTTCGTTACTGAGAATTGTCTTATCATAATCTGCATCATCAAGGAAAAAAAGTACTCTTTCTTCTTTGCTGCCCTGAGACATATACATTTCATCTACGATCACAGCACTAATACATTCTTCATCCTGACACGCTACCCGGATAAGTGTTTCCCCATGTACAGACTGATCTTCCGGGCTATGCTCAAAACGCCAGACATTTTTAAAATCAGCACAGTATTTGACCAAACGTCCATGATCATCCTCAGAAGAGTCTATAATGATACTGTTCCCTGCTTCGGCTATGGCATCAATGTCCTGTACTGTTTCAATCGTCACATACTCTTTTGCACCTAACTCTTTTGCAGCCAATCCTGCTCTAAAATCATTGACCAAAAGACGTGCTTCCACATCATTGTCTTCCAATTTTTTTACTAAAGCTGCACCCCGTCTTAGTCTATCCAGACCTATCTTATGTCCTGTATTTGCATAATAAAATACCATTAATTCCGTCCTTTAGGTGTTTTTCCTCTTTGTGCCATCTTAATATGCACATGAATGATCTCCAGTGCAGCAGGGGTCACTCCCGATATCTGGGATGCTGTAAAAAGCGTCGGAGGTGTTGCTTTTTCCAGTTTCTCTACGATCTCATTACTCAAACCTGAAATATTACGATAGACAAAACCCTGTGGTATTTTGATCTTCAGCATATCATCCATTTTGAGTATCTGCTGCTGCTGTTTCTCAATATAACGACTGTATTTGGCTTCAACCAGTATCTGATCCATCACTTCATCCGTATACTTGTCAAATTCCGGTAAAAGCGTAGTCAGTTTTTCCCTGTTAAAATCTCCACGACCGATAACATCCATCCAGCAGGTCTTTTCATTGATCTTTACCGCATCGATAGAAGCCAGTTTCGCCAAAAATTCTTTGGTCGGTGTCACATAATTTATCCGCAGAAAATCCAAAGCTTCTTCCAATGCTGCTTTTTTAACTTTAAACTCAGCCATATAAGCATCATCCAAAAGTCCCAATTCTTTTCCGTAGCCTGACAATCTCATATCGGCATTGTCTTCACGCAGAAGCAGTCGGTATTCTGCACGACTGGTAAACATACGGTATGGTTCTTTCGTACCCTTAGTCACAAGATCATCTATAAGTACTCCAATATATGCTTCATCACGTCTTAAAATGAACGGCTCTTTCCCCTGAATGCTCAGGGCAGCATTGATCCCTGCCATTAAACCCTGAGCCGCTGCTTCTTCATATCCGGTTGTACCGTTGATCTGCCCTGCAGTGTAAAGGCCTTTGATCTTTTTAGTTTCCAAAGTATGTTTGAGATCTGTAGGTTGAATATAATCATACTCTATCGCGTAGCCGTAACGTACGATCTTTGCATTTTCCATACCTTCTACGGACTGTACCATTTTCAGCTGCACATCGATCGGTAAAGAAGTGCTCATACCGTTAATATAATACTCCGTCTCATCGATCGTCTGTGGTTCAACAAAGATCTGATGTCTCGGTCTGTCCCTGAAGCGGTTTATCTTGTCTTCAATACTCGGACAATACCGTGGTCCCACCCCTTCTATCTGCCCGGAGAACATCGGCGCTCTGTAAAAGTTGCTCTCGATGATCTCATGTGTAGTTTCATTGGTGTAAGTCACATAACAAGGTAACTGTGTCGGGTTAAATGCTCTTTTGTCTGTTCTAAATGAAAATGGCGGTGGCGGTGTATCTCCTGGCTGTACTTCCATGACAGAAGTATCTACAGATTTGGCATCAATTCTTGCACAGGTCCCTGTCTTTAAACGGCCGATATTCAAGCCGAGACTTTTTAAATATTCAGCCAACTCTACCGAAGCGAATTCACCCTGTCTTCCTGCTACCTGCTGTTTGTCTCCAATGTGTATCAGTCCATTAAGGAATGTTCCCGCTGTGATGATCACTTTGGAAGCCATATACCGGTTCCCCAACTGTGTGGTCACACCTTTCACTTCACCCTCTTCTATGATGAGCCCGTCAGCGATCTCCTGTTTGACATCCAAGTTCTCTGTGTTCAGCACCACATTACGCATATAGATACGGTATGCATCCATATCGATCTGCGCACGTGTTCCCCGTACTGCCGGCCCCTTGGAAGCATTAAGTGTCCTGAACTGTATTCCGGTCTTATCAGTACACAGTCCCATCTCTCCACCCAAAGCATCTACTTCTCTTACCAAATGTCCTTTTGCCAGGCCGCCAATAGCAGGGTTGCATGAAGAAGCACCTATCTGTTCTGCTAAAATGGTGATCATCAGTGTTTTGGTACCCATTCTGGCTGAAGATAAAGAAGCCTCAATCCCTGCATGACCACCACCAATTACTATGACATCATAATTCATTTTAAACCTTATGCTATAATTGTCGAATTATATCTAAAAAAATTGAGGTACTATGTTTACAGGTCTTATCCGTGAAATCGCTGAAGTAAAAAGTTACAAAAACAACATTTTAAGTATCAAGTCAAAACATAAAGCAAAACTTGGAGACTCCATTGCCATTAATGGTGTATGCCTTACGGTCATTAAAGTAAACCCGGATGGTTTTGATCTTGAACTGGCAGATGAGACACGTTCTATTATTGATGAAAGTAAGATCTCCGGTAAAGTACATATGGAACCTGCCATGATGATGAATGACCGTTTTGAAGGGCATATTGTCCAGGGGCATGTGGATTGTGTAGGGACAGTTTCTCAAATTACAAAAAGAGAAAACGGGACTGACTTCATCATCAAAGTAGACAAAAAGCATATCCCGCACATTATCCCGAAAGGTTCCATCACCATAGACGGTATCTCTCTCACAGTGAATGATGTCTATGATGACAGTTTTCGTATTACCATCATCCCCCATACTTTAAAAAACACCTTGATGAAAAATTATAAGGTAGGGACAAAACTCAATATAGAGACAGATGTCTTTGCCAGATACATTGACCATATTTTGGCACATCGATCTGCTAAAAAGTCTATGGGGTGGAATGAGATTGACAGCATGCAAATGAGCTTTTAATAAGAGATTATATACATATACTTTGAGCCTTTCGGCGTTAATATTATTATCGTATGCCATCTGTCTTCATGGTAGGTAGTTACCCACCCTACAAATAATCTTTGTCTTTCATGCTTCTGGCTGTAGGATTTCTCACTTTTTTTAATTCCATATCTATATACTCAAAGCCTTCTAACATTTCTAATGAAGCGACAGTAGAGTAACGCATGAGTTCTGCTCGGTGGACAAAGATAAAAAATCCGTTTTCATACAATCCTAAACGTATAGCTGCTGCACTTGAGTAGGTGGTTAAAACAGCATCATCTTCACAGATACCTCTGATATCAGCAAAATGTTCCTTGGTCCAAAGCAGTGGATTATGTGCAGGTGAAAAAGCATCCTGATAGACAATATCGATCTTCTCTTTTATCTTTGGAATACTTTTTCTTGCATCTCCCAGTAATATCTCTATCTTGAACTGTTCATCTTCATAATACAAGTCTTTTGAAATACTTTGAATGATATGTTTGATGCTGTCAAACTCTGGAGGAAAATCAAAACCGTCCAAAGAACGTACCAGCCCTTCATCAAATTCTGGAGAGAGTATATGTACTTTTGTTTTTAAGTTGTTTTTTTGAATGTAGTAAAGTGTAGCATAGGTATTGTAACCCAGGCCAAAACAGATATCCAAAATAGTGATTTTATTTTTATCTTGTTTCAGAGAAAAAGCGGGCTTTACATGTTTTTCAAGACTTTCATGTAAAGCACCGTCTTTGGTAGAGTGATACGGTTCATCAAATTCTTTAGAGTAGAGTGTATTGGTACCATCTTCACAGAGAATAACCTCTTTTTGAGGTCTTAAATTTTCATTATACATTAAAAATTTCACACCATTCCGTAGGGATAAGGCGTGCCTTACCTCTACATACCAATTTCATCCAACTCTTTAAAGGCAAAAGCAGAGACCACTTCTTCTACAGTCTCTTCTTGACGTCTTACAAGACACATCATACCCTCACCCATAAAATCCATATAGTTTTCAAATTTATTTTCCAATACAACAAAATCTATCCAGTCAATCCCGAACGCTGTTCTGTCTTCTGAGAACTGCACAGTTTCTGCTTTTCCGCCTTCAAACGTTACAAGTGCCCATGTTTTCATATCTGCTTGTGTTGTGATCTTGCTCTCCAGACCATTATCACTCTCTACAGGAATTAAAATATACATTTTACAAACCTTTTAGAATTTTTTTACTGAGTTTCAATGCTTCATTATCCATAATACCGATCCCTCTGTCCAGTACTGTTTGTGCGATCTCTTTAGCTTCTTTGAGTGAATGCATTTTATACGTTCCACACTGATAAATATTCAACTCAGGAATATCTTTCTGTCTCTTCACGGCAAGCACATCTTTCATAGATGCTTTCCACGCTTTTGCTACTTTCTTTGCTGTAGGTGTTCCCAAAAGCGACATATAGAATCCTGTACGACACCCCATAGGAGAGAGGTCAATGATCTCCACTTTTTTAGAATTCAAATGGTCTCTCATGAATCCTGCAAAAAGGTGTTCAAGTGTATGAATACCTTTTACAGACAATTTCTCTTTATTGGGGACACAAAAACGTAGATCGAATACGGTAATGTCATCTCCGCATGGAGTCTTCATAGTTTTGGCAACTCTCACTGCCGGTGCTATCATCTTTGTATGGTCTACTGTAAAACTGTCTAATAATGGCATAGTATTTCCTTAAAATATATTTTTTTGATTATGCCATAAAATTGGAAATAATTAGTATTTTTCCAAGTAATGTAAAGATTTCTTTTGATTTTGTATTGAGTTTTGCTAAAGAGGTGGTGTGGAATGAAGGAGCTTACTGATAGTAAGTGACTGAAAGTAACACCGCCTTTTTAGTGAAAGACGATGCAAAAGCAGAAGAAAGATTAGATTCTTGCTTCTTCGCGGCGCTGTAACATTTCCCAATTCTTATCAATATCAGACTGGATCTTCTCAATTACATGCTTGTTCTCAGGCTTAAACAAGTGCTTATACCGCCCTTGTGCACCTAAGTAATCTTCCACTTTAAGAAGGTTTTTCGGTCTGTAAAGGATATTAAGCTCATGCCCATCAATGATCTCATAAATTGGGAACATTAAAGAATCAGTTGCCAAGTCAGTGATGCCGATGGTATCTTTCGGATCGAATTTCCACTCTGTACAACATGGAGAAACCGTGTTAATAAAACAAGGTCCTTCAGTCTCAAGTGCTTTTTGAAAACCTTTAGCCATTGACTTCCATTTGTTAGGCGCCAATTGTGCAACATATGGAGCACCGTGTGCAGCCATGATCGCAACAATATCTTTTTTCTTCTCTTTCTTACCGTAAGAGTGTGTTCCTGCCTGAGCTGTTGAAGTCGTTGCACCAATAGGTGTAGCAGATGATCTCTGTCCCCCGGTGTTTGCATAGTTTTCATTATCCAGACAAATGTATGTGAAGTCATGACCTCTTTCCATTGCGCCTGAAAGCCATTGGAAACCGATATCAAAAGTTGAACCGTCACCACCAAAGGCAACGAATTTAACCGGTGCATCATTGTCTTTAAGTGTACCTTTTTTCTTTCTTACCGAGTGCATAACCTGTGCAGCAGTAACCGATGTAGCCGCATTTTCGAAACCGATGTGGATCCAAGAGGTATCCCATGAAGTGAACGGGTAAACCGCTGTTGATACTTCAAGACATCCTGTGTTTGCCGAAATTACAAGGTTGTCGTCTGTACAGTTCATAAGCTCTCTAACGATCATAGAGTGCGCACAACCAGGGCAAAGTGTATGTGCACCCTCAAACCTGTCGTTGTTCGTTGAAAATTCTTTTAAGTTCTTTATTGATGTAATTGCCATAATTAACCTCTTTTAGTTTGGAAATATCCAAGGTGAGGACCTCTCAGTCCTGAGAATTGTTGGATATCTGTTGTAATATGTCCAGCATCGGCATGCGCCTTCTGCTCTTTAAATATTCTTTTCGCTTCATCGATCGAGAAGTCACGTCCACCAAGTCCATAAATGAAGTTAGTCACCAATGGTCTGCTTTCAGTTGTATATAGTGCTGCTGATACTTCATTAAAGAATGCACCCATAGCTCCACCTGGAGATGATCTGTCTGTCACTGCTACAGCTTTTGCACCTTCCAAGGCATCTCTTACATCTTCAAAAGGGAAAGGTCTGAAACATCTGATGGCAACAACACCTGCTTTGATACCCTCTTCTTCTCTAAGCTGTTCTGCTGCAACTCTTGCTGTTTCAACTGTTGTACCAAGACCAACGATCACCACTTCTGCATCTTCCATATTGTAAGATTCAACTCTGTTGTATTTTCTACCTGTAAGCTTTGCAAATTCTTCATACACTTCATCAATAATAGGACGAGAATCCATCAATGCTTTGTGCTGCTTTGCTTTATGCTCAAAGTGCCAGTCTTCTTCAGTCTGCGCACCGTATGTTACCGGTCTTGAGAAGTCAAGCATATCATCTACAGGATCAATTTCACCTACAAAGTTGATCGCTGCTTCATCTGTCATAGGATAGACATTCTGTGCAGTATGCGAAGTGATGAAACCATCTTGGTGAACCATGACTGGAAGTCTTACATCATGGTTTTCAGCGATCTTGAATGCACACAGTGCCAAGTCATACGCTTCCTGTGCATTAAATGCACCCATTTGGATCCAACCTGAATCACGACCAAGATACATATCGGCATGATCACCACGTACGTTAAGTGGAGAAGCCAAAGCTCTGTTCACTACGTTAAGTACGATAGGAAGTCTCATACCGGATGCCTGATAAAGTACCTCTGCCATCAAAGCAAAACCTTGCGAAGATGTTGCGGTAGAGACACGTCCGCCTGCAGCAGATGCACCAATACATCCTGACATTGCAGCATGCTCAGACTCAACCATAACAAACTCACCATCAATGTAGCCATTAGCTACATACGAACCATAATTTTCAACAATAGGTGTTGAAGGGGTAATAGGATACGCCACAACAACATCAACCTGTGCTTGTCTTAGTGCCTGAGAAGCGGCAAAGTTACCATCCCAAACTTCTCTTTCATTTAAATCATATTTTACTGCCATAATGGTCCCTTACTTTTCTTTTTTCTTTTTTTCTGGCCACTGAGACAATGCTGTCTCGAGGTCTTCATTTTCACCAAACATTAAAAGTGATTTTGGATTTGTAGGACATACTTCCACACAAACTTCACATCCTTTACAGTGATCATAATCGATCCCTAACATTTGTTTATCTCTTGATAAGATAGACGAGTCCGGACACCATACCCAACAGTTTTGACAGTCAATACAGACATCAATGTTAAATACAGGTTTTTTTACTCTCCAGGAAGCCACAGTTGCGGTATAAGAGTTATAGTTTGAATAGTCTCTCTCTTCTGCTTTCAAATGGGCGATCTTGCTGGCATCACCTTCAAAAGAGGGAAGAACAGACCCCTGTGTTACTTCATCCCAACCATACAGGTCTTTACCTGATTCAAGTTGATGAAGCCCTCTGTTTTCGTTCGCTTTTAATTTTAAATCTTGCATTCTTTAATTCCTCTTTACTTAACTTCGTTGTAGGCTCTGGTAATTGCTTCCATGTTCGCATCAATGATCTTTTGTGGGAACTTACTTAAAACTCTTTTCATGTTTTCCAAGAAATAGTCCAGTTCAAACATACCTGAGATCTTTACAAATGCACCAAGCATTGGTGAGTTTGGCATAGATCTTCCAATAGTGTCTAAAGAGATCTCAATACAGTCAACCACATACACTCTGTCAGCTTTGTCAGCAAGTGCAGGAATTGCTGCGATCAACTCTTCTTTGCTCAAGTGTGATGTAATAATATACTTTGTACTCTCTTTGTCATTCATCGTAATATCATCCGTCATTGCCAATGCAGGGTCGATGACCAAGACAAAGTCAGGATACATGAATTTTGCATGGTTGAAGATCTGCTCATCTGAGATTCTGTTATAGGCTCTCAGCGCAGCTCCTCTTTTTGCAGAACCATATAGTGCAAAAGCCTGAACTTCTTTACCTGTTGTCGCAACAACATCCCCTAGACCTTTAGCACCTGATACGGCACCCTGACCAGCACGGCTGTGCCATCTAATTTCTGTCATGATTTCTCCTATTATTGATAGTAAATAATTTTCCTATTGTAATGTCCCCACTCTTAAAGCATGTTGAAATAATAATATTTTTAAGTGTATGCTATAGCTTTGCTATGAATGTAACTGCATCCAACGCATTTTCAAAAATATTGTCGGTACAGCTTTCCAGGGATTCAATGCTTCCGTAACCACAGGTAAGCCCCACACAGTCGATCTTGGCTGCTTTTGCTGCCAACATGTCCATTTGGGTATCACCGATCATCCAGATATTATTTGTAACACAAGGTAACTTCGACAACGCTTTGTGTATCGGTTCGGGATCAGGCTTGGGGTGTGTTACATCTTCTCTGCCTATGAGTACATCAAAGTAGTGCATCAACTCCATGTGTTCAAGAAGCTCTATGGAGTATTTTGCTGTTTTTGTCGTCACGACACCTAAAGTGGCATAACTTTTTGCCAACGCTACAGCAGCCTTGGCATCCGGAAGCAACACAGTCTTTGCTCGGGAGATCTTCCTATAATGCTCTTTATAGGCAGAAACATGCTCCCAGATATGCTCTTCTTCTACTCCCAATGTAGCGAACATCATGTCCAAGGGGTGTCCAATCTCTGCTTTGATATGTGTATCAGAAGGGATATCCCCTCCAAAACTTTGAAAAGCGTAAGCAAAACTTTCCAGTATCGCTTCCGTTGAATCTATCAGTGTACCATCCAGGTCAAACAATATTATTTTTTCCATCATCTCTCTTTAGTATAATTTCGGTGCAGATGCCAACAGTTTTTTTGTATAGCTGTGCTGGGGATCATACATTACATCTTCTACGAGTCCCTGCTCTACGATCTTTCCCTCTTTCATCACCGCTACTTCATCTGCAACACTGGCAATAATGGAAAGATCATGTGTGATGAACAGGTAGGATACCCCTGTTTCATCCTGAAGTTTCTTTAAGAGTTTTAACACTTGCACACGTACCGACACATCCAACGCGGAGGTCGGTTCATCACAAATAATCAGTTCAGGTTTTACCGCCAATGCCCTTGCTATCCCGATACGCTGTCTCTGACCTCCTGAAAATTCATGCGGATATCTGTCAATAAAGCCTTCATCCAGATCCACCTTCACCAGCAGGTCTTTGATGTAGGTATTCTGCTCGCTTCGTTTACCCGAACCCACACCCAGACTTACCATCCCTTCACGTATGATCGCTCCAATGGTCATACGGGGATTCAATGCAGAGAAAGGATCTTGAAATACCACCTGTATCTTCTGCCTGTAAGGCTTCAAACGCTCTTCTTTTAAAGAAACAAGGTCTTGATCTTCAAATTTTACACTGCCGGAAGTCACAGGAACCAGCGAAAGTATGGCTTTTCCTATGGTACTTTTTCCTGAACCGGACTCTCCGACCAGCGCAAGGGTCTTCCCTCTGGGAATAGAAAAGTTCACACCATCAACTGCCTGAACATAGCCGACTGTTCTCTGGAATATTCCTTTTTTAACAGGAAAATAGACTTTTAAATCCTCTACTTCAAGAAGGACATCCTTGCTTATTGCTTTGGATCGTTCTTCTTTTTCTGCCATGGCATCCCGAAGCAAGGCCTGAGTATAAGGATGTTCAGGGTTTTCAAAAAATTCTTTACGTTCTGCCTGCTCCAGTATCTCGCCCTCTTTCATCACTGCAATGCGGTCGGCCATCTGTGAAACTACGGCCATATCGTGCGTAATAAAAAGAATACTCAGCCCTCTCGCATCCCTGATGCTCTTCAAAAGTTCCAGTACCTGAGCCTGTATCGTTACATCAAGTGCGGTCGTTGGTTCATCGGCAATAAGCAAAGCCGGTTCACAGGCCAGAGCCATAGCGATCATCACTCTTTGTTTCTGTCCGCCTGAAAGCTGATGGGGATACCAACTGTAACGTGTTTCGGGATCTTTCAGTGCCACTTCTTTAAAAAGGGAGATCACTTTTGCTTTGACTGCCTCTTTTTTTAACCCTAAATGGATCTTGATCACCTCAGCAACCTGTTCCCCTACGGTCATGACCGGGTTGAGTGCAGACATAGGCTCCTGAAAGATCATCGCAATGGACTTTCCACGGATCTTTTGCATCTCATATTCCGACAATGCAAAAAGAGACTTTTCTTTTAAAAGAATATCCCCGGACGAAACAGAGATCACTTCAGGGAGCAAGCGCATGATCGCCAGAGAGGTCAGTGATTTACCCGAACCGGACTCTCCCACCAAAGCAAAGATCTCACCCTCCTGGATATCAAAACACACGTTCTTCAATAGTTGATCGTTTCCTATAGTAAGACTCAGATCCTGCACACTTAAAAGAATACTCATATTTTATTCCTCGGATCCAGGACTTTTTGAATACGGTCAGAAAACAAATTGGCTGCCAGCACAAGGATGAACATAAAGATAAAGGCAGAGAGGAGTGACCACCAGACCATAGGTTCTCTTGCCATTTCAAGTCGTGCCTGATTGATCATATTTCCCCAGCTGTACATGGTCGGGTCTACACCTACTCCCACATAAGAGAGTACAGCTTCAGCCAAAACAAGCCCGGAAAAGTCCAACACGACAGAAATGAGGATGATATGCATCAGATTGGGAATGATATGCCTGCGTATAATGGTCCATTTTCCTACACCGAAGGCTTTGGCTGCCGTGACGAACTCAATCTGTGAAATCTTCAGCGTTTCGGCACGAAGCAGTCTGCAGAGGCTTGTCCAGCTTGTTACCCCCAGGATCACGATTAAAAACAATAAGCGAAGATCTGACCTCTCAAGGGTACTTGCAAACCAGTCCGGGTTGTTATCCATCATCACCTGCATCACCAGTACCCCCGCAGCGATCAGCAAGACACCAGGAATAGAACTCAGGGTAGTGTAGAGATACTGGATCACATCATCCACCCATCCGCCAAAAAGTCCTGCACTTACACCGAGAATGACGGCGACAGGAAGCATGATCAATGTTGTCAAAGTACCTATAAGTACGCCGGTACGGATACTTTTAAAACTCTGGTAGAGCACATCTCCCCCTACCTTGTCCGTTCCAAGCACATGATAAGAGAAAGAAAGCATGTAAAGCCAGGTGAAGATCATGATCAACAATGTCAGCGTCAGATAAGCTGTTCTCCAGGGAAGTGTTGTTTCTCCTGTTAAAACATATTTTATCTCAGTGAATACCTCACCTTTTTTTCGCCAGACAATATGGATAAAGATCAGAAGTATACTGATCATCAATCCTGTCAATAGCGCCAGCAAAGAACTTTTGAGCAGATCCTGATCTTTGGAAACATACTTTAAAGGAAGATA
>Ga0256834_1001917_pt1 | contig 13619 bp, 13 predicted proteins | sample 4281140metaG_FD_190536 | JGI IMG/M metagenome (GOLD analysis project Ga0256834, IMG submission 190536) | Hydrothermal vent microbial communities from East Pacific Rise, Pacific Ocean - 4281-140 | ecosystem: Environmental > Aquatic > Marine > Hydrothermal vents | place: Pacific Ocean: East...
AAAATAAGTGAAAATATTTACATGACAAAACACTGTGCTAACTATTATGCACAGTGGATTGTCTTAAATTTTTTAATAAAGTTTTGCGGATTTAAGGTACTCTGTAATTTATATTTTTAGATATCAAAAGCAGTTTTGACTTTATCGATATAATCTAATTTTTCCCAAGTAAAGGTTTCTACTGTTTTGGTTATTTTTTTCCCGTCAGCAGATGTAAAACTTACCTCTTTAATTTCTGATTTTCTACCCATATGCCCATAAGAAGCAGTTTCTAAATAAATAGGGTTACGCAATTTTAGGCGTTTTTCTATAGATGCAGGCCTCATATCAAACAGTTTTTCGACTATAGTTGAAATTTCGCTATCTGTTTTATTTATTTTTGATGATCCATAAGTAACCACATTAATGGAAGTTGGTTTAGCAACACCAATAGCGTAACTAACCTGTACTAATATTTCATCACAAACTCCAGCAGCAACCATGTTTTTAGCAATATGCCTAGCAGCATAAGCAGCACTTCGATCTACTTTACTAGGATCTTTTCCGCTAAAAGCGCCACCACCATGCGCACCTTTTCCGCCATAAGTATCTACAATAATTTTTCTACCTGTTAAACCTGTATCGCCATGTGGTCCGCCAATAACAAATTTACCAGTTGGATTTATGTGATAGGTAATATTATCATTAAATAATGCCTGAATAGGTTTTGAAAGTTTTGCGATTACGCGTGGCATTAAAATAGAAACTAAATCTAATTTAATTTTAGCCAACATTTTTTCATCTTTATCAAAATCATCATGTTGCGTAGAAATTACAATGGTATCAATTCGTTGTGGTTTATTATCGTCTGAATACTCAATAGTAACCTGACTTTTAGCGTCTGGTCTTAAATAAGTAATAGTATCATTCTCTCTTCTAAGCATTGCCAATTCAATTAATAAACGATGGCTTAAATCTAATGCTAATGGCATATAATTATCGGTTTCATTGGTAGCGTAACCAAACATCATACCTTGATCTCCAGCGCCTTGCTCCTCGCCTTCTGCTCTATCTACACCTTGATTAATATCGGAAGATTGTTCATGAATAGAAGAAAATACACCACAAGAATTACCATCAAACATGTATTCACTTTTGGTATAACCGATTTTATTGATTACATCTCTAGCAATTTTTTGAACATCTAAATAGGTATTAGATTTTACTTCACCTGCAAGAACAACTTGACCTGTTGTTACTAAAGTTTCACAAGCTACTTTTGAATTTGGATCGAATGCAAGAAAATTATCAATTAGTGCATCAGAAATTTGATCTGCTACTTTATCTGGATGACCTTCTGAAACAGATTCAGAAGTGAATAAATAAGACATATATGTATTTTTAATTCAATTATTAAATTCTGAGTGCAAAATACTTTAAGGTAGAAATCTACTGCTTTAGCATTTTTAACGAGGTTGCAATCAGACAAATTTTTCCTCTTAATAAGACTGTAAAATTAATGAATTTTAATCAATAATTGCAACTTTTATTCGTGAGACTCTAAAAAATTATTTTTAATTTTTTAATTAGTCAAACTAATCCCGCTTTTTTAGCGAGATATTGATTTAATATCTCTTATTTTTAAAAAAAATCTGTAAAACTAAGATGCTTCACTAACGAACTTAACAGCATCTTATAAACTCTTTAATGTAGATAATATGGCGAAATCATCAAATAAACCAAAACGCCAGTAATAGCAACATACAACCATAACGGAAATGCTATTCTTGCGATTTTTTTATGCATTTTAAAATCCGAATTTATTGCTCTAACAAATGTAATCAGCACAAAAGGAATAACTACAATGGATAAAATAATATGTGAAATTAAAATGAAAAAATAAAGAACTCTAATTGTACCAACACCACCAAATTTAGTATCTCCAGAAGTTGCGTGATGTAAAATATATAAAAATAAAAATAAAACCGATAAACCAATGGCGGTTTTCATTAAACGTTCATGTAGTCTTCGTTTTTTGTTTTTAATTGCCCAAACTGCTACGATTAATAATATGGCAGTAAAACCATTTATTGTAGCGTAAATTGGCGGTAAAAATACAGGTAATTCTAAATCTAATTTTATTCTGAATAGAGATGCTACTACAATCGGAATTATAACTGAAAGTATTAGTATTGTTTTATTATATTTTTTGTTTGAAGTCATAATATTCTATAAGTGAAACGGTCTAAAGTCTATTAATCTAAAATCTTAAAAAATTATTCTTGTAGTAATAAAGCAATATCTTCTTTTAGCCAATTAACTTGTTTAATATCTAAGCCATCATAATACATTATTGGGTTTTCAAAACCATTTTGCGTAACTGTTCTAGAACGTATAAAACCATTTTTATCGATTAAAGCAAAAAGTCCAGAATGTTCAAAACCACCTTCGGCTTCTGTATTTTCACCAGCAGAAATTTTAAAACCGCTATTTGCTAATTCGTAAATTGTTTCAATCTTACCATTTAAAAAATGCCAGTTTTTCATGGTTGCTCCTTTTTCTTCTGCATACTTTTTTAATACTTCTGGTGAATCTCTTTCAGGATCAATACTAAAAGAAACAATACCAAAATCAGGGTTATCTTTATATATATCTTGAATTTTAACCATATTTTTGTTCATAATAGGACAAATGGTAGGGCAATTAGTAAAAAAGAATTCTGCCACATAAACTTTGTTCGCAAAATCTTTATCAGAAATAGTAGCATTATTCTGGTTTGTAAAACTAAAAGTTGGTGCTTTTTTATCGAATTTATATAGTCCGGATTTTTTTTTCTCAGAAGATATTTTATCTAAGCGCTTCGATTTTTTTACAACCTTATTATTTGAAATCGAATTCACTAATTTTGGTAAAGCATAAATGCCAAAAAGTAAGATAATAAACGAAATGCCTATGTATGAATAATTTTTTTTGTTCATTTTTTTATTCTAAACTATATTGTTTTTTGACTTACTAACCACTGAGTATTAATCAATTATTCTTATACGGATTTTTAAAAACCTCTTCCTTTTTATTCTTTTTTAATGCACGTCTATATTCTTCTAAAACAATTCTAATATCATCTACCATTTTTTTATGAATCATAGAAATACTTTCGGCATTGTAACTATATAAATTACCATCTGTAATATCTTCATCATCATTTCTACCTCTTTGAAAACCTTCTTTATCTATAATAAATACTTCAGATGAATATGCAAGAGAATCTAATTTTACGTTAGTTTTTAAACTTTTATATAATAGATTAATCTTTTCTTTTTCAGTAAAAACAAATTTCCAATTTTTAATATCTGTTGTAAATTGCAATTCTTTTTTTAATTGATTTACTTTTTCTTGAGTTCCAAACGGTGAAATAATTACCATTTGAAATGTTTTAAACTGATAATATGGTTTGTATATTTTTTCGTTTAAATTTAATGCATTCGTTTTTCGGTTTAACAAATCTTCCCCAAAAAAACCTAGAATAGTTATGTGGTCTTTAAATTTAACTTCTTGGTTGGGTTCTAATGTTGAAATAGAAATTACCTTTTTGTTTTGTACAGGTAAAAATGTTGCATTAATATCTACTAATAAAATAAGTAAATAAAATAGTAATGGTCCGATTAACAAGGCGAAAAGCAACCAAAATTTCTTCATAGTAAAGGATAAAAAAAGCGTTCAAAAAGAACGCTTATAATTTTTAATTGAATAGTAGATTTTTTGCGTCATGTAATGCAGTTCCTTCGGTTAGAAGGTAAAATGATAAATATGCAATTAAGAAAATTGCAGACCAAACAATAGAACGTCTTAACCATTTTTTTTCTTCTTTTAAATGCATAAAATACCATGCAATATAATATGCTTTTACTAATGTTAAAGCTAAAAATATCCAATTTAACCAACTTGTTCCTAATACGTTATTTAAATATAAAAAATCATATTTTTTAATTCCTAGAAACACTTCTACTAATGTAATTATAGAGAGTAATCCAAATACTTTCCAAATTAATGCTGTATGTGATTTTTCTGCGTGTGCCATTTTTATGTTTTATAATATTATTAAACTAAGTAGAAGAATGTAAATACAAATACCCAAACTAAATCGACAAAATGCCAATAAAGACCTGCTTTTTCAATCATTTCGTAATGACCTCTTTTTTCATAAGTACCTAAAATAACATTAAAAAAGATAATGATATTAATTAAAATACCTGAAAGAACGTGAAATCCGTGAAATCCTGTTATAAAAAAGAAGAAATCACCAAATAATGTTTTACCATATTCGTTAACTTTAAGATTTGCTCCAAATACTACTTGTTTTGCTTTTGCTAATAATTTTGTTGCTTCTACACCAGAGACTATTATTTTTTCTCTTTTTGCTAAATCAATATTTTCTGTTTTAATTGCTATTTCTGGATGATTTTTAAGACCATCTAATACTTGTGCTAAAGTAACTTCTGGCACACTTGCCTCGCTTTTATACCAAATACCTTCGCTTTTAGTATGTTGTACTCTTTCATTTGCAGAATGTGTAGCAAACTCTTTTAGTCCTATTTGATAATAATGACCTTCGGCATCTTTTTTAACAAATTGAATTATTTGACCATCATTTAATTGAATTGCTCCTTTATCGCCACTAATAAAATGTTTCCATTCCCAAGCTTGTGAACCTAAAAATATTAAACCTCCAATTATGGTTAACAACATATATATTGTAACTTTCTTTTTATTCATTTGATGGCCAGCATCTACTGCAAGTACCATTGTAACCGAAGAAAATATTAAAATAAATGTCATAAATGCCACATAAATCATTGGCATTGGTGTATGTGTAAATGGCACATGTGTAAATACATGATCTGCAATTGGCCAAGTATCAATAAATTTATAACGCATTAAACCATAAGCACCTAAAAACCCTGAAAACGTTAATGCATCGGAAACTAAGAAGAACCACATCATCATTTTACCATAACTTGCGTTAAACGGTCTTCCTTCTGTACCTTTTACTGATTGATTTGGAAGTGTAACATCCATATAATTATTGTATTAGTTTGATTTTTGAATTATCGAAAACGCAAAGATAAAAATTTGCATGGAATTAACATTATATTACGTAAAGAAAAAATAAAAATAGTAAAACCCATAAAGCACCTAAAAAATGCCAAAAAATTTCACCCAACTTTATACCTAACATATTTATGGCGGAATATTTTCCTCTATAATTTTTAAAAAGTAATACCAACAATACTATCAGACCAGCGATAACATGTACTATGTGAGCAACCGCAACTACGTCGAATAAAGAAGATGCAATATTACTTTTAGGTCCTGTAAAAAACAAACCCATATTAGTTAATGCAACATAACCTTGGTATTGAAAATAAATAAATACAATACCAAATATTAAAGTTAGTAATAATAAAACGGAAGTTTGCTGTCTATTTTCTTTTTGCATTGCTTTTTTAGCAAAATAAAAAGTAATACTACTTAAAATAATAAATAAAGTGCTAAAATAGAAAAGGTTTGGCATATCAAACGAAACCCAATCGTCTCTTTTTCTACTAATTACATAGGCACTTGTCAATCCTGCAAAAGCCATCGACAACGAAACCAATGCGAAATAAAGCATTTGTTTGAACGTTTTTTCTTTTAATTGTGTATCCATATCTTAATGTAAAAATTTATCGACTACAAAAATAACCTGTATTAATGTTATATATAGAACGCTAGAAAGCATTAATTTTTTTGCAATAGCATTCGTTTGTTCTTTGTGTAATTTTATTCCGAAATAAAGCATAAATAATCCTGAAAACAAAACTAAAATAGCAGCAATAGGCGATAAATATAATTCGCCTGTTTTCCGTAATATCGGAATTAATGATGCAAAAATCATAGATATGGTATAGATAATAATAAGTTTACTTGCTTTTTTACTTTTTTCGCCTGTTGGCATCATGTTAAAACCTGCTTTTTTATATTCGTCAAATTGCATCCAACCAATTGCCCAAAAATGAGGGAATTGCCAAAAAAATTGAATCATAAATAAAACACCTGCTTCAATTCCAAATTGATTTGTAGCGGCAACCCAACCTAACATAAACGGAATTGCACCTGGTATTGCACCAACAAATACACTAATTGGCGATACAGGTTTTAAAGGCGTATAAGCGCTTGTGTATAAAAAAACTGAAATAGCACTAAACATTGCCGTTTTGGGATTAATCATATATAAGAAAGTTAATCCTAAAACAAGAAGTATTATGGCTAGTATAAAAGCACTGTTTTTTGAAACTCTACCTGTTGGCAATGGTCTATTTTTGGTTCGCTCCATCAATTTGTCAGGTTCAATTTCAATAATCTGATTGAAAACATTAGAAGCACCAACCATACAAAAACCACCAACCAGTAATAAACTAAATATTTTAATATCGAATTTATCTACTGCTAAAAAATAACCAGCAATAGATGAAACAAGAACACTAATGGTTAAACCTAGTTTAGTTAGTTGTTTGAAGTTTTCGAAAACACTTACTTTAGTTGTTATGATTATATTAGCGGTCAAAATAAAACGTAGAATTTTTAGTTTTAAAATTTTTGCAAAGATAGTTTTAATTCAGAAAAAGAATTGTAGAACAGTCGTAAAGTTTTTTAAATAAAAAAAAAATGAAAAAAACTTTGATATATTAAAATATATATTAGATTTGCACTCGCAATTTTAGTTATTATGTTTTAATAACTTTCTGCGAAAGTAGCTCAGGGGTAGAGCATCACCTTGCCAAGGTGGAGGTCGCGGGTTCAAATCCCGTCTTTCGCTCTGAGTATTTTGAAATACTATTTTAGATTTTCTAAAATAAATTCAATACATCATGCTTGAGTGGTGGAATTGGTAGACACGTTGGACTTAAAATCCAATGGACGCAAGTCCGTACGGGTTCAAGTCCCGTCTCGAGTACAAGTAAAAACCTTAACTATTTAGTTTTAAATATGTTAAGGTTTTTCTTTTTTATAAAATGTACGGTTTTTGTACGGTGAATTGAATTAGACACTTTCCTTCTAATTTTAATTTGTGGTTAAATTGATTAACTTTTATATTATTTACTGCTAATATCGTAAGATTTTTACATTAATTCAAATTGGTAATTAAAAATATGCTTAATTTTGAAACCAATGTTATGATTACTTCCAACCAAACCAATAAATAATATATGAGTTTAATTCAAAAAGGTATAGAAGAAAAATTAATTTCTTTATCCGATGACCATAATACAATAACGTACTTATATCAAAAGAAAAAAAGGAATTATAGAAACCCTGAAGAAAAGGTACAAGCCGAAACTTTTTTAAAATTAGTTTTAGAATATGGTTATCCTGTTGAACATATTGAACAATTTAAAAAGGTTACAATGGGGTCTTCTTCAAAAGAGGCTGATATAATTGTACACGAAAACGAAGATTGGAATGCTCCAAAAATAGTTGTTGAATGTAAAAGACAAGATGTTTCAGAGCAAGAATATAAACAAGCCATAAACCAAGCATTTAGTTATGCAAGTGCATTAACTGGAACTGTAAAATTTATTTGGGTAACTTCTAATATATTAAATGAGTGGTTTAAATTTGATAAAGAAAAAGAAACAAGAGAAGTTTTAGGACAATTACCTGCTTATGGTTTTGATGAGGTTGCTCCTTATAATTTTGTAAAAGGTGGTGGAGAACGTGAATACCTTAATAATAAAGGTAAAAAGCAAACACAAAGATTTCAAGATTTAAAAGTAGTTTCTGAAAATGAATTAACTGGTAGATTTAAACAAGCACATAATGCTCTTTGGGCAGGTGGTCAATTAAATCCATCAGAGGCATTTGATGAATTAGATAAATTAATTTTTTGTAAAATTTGGGATGAAAAATACAACCTTGAAGATGGTACTTTAAAAGGTCGTAAAAAAGGAGAAATTTATGATTTTCAAGTTATCACGTTATCATCAGTAAGAAAAACAAATGAAGCACTTGCAAAACGGATAAGAAATATTTATAAAGCAGGTAGAACTTTTGATAAAGAAGTTTTTAAAGATGATATTAGACTCTCTGACCAACGTATTAGAACCATTGTAGGTTATTTACAAGAAATAAATTTGAGTGCTACAGATTTAGATAGTAAAGGTCGAGCATTTGAAACCTTTATGGGTAGTTTTTTTAGAGGAGAATTTGGACAATATTTTACACCTCGTGTTATTGTACAGTTTATAGTAGAATCATTACCTATTAAAAATACTTCTTTAGTTTTAGATACTTCTTGTGGTAGTGGTGGTTTTTTATTACACGCTTTAGATAAAGTAAGAAGAAAAGCAAACGAAGAATTTCCAGACTATAATACAGATATTGAAGAACATAATAATTGGAAAGATTATTGGCACAGTTTTGCAGAAAATAATTTATATGGTATTGAAATAAACGAACAAATTGCACGTACAGCCAAAATGAATATGATTATTCACGATGATGGACATACAAACGTAATTTCAATAGATGGATTAGTTCCGTTACAAATCAACAATGCCGCTGATAATGAAACCAAAGAACAAAAAGATTATAGGTTACAGTTAAATGATATTTCTATTGAAAAATACATTCAAGAAAATGGACTTAAAACGAACGGTTTTAAAAATAATACGTATGACTTTATTATTACAAATCCACCTTTTGGAAGTAAGATAAAAAGTAACGAAAAAGCCTATTTAAAAAATTATACTTTTGGTAAAAAACAAGTAGATTGGTTAGATTTTAGAGGTAAAACGATGACTTACAGAACTAACCAAAGTACAGAGGTTTTATTTATAGAACAATGTTATAATTTTTTAAAAGAAGATGGTTATTTAGCCGTTGTTTTGCCTGATAGCATTTTAACAAACAGCAGTTTACAATATGTAAGAGACCAAATTGAAGATTGGTATAGATTAGTTGCTGTAATTAGTTTGCCTCAAACAGCATTTAGTGCCACAGGTGCTGGTGTTAAAAGTTCTATTTTATTTATAAAAAAATACAATAGTAAAAAAACCAATGAAATACAACGTATTAAATTTAATTTACAAGAGCATTTAAAAAACGAATACAATTATATAGATACCGTTAAAAAATGGTATAAAAAAAGAAATAAAATTGTTGATGCTCAAGAAAATGGAAACTTTACTTATGCTGATAGAATAAAAGAATTTCAAGAAGAATTAAACGAACAATACCATAAAAGAAAAGCAACAGCATTAAAAGACTATCCTATTTTTATGGCTATTGCTGAAAATATTGGTTATGATGCAACTGGTAAATCTTCTTCTATATTAATAAATAAAGAGCAAATAATTGATGGTAATTATAAAACTATTATTGAGCATTTAAGCCACGACCTTTTTGATGAAAAACACATTAAAAAATATGACATACAAGGAGATGAAATAGGAGCAAAAAAGGTAGTATTAAACGCAGGTATTTTAAAAGAACTGTCTCATTTTATAAAACAAGTAGAAAATGGCAGTATATAAATTTTTAGATAAAGTAGATAAAAATAAAATATTTATTACAGATTGGTCTGAAATTGATAATAGACTTGACCCTGAATTATTACTTTACAATAAAGAAATATCTTTATTTAAATATCCATTAATACCTTTAAAAAGACTTTTAATAAAAGACCCTCAATATGGTGCAAATGAAACTGGAATTGAAAGGAACGATATACAAGAACCAAGATATATTAGAATTACGGATATTAATGAATTTGGAATTTTAAAAGATGTTTTAGGAAAAACAGCAAAAACAATAGATGAAAAATTTATATTAAATAATAATGACATTCTTTTTGCAAGAAGTGGAAATACAGTTGGGAAAAGTTATTTACACAAAAAAGACAATGTGAATTATTCCTGTTTTTTTGCAGGTTATATGATTCGTTTTGTTGTAAATCAAAAAATTATTTTACCTGACTATCTTTTTATTTACACGCAACTTGAACCATTTAAAAAATGGGTTAAAGCAATAATGAGAACTGCTGGACAACCCAATATAAATGCAGAAGAATATAAAAATTTAAAAATACCAACACCTTCAACATTAACAGAACAACAAAAAATTATAAATCTTTATAATAAAGCATACCAAACAAAACAACAAAAAGAGCAACACGCAAAAGAATTACTTAACAGTATTGATACCTATTTACTTAAAGAGTTAGATGTTGTTTTACCAAAAAAAGAAACTAACTTACAAAGTAGAATGTTTCAAGTTAATTTTAGTGAGGTAAGTGGAGAAAGGTTTGACAGTTACTATTATAGAAAGGATTTCAAACAATTTTTTAAAAATCTAAAAAAAGGAAAGTATCCTATTATTTCTCTAAAAAAAGCATCCAATAGAATTACAAGTGGAATTACACCTAAATCTCGAAGTGATTCATATACTAATATGAAAGATGGAATTCCTTTTATAAGAAGTGGAAATATCAATATCAATGGTGATCTAAATTTTAATGATTTACTTCATATAAAAAAGGAAATTCACAATGGTAGAATGAAATCATCAAAAGTTCATTTTCAAGATTTAATGATTGCTATTGTCGGTGCTACAATTGGACAAGTAGGTATTTATTTAGATAAAAAAGAAGCAAATATAAATCAAGCAATTGCTCTTGTTACTTTAAAACAAAATATTAATCCCTTTTATATTAAGGAATTGTTTAAGTCAAGTATTGGTCAATATAACTTAAATAGATTAAAAAGACCAGTTGCAAGAGCAAATATTAATCTCGAAGAGATTTCAACAATGCAAATTATTTTACCTCCAAAAGAAAAACAAAAAGAAATAGCAGAGCATATAAGAGGTATAAGATTAAATGCAAAAAGAACTCTATTAGAGGCAAATACTATTTTAGAGAATGCAAAGCAAGAAGTAGAACAGTTAATATTAGGAAAAAATGAAAATATCATACAATGATTTATTAAAACAAATGGAGTTAATTAAAAATGTTTTATTAACCAAAAACAAAAATGATTATTTTACAGAAGTGTGGTTTAAATTTACAGATGGAAAATATCTAAGTATTAGTTTAGAAATGAGTTTTGGAGAGTTCTTTTTTCTTAAAAATTTAGTAGGTAAAGGAAATGCACTTGATATTAGTGAAAGTGTAAGAGATACTTTAATACAAGAAAGCAATATAGAAAAAATAATCACAATGTTAGAAAACTCAAAAAACGAGATTTCAAATAATAAAGAAACTATAAATGAAGTAATTGAATTAGTTAATAAAATGCCATCAATTATAGGAAATAATTAAAATATGATTTTAAGAGGAATATTAGATAATTCGTTAGGTGGTGCAATTTGTATAAGAGGTTATGCTAATATTAGTGATATTGCAAAAGCATCAGAACCAAATGAACAATACCAAAGAGATATAATACCTGAACATAAAAAGGAATTGAAATCTTATTTAGAAAAAAGGAAGTACTTATTCTTTCCTGAAGTGGTTTTAAGTTACACTATCAATAATGATATTGATAATATTAATATCGAAAGTAGCCTAACAGAATATTTTAAAATTAAAGGTAAGAAAGATAAAAAGATTAAATTTTCAACATTTAAAAAATCTTATGCTGGTGAAGATAGTAGGTCTAAAGAAACTTTAAATCTAATTACTATTGAGATTGATGATGTGTTATTAAGAGGAATGAAACCTTTTAAAAGAATTGATGGGAATCATAGATTAACAGCATCAGAAGAGGTAGATGATTATTATAAAAATTTTAAAATACCTTTTTGTATTATTTTACTTAAAGATGATATAGATGCAAATAAATATGAAAGTGTGGTTTTTCATAATATCAATTCAAAAGGGAGACACTTAACATCCGAGGAAAACTTAAAAGCAATATTAAATAAGAAATACTTTACAGATGAAGAATTAAATGAAAATTTTTCTTGGGCTTATGTAAAGGCAAGAGATTTAATTGAAAAAATTGATTTTGGATATTTAGATGCTATCAAAAATTCATTTGTAAATAAAAATAATACAACTGAATTGCATATAAGAACAGTTGCTATTAAAATTTTAGAATTTTTAAAATTTAAAAAATTAATTCGCAAATCAGTTAGTATTGATAATTTAGTAAAAAAATTAAATGTAATTAATTCAATTTATAAAAGTGTAGATGAATTAAAAAATTCAACAGACGAAGGTTTGTTGGTTGCTTTTATTTACTACGCTTTCAAACACGAAGAGAGAAAATTAGCCGCATTTAAAAATTGGGTTTTAGATAACAGTATCCACGAACTAAATAATATTGAAACAGAGAGTATTGTAAAAATTTATGATAAAGTTTTAGAGCGTGAATTACGAATATTTATGGCTATGCCTTATTTTAATCATAAAGAGGTGGATAATTATAATGAAATACTGAAACGAGTAATTGACACAATATTAATTAAAAACCCACATTTAAAATTATCTATGCATCCAATTATGAGAGAGAAAGGTGCTTCTATGGATATAGTTGCCAATCTTTTAACTAATATCAGAAATTGTGAAATTTTTATTGCAGATATAACTGATAATAATGTCAATGTTTTTTATGAATATGGTTACGCTCAAAGCCTAAATAAACCTGTTGTTTTAGTAAAAGATGAAAATTGTAAAAAGAAACCTCCTTTTGATGTCGAACATCTTTTGAGACTTACATATAACGGGCATTTAGGATTAGAAAACATATTAGTAGATAGGATAATACAAACCGTTAAACAACTTGGATTTCCTTTAAATGAATAAACTATGAAAATATACAAAAGCAACAAAGAAAATCTAAAATCAATAAAAGAAAAACCTTTTAAATTAGAACGAGAAATACAAACTGTATTTGAAAATAATTTAAAGGAAATAATGGGTTTACAATTGGTAAAATCAGAATTTACAATAAAAAACAAACGTATTGATACATTGGCTTATGACAAACAATCAAAAGCATTTATTATTATAGAATACAAACGAAGTAAAAACAGTAGTGTTGTTGACCAAGGGTTTACTTATTTAAACCTAATGTTAAACAATAAAGCAGATTTTATTATAGAATATCTTGAAACTCAAAAAGAAACGCTTAAACGTACGGATATAGACTGGACACAAACACGAGTAGTTTTTGTTTCTACAAATTTTACAGACAATCAAATTACTGCAACTAATTTTAAAGATATTGCCATTGAACTGTGGGAAGTTAAAAGATATGATAATGATATTATAAGTATCAATCAAATTAAAAAAAGCAAATCAGCCACAAGTATAAAACCAATTATGGCAAACGATAAGGAGTTAGAAGCAATTACAAGAGAAATAAAAGTTTATACAGAAGAAGACCACAAAGCAAATAGAAGTAATGAGATAATAGAATTATACGATACCTATAAAGATGCTATTCTAAATTTAGCAAATGGTATTGAAATTGAATATAAAAAAGATTATGTACCTCAGTTCGACGTAAGGAATTAGCAAAAAAGTTCTAATTGTGAAGATTTTTCAGTTTCAAATTTAATGGATGGTTTTTTATCTTGAAAAGTATAAGCAATAATAC
>Ga0256834_1001918_pt1 | contig 13618 bp, 11 predicted proteins | sample 4281140metaG_FD_190536 | JGI IMG/M metagenome (GOLD analysis project Ga0256834, IMG submission 190536) | Hydrothermal vent microbial communities from East Pacific Rise, Pacific Ocean - 4281-140 | ecosystem: Environmental > Aquatic > Marine > Hydrothermal vents | place: Pacific Ocean: East...
TCGTCTAATTGTATTTTGAAGTTTATCTCTGAATTTTTCATAGTCGTAATATTTAACCGCAAAGAGTTTCACGCAAAGAACGCAAAGTTTACGCAAAGACCACAAAGAAAAATCTGCGATTATCAGCGGAATCAGCGGGAGATTTTTTTATCACAAAGACCACAAAGAAAAATCTGCAATTATCTGCGGAATCAGCGAGAGTCATTTTTTAATCCAACAAAAAAATTAATAGCACTTGGGTTGCGCATGGCATCTTTACTAATTACTTTTTCTACAGGCTGACCAAGTAGAATTTTCTTAATGGGTGTTTCCATTTTTTTTCCACTAATGGTATAAGGTACTTCTGTAATCTGAATTATACTATCAGGCACATGCCGGGGTGTGTAGGCTTTTCGGATAGTTGTTTTGATAGTTTTAATAATTTCATCTGTAAGTTTTAAACCATCTGCAAGTACTACGAATAGTGGCATATAGTCCTGTTTGTCTTTATCTAAATAGATTACAAGGCTGTCTTTTATGATATCTAACCCTTCTACAGCTCGGTAAATTTCGCTCGTGCCTATACGTATGCCTCCTCGGTTTAGGGTAGAATCTGATCGGCCATAGATTATCACGCTTTTACGTTCTGTTATTTCAGTCCAATCGCCATGTCGCCAAATGCTGGGGTACATCTCGAAATAGCTTTCGGTGTATTTTTTATAATTTTTATCACCCCAAAAGAAAATGGGCATGGAGGGCATTGGTTCTGTAATAACCATTTCACCCATTTGTTCAGTTACGGGTTGACCTTCTTCGTTAAAAGCTTCTAGTTTACAACCAAGGGCACGGCACTGAATTTCCCCAGAATAAACAGGTAATAATGGATTACCTCCCACAAAAGCACTGCATACATCCGTTCCACCACTGATGGATGCTAGCCATACATCGTTTTTTACTTCTTTGTATATCCAATCAAAGCTCTCGGGCGAGAGGGGTGAACCTGTAGAACCAATCGATCTCAATGAGTTAAAATTGTATGATTTGCCAGGAGATATGTTTGCTTGCATGCTAGCAGCTACGAATCCTGCACTCGTTCCAAAATGCGTTATTTGAGCTTCTTCAATAAAATGCCACATAGCCTCCATTGTTGGGTATGCCGGGCTTCCATCGTATAATACTGTGGTAGCACCACAAAGCAAAGAAGCTTGAATGTAATTCCACATCATCCAACCTGTGGTGGTGTACCAAAAACACCGTTCACCCGGTTTTATGTCATTATGAAAAGTTAGGTATTTTAAATGCTCTAAAAGCACTCCGCCTACACTATGGGTAATGGCTTTGGGTTTACCTGTAGTACCCGATGAATACAACACCCAAATTGGTTCATTAAACTCTACTCTATTAAAACTGAGTTTAGTGTTCTTTTCTGAAACTGTTTCTTCCCATTTGATGGTGTTGGTAAAACCAATAGTACTTTCACTATTTAAATAGGGGATTAGAATTACTTCCTGCAATGTGGGTAGTTGTTCAATGATTTCCTCAATCTCTTTCGTTCTGTCAAATGGCTTTCCACCATAGCTATAGCCATCAACAGTTATAAGCACCTTGGGTTCTATTTGCGAGAACCGATCGACTACTGAGCTTATTCCAAAATCAGGGGAGGTGCTCGACCATATAGCACCAATGGCATTGGTAGCTAAAAACGCAATAATTGCTTCCGGAATGTTCGGTAAGTAGGCGGCCACTCGATCACCTTGTGTTACTCCCTTTAACTCTAAGTATTGCTTTAGAGAAGCTACTTTTTGTTCCAACTCAGCCCAACTTATCTCTATCAGCTCTGTTGATTCATTTTTGAAGAGCAAGGCAGGATGTTTGTCTGTTTTATTTCTAAAAATATGCTCTGCATAATTCACCTGAGTGCCTTTAAACCAAATGGTTTTTGGCATGGCATGCGTGGAAAGAACTTGAGTTGGCTCTGTAGTTGATTGAATAGAAAAGAAATTCCAAATTGAACCCCAAAAATCCTCAATGTTGTTAACAGACCATTCCCATAGCTCATCATAGTTTTGGGGGCGAATGATACTATTCTCCTTTAGCCAATTAATATAGTTCGTTAGGTTGCTGTTAGATTTAACTTTTTTTGAAGGTTGCCAAAGGAGTTTGGGTGCTTGCATATCAATCAAGTTTTATGGAGGATGCTTGGAGAATGTCGGTTGCTTTTTGCTTGTCTTGTTTAAGTTGTTTTTTTAGCTCCTCTATGCTCTCAAACTTTTCTTCTTTACGAATTAGCTTAATGAATTTAATGACTATTCCCTCTCCGTAAATATCACTATCAAAGTCGAAAATATTTACTTCTATGGTTTGAGGGTTCAAATTTCCATTCTTATTATTTGTAATTGTTGGTCTTGTGCCAATATTTAACATGCCATCAAAAACATTGCCTCCTAATTCCACTTTTACGGCATAACTGCCTACTGAAGGAATAAGTTTAAGCTCCGAATGTACTTTAATATTAGCGGTAGGAAAACCTAATTCTCTCCCCAATTGATTTCCTTTCACAACCTTGCCATGCAAACAATGCGGATACCCAAGGTATTCATTGCTAATATGTATTTCACCTTGCGATAGATGGTTTCTTATTTTTGTTGAGCTAACCGCTATATGATGAATTTCTTGTTGCGGAATTTCTTCTACTGTAAACCCATAGGCACTTTCATTTGCAGATAAAGCTTCGAAACTTCCTTCTCGGTTATGCCCAAAGCGATGATCGTAACCAATTACCAATGTTTTGGTTCCAATTTTATCTACTAAAATATTTTTTATAAAGTCTGACGAAGTGGTTTTAGCAAACTCTTTAGTAAACTCAATAATGATTAAATGGTTAAGCCCGAAACGTCTCAGTAGTTTAATTTTCTCTTCAAAGGCTGTAATTAGTTTAATAGAGTTGTCATTGCCCAACACCAACCTTGGGTGAGGCCAATAGGTTATCAGTACTGTTTCTCCATTGGTTGATTCTGCAATATTTTTTAAGCGAGCTAATATTTTTTGATGGCCAATATGAACCCCATCAAAGGTGCCTGAAGTAACTACGGCATTTGGTAGTTTATTAAATTTCTCTATTCCTCTATAAACTTTCACTCGTTATGGAATCAATAGTATGAGCATCATCAACTGAATACTCGCCAATTTTTGTGCGTCTTAGCTTTGATAAATAAGCACCTACACCTGCTGCTTTTCCAAAATCATTGGCCAAACTTCGAATATACGTGCCTTTTGAGCAATTTACCTTAAAGTTAACTTCTGGCAAATTTATAGAAGTGATTTCGAAATTGTAAATAGATACTATTCTGGATTTTAGCTCAACCTTTTTGCCGGCTCTTGCTTTTTTATAAGCACGCTCTCCGTTTACTTTTACTGCTGAAAAAATAGGAGGTGTTTGCTCTATTTCTCCTTCAAACTGTGGAATGAGAGATAACAGAAGCTCTTCGGTTAAGTCACTAGTGTTACCGCCTTCGATAATAGGTGATTCCAAATCGTAACTAGCTGTAGTTTTACCCAGTACCAAAGTGCCCGTATATTCTTTAGGCTGTTCTTGAATGCTACTTATTTGCTTTGTTTTTTTATCGGTACAAAGTATTAATAGCCCAGTGGCTAGTGGGTCTAATGTACCTGCATGCCCTACTTTTTTAAGTTTTAATTTATACTTAAGCTTTTTAACTACATCAAAAGAAGTCCATTCTAAGGGCTTGTCGATTAAAATCACATGCCCTTCTGCTGGGGTAATATTATTCATATAAACTGGCTGATTAACGTGATGGTAGAAACCATAAAACAGTAGTAAGCAAAGTAAACTAAACTGCCTTTTTTTACAATATTAATCATCCATTTACACGCAGCAATGCCAAAGATTAAAGCGGCTACAAAACCCACCGCCAGCGCTGCATTTGAAATTTGATTATGAACAATAGGTTGCTCAATCAGGTCTTTTACTTTGAGCAAAGTTGCTCCTAAAATTGGAGGGATAACCATAAGAAATGAAAAGCGTGTTGCTTTTTCTTTATCCACACCCAAAATAAGTGCCGTAGCAATAGTTGCCCCAGACCTTGAAATGCCAGGGAGGACAGCAATGGCCTGAACAATGCCAATAATGCTTGATTTTGTATAAGATAAATTGCCCGATGTATTTTTTGCTTTTAGAAAGTTAGTGGCCAGTAAAAGGAACCCTGTTAGCATTAGCATAGAAGCTACAAATACTATTTGCCCATCAAAAAATGCTTCTAATTTCGATTCAAAAAAAACACCCACAATACCTACAGGTATCATTGAAATAATAATGTAAATAACAAGTTTAGTTTCTTCGTTTAATTTAAACTTAAACAGGCCTTTAAAAATAGAAACAATTTCCTTCCAAAATACGATTATGGTACTTAACACTGTTGCACCGTGTACAATTATTGTAAATAAAAGATTGTCGGTGGATTCAATACCAAGGATAGCAGCTCCTATTTGCAGGTGTCCACTGCTACTTACAGGTAGAAACTCTGTAATTCCTTGGATAATACCTAAAATTAACGCCTCTAAAAGACTCATTCTTTGGTCTTAGGTTTTCGGGTTATTGCATAAAGTTCAAAAATAAATCCTGACATCACCAAGATTGGGCCTAATGTAATGCCTCTAAAACCAAGGCCATAAGGTTCTGTATCTGTTGTCATAATAATAAATCCTAAAATGATTACAGCAATGCCGGCAAGCATTAATATATAATTGTTTCGGCCAAAAGGCATAGGTGAGTTATTCATGATTAATATAATTCGTCTAATGAAAGTTTTAAATATTTATTAACAGAACGTAAAGAACTGAAAAGCCCTAAAAAGGCACCTAAAAGTAGTAAAATCCCAAATAAGATGTATAAATGGTTAACGTCTTTTAACAAAATTAAATCGTCAATTTTAATATAAGCATATTCGCTAATACCGAATAGTGCAACCGATGCTACTAACCCTGATACAAGCCCATGGGCCATAGAGCGGAAAATAAATGGCCTGCGAATAAACCCGTTGGTTGCTCCAACAAGTTGCATACTTCTTATCAAAAATCGCTGCGTAAACAATGCTAGTTTAATGGTGTTATTAATTAAAATGATAACTACAATGATTAGAATAGCTGCAAAACCAGCTAAGATTAAACTGATATTTTGGATATTTTTATTGATGATATCAATTAAATCATTCACATAAATAACTTCGAATATTCCTGAAAGTTTGAGAATACGGTCTTTAATGGCAATCATTTTACCTTCAGACTGGTAGTCTTCACTAATATTTATTGTGAACGCATCTCTTAATGGATTTTCTCCTAAAAATGTAGCAAAGTCTTCTCCTGTTTCTGCTATAAAATTTTCGGCAGCTTGTTCTTTAGAAATAAAAACTATTTGAGGTCTGCCATTTTCATCCTTAGAAACATAGTCTGCTTCTTCGAAGGAATACCTAATCTTAGTTAATTCAGACTTAGAAACGTCTTTATTGAGATAGACTTGAATCTCAATATTTTCTTTAATAAGCTGGGTTAATTTTTGAGAATGCAATACTAATAAGCCTAGCAAGCCAATGACAAAAAGTGCTATGGAAATGGAGAAAACTACACTAAGGTAAGGGTATGATCCTAGCTTTCTCTTTTTTACTGATGGAGACGTTTTCAATATAGGTTAAACTTTAGCTTCAAAGTTAACCAAATATATAAGAACGAAGACTTAATTTTTACCTTAAGCCTTCAAGGTTTTTCTTCAGGTTTTTCTCCGACACCAATTTTAGAGGAGTAATTTCTCCAGACTTATCTTTAATGTAGTAGTAATTAGATTCATAATACAGGTAAAGCTCTGTGCCATCTTCTTTATTTAACTCTAAAATTTCGAATAAACCTTCTTCAAAATCACCATATAGAATAATGCCCTTATTAGAATATTGGTAGTGGAAATCATACTTTTTCTTAAGCTTAATTTCTACATTAATTTTACTGCTAATGTTTATAGATGTATTACCAATGGCATCCGGGATATCAAGATTTTCTTCATCCATAACCTGGTTTTCTATATTGTCTTCACTGGTAGGTAAAACAGGGGTAATAATCTTTGGCGCTTGTTCTTTTTGTTCCCTAGTATCCTTGTCAGTCTCTTTTATAGGACTTTTAGCTTCAATTGCCTGAATATTTTTTTGTCCTTCAATCGTTGGGTTATTTTCTTCTAATACTGGTTCAGAAATTGCCACTTTACTTTCCAAAGCTGGCTCAATATTTTCTTCGGAATTTACAAAGTACCAAGCTGCAGTACCTAATAAAATGGTTGCTGCACCTCCTGCAATAATCTTGTATATGCCCGAAGTTGCAGTACTTGTAGCCGATATAGGTACTTTATTAAGCATTGCTTTAAGCTCAGCTTTTCGAGCTTCTTTAATACCGTCAATAACTTCTTTTTGAAAGTCGTATTCACGTTTTAGCTCAGTATCTGCCTCAACTTCCCTTAAAAAATCATTCTTTTCAGAATCATTAAGTTCGTTATTAAAATAAGCCTCTACTTTTTCTAAGTTCTTCATAATTAATCTAAGAAATCATTAGCTGAGTATTGTGATTTTATCACTTCATCCAATTTTTTCTTGCATTTATATTTTTTCGTTTTTGCTGTATCTGTGTTGGCAAACCCAACACGTTCAGCTATTTCTTTCATCGACATTCCATCAAAATAATAGTACGATAATACCTTTTTGCAAGTTTCGCCTAATTGGTCTATGCACTCTCTCACTATTCTTGCCTTTTCCTCAGTGTCATGTTTTTGGAAGTGAGGTCTATCGTGTTCTTCGTTGGTATGTCTTTTCTTTCTATCTAGTTCTTTACGCCATAAATTAAGGCAAATGCTATAAATGTAGGTGCTAATTTTTGAGGTTAACACTAAATTGCCACTAACCGCTTTTTGCCAAAAAACGACTACCGCTTCTTGGTAAATATCTTTGGCCTCTTGCTCGGTCCCACTGTTGTTTTGCACCAATCGCATCATCATTCGATAATTCTTTTGGTAAACAACCTCTAAGGCTCGTTCATCGCCCCGACATATTTGTTTAAATATCTCTTGGTCGGTCATTGGTATTTGTGGTTTATACAGTTAAAGTTTAGTTAGTAACCCCGAAAAGTACAAAAAATAATTGCGATCAATTGGTTTTGCTTCTGAGGTTGTTTCAGCATCAAAAATGGCAAATTTTGATCAATTATTTTCATTAAATTGACTTTGAATAAAAAAAGCGTCCCGTGTGTTACGGGACGCTTTTAAAACCAAACCTAAACCTTATGAAAAAACTTATAGTTCAAAGGTCGGTACTGGTGTGTTATTGTTTATTGTAGAAATACCTAAATCTAATTTTAGGTATTTTACCTACTTAACCGGTAGCCATGTTTGAGTTCTAAAAAAGAAGGCCACGTAACCTCTTACTTGAAGTTTTCCATCTTCTACCCAAAGCTTACAATCATAAATTTTTCCATTTTTAGGGTCTAGAATTTCTCCATCTTCCCATTCATCGTCATCTTTAACCATATCTGTTACTATGGTCATTCCAAGCACTTTTTTGTCTTTTCTATGGTCTGTGCACAAATCACAAATAGGGTCTTGGTCTTCATCAGGTGTGCGAAAAAGTTTAATTATTTTCCCATAGGCTTTTCCATCTTTCATATAAATTTCCACAATGGATTTTTCTTTGCCCGTTTCATCGTCAATGGTTTTCCATTTGCCAACAATTGATTGCGCATAAGAATTCGAGGTGAACAGGACTGAAATCAAGAATAATGCAATTTTTAAAATCTTCATAATGTATGTTTTAAATATAAAAAAGGCTCCAATTGGAGCCTTTAAAGTTAATACATATTTTTTAACTAGTTGCTTTCAGCTACTTCATTAAGGTTACTGTCAACTACAATTTCAGTAGCCGGTTTAGTGTTTTCGCTATGCATATCGTGCGATTTTACTGCAATGTGTGGTGCAATAATTAATGCTACGATAGAAGTAAGCTTAATTAAAATATTCATAGATGGTCCAGATGTATCTTTAAATGGGTCGCCAACTGTATCTCCGGTAACTGAAGCAGCATGAGGTTCTGAACCTTTGTATTCCATTTTTCCGTCAACCATAACGCCTGTTTCAAATGATTTTTTAGCGTTATCCCAAGCTCCACCTGCGTTGTTTTGGAAAATTCCCATTAATACTCCTGAAACCGTTATTCCAGCTAAGAAACCTCCTAATACTTCAGGGCCAAAAATAAACCCAACTAATAATGGTGAAATAATGGCAATTAATCCAGGCAACACCATTTCTCTGATAGATGCCTTGGTTGAAATATCTACACATTTTTCATATTCTGGCTTGGCTTTGTATTCCATAATTCCAGGAATTTCTTTGAATTGGCGTCTAACCTCTTTTACCATTTCCATAGCAGCTCTACCAACGGCAGCAATTGCTAATGATGAAAAAATGTAAGGAATCATTCCACCAACAAATAAGCCAGCTAATACATCTGCTTTGTAAATATCAATGCTATCAATTCCGGCAACACCAACAAAAGCAGCAAATAAGGCCAAAGCAGTTAAGGCAGCTGAAGCAATGGCAAACCCTTTACCAGAAGCAGCAGTCGTATTGCCAACGGCATCTAAAACATCTGTACGCCCACGTACTTCTTTTGGTAACTCACTCATTTCAGCAATGCCACCTGCATTGTCTGCAATAGGCCCAAATGCGTCAATAGCTAATTGCATGGCTGTTGTGGCCATCATTCCTGCAGCAGCTATGGCTACACCATAAAGGCCTGCAAAGTAATGAGATCCATAAATTCCTGCAGCTAATACCAATATTGGCAATACTGTTGATTCCATTCCAACAGCTAGACCACCAATAATGTTGGTAGCGTGACCTGTTGCAGATTGTTGTACAATTGAGTTAACAGGTTTTTTGCCCATTGCAGTATAATACTCTGTAATAATACTCATTAGAGCTCCTACAATTGAACCAACAACAATGGCATAAAACACATCTAGGTTGGTAAATTCAAATCCTCTTATAGAAAGATTCGCAGGTAGTAACCATGTAACCAATGGGTAAGAAGCCAAAACAACTATTATAATAGACGACCAGTTCCCTAAATTTAATGCTTTTTGAACATTACCATTTTCTCCGGAAATTCTAACAAGCATCATTCCTATTATAGAAGCAATTATACCAACTCCTGCAATGAGCATTGGTAATAGCATTGGTGCCATTCCTCCAAATGCATCGTTAGAGCTAATTTCTTGCCCTAGCACCATAGTAGCTAAAATAGTGGCTACATACGAACCGAATAAATCAGCTCCCATACCAGCAACATCGCCCACATTATCACCAACATTATCAGCAATAGTTGCAGGATTACGAATATCATCTTCAGGAATACCTGCCTCTACTTTTCCTACTAAATCTGCTCCAACATCGGCAGCTTTGGTATAAATACCGCCACCCACACGAGCAAATAATGCAATAGACTCAGCACCTAAAGAAAAACCAGCTAATACTTCGATAGCTGTTTTCATTTCAATGCCTGTAGCCGCTACTCCTTCGGGAACAAAGATTTGAAGGAGAACAATAAAAACACTACCAAGTCCTATGATGGCAAGTCCGGCAACACCAAGACCCATAACAGACCCACCATTAAAAGATACCTTTAAGGCTTTTTTAAGGCTAGTTCTTGCTGCTTCGGTTGTTCTTACATTTGCTTTAGTAGCAATGTTCATGCCCAAATAGCCAGCAAAGGCCGATAATACTGCACCTACAAGAAATGAGAGTGCTATGATAGGACTTGAGTCCTCAACTAGTGTACCTGAATAACCAAGTAGAATAGCTGTAATAATGGCGAAATAAGAAAGTACTTTCCATTCTGCTTTTAAAAATGCCATAGCACCATCTGCAATGTATTTTGCTAGTTCTTGCATTTTTGCATCCCCAGCATCTTGCTTAGATACCCATGCACTCTTCAACATCATAACGACAAGTGCAATTACTCCCATTGCTGGGATTAAATAAATTATATTGTTCATACTATTCTTTTACACGTTTTTTCAAAAACTGTGCAAAGATATTAGAACATACTTTAAAAGGAACAGAATATGTAAAAAATTAAGTGAATATGTTAGGGTGGCTTTTTATTGAAATTAAAGCCAATAGTGCTGTTTAGTTAAGATTTAGAATTAGCAGCATACTGAGTAGGAGTACAGTCATAAGCTTCTTTAAAACACTTGGTAAAGTAGGAGGGGTCGTTAAATCCTACAGAATACCCTACTTCAGAAATGTTTATATCAGAAGTTTCCAATAGATGAGCAGCTACTTTAAGCCGTTGTGAACGCACAAATTCGGTGGTTGTTAAACCCACAAGGGCTTTCAACTTTCTATGTAGTTGCATACGACTCATGCCAATTTCAATGCTAAAGGCTTCAGCACTAAACGAAGAATCAATCAATCGGTTATCAAGTAGGCTTTGTACGCGCTCTAAAAATTTTTCATCGATAGAGCTGATGGCAATATCTTTTGGCCTTAAAATTACTTCTTGACTATATCTTAATTTGAGTTGAGTTCTTAATTCAATTAGTTTCATTACTCTCATTTTTAACACTTCGCTGCTAAAAGGTTTAATGATGTAATCATCTGCACCAGTTTCAAGCCCTTGAAGTTCATTTTCGTCACCAGCTATGGCTGTTAGTAAAATAATGGGGATATGGCTTGTTCGCTCATCTGTTTTGAGCAATTTAGAAAGCTCAACACCATCTTTGCCAGGCATCATTATATCTGAAATAATTACTTCTGGAATATACTCTATTGCCTTCGAAATGCCTTCAAGCCCATCTTTGGCTTCGATAACAGTAAACTTGTTAATAAATAATGATTTAATATGAGTTCTAAGTTCACTATTATCATCTATTATGAGAAGAATTGGTGCTTCGGGTGCATTGTTGAGCTCATCAATTTCTGCTGTTTCGGGTAATGTTTCTGCAAAAGGATAATGGTCATTGGTTGTGGTAGATGTACTGGTAGCAAAATCGTTTGGTTGATAGTTGTTTTTAGAGACAGGAATTTTTACAATAAATTCAGTCCAATCATCTTTCTTACTTGTTACAGAGATGGAGCCTTTATGTAAACCAACCAATTCTTTTACAAGAGCCAGCCCAATTCCAACGCCATTTTGAGTGTTGCCTGCTTGATAGAAGCGATCGAATACTTTGGTTAGCTCTTCTTCCTTAATGCCGCTACCTGTATTTTTTATTCTAATTTCTAATTTGTTTTGATTTACCTCTGCAGCAAAAGTGATTTTGCCTTGGTCTGGGGTGTATTTTATTGCGTTAGAAAGTAAATTAATTATTATTTTTTCTACTGCATTTCTGTCAACCCAATGTTGATCACCATCTGCAGGTAGGCTAGAGGTAAAAGCAATATTTTTTCGCTCCGCTGCATATTTAAAAGAAGGAGTAAGTGCTTCTAGTATGGATTTAATGGATTCCTGCTTGATGTTGAGTTGCATACTGCCTGCATCTAGTTTGGATAAGTCTAGCAGTTGATCTACTAAGGCAAGTAGTCTGTTGGCATTACGATTAATGAGTTGGAGGTTATAGCGTTCTTTTTCTCCTAGGTTATCTCGTAATAATTCATCCTCAACAGGGCCTTTTATTAGCGTAAGCGGGGTTCGAAATTCGTGAGAAATGTTAGCAAATATTTTAGACTTTAGTTTATCAAGCTCTCTTAATTTACGCATTGTTTTTTGCCTACTAATAAACAAGTAAAGCAGGAATAATGCGGCAATTAAAATAATAGCAGATATGCCAATAAAAATGTACAGTTGCGATTTGCTTTGCTGTTCGCTCAGCATATTTTTTGCGGATAATAATTTTATTTCCTGCTCCTTTTTTTGAGTTTGATATTTTGCTTCTAATTCTTCTACATTCTTTCGGCTAGTGTTTCTGTCTAAACTATCTTTTAATATGGCTACATCCCGATAATAGGTGCTACTTAGCGAAAATTTACCTAAGTCGAAATACGTGGAAGCAAGACCGGTAATCGCCTCTATTTTTACAGGTAATAAGTCATTTAAAGTAGCAAGGCTATCAGCTTCTTTATAAGCATTTACTGCTTTTTGCAAGTGATTAGTTTTCTTTAAACAAGAAGCTTTTAGGTTGAGTACAGAAGCTAAATTGGTAGGATTATCAATGGAGCGATTTATAGATTCTGCTTTTTCCCAATAAACAATGGCAGGTTTGCACGATTTTAACACTTTAGCTGTAGTGCCAAGCCCCATATAAATTTCTGCCAAACTATAATTGTTCTTATTGCCTATATAGTATTGTTCTAACTCTAAAAATATTTTATCTGCACCAATATGGTCTCCAAGATCTGTTTTAATCCAAGCAATTAAGCTTCTTGAAAGCATTAAATCGTCTTCTGATTTTAGCTGCTGGTATAATTTTTCGGCACTTGTGGCATAGTCCATTGCTTTTTCAAAATTACCTACCTGCCGATATAGGTAGCCTAAGTTGTGCCACACACTGCCTAGGAAAACAGAATCAACTTTTTCTCTACTTTTTATTAATGATTCTAATGAAAGGTAGGATTGAATTGCTGATTCATGTTTTTCTTCATACATATAAACTACAGCCATTGTAAACGTAGCATCCTCAATGCCATTTGCTATACCTAGGGCGGTATATAACCTTAATGCTTGTGAGAGGTATTCTTTTGATTTGCCAAAATCTCCTGTATAAATATTATTAACGCCTAGTGCATACAAACCTTTGGCTCTTAAACTATCATTTTCTGTAGCTATTGACAGGTCAATCATCCTATTATAATATAAAGCGGATGAATCGAAGGCGGAAAGTTGGCTGTAGTATTCTCCGAGCCATCTAAGGCTCATTATTTCTACAATTGGCTCGGGGTTGTTAAGTTGAATTAACTTGTCAATAAATATTTTTGCACTGTCAGGTTTTGAGCGTAAGTAATGCTTAATAACCTTATTAAAAGAATTGATATTGCTTGAAGAAGGAGCAGTAATTAGAGTAGCCTTGGTCAAGGAGTCTATCTCGATTTGTGCATTAATTGCGAACGAATAGGCCAACGATAAAAAAAGAAAAATATATCGCATTGAGAAAAATTTTTCTCAATTTACCATAATATTCTCTAAATATAAAATTGGATTGTGAAAACATAATTAATAATTATTAGACTATTTCTAAACACGTCTTCTGTGGTAACTGCTTGAGAAAAACTTTGTTAAAACATTGATTAATTCAAAATGGAGTGCTTTTGGTTTTCTAAAGGTTTCCTTTAACAATTTTTCCAAAGCCTGATGTTTTACCGTTTTTTAAATGAACTTTTAGCACATATTCATATTGCTTTTCTTTTTTTACATCATAATCATTAAACTCATTAATGTTGCCTTTTATTGATTTATAAGATTGGAATGGCCCTCCATTAATGGCTTTGTAAAGCACAAATCTATAATCTCCTCTATGATTGTATTGCCAACTGATTTTTAAGGTGTTTGTTTTTGAATTTGTAACCACTCGCATTTTTGAAACAGGCGGCACTTTGCTT
>Ga0256834_1001919_pt1 | contig 13613 bp, 15 predicted proteins | sample 4281140metaG_FD_190536 | JGI IMG/M metagenome (GOLD analysis project Ga0256834, IMG submission 190536) | Hydrothermal vent microbial communities from East Pacific Rise, Pacific Ocean - 4281-140 | ecosystem: Environmental > Aquatic > Marine > Hydrothermal vents | place: Pacific Ocean: East...
TCCAGGGCAACCGCCTGACCTTCCACCTGAACAATGGCAACCGCATCCGCCACCAGGGACCGCCGGATGCGCTGCAATTCATTGCGGGCACAGAGATCACCACGGAAAATGTCGCCCTGGCCATTCACCAGGCCTTGCTTCCCGGCCTGCCCGGGAATGTCCAATCCATGACCCTGAGGCTTTACCCGGAAGCCATCCGGGGGGCCTCTTACCAATACAGCCACGGTCTGAAACTGCATTGCGGAAACTGTCAACGCATCGCCCATGGCCACCGCTCACGAATCCGGATTCTGCGCAACGGGCGCAACGATCCTGCGCTGGAACAACACTGGGCAACGCGGTTCCAGGATATCTATATCGGGACGGAAGAAGACATGGTGGCCATTACCTCGCACAATGATCAAACCTGTTTCTGTTTCTCCTATACAGCGGAGCAAGGGCGGTTCGAGCTGGAGCTTCCGGCGGATCGTTGTTACCTGATGGATGCGGAATCCACGGTGGAAAACATCGCCCGCCACATCCGGGAAGCCCTGGAAGAGGAGTTTCCCCGGGACAGGTTTTCCGTGCAGGCATTCGAGGGCATAGGCAAGGGCGCGATCAGCGAGACATCCGGCTGAATCCGGTTGGCGCGACCGCTCAGTCGTAGTCCCTGTCTTTCCACTGACGCAACGCCCTGAACACTTCCCGATGTCCCGACAGGGTTCTGCCCGCCCATGTTTCCGCCGCCTCGATCACCGCCGGCTGGTCCGTGCGCAAAAACGGGTTGGTGGCCAGCTCCAGCGCCAGGGAAGAAGGCACCGTAGGCAGCCCCCGCGCCCTTTTGTCCTGCTCCTGCCGGATGCGCGCCAGCAGCGCCGGATTCTCCGGCTCCACCCATTTTGCAAACCCGAGATTGGCCAGGGTGTATTCGTGGGCGCAATATACCTGGGTCTCTGGAGGAAGCGCGGCAATCTGCCGCAGGGAATCACTCAGTTGCTCGAAGCTGCCGCTGAACACCCGCCCACAACCGCCGGCAAACAAGGTGTCCCCGCAAAACAACAGATTCTCTCCATGGAAGGCGATATGTCCTTCCGTATGCCCGGGGACATCCAGCACCCCCAGCGCCAACCGCAACTCTTCCAGCACCACCTCATCTCCCTGCACAAGCCTTCTTTCCACCGCTGCAACAGGCTCGTGAGCTGGGCCATACACCACCGCCCGGGGCCAGCGCCGCTTCAACTCCGCCACGCCTCCGGTGTGATCTCCATGCTTGTGGGTAACGAGGATGGCGGACAACCGCAGATCATGCTCCGCGCAATAGGCGATGACCGGGGCCTCATCGCCAGGATCCACCACCGCACAAGCCGCCACGCCCTGCCGCTGCAGCAGCCAGATGTAGTTGTCGTCAAAAGCGGGTAATGGAATCACCTCGGGCATGGCTATTCCCCGTAAAGTGTTTTTGGGTCGATGAGCACGGCTTTGTCCACCGTCAGCTTGTCTCCCTGCACCAGATTGTAGAAGCAACCGCGCCTGCCCGTATGGCATGCGGGGCCGGTCTGATCCACCAGCAGCAACAAGGTGTCGCCGTCACAGTCGAAGCGCATCTCCCTGAGCTCCTGAATCTGGCCGGAGGCTTCCCCCTTGCGCCACAGTTGCCCGCGCGAACGGGACCAATAGCACACTCTGCCCTTCACCAGGGTTTCCTCCAGGGCCGGCGCATTCATCCAGGCCAGCATCAGCACTTCTCCCGTATCATATTGCTGCGCAATCACCGGAATCAGGCCATCGGCATTCCAGGGAATCTGCTCCAGGGCCCGGGCCAGGGACACGGACTCGCCGGGGCTGGCCGTTTCCAGTTTTTTCCACAATTCAGAGCCGCTCATCTGGCCATCCCCCTTTTTTCTTCATCAAAACGTATATACCGTCATCATCGCCCCGGATTCTACAACACCGACAGCAGCCTGACATTGGTATAATCGACCGACGAATCATCATTTGGTCTTCGATCCATGCGCATCTTCCGCATTTCCTTTCACAACCAGGGCAAGGTGTACCAGCTTCATGCAGAACAGGTAAGCCAGGGAGAGCTCTACGGCTTCGTGGAGATCAGCGGCCTGCTGTTCAATGAACACACCTCGGTGGTTATCGATCCCGCGGAAGAGCGTCTCAAGGACGAGTTTTCCGGCACCAGCCGCATTCTGGTGCCCATGCACGCAGTGATACGCATCGACGAAGTGGAAAAACGCGGGCAGAACATGATTTTCGACGTTGGGGACAACAGCAACATCGCCACTTTCCCCGGTTTTGGGCCGGACACAAAGAAATAGCCTTCTCGATGACAAGAAAGAATACAGCCCTCAAAGAGCATATCCTGCGCCAGCGCGACATGTTGTACAACATGTTGCTCGACCCCATGCACCGCGCCGCCCGGCGCTGCGCCCGGGTATGGGAGGAAAAACCACAACTGGATCTGGCGTTGGTGAAAAGCCTGAGACAGGTTCCCTATTGCAGCTATCTGTACGCCATGGATCTGAATGGCATACAGGTCAGCGCCAACGCCTCTCAGGACGGCCTGATTGAATCCGACTTCCGGCGCAACCGCTCCCGCCGCCCCTATATGCAGGAAACAGATCCCGATAAGGAAATGATACTGTCCGGCGCCTATATCAGCCTACGGGCCAATCGCCCCTCCCTCACTGCGGTCCAGAAAGTCCATGTGCAGGGAGTGCATACAGGGTATCTGGGTGCGGATTTCGACTTGCGCGACCTGCCCATAACCAAGGAGCTGTATACGGAACCCGGCCGCTGGAGGCAAATCAAGGGCGATCCGGCAATCCGCGCCCAGGTGTTCGAGCAAAGTCGCATCCAAAGCAGCCTGGACGATCAACTCGATCTGGTGCTCCCGGTATTGGAAGAACTGGTCACCGAACATGGCGCATTTCAGGTGGAGATCCATTTTTCCAGCAGCAGGGCTACCCTATGGTTCATGAGGGATCCATATCGCTACCAGCTTGCGGATATCGATGAACTTACCGATCCGGATATCTGCCTGGCCTATCCCCATCATCCCTACCCGGGAGAGGCGCAAATCCCCCAGCAGAGCATCCGTCCCATCCTGCAAACTTTTCGCCATCTGCGCTTTGCGGACGACACCATCTATCTGCGCGCGGGATCCATCAACCTGTTCAATGGCATGGTTGGATTGAATTTTTCCTGCGACGGATCCCATTACATTCCCCATGAGCAGTTCCTGGCCCGGGATTCCGAGTTCTGGAACGGGATCTAAGGCGTTTCTGATCAAGCTGTCATCCCGGCGCAGGCCGGGATCAAAAGCCCCGCTGTTGCCGGGTTCCGGCCCGCACCGGGGGATGATACAGACAAACTTGTTCAGGGCTCCCCGAAAGTAGCCCTGAACAAACACACAAAATACCCGTTGATATTACCCACGTTCGAAGACACCATATATCCCCATGAACAGACAGCAAACCATTGAACAAAAGCTCCACCAGGCGCTTTCCCCCGTGCATCTACAGGTAATAAACGAAACCCACATGCATAACGTAGCCGCAGACGCCGAATCCCACTATCAAGTGATCGCCGTCTCCGCACAATTTTCAGGAAAACCCCTGTTGCAACGGCACCGCATGGTCAATGCCGCCCTGGCGGAAGAACTTGCCGCAGGCATCCACGCCCTGGCCCTGCACACCATGACGCCGGAAGAATGGTCGCAAAAGAACGGCCATGCCCCCGACTCCCCTCCCTGCCTGGGCGGAGGAGCGAAATAATGGGCATCATACGCTGGCTACTGGGACGCATTATTCTCTTCTTCGACTGGCTCACCTTGCCGAAAAAACCCACGCACAGCCCGGAGAAACAGGCGCAACTGGATGCACAGACGGCCAACATGGCGATCTATCAGTATGCAGCCTGCCCCTTTTGCGTAAAAACCCGGCGCGCCATTCGCAGGCTGGGACTGAATATCGAACTGCGGGACGCAAAAAATGATCCCGAACATCGCCGGGAGCTGGAGCAACAGGGCGGCAAGCAGCAAGTCCCCTGCCTGCGCATCGAAACAGAAGATGGCGACATTACCTGGCTGTATGAATCCAGCGAGATCATCGCCTATCTGCAAAAAAGGTTTGCCTGACCGCCGCTCGCGCATCATGATAAAATCGGTGTATCCAGACCTTTACCGGAACGCGGCATGACTACCCCCCACAGACTCCTCTCCCGCGCAGAAGCCCAGGTTCACAAGAACCTGTTCACCATGACAGACAAGGCGCACCAGGCTGTGGAACAGGCCATGGAGGCCTTGAAAACCCAAAACGCAGAGCTGGCGCAAGAAGTTATCGATGCGGATCTGCAGCAAAACCACCTCATGCGCATCGTCGAAAAGGAATGTCTGCAGATACTGGCCACCCTGGAGCCAAAAGCAGGCGATCTGCGCGAAGTTGTCGCCAGCCTGCAGATCGCCACGGAACTGGAGCGCATCGCCGATCACGCCAAGGACATCGCCAACATCGTCCTGGGCATGGACGCCAGTGATTTTTCCGGCCCCATGGATCGCCTCGCCGCCATGGGCGATTTATGCCAGAACATGCTGGTGCAGGTCATGGAAGCCTATGAAAACCTCGATGCCGGACTTGCCGAACATGTCGCCTCCCATGACCACCAGGTGGACGAACTGGATGAAGAGGCCTGCTCCAGCCTGATGATGACCCTCATGAGCGCCGGGGATATCAGCATGCACGCCACCCATTTGCTGTGGATCGCCTATCATCTGGAACGCATGGGCGACCGCATCACCAACATTGCCGAGCGGGTGGTGTTCATGGTTACCGCGGAAACCCCCGAACTGGGATGATCGAGCCACAAAGTCTGGGCGCGCTCAGCAATATCCATCAACTCATCACCCGGCTGGTGGAAGATCTTCCCGCCGCTGACGTCAACCGGCAATACCACCCGGATCTCCCCAGCACCGGCTGGCTGCTCGGGCGCAGCATTTATCTGGAACTATGGTGGCTACGGGAAAAAATCCTTGGCGACGACGACCTGAGCGGGCGGGTGCGGCATTTTTTCGCCCAATCCCGGGATCCGCAACAGGAACAACAGCTTCCCCCCAAGGAACATCTGCTCAACTGGGCGCTGGAAGTGCAGGACGAGCACCTGTCCCGCCTGGCCAACCCCGGAAGACTACCGCCGCACCCCTGGCTGAAACAGGGCTGGCTGGTCGATTACCTGGTGCAGGTTCACAGCCGGATCTACGAACAAATGCTGTCCGTGCGCCATGCCCGCGCCATTACCCAAGGGGGGAAGCACCATGTCAAGCAGCCTCTGCATGCCTCCCCCCCGGTTGCGGACAGCACGGAAGTGTCCCAGGGGCACTATCGCATCGGCGCCCGTAATGAAGTGGCATTCGACAACGAACAGCCCATGCAAATGGTGGAAATGCGCAATTTCCGCATCAGCAACAAACCTGCGGACAATGCCGCATGGCTGGCGTTTCTACAGGATGGCGGCTATGTGCAGGATTGCTACTGGAGCAAGCCGGGACGGGACTGGAAACAGCGCCACGCTGTCACCAGCCCCTGGCACTGGCGCCAGGATGAGAACGGAAGCTGGTATGCCCTGGGCCTGAACGGGCCCATGGATCTGCTGCCCGATCTTCCCGTCAGCGGCATCTCCTGGCATGAGGCCCAGGCCTACGCAAACTGGGTTGCTGCGCACGTCGAAGGTTGCAGCGGCGCAGCGCTGCCCCACGAATATCACTGGGAAGCGGCGGCCCGCCTCGGCGCCCTGCAGGACGGCGGGCGCGTATGGGAGTGGTGCAGCAATCCCCTGCACCCCTACCAGGACTACGAGACGCCCGTCGATGCGGAAATGCGCACACAGGAATTTGATGGCGAACACCCCGCCCTGCGCGGCGGCTGCATTCACACCCAGCCGGCCCTGCGCCGGATCAGCATTCGCAACGCCGGGCTGCCCGGCGCCGGCTATCTGTTTTCCGGCGTGCGCCTGATTTTTCCCCCTGCCCTCGAGGAAGAGGCACTGTACATCGAGCAGTGGCAACAGTTCCTGGGCAACAGTTGACGCTTTTCTTCTGAAGTCTGGTCAGATCGCTTCCGCATCTTCCTCGCCGGTACGGATACGAATCACCCGCTCCACCGCAGATACGAAGATCTTGCCATCGCCGATCTTGCCCGTGCGCGCAGCGCCGACAATGGTTTCGATGCAAGCATCGAGCTGCTCTTCCTTGACCACCAGCTCCAGCTTGACCTTGGGCAGAAAATCCACCACATACTCGGCGCCGCGATACAGTTCGGTATGCCCTTTCTGGCGGCCAAAGCCCTTGACCTCGGTAACCGTCATTCCGGTAATGCCGATTTCCGACAGCGCCTCGCGGACGTCATCCAGTTTGAAAGGCTTCAGTATGACTTCAATTTTTTTCATTTTCTTCCCCTTGATCGTTTCCCGAGCCCGGCATACCAGGCTCAACCATAACCATTGACGATAGGATAACGCCGGTCGCGCCCATATGCACGTCGGGTGACTTTTACCCCCGGAGGAGCCTGACGGCGCTTGTACTCGTTTCTGTCCACCATCCGCGTGATGCGCTGCACCAGCATCTCTTCGTAACCCGCCGCCACGATCTCCTGCATGCCCTGATCCTGCTCTACATAGCGTCTGAGTATTTCATCCAGAATATCATATGGCGGCAGGCTGTCCGTATCCTGCTGATCCGGACGCAGCTCCGCCGATGGCGGCCGGGTGATGACCCGCTCGGGAATGACCTCGGCATGGCGGTTGCGCCAACGGGACAGTTTATACACCATGGTCTTGAACACATCCTTCAAAGGAGCAAAACCGCCGGCCATATCGCCATACAGGGTGGCGTAACCCACGGACATCTCGCTCTTGTTGCCGGTGGTCAGGAGCATGCGCCCGCTCTTGTTGCTGATCGCCATGAGAATAATACCCCGGCAACGCGCCTGAATGTTTTCCTCGGTCACATCCATGGGCTGCCCGGCGAACTCCTCCCGCAGCATTTCCAGAAACGCATTGAAAGCAGGCTCGATGGGGATAATACTGTGTTTCACCCCCATGCGGCGCGCCTGTTCCAGAGCATCTTCATTGCTCATGTCAGCGGTATAGCGGGAAGGCATGAGCACCACTTCCACCTGATCCGCACCCAGGGCATCGACGGCAATGGCCAGGGTCAATGCCGAATCGATACCCCCGGAAAGCCCCAGCACCACCCCATGGAAGCCGGTTTTCCCCACATAGTCCCGCACCCCCGTCACCAGGGCGCGATAGATCATCTCTTCTTCATCCGGGCAGGGCGTCAGCGTTCCCGGCAATGGCTTCCCATCGTCTGCAAGCAAGACCAGATCCAGGGATTGCGCAAAAAAAGCGCTACGCTGAATGATTTCTCCGGCTGCATCCACGACAAAAGAGGCGCCATCAAAAACCAGCTCGTCCTGCCCGCCAACCAGATTCGCATACAGTACGGGAATTCCGTTTTCCCGGGCGCGCCGGGACACCACCTGCTCACGCTCCCGGCCTTTACCAGCCTGATAGGGCGAAGCATTCAGGTTGAGTATCAGCTGCGCGCCGGCGGCGGCGGCCTTGCGCGAAGGCTCCGGCAACCAGATGTCTTCACAGATGCTCAGGCCAACGGAAATTCCCGCAACATCCACCACGCAGGGGCTTTCGCCTGGGCTGAAGTAACGCTTTTCATCGAACACGCTGTAGTTCGGCAGCTCCGCCTTGAAGTATTCCGCCGCCAGCGCGCCGTCGCGAACCACTCCAGCCGCATTGTAGAGTTTCCCGTTCCGCCGCCGGGGATAGCCGAGCACCAGATCGATACCGGAAATCTGCCCGCATATGGATTGTAACGCGTCTTCAACGGCGGAAAGAAATTCCGGGCGCAGCAGCAAGTCTTCCGGTGGGTAGCCGCACAAACAAAGCTCGGGGAACACCACCGCGGACGCTCCCAGCTCATCCCTCGCCCGCACGGCGAAATCCAGCACCCGCCGGCTATTACCCCTGATGTCTCCAACCAGAAAATCACCTTGGGCAAGGGCAATGGCTGCTGGCATTTGGCGGCTCCTCCAATTCTTGGGAAAGGGTGATAAAGTAACACAAAGGTTCAGGGTTTTTTAGTATGCTTCCCCCTACATGAAAATAATCTTTCTGTTAATCGCCGTGCTCCTCATCTGGTGGGTTCTCCGAACCTTGCGCAACAGTGGAGGCGCGGATACGGCCAAACCAAAGATCAAGAACATGCTCTCCTGCAGTCATTGCGGCCTGCATGTCCCGGAAGACGAGGCAGTCCGGCACAACAACAAGGTCTATTGCAGCAAGGAGCATGCACGAAAGGACAACCCCTGATGCGTGCTGATCGTCTGGCAGAACGACTGGTTGTCATGCCGGAACCCCAGGCACGCAACAAGCGCCTGATGCGCCTGTACTTCACCTACCGGGTGATGCTCTCCATTGGCTTGCTGGTCTTCAGCATGACAGACACCGGGCCATCTTTCCTCGGCAGCACCGCACCCGATCTCCACATCATTACTATCCTGGCATACCTGGTTCTCGCCATCGCTTCCCTGGCGTTGAGTTTTTTCGACCTGGATTCCATGCAGATGGAATACGCCTTCGCCATGCTGATCGACAGCATCGTGATCAGCATCCTGCTCTACACCTCCGGAGGCACCCAGTCCGGCCTGGGCATATTGCTGGGCATCTCCATCGCTTTTGGCGCCCAGGGCATGCCCACACGCATCGCCATGGCGTCTGCGGCAATCGCCACTGCTGCGATTTTTGTGGGGGCCTATCTGGAATCGATTGTCCATGGGCGGCCATTCGGCAATTTTACATTGCTCATCATGCTCGGCAGTTCCTATTTCGCCCTGGCCTTTCTTTCCCATGAGCTAGCTGCCCGCACCCAGCTCTCCGAAAAACTGGTGAAGCAGCAGGGCAAGGATATTGCGAATCTGACGGAATTGAATGACCAGGTCATCCACCATATGCAGACCGGCGTGGTGGTGCTGGACAACAGGGGCCACATCAGGATGCTGAACGATGCAGCCTGGCAGTTCCTCGGCCGCCCGATCAGCACCGTGGGCTACTCCCTGAACCAGATCAGCAGCGACCTGGCCCAATCCCTGGCCAACTGGGAAAAACAGCCCCGCTCCCAGCAACGTCATTTGCACACCCATACGGAAGGAAACGACCTGCTGGTGAAGTTTCAGCACCTGGGCGAGAACGAGAAGACCGGCACCTTGATTTTCCTGGATGACGCCTCCAGGGCGGCGGAAGCCGCACAGCAGCTGAAACTGGCCTCCCTGGGCAAACTGGTCGCCAGTATTGCCCACGAGATCCGCAACCCCCTCGGCGCCATTGGCCATGCCAACCAACTGCTGCAGGAATCCGAACATTTGCAGGGAACAGACCGGCGCATGACCGAGATCATCAACAGAAACACTTCCCGCCTGAACCAGGTAATCGAAAATATACTGTCCCTGTCCAGGCAGCGCGCAGTCAAACCGGAGAGAATCCGCCTCGATATCTGGCTGGGCAAGCTGTGCAAGGAACTCGGTAACAGCCACCAGTTGCAGCCCCATCAGATGATCAGCTATGTATCCCCCCAGGACACCACCCTCACCTTCGATCCGCAACAAGTATTTCAGATCATCAGCGCCCTGGTTGAAAATGCCGTCAAGCACCAGTCACAAAAAGGGGAAGACCTGATCATCTCCCTTACCGGGGGCATGGACGCCGGAATCCGCGAAGGCTATATCGCAGTCATCGACAATGGCATAGCGATTCCTTCCGATGTGGTGGACAAGGTATTCGACCCTTTTTTCACCACCAGCAACCAGGGCACCGGCCTGGGCCTCTATATCGTCAAGGAGCTGTGTGACGCCAACAATATCCGCATCAGCTACCTGCCGGTTTCCAGCGGTGGAAACTGTTTCAGGTTAAAATTCACCCCGAGTGACAACAACGCTTAAAAGGATTTTCCGCATGAATCGCCCCATTGCCCTGATCATTGACGATGAACCCGATATCCGCGAACTGCTGGAACTCACGCTGGCGCGCATGGATATCGATACCGTTACAGTGGAAAACCTGGCCAAGGCGCGCTCCGCCCTCGCCCATCAGCAATTCCATCTTTGCCTGGCCGATATGCGCCTGCCGGACGGGGACGGCATTGATCTGGTCAGGGAAATCCACCAGCAGTATCCCGGCACGCCGGTAGCCATGATCACCGCCCACGGCAATATGGAAACAGCCATCGAGGCGCTGAAAGCAGGCGCGTTCGATTTCGTCTCCAAACCCGTGGACTTGCCCGTGCTGCGCAAGCTGGTCAATACCGCACTGAAGCTGCACCAGAGCAAAAACGGCACCGGTGGCCCAACCATCAGAAGCGAGACGGATTGTCCCCTGCGCGGCGCTTCATCCAGCATGAACCATGTGCGCGCCCTCATCGACAAGCTCTCCCGCAGCCAGGCGCCTGTGCATATCACCGGTGAATCCGGCACTGGCAAGGAGCTGGCCGCCCGGCTCATTCACCAGCTCAGTCCCCGCAATGACAAACCCTTTGTCGCAGTGAACTGCGGCGCCATACCTCACGAGCTGATGGAAAGCGAGCTCTTCGGACACAAGAAAGGATCTTTCACCGGAGCTACGGCAGACAAGGACGGTCTGTTTCAGGAAGCCGAAGGCGGCACCCTGTTTCTGGATGAGGTCGCGGATCTGCCGCTTTCCATGCAGGTCAAGCTGCTGCGCGTCATACAGGAAAAGCTGGTGCGCCCGGTCGGCGCCACCAAGGAGCGGCGCACGGATGTGCGCATCGTCAGCGCCACCCACCAAAATCTGGCGCAACGTGTTCAGGACGGCGAGTTCCGCCAGGATCTGTATTACCGCCTGAATGTCATCGAATTGAGCATGCCAGCCTTGCGCGAGCGACCGGAAGACATTCCTGATCTTGTCGAACATCTGTTGAAGAACATTGCCGGCAACTACCAGCAACCCGTACCCGCCCTCCAGGACGAAGCGTTGGCCGCACTGAAAAACTATCCGTTTCCCGGAAACGTGCGGGAACTGGAGAACATCCTGGAGCGGGCCTTCGCCCTGTGTGAAAATGAAATCATCACCCTTGACGACCTCGGCCTGCTCAACACGCCACAAGGCAATGGCGCGGAAACCAAAACCCGCCTGGCGGGGGAAACCCTGGAGGATTACCTGGCGCGAATCGAGCGGGACATCCTGTTGCAGGCGCTGAAGGAAACCCGCTGGAACAAGACCTCTGCCGCAGGCAAGCTGGGCATCAGTTTCCGCTCGTTTCGCTATCGCCTGAGCAAGCTGGGAATCGACAACAAGGACGGGGATTCCTGAACATGACCACCATCATCACAGGGAACAAACTCGCCTTCACCGAAACCGATGCGCACAACTGGTGTATCGACACCGGCCTGAACCGCCCCGGCCATACCGCCTGCTACCTGCTGCACGACAACGGAGAGCTGGCGTTCATCGACACCGGCACCAGCAACAATGTCCCCGGCCTGCTCATCCTGATCCGGGAACTGGGCTTTGCCCCGGAACAGGTGCGCTGGATTCTACCCACCCATGTGCATCTCGACCACGCCGGCGGCGCAGGCGCCTTGCTCAAGCATTGCAAGAATGCGCTTCTGGCGACCCATCACAAGGGCCTGCCGCATATGATCGATCCTGCACGCTTGCAACAAGGCGCCAGGGACGTATATGGCCGGGAAATGTTCCAGCGCTGCTTCGGCTCCCTGATCCCCGCGGCGGAAGAACGCTGCCTGGCGCTCCATGACGGTGAACAGCTTTCCCTGGGGAAACGCCATCTGTGCTTCATCGATACCCCCGGGCACGCCAATCATCATGGCTGCTTTTTCGATCAGGAAAGCGCATCACTGTATACCGGTGACAGCTTTGGCCTGCATTACCGGGCGCTCGACCGCCAGGGCATTCCCTGGCTCATGGCTACGACGACGCCCGTAGCATTCGATCCCGCATCCTGGATGAAATCCCTGGACAAGATGATGGCCATGCAGCCTGAACTGGCTTGCCTCACGCATTTCGGCCTTCTGCGCCAACCCGGGAACTGGCAACGGCAGCTACGCGAATCCATCCAAAGCCATGCGGACATCGCCTTGCAGGAGGAACGCGCCGGAGTGAAGGAAGGGCGGCAGCAGCGACTGGCCCGGGTATTGCTGGAAGCAGCAGTGACTCAGGTACGGCAACACAATCCGGACATCTCCCGCGACCACATCGAGAGATTGTTGACAGACGACATCCGTCTCAACAGCCAGGGGCTGGATATATGGCTGACAAGGCGAGAGAAAAAACGCCTGGCCGGTTAGCGCAATCCTGCTTTTTTCTGCAGCAGGGCCAGAAATTGCGCCTGACGGGATTTTTCCCCCAACCAGGCATCATCACACAATGCAATTTCGGGAAAATTCGCCTGCACCCACGCCGCATATACGCCGCTGACGCCGGTTTGCAGGACATTTCCATTGATGTCGAACAAGGGCGTGGAAGCCAGTCCACAACTGGGCGAGCGGGACTTGAAGACCATGGCGTCCAGCCGTTGCAGCTCCACTGTCTGCAGTTCCATCCATTGCCGCAAAACATCCGTCACATCCAGGCGGGGATCATCCACGCCGCAGACATGAAGACGCCCATCATCCCCGCGCACCAGTTGCACGGCAGGCCGGGGCACGCCCAGGCCGGCCCCGGTTTCCGGGCAAAATGGGCGGATTTCCGCATATCGGGGCAGTCGATCCCGAATCCAGGCATGGGGCCGGGACGCACCGTCATAGCGCACCGCCTGTCCCAGCAGGCAGGCGCTGACGCCAACCCGGGGCCGCTTCAGAATTCCGCTGCCTCCACTTCCAGATAGGCGAGGCTGATGTGGCTGCCCACGAGGCTGTCGAAATCCACCCAATCCCGCCACTTGCCCAGGCGAGGCAGCAGCTTTGGCTTGATCTCGAAGTCACTGAGGTCGTCCTCGAAAAACTCCTTCACGCCATCATAAACAGCCTGCAGATAGTCCCGGTACTCGGTGGCCGCTTCCGGCCCTGCCGTGGGACCATGTCCGGGCACAAACACCGTGGCGCCGCTGGCGACCGCACGATTGAGGTTGCGGATATTGCCCAGAAAGCTGCCGTCGTTCAGGCGCAGCATGCGGCCATAACCGGCATTGTCACCGAGAAAAACAACCTTCTTCTGCGGCAGCAGGATCATGATGTCATTGTCAGTATGGGATTTGCCGTCATGCAGCACCTGAAAAGCAACACCGCCAACTTCTATGTTGCCGCCATCGTTCACGGAAGTATTCGCTGATACCACCTTGGTACCCGCCGTTGCGCCCTTGGTCAAATCCAGCATCACCTCCAGCCACTGGACGCCGGCGCCTTGTTCCACCCGCTCCATCATCTTTGGATGGGCATAGATTTTCACCTTGGGAAACGCCTCGAAAATCGCCTGGTTTCCCAGCCAGTGGTCGCCGTGCACATGGGTATTGAACACCGCCACTACCGGCTTGTCCGTATGCTTGCGGATCTGTGCCAGCACCATTTCCCCGACCTGGACACTGC
>Ga0256834_1001920_pt1 | contig 13610 bp, 17 predicted proteins | sample 4281140metaG_FD_190536 | JGI IMG/M metagenome (GOLD analysis project Ga0256834, IMG submission 190536) | Hydrothermal vent microbial communities from East Pacific Rise, Pacific Ocean - 4281-140 | ecosystem: Environmental > Aquatic > Marine > Hydrothermal vents | place: Pacific Ocean: East...
GAAGTATAGAGGTATTAGCGAAACCTGAAACTCTATAAACCGTCCAAAACCGTTCATCAACTCGTAAAGATGGATAAAAGGTCTGCCGATCCATCCAAAGAAGTTTTCAATAAACGCCATTTCCGCTCTTTTTTTCTGCTATTTTATCCAAAAAAGAGAGTATGGCTGCTGAATATCGGAATATCGCTTTGGTATAATTGCGGCTAAACCATAAAAGAGTATAGGCCGATATAGGATTAGAGATTCCATAACGACGGCGGCAGCTATATATCGCTTTAGCCAGGGGTCGAATTATCTTTAGGAGAAGAGATGGCTGAAGAAGAGAAAGAAGAGAACAAAGAGAGCGGCGAAGAGAAAGAGAGCAAAAAAGGTGGCGGCGGCAATATTTTGCTGATCATCGTAGTCGTCTTGCTGGTACTGGTACTCGCCATAGGCGGTATCGTCGCATATCTGATGCTCTCATCGGACGATACCGAAGACGCTACGCAGGTCACACAGGAGAAGGTCGAGAAGAAAAAACGAAGAAGCAGAAGCGACGATATGACTGTAGGCCCCATGTATCCGCTCGACAAGTTCACGGTTAACCTGATGAGCGAAAACGGGCGCCGATATCTCGTGGTGAAGATGAACCTCGAAGAGGATTCGGAAGAGCTTACTCCGGAGCTTGACAAAAAGACTCCGCTCATAAGAGATATCGTAATCTCTGTTCTCTCGTCCAAAACCGTCGAAGAGATCACCACGGCAAAAGGGAAGTCGAAACTCAAGGACGAGATAATCGCACAGATCAACAAGCACCTCGAAGACGGGGAGATACGGCGTATATACTTTACGGAGTTTGTCATTCAATGATCGGAGTCGATATCGTATCGATAGAGAGGATCGAAAAGTCTCTTGAAAAACATGGAGAGAAGTTTCTTCTAAGATACCTCAGCCAAAAGGAGGCTTCACTGGTAAAAAGAGCCGAGACGGCAGCAGGCTTCTGGGCCGCCAAAGAGGCGGTCTCAAAAGCTCTTGGGACCGGAATCGGAGAAGAAGTGGGCTTCAAGGATATAATCCTTTCAAAAAACGAGAGAGGTTCGCCCTCCTTTACCCTCTCTCAACATCTCGTAAAAAGATATCAAATACGCTCCACCTCCCTATCTATCGCACATGACGGAGGATTTGCAATCGCGGTAGCGGCTATCGAATCATCCGCCTCCAACAAAGTGTAGCAGCTCTACTCTATCACCCTCTTTAGGAGAAAACTTCTGCCAGTTCTCCTTTTTTACGACCTCCATGTTTACGGCGGCCGCCATCACTTTGTCACCGACTTGAAGTTTCTCGATGATCTGTGCGAGAGTAGAACCCTCTTCAAAAGACTTCTCTTCTCCGTTGACAGTAATGTTCATCACTCTTTCTCCTTCTTTTCAAGCTCGTTAAGATAGAGTCCGCATACTCCGCGGGTATACGGCTTTAGATGTTCGGCCATTGCAAAATTCCCTTTGATATATGCGAGTTCGCACGCATTCACGCCGTTTAGGTTTTTCAGCTCCGGATCGGCCCCGTTTCTAAGCAGGAAGTCTACAATCTGGAAATCGTTGCTGTACGCCGCCTGCTGAAGGGGAGTGACTCCGGCATTGTTGGCGAGATTCGTATCGGCCTCATGTCTTATGAGTGACTCTACGATCTTCATCCTGTGCTGCGAAACCGCATAATGAAGCGGTGTATAGCCGTTATTGTCCTGAATATCCACATCGGCACCATGATCAAGAAGATAGTTTACCATCTCGAGACTTCTGACCTTGACCGCGATATGAAGCGGCGATATACCGGCTCTGGACTGTACATCCGGATCGCTCTCCTCTTTATCGAGAATACTCTTCATCTTCTCCATATCACCGCTATAGACGGCTTCGTGCAGCGGCTTCCAGCCGTTTACACTGTCGGCGCTCAAGAGAGTCGATAAAAATAGTGCAGCGAAAAAAACTATTATCTTCATACATTCATTCTAACCTATATTCTTGTGAAATTCAACAAGTTTAAAGCGCTCCCCCATAATTGTAGGATCGATTAAGGTTTTTATCTTGTTTATTTCACGAAGATACAAAGTCCGATCAGCACGTGCCGCAAGCTGCTCTATCAGATACGGCAAACCGTACTCGGTAAGGGCCCTGAGCTGGGTCTTGAATGCGGCTGTTTCGAAACCCGCTCCTTCAAACGCATCTATAACGTGCGAAAAGTTCACATCGTATGTGATATCGCTTTTGGCGTAAAGCGACTTTAGATCGATCCCCTCTTCAAATAGCGGAAACACCTCATGACCTTTGTATATACGAATCGAAAAGTCGTTTCTAACCTCTTTGTCACCATAGTCGAACGATACGAAGATTACTTTCTGCGCAGAGTCGTATACCGTTTGAGCAAACTCTTCATAGCCGCGTGCTACCTCCCCCTTGATCTGTCCGTAACGCTCGGCGATCTCAAGGACCCTGCTATCTTGAGCATCAAAGCCTATACTGTATCCGGACTCCTCCACAACGGCCGTTTTCCCTTTGAAGACCAGATCGCACGGGAAAGAGTCGAATATCTCGTTGGATACGATAAAGGCCTCGTTCGCACCGATCTGATCCGGACTGGAGTAGTGGTCGATCTTTATATCCTCTCCAAACCTCTTTTGGAAATACTCTTTTTGAATAAGCTGAAGAGGAAGATGTCTCTCCACTATTGAAAAGCTCATCGTCTCGAGGAGTTCCGGAGCTTCATGGGCGATCCACTCGATCATATCCCCGAGAAGATACCCCTGGTGGGCTCCGATCTCTACGAGCTCGGTTTCTGCGGAAAGCTTTTTGGATCTGATCAGAGAGATAAGATAGTGAGCTATCGTCGCACCGAAAAAACGGCTTGTACTTACCGCTGTATAGAAATCGCCCTCTTTGCCGATCGCTTTGAAAGCGGCATAGTATCCATCTGGCCCGTAAAGCCACCTGTACATAAATTCACTGAATGGAATCGTCATACATCTTCTCGTAAAGATCGAGTAGAGCAAGTTGCCGCTCTATATCGTAAATTTTTCTGTCCAGACGTCTTATATCCTTGGAGTTTTCCATGGTCTTCAAGTCATAAACGGTCATCTCTCCAGCCTCCACCTTCTCTTTTGTACTGCTTACCAGACTCGCATATAGCGCTTCGTCCTCCTTGGCCAGTGCCAACTTTTTATCTATCACCTCAAGTCTTTTGAGAATGGAGTCGTATAGGTTTTCCGCTTCGACTCTCCTGTCTTTCATATCCACCTTGGCCCTAAGATAGTCTGCCCTGGTCGACTCTATGGTATGGTATGAGGTTATATCGAGAGGTATCGATATTCTGAAACCGTAAGTATAGTACGACTTTGTCGCATTGGGATAGCTGCTAAGATAGATCGATCCGTTTTTGTAAGGCTTTATCCATGCACCCTGCAGCGACAATGCAGGCATATACCTGGTCCATGTCATTATATTGAAGTAGTTTTTCTGTAGCACCTGCTCGCTACCGAGAGCCATATCGATATTTCGCTCCAGAAACTTCCGCTTTTCGACAAGAGTAAACCTCGGAAGCTTTACGCTATCCGGATCCATATCGCTTAGATTGGCAAAACTGCGGTGCAGCTGCGCGAGACTCTCTTCGAGAGAAAAGAGCGTCATCGTATCGCGGTTTTTCTGCAATATCGCCTGATCCAGAAAGCTGCTGTCGATATCACCGCTTAGATACTGCTCTTTTTTACGCTCGATATCGATTCTGTCGTTCTCTATGAGCAGCTTCTGCTTTTTGATCTGGTATTCGCTCTTTTTTATATTGAACAAGGATGCAACCGCCTCTTTTATCATCGCTCTGCGCTGAGCTTCAATACTCAGCTCTCCGACCCGCCTTGAAGCTTTCGCATACTTGATCGCATACCATATTCCGCCGCTTTTGAAAATAGGCTGGTCCACCCGAACGGAAAGCGAGCGGCTTATTTGTGTACTATCGAACTGGTTGGAGTAGGAGTAGTCGTATCCTATCGAAACAGGGTTTATCCAGCTAAACTCCAGCTGGCCGCTGTCGGCACTGTTTTTTTCGAGCTGTAGATCAAAAGATTGCCTCTTTAGAGATGACAACAAAGAGTCATGCCCGCTTTCGGCACAAAGAGCCACGGACACTGCAAGACTACAAAGCAGCCAACGCACGTTCAAAGCGCTCGAAACCAAGCTCCATCTCCTCTTTGGTGATAGTCAATACCGGCAGAAAACGGACCGTATTTTTTCCAGCCTTCAGCACTACTACCCTTTCATCAAAAGCGGCGGATATTATCTCGCCGGCATCTTTTGTATCTTTGACCCGAAGCCCTCTCATGAAGCCTACACCGACCTCCTTTTCGAAAAGGTCATCGAACTTCGAAGCGATATCCTTGAGCCTTCTTTCAAACAGCAGAAGCATATGGTCGAGCTCTCCGCTCAGCTTATGCTCTTCGAGTATATCGAGCACTTCGAGCGCCGCCCTTGTAGAGAGGAAATTGCCTCCGAACGTGCTGCCGTGCTCCCCGGTTTTCAGTATCTCTTTGTGTGTCGTCATCACGGCACCTATGGGAACGCCTCCGCCGAGTCCCTTGGCAAGAGTGATTATATCCGGGGTGATCCCGTAGAGATTGCTTGCCAAAACCTCTCCCGTACGATAGATACCGGTTTGAACCTCATCCACTATAAGAAGAATGTCGCGGCTTTTCAACTCCTTCGAGAGTCTTTGCATCGCGTCCCGATCCATCGGCTCGACACCGCCCTCTCCTTGCACCAGCTCCACCATCACCGCAACGGTATGATCGTCTATGAGATCGTATACATGCTCAATATCTCGGGCGTAGACAAAGCCGTCCGGATAGGGGCCGAAATAGTTGTGCATAGACTCCTGTCCGGTAGCTTTCAGCGCAGTGATGGTCCTGCCGTGAAACGAATGCTCGAGCGTTATGATCTTGTATCGTTTCACCTCCCCTTCCACTTCGCCGTACTTTCTGGCCATCTTTATTGCACCTTCGTTCGCCTCTGCGCCGCTGTTGGCGAAAAAGGTACGCACATCATACCCGCTGAGCTCTGCGAGACGCTTCGCAAGAAGCGCCTGGGTATCGATCAGATAGAGATTGGATACATGAATGAGCTTTTTGGCCTGATCGCAAAGAGCGTCCGCGAGCCTGGGATTCGCATGCCCTACGCTGCATACGGCTATACCGCTCCCAAAATCGACATAATCCCTGCCATTTTCATCGTAGAGAATGGAGTTTTCTCCCTTTACGAAACGGACATAGTTCCTGGCATAGGTCTGGAGCACATACTCCTTGTCTATCTCTGCAAAATTCATCTAAATCCTTTCCACTTTCACTTTGACCTCCTGATAGCATGCACTCTTACCCATCAAACTCTTCATAGGCGGTGTCAGACGGTTTACGCCGGGAGTTCCGGCATATATGAGCACACAGTCTCTTCTTACATCTTCACTGACGCTAACCGGTAGCTTCACATCACCGTACTCGGAGACTATACGCACCGTCTCACCATCTTCAAATCCGAAGCAAGGGTGCAAAACGACTCTGTGTTCACGCCTGAACTGGCTGTTTAGGGAGTGGGGACTCTTCGGAGTTATAAGCCAAAGTCCCTCCTCCTCGTCGTCGAAGTCATCCTCGAACTCTTCCAAAAATTCGTAGTTACCGCTATCTGTCGCAAACTCTTCGGCATAGGGATGCTCTTCATATGCGGGAGATTTGTAAAACTCTCCATCTTTCCTGCACTGATCGAGTATATAGTCTATATAGTAACGCTCCTCTTCGAGCCCCTCAAGCCCCAACGCATCGAAAAGATATTTCGAAAATTCATACTCGCTGATTCCGATATCCGTATCGACTATTTTCGGCATAGGCTGAACATAAGGATGTCCGTAGCTCAGGCGAACGTCATCCTTCTCGAGAAAGTTTTTGGCGGGAATGACAATTTTCGCAGCTTCGCTCGTCTCGTTTTCATAAAGCCCGAAGTAGATCAGATTTTCTACCTTTCGTATCTCCTCTTCTACCTTGAGAAGTCCGGGCATCTGGGCAAGAGGATTCGCTCCCTGTACCAGTACGGTTTTAAAGCGTCCAAAAGGCGCTACAGGCTTGGCACACTTTTTTGGGGAGTAGTTGAACGGAAGTTTGAATCCTGCAGTGGAGTCGGCAAGAAAGCTGACACCGCATCCGGGCTTGCCGAAAAAGCCGAGCACTGCCGCCAGACCGTCTATGGCTTGAAGCACCTGATCGCCTATGGAGTACTTCTGAACGCCGGTTCCTACCAGAAACACGGTCTTTTTGTTCTGCATCTGATATAGAAGATCGCCAAGATCATCCAGCTCTATACCGCACTTTTCAAGCGAAGTTTTGACCCTGAAGGTACGCAAAAAGTCGTAATACCAGTCGGCATCTTCACACCTCTGCTCCATGAAGTCATTGTCCTCCATATCCTCCATGAACATGAAACGTGCAAGCATTACAGCCAGATAGAAGTCACTGCGAGGTCGTATCTGCAAGAAAAGGTCGGCCTCTTTTGCCATTTTCGTTCTGACAGGGTCGATGACGATCAACGTTTTGTCTTTCAAGAGATTTTTCATATGCGGATTTGTGACGGTGACATTTCTGCCCCAAACCACAATGGCGTCAGCCTTCTCTATCGACTCCGGAGGAAGAGCGAGCGATATACCGCGTCCTGCCTCGATACCGCTTTGACCGGAGCCGTCACACAATGAGCCTTCTGTCGTCCACCCGCCCCACGCTGCCGTAAAATGCTCCGTCACCTGCTGCATGATACCGAGATTTCCGCTGCCGCGATAGAGCAGAAACTCCTCTTTCGCATCCTTGATCGCTTCCGCCGCGGCTTCGAGAGCCTCTTGCATCGAGACTTCCGTACCGTCTATTTTTGGTACTTCTATTCTTTCTGCCTCCTTGAAGTGCCTGTTCAGGTGCGAACAGAGCGCTCCTCTGGTAAAAGGGTGGCTCTCGAGTCCGGTCATTTTCAGAGTATCCGGATCTACAACTACGGCACAAGCATCATAACAGTCGAGCGGGCAAGCAGTCACTTTCATTTCAACTCCACCTTTACAAGTCTTGAAAAGAGGCCTTTTGGGCTATCTATAACGATCTCGGCCCTGTAGGAAGATATGTGAACGGTATCGGCGACTTTAATCACTTTCGAAAACTTCAAATCGGTAACTTTTCCGTCAAGATATATCCTCTTGCTATCCATATTTTCCACTTCGTCGGCATCTAGAAAGAGTGTGAGTTTCCCTTTTTTTGTATCCATGGCAGTCAGAAGCAGAGTTCCAGGGTTTACATAGTCATCCATACGTACGGCGACTCTGTAGATATAGAGGCCTTCGGCACTTACAGACTTTTTCTCTATCCTGTCTTGAAGCTGCAGTAACTGATATTTCGTATCTGCGATCTGCCTTTTCAGGGTCGCTCTCTTCTCCTTCAGACTCAACAGTTGGTTCCTCGATGCGGCCATTGCGGCGAAGACCCTGTCTTTTTCCGTCTTCGATTTCGTTTTGAGGTCCTTTATGCGCATATAGTACGCTTCATCGCGCTCATAAACTCTCTCCTGGTTCTCTATCATCTCTTCCGTAAGAGCAAGGGTCTCTTCCAGAACTTCAAGAGTCGTCGCAAGAGCTCTTTTCTGCTCTTTGTCAACAATATCGTCTATCCTGACGACAGGAGCGGATGTACCGATGCGCCCCTCTTTCGAGAGGTCGGCAAAAACAACCTTCCCGCTTACGGCGGATTTTATCTGATATGTTTCGACAGGCTCGAGCTTTGCATAGTGTACCTGTGCAAATAGCGCTGCATGCAGAATCGAAATAGCCAAAAAGAAGCGTTTCATCACTCTCCCGTTTAGATTCAGTTGGGTGCTATTGTACAACGACTCACTTAAGATTGCGCTTTGAATCTTCTTCATACACGGCGCTGTCAATGCAACAGAAAGCATGACAAAAGAGTTCAAGGAAGCGGTGTACGAATATACGGCAGAGGTTCAGCTTGAAGCGATCGATCAATGGGAGGGGTGGTTTATAAAGAGTTTCAGAAGGACTCCATGCCCCGACAAGGACATGGAGCTAATAAGTCGGTTATTTCAGAATAACGCGTGCGTTTACCGGCTGTACCGGGCGATTGTTGGGATGTTTCATAACTTCGGCAAATTTTTTGACCTGCTCTTTGCTTACAGTTACAGGCTCTTTCATGACAAACCATCGAACACCTTCGGAGCATGGAGGCGTAGTGAGTGAACCGTTGAATCTGTAATACTCTTTGTTTTCAGGAAGAAGGTTTTTGACATCCTCGGCAGAGAGAGTGATCTTTTCGATATCGTTTGCGTGCTCAGGCATCTCGTCCCATACTTTTTTAAGAACCTTGTTCTCCTCACCATACTGGAACATCACACCGATTACCGCAAGATTTCCGTTGGCGTCTGCATGAACAAAGTGCGCTTCGAGAGGGAAATATTTTCCGTCGATAGTGTTTTCACTTGGTGTGTGGAAGTGGAACTGCTTGAGTTCGAACGTCGTACCGTCAACTGTAATGCTGCTTCCGGGAACAATGTTTACCTGTACTGTATGTCCGTTGTTGAGCTCCTCTTTGGAAGCGGACTTGTAGTCTATACCTATAGCAGGCAGGTTTGTATCGAATGCGTTGGCTGTTTCGATATTTATCGGAGACTGGTTTTTACCGAGTTTACACATGATATATTTATCGGAAAGATCGCCCCAGTGCTCGGGACCTTCATGCCCGCTATATCCCCAGTGAGCTCCGTGACCTCCTGCCATCAAAACCGAAGCTGTTGCCGCTCCAAGAAACAATGAAGTGATTTTTTTCATCGTTACCCCTTTCTGTCATTTATTTTTTTGAAGGAGTATTATACATAACATTTTATGAAAATTGGATGAATTTTTTAAATGAATATTCTAAATATTAATGAAGAAGGCACGGCTGTAAGCCGGGTTATGTCGAGGATGCTTATTTATCTAGACGTCATGTCGCCGTGACGTTCGAGCGAAGAGCGAAAATGTGAAGCTTATACCATACTCTTCTTGCTGCGGGTTGGGTTTACATAGCCGCCAGGATTGCTCCAGGCGCTGGTGGGCTCTTACCCCGCCGTTTCACCCTTACCCGTCCCTATTTTCGGCTAATTGACTATCCGGTCAGAAGAGAAAACTTGCTCAACTTCACCTTTTAGTCGAGTTTGCTGATAATAGGGACGGGCGGTCTGCTTTCTGTTGCACTGTCCCTCACCTTGCGGTGGCCGTCCGTTAGACGGAACCCTGCTTCACTGCAGCCCGGACTTTCCTCATGGATCACCATGCAAGCATCCGCCGTGCCTTTATACAATTATATCATAAAAAGATTGTAGATTAAGAAGTTTTTCAGTTTTGAGGATAGATGTGATGGGCAAAGAGAGATCTCTTTGCCCGTAAAAGAAGCTCTTTTACTTCATCTTTTCAAGAGCTTCAAGCGCATATTTTTTACCGAGTTCATACGCTTTGAGGTTAGCTTCATGTACCTTTTTGGGAACTTTGCTAAGCATTGTTTCAATCAATACATCTTCCGGAATCGCATTTGTGAAAGTGTTTGCGATAGCAAGTGCGACGACACTCTGAGTAATGACGTTTCCGACCTCTTCTTTTGCAATGGTGATAATAGGAATCTCAACGATTCTCCATTTTTTGCGATCCTCATCCGTCGGATATACAAGGTTGGGGTCGATAACGATGATTCCGCCCTCAGTTACACCGTCCTTGAAAAGCTGGTAACTCTTGTCTGCAACCGACAGCATGAAGTCGATCTGACCGTCGATGGCATATGGATACCAGATCTCTTCGTCGTCAAGCTGTATATCGACGACCGTGGGACCGCCTCGCACCTGCGAAGTATAAGTTGCAGTCTTTACACCGTAGCCGCCCATTTTGATCTTCGCTGCCGCGAAGATTTCGCCGGCGAGGAGGACACCCTGTCCGCCGACACCGGTAAAACGCATTACAATTCTGCTCATGAACAACCCCTTAAATTACTTTTTTGAAATCAGCCGGCGTGATCTTGTCGCGCTTGCCCTGATAGACCTCTTGAAGCTTGCCGTACATATCGCAATACTCTTCAGCCTCTGTATCCTCTTTAAGAATACCGGTAGGCAGAATATTGACTTTCTCTTCATCCGACAACGCGTCATATTTTTTCTTCGGCATTGTAATCTCGTCGATCCAGTCGAGATTCTCCATGGCGGAAGCCATCTTGTTCTTTCTACCGAGGTTGATATGGCAGTTGGAAAGGATGTCAAGATAAGCAAAACCTTTGTGCTGAAGAGCCTTGACGAAGACTTTCTCCAGCTTCTTCGGCTCTGTCACCTTCTCTCTCGCAACAAAGGAAGCGCCTGCTGCTATAGCGAGTTCACATCCGTCGAAAGTAGGATCGATGTTACCTTGCTTCATAGTTACAGACCAGTAACCGCGCGGTGTGGTCGGAGATGTTTGCGAGTTGGTAAGACCGTAGATGAAGTTGTTGATCACGATCATCGTAATGTCGATGTTACGGCGACATCCATGTATGGTATGGTTACCGCCGATCGCAAGTGCGTCACCGTCACCGGCTACACAGACGACATACTTGTCCGGGTTTGCAAGCTTGATTCCGGTCGCATAGGCCACTGTTCTACCGTGCGTTGTGTGTACAGTGTTGAAATCGACATACGAACTGAACCTTCCGGAACATCCGATACCCGATACGACACATACATCGTCTTTTTTGATACCGAGTTTGTCTATCGCGCGGATGAACGCTTTGAGGATAACTCCGTCACCACAGCCCCAGCACCATAGTGTGGGCATCTTTTCCAGTCGTAAATACTCATCGTAATTAAAAGCCATATCAGAAGACCTCCTTCACTTTGTCGATTATATCTTGCGGCGAGAACGGCCGGCCGTTTGTTTTGGTAAGTTTTTGAATATCTTTTCGTCCCATGGCTCGCTGAATCTCTTCGAGATACTGTCCCTGGTTAAGTTCGACGGATAGAACCTTGTCAAACTTCTGTCCAAGCTCGAAGAGTCTCTCTTCCGGACTCGGCCACAATGTGATAGGACGGAACATACCCGCTTTGATTCCCTCGTCTCTTAGTCTGTTGATAGCCTCTTTTATAGCAAGAGATGCCGAGCCGTAACCGATAAGCAGGATATCTGCATCATCGAGTTTGTACTCTTCGTTGTATTCGAGCTCGTCCCGATGCTCGTCAACTTTTCTGAAGAGTCTGTCGATAAGTTTTCTACATGTCTCGATCTCTTCGGTCGGGAATCCCATCGCATCGTGATGAAGGCCGGTAAAGTGGTATCGATACCCTTTGAACATCGGGTTGAGTACGGCAGGCTCATCCTGTGCGACACCATACGGTCTATACTCTTCTACCGGACCGTCAAATGTCTTGCGAGGTTTGATGCCCGCTTTTACCTCTTCAAGGTCGGGAAGTACCGCTTTGCCGTGCATATGGCCGATAGTTTCGTCAAGAAGAACTATAACCGGCTGCATGAATCGGTCTGCAAGGTTGAACGCTCGTACAGTTTCAGTGTAGCACTCCGTCAAATCGCCCGCACAAAGAGTGATTGACTTGTAGTCACCGTGTGAAGGGTTTTTCGCCTGAGCGACGTCACCTTGTGAAACACGTGTAGGAAGTCCTGTAGAAGGTCCTCCGCGCATTACGTCTACAACTACCAAAGGTACTTCTGCCATCTGCGCCAGTCCAAGGTTTTCAGCCTTGAGTGACATTCCGGGACCTGATGTCGCGGTCATGGAGCGTACACCGCTCATAGCCGCACCGATCGCGGCACAGATACCTCCGATTTCATCTTCCATCTGAATACAGGTACCGCCCACTTTGGGAAGCAGGTCGGAAATAGTATGCATTACTTCGCTCGAAGGTGTGATCGGATATCCTCCGAAAAACATACATCCCGCATCGACTGCCGCCATTGCGGCGAGATCGTTACCGCTCGATATTACTTCTCTTGCCATTCTTGCTCCTTATGCGCTAAGCGTCATATATTTGTTGTTTTTAATAGCCTCTGCACGCTCTTTCGCAGCGTCAGTCAGTTTCGCGAACTTGTACTCTTTTCTGTCAGCTACAAAGATCGCGAAATCGGGACATGCCAGTTCACAATCGTTACAACCAATACAAAGCTCTGGAGCTTCGACGGTAATCATTGCACCCAGTACGGAGTGAGGCTCGTATCTCATAGCCAAGACCCCGGCGGGGCAGACAGCTACACATATGTCACACGCTTTACATCGACTTTCGTCGGTCCAGACCGGTGTATTTTCCGGCGCTTTCATCAGACTCATCACTTCTCCTTCGTTGGATTGAATTTACCTATGGCACATGAGACGAAGCTCTTACCCTTCATCACCACACCTTCGATGTTTGAAATCTCATCATCGATTAGAGGATAACCCAGCTTTCTTAAGGTCGAAATAAAAAGCTCCTCATCGGCTTCACCCTTTATCTCGACTGTTACCTTTCGTGGCATCACACTCAAGTCCACTTCTACAGTGTCGCCAAAGTGCTCCGAGAGTGCACTCTTTATAGTGGATGCACACCCTTCGCATCTTATATTGGCAACGTCGAAGCTTTTCAGCATATCGCTACTTTCCCATGACCTCTTTTACAGCTTTACCTATGTCGGCGGGAGATACTACGACTTTGACGCCGGCCGCTTCAAGAGCCGCCATCTTTTCGGCAGCGGTACCGCTTCCGCCCGAAATTATGGCACCAGCATGGCCCATTCGTTTTCCTTTGGGAGCTGTCTGTCCGGCGATAAACGCGACAACCGGCTTCGAGATATGCTCTTTGATGAATTGAGCCGCCTGTATCTCAAGATCTCCGCCGATCTCGCCGATCATAACGATAGCCTCCGTTTCCGGATCCGCTTCGAACATAGGAAGCAGCTGCTTGTAACTCAGGCCTATGATCGGGTCACCGCCGATACCGACGGCCGTTGTGATACCCAATCCCTCTTTTACCACCTGATTCGAAGCTTCATATGTCAGAGTTCCAGACTTGGAGATAAGACCGACCGGCCCTTTTTTAAATATGAATCCCGGCATGATTCCGATCTTGCACTCTTCTGCGGTGATGACTCCCGGGCAGTTGGGTCCAATAGTATTCATTCCCTTTTTGGTAGCGTAGGCCTTGGCGTACATCATATCTTTCACAGGTGCTCCCTCTGTGATGATAACTGCCAGTTCGACACCTGCATCCGCCGCTTCCATCACGGCATCGGAAACGAATGCCGGCGGAACGAATATCATCGAAACGGTGGCTCCGGTAGCATCAACCGCCTCTTTTACGGTATTGAAGACAGGCTGTCCCAAGTGCTCCTGTCCACCTTTACCCGGAGTCACACCGCCAACTATTTTGGTACCGTACTCCATACACTGTGATGCGTGAAATGTCCCCTCTTTACCGGTAAATCCCTGAACTATTACCTTTGTATCTTTATTTACCAGAATACTCATCTATTTTCTCCTTCTACTTCGCAGCTTCGACAGCTTTTTTCGCACCGTCGGCGAGATCTTC
>Ga0256834_1001921_pt1 | contig 13597 bp, 11 predicted proteins | sample 4281140metaG_FD_190536 | JGI IMG/M metagenome (GOLD analysis project Ga0256834, IMG submission 190536) | Hydrothermal vent microbial communities from East Pacific Rise, Pacific Ocean - 4281-140 | ecosystem: Environmental > Aquatic > Marine > Hydrothermal vents | place: Pacific Ocean: East...
TTTAAAAACAAAGGTGTTCAGACTTTACTTGACGCTGTTGTTGCTTACCTTCCATCTCCAGTTGAAGCACCTGCGATCAAGGGTACTAAAATGGAAGATGAAGATGAAGAAGTGATCGTTGAGTCGACTGATGATGGTCCATTCGCAGCATTGGCATTTAAGATCATGACTGACCCATTTGTTGGTCAGTTGACATTTATCCGTGTATATCGTGGTTCTTTGGAGTCAGGTTCTTACGTACTTAACTCTACCAAAGAGAAGAAAGAGCGTATCGGTCGTATCATGAAAATGCACGCGATCAAAAGAGAAGAAGTAGCTGAAATCTATGCGGGTGAGATCGGTGCGGTTGTTGGTCTTAAAAATACAACAACTGGTGATACACTTTGTTCAGATAAAGATAAAGTGGTTCTTGAAAGAATGGATTTCCCGGATCCGGTTATCTCTGTTGCGGTTGAGCCTAAAACTAAAGCTGACCAGGAAAAAATGGGTGTTGCACTTGGTAAACTTGCTGCAGAAGATCCATCTTTCCGTGTTTCTTCCGATGAAGAGACTGGACAGACTATTATTTCAGGAATGGGTGAACTTCACCTTGAAATCCTTGTAGACAGAATGAAAAGAGAATTCAAAGTTGAAGCTGAAGTTGGTGCACCACAAGTTTCTTATCGTGAAACAATTCGTGAGTCTGTTAAGAAAGAGTACAAGTACGCTAAGCAGTCTGGTGGACGTGGACAGTTTGGTCATGTATATCTTCACATTGAGCCACAAGATGCTGGTTTCGGTTACGAGTTTGTTGATGCTGTTAAAGGTGGGGTTATTCCAAAAGAATTTATCCAGCCAATTAACAAAGGTATTCAAGAAGCAATGGCTAGAGGTATTCAAGCAGGTTACCCGGTAGAAGATATCAAAGTAACTGTTTATGATGGTTCTTACCACGATGTCGATTCATCTGAAATGGCATTTAAACTTGCTGCATCAATGGGATTCAGAGAAGGTTGTAGAGAAGCTAAACCAGTTATTCTTGAGCCAATGATGAAAGTTGAAGTTGAAACTCCGGAAGATTACATGGGAGATGTTATTGGTGATATCTCTAAAAGACGTGGTCAAGTTTCTGGAATGGGTGATAGAGCCGGTTCTAAGATCGTTGATGCGTTTGTACCACTTTCTGAAATGTTCGGTTACTCAACTGACCTACGTTCAATGTCTCAGGGACGTGCAACATATGCGATGGAATTTGATCATTATGAGGAAGTTCCACAGAATGTAGCTAAAGAGATCATCGAAAAGAGAAATAGTTAATCTTTTATAGGATTTCACTATAACTTCGGCCGAATGGAGTTTGCTCCGTTCGGTCACTTACCAGTTGTAAGCTCTCTCACTACACAAATCCCCATTCAATCAAATCTACAGCAAATTAACTCCGAAATTTTCTATTACGAAAATTAAAAATATTACTCTATAATTTCATTATAAATAATTCAAACTTGGCGATAGCCTAGTCATATTAAATTACACGGAGTATGCTCTGTCTCTGTGTACGACCAATGCACCCCACTTACGCTTTAGCGACGGAGGGTATCGTCATTTAGTGACAGAAAAGCGGAGCGATTCGAGATCCACGACGCTTTTTTGCTTCGTTTTTTTAAAAAAATGCCGTGAACGAAGTGAGGAAGTACCCTTGGGGTAGACGAGAGAACCAACGCCTCAATGTAGAATACGAGGAAATTAAAATAAAGAAGAAAATATGAAATTCATCATAGATCTCATAGAAGACATAAGAGAACAGATCGGAAACCAGGAAGCCTACACTATGACAGCTGGTCTACTAAAAGAAGATCCTAATGATAGTAATAAACTTATCTATGCAGGAGAAGCACTGCTTAATACATCTCATATGGATGCAATAAAAAAACAACTTATCTTTGAAATCGATGGCAGTGATACCAGGATCACTGTAGGAGAGCTCATCCCACCTCTTTTGATATCTGATATGGACAGTATGATGTATGAGCTTAGAATGGATGTAAATAAGCAGTACAAGGATATGGAGATCGTTGGGTTTGGAAGGAATGAGGAGATGAAGAAGTATCTCCTCTTTATCAAAGTGTAGTGTTTCTAGGCGTAGACATCTTCTTTGCTAAATTCTTTGGCAAGTAGGGCATAGAAAAGTGCTCTGTATTTGCTTCTATTGGAGCTACCCATTGTTTCACAGACTTTTTTGATGGCATCATCAAGTGCCGGTAAATCATCAAGCCCGAGTTTTTTTATCAAAAAGTTTTTTTTGACGGTTTCAAGTTCACTGCTATCAGAGCAGGAGACAGTTTCCGCATCCTTATTGTATATGGATGGCCCCAATGCACCGGTTACCTTGGCAATATATACTTCATCCAGTCCCAGATTTAATTTTTTTGCGGCTTCAGTATAGTGTGCTATTTTTTCGTCTAGTTTACTCATTTTTTATCCTTTTAAATGATTTTGTCCTTCAATTATAGCTATAAATATCATTTAGGTCAAATGGGAAGAATTCTGATCCAAAAGTATCCAGGTCATATTTATTTTGTGTTCTTTGCAAAAATAGGCAAGGGCTTCATAGGGTATTTTATTGCGACGTTTGATAACTGCGAAATACTGTGGATCAAGATATAGGGCATTGGCAATTTCCCTATCCAGTATTTTCTTTTTTCCTGTTGTTTGTTTCATGATTTTTCGTACGCGTTGCATAACGTTCTTAAATGCTATCATATCTATTCTTTCAGATGGTATAGTGAAATGATAGTCAGTTTTGGGAGAAGATGCTAAAATAATGTCATATTGTCATATTTTCAATAAAAGATGCATCATGCAGTAGCTAACACAATGACTGTTTAAAACTTCTCGCTGTCGATCTCGATGACCGTATGTACATTCCCTCTTGGGTTAAAGTCCGAAATGAGTTTCATGGATTTTGGCTCCAATTTCTCATAGAGGGCATCAAAAATCTCATTGGCAGAGTTCTCATGGGAGATATGTCTGTACATAAATGAGTTGATATAGAGTTTGAGTGCTTTGAGTTCAATGACTTTTTTATCCGGTGCATAGCTGAGCTTCAGTGTTGCAAAATCAGGGTAGCCTGAACGTGGACAGAGGCACATGAATTCAGGTAATTCAATATTGATCGTATAGTTTTTTTTATGTTCATTCGGCCAGAAATTCTCTGCCGCATTGATATCAAATTCCTGTATCTCTTTCTCACCGTATTTCATCATTATCCTTTAATTGTAGGTATCTATCAGTTGTTTTTCTGAAATAGGTTTGGATATACCGAACCCTTGCAGATAGTCAATACCAAGTGATCTTAATTTGTTTTTCTGCGTATCGTTATCTACCCATTTGGCAACAGTTATAATATTTAGATCTTTTGACATTTTTACCATTGATCCAAGCATTGCTTCCGTATTGGCATCATCAAGCTTGGTTACATAATCTCTGTCAAATTGTACAAGATCGAATTTAAAATGTTTCATGTATTCCATGGATGCATTGGAAGAGCCGAAGTTGTCGATGGCGATGCGAATACCTTTAGCCCTGAATTTATTGAGTGTTTTGAGGTATCCACTCAGGTCATGGTGTGTTTTTCTTTCATACAGTTCAATGATCAATCGTGAAGGATCTATCTTGCTTTTTTCCAGATAGTTAAAAAACTTTTCCTGAAACTTTTCATCTCTCAATGAAAAAGGAGAGAGGTTGAAAGAGAGTGATATCTGTTCATCGATCAGAGGAAGAAGATTGATCACATGTTTCACCAGGGCAAGGTCATATTCTCTTCCCAAGCCCAAACGATTGACAATGGGAAGATACACTCTGGGCAGGATGTTGCCTATACTGCTGGAGTTTAGTTTGACGGATATCTCATACATATCGATGGTATTACTCTTTATATTCAAGAGAGGCCTGAAAGTAAGAAGAAGTTTCTTTTCTTTGAGTGCACTGATAATAGCCGTTTCAGTCTCTGAGCTCTCTCTGGCATCTTTTATCACATTGCTTTTATGCGCTTTATCGGAAGTTCTGTATTGTGTCGATATAAGGTCTTTCAGGTGAAGGATATCTTTTTGCAGTTCTTCCCCCGTATTGGTGATCACTGCAAAATTATAATTAAGTTCAATATTATTAATGATCTTATGGTCGCTCACAAAGTCATCAAATACTTTTTGGATATCATCGCTGCTTTTGTCAATGGCGACTAGAAATTCGGCACCGTAGCGACGGGCAATAAGAGAATGGCTGTACCCGACTTTATTAAGTGCATTGTCTAATTTATGGATAATAGTGTACAAAAGCAGGTCTACATCATCGGTACTGTAGTTCTCGCTGATCGTAGAAAGGTTTTTGATGATGATCAGCACAAGGGTCTTGGGTTTATAGGCTTCAAGTTGTGCAATAAATGCTTTTTCATTGTAGCCTTGTGTAGCCTGGTCAATGAGTGTCTCTGTGACTGATAGATCCATAAGAAAATAGATAAAATAAATAGTAATGAATAAAAGTGCGGAAACAAGAAAGGTATTTTCTACAGTTATCTCAATCGCATCATCTTTGAAAAAAGTGCTGTACAGAACCAGAGAGATAAGCAGTGCAATCGGTATACCTGCTCTAAGGGCAAGTTTAAACCGTCTTTCTCTTTCCTGTCGTTCCGATAATAACATTAGACATCCAAGTGTTTTACGTCTTTAGCGTGACTCTCAATGTAGTTTCTTCTTGGTTCTACTTCATCGCCCATGAAGAGGGTAAAGGTATCACTTGCTTCTTCTACATTATTGATCTTGACCTGTAAAAGTCTTCTGTTCTCGGGTGTCATGGTTGTTTCCCAAAGTTGCTCAGGGTTCATTTCCCCCAGACCTTTGTAACGTTGAATATAGGCACCTTTTTTGGCTGAAGCTTCTACCTCTGCAAAGAGTGCAAGCAGGTCTTTGTCTTTAAACTCATCTGTGATATGCTCTTGGATCTTCTGGTGGATATGGATCGCTTCATTGTAGTGGGGGTTTGTAAAGAGTACTTCATCTACAATCAGCTCTTCCAGACCGTCATTGGTCTGGACAAAGTAGTGTAGTTTGTCTTCTGTGATGGTTTTGTTCAAGATGTTATATCCAAGGTCATCAATGAATTTTTCCAAAGTTTTTGCCAACTCTTTGTTGCTTGTACCTATGAGATCCGGGTTTTCAATCATATAGCGTAGCGCCTCTGGTAGAGCAAAACGTTTTTCTATCTCTTTGAGTGTCATCCTATAGTATGCAACGAGTTTGAATAGGTCGATAAGGTCGGCCTGTCCCATAGTCTCACTTTCAATGACTGAGATACCATTTTCAATGAGGTAATCATTAAGTGACTTATCATCTTTTAAATAAGTTTCATTTTTCCCTTTCTTATAACGATACAATGGTGGTTGTGCAAGATACAGGTATCCTTTTTCAATGACCGGTTGTAAAAATCTAAAGAAGAAGGTCATAAGCAGTGTCTGAATGTGAGAACCATCGACATCTGCATCCGTCATGATGATGATCTTGTGGTATCTAAGTTTTTCTTCGTTAAACTCATCTCCAATACCACATCCTAGAGCAGTGATCATATTTTTGATCTCATCTGATTTTAGAATTTTCTCTAAACGGGCTTTTTCAACGTTAAGGATCTTACCTTTGAGTGGAAGGATCGCCTGGAATACTCTGTCTCTACCCTGTTTTGCAGAACCACCGGCAGAGTCTCCCTCCACCAGGTAGATTTCTGAAATTTCAGGGTCTTTGCTCTGACAGTCCGCCAATTTACCCGGAAGGGTACCGATGCTCATAGAGTCTTTACGTTTAACCAGGTCTTTCGCTCTTTTGGCCGCATCTCTACCACGTGCAGCAAGAAGCACCTGCGCCATGATCGCCTTGGCTTCAATAGGGTTTTCTTCGAGGTATTTATTGAACTGCTCAGAGAAGAACTTTTGCACCAATGGACGCACATAAGACGAACCGAGTTTTCCTTTGGTCTGTCCTTCAAACTGTGGTTCAGGCACACGCACGGAGACAATGGCTATAAGCCCCTCTTTACAGTCGTCACCGGTGATCTTTGTACCTTTCTCTTTTGCATTGGCATTTTTAGAGATGTAGCTTGCCATAGAACGAGTAAGACCTGCTCTGAATCCTGCTTCGTGGGTACCGCCATCTGCTGTTTTAATGTTATTGACAAAAGAGAGTGATTTTTCCGAGTCGGCATCACAATACATAAGTGCGATATCAATCTCAATATCATCTGCTTTCCCCTGGAAGAATTGTGCAGTTGTAAGTGGTTCTTTGGTATTCATATCTTCAACGAACTGTTTGATACCGCCTTCAAAATGATAGAGTTCTTTGGTGCCGTCTCTTTCGTCTCTGAAATCAATGGTGATCTTGGGGTTCAGGTAGGCTAGCTCTCTGAATCTCTTCATCAGGATCTCTTTTTGGAAAGTGGTGCCTTCCGTAAAGATGGTCTCATCTGCCCAGAATTCTATCTTCGTACCGGTTTTGCGTGTGGGCCCTGTAGCTACTAAAGTTTCTTGAGGAATACCTGCCTTAAAGTCTTGCTCATGGATTTCGCCATCTTTGAAAACCGTAAGATGCAGGTCTTTTGATAGCGCATTAACAACCGAAACACCTACCCCATGCAGTCCACCGGAGACTTTGTAAGTATCTTTGTCAAATTTACCACCCGCATGCAGCACGGTCAGTACAACAGTCGCCGCAGAGATCTTTTCGGTAGGATGCTCAGTAACGGGAATACCACGGCCGTTATCTTCGATGATCGCAGAACCGGATTTGGTTAATGTGACTTTGATCGTATCACAATAGCCTGCCATCGCTTCATCGATAGAATTGTCGACCACTTCGTAGACCAGGTGGTGAAGACCTTTTGTTGAGGTATCACCAATGTACATACCCGGTCTTTTTCTTACCGCTTCAAGTCCTTTGAGGACTTTAATATTACTAGCACCATATTCTGCCATATTGAGACTCCCTTGTCGAGGTTTTAAGTATATCTATTTTATCGAAATAAACTTAGGGGTAGACGTGGTCTAGCCGTTATTTAACGGCTTTTGTTGAATTTTTTATTTGGTTTTTTTGGATTGCCTTACAGTCCAGTCTTGTGGGCTTGTTTCTCTCTTCTAGCCCAAGGGCACTTCCTCACTTAGTTCACGGCGTTTTTTTAGAAAAAACGAAGCAAAAAATCGTCTCCATTCTCGAATCGCTATGCTTTCAAGGTCGTTCGTGGAGACAGGACACGCTTTGCGTGATTAAAATTTAATTGCTTACGCGTAGGGTGTGTTTACTAACGCAGCAATAATATAATTTGCATACAATAAAACGTTCACCGAAAGGCAAAGATTAAAGTTAAGTTGGGAAACGTACCCTACAGTAACATTCCCGCCTGCTGTTTCTTGGTACTGATGATATCAATCTCATGGGGATCAATAAATGCCTGTTTTTCGTAAGCATCCAGTGCATACCGTCCGATCATGGCAGCATTGTCGGAACAGTATTCCAGGGGTGCCACGTGCATGGTTTTTCCAAATTCAGCACAGAGTTTTTCGTAGGCAGTTCGGATGTATCTATTGGCTGAGGCACCACCTACAATGGCAAAATCTTTGATAGGTTCTTTGGCAAAGATCTTTTTGCTTTTTTGAAGGAGGTGCAGTTTGACCGCTTTTTGGAAAGAGGCAGCGAGATCTGCTTTGTCCTGTTCTGTCATCTCAGAATAGCCACCAAGACGTTCTACGACCAAACGAACAGCATTCTTCAGACCTGAGAGAGAAAAGGCAATAAGAGGTGAATTGCGTAAAGGAACAGGCAGGTCAAAACGGTTTTCGTCACCCTGGAGTGCTAGCCGCTCGATGAGCGGACCGCCGGGGTAGCCCAGACCCATCATTTTGGCACATTTGTCAAAGCTTTCTCCTACAGAGTCATCCATACTTGTCGCCAATATCTCCATTGTTTCAAAACTCTCTACACGTATGACCTGTGTATGACCTCCTGAGATCAGGAGCACCAAAAGAGGAAAGAGGGTTTCTTTTTCAATAAAGAGTGAATAGATATGCCCTTTGAGGTGATGTACCGGTATGAGAGGGATCTCTTGAAAGGCAGCCAGTGTTTTTGCCATGGCAATCCCTTCAAGCAGGGTGACACCGAGTCCCGGCTGATTGGTCACGGAAACTGCTTTGAGTTTGTCAAACCAGGGTTTGGTCTCTTTGAGTATTTCGGGAAGTGCCACTGCATGAAGACGTGAAGCCAGTTCCGGAACCACTCCGCCATAACAGGAGTGCTCTGCTTCCTGGGAAATTTTTTTATGGTAAAGCAGTTTTTTGGTGGCTATTTCTGTGATGGCAATAGAGCTGTCGTCGCAGCTGGATTCGATGCTTAAGATCATTTTTTCTCCATTACTAAATTTTCAATAAGTTCCCATTTCCCATATCCGCTGTCGGCATTGATGTGGCCTGCTTTGTGAATGACGGTCAATTCGATATTGTAGTATGCAGCAATGCCTTCTGTTTCATCCAGTTTGACCCATGGGTCATCGTCTGAGACGATCATATGGACTTTTTCTGCGTGAATATCTGCCGGCATTTCACAAGGGAAAAAAGTTTTGATAGTTGATTCCTCGGTGCTTAAACTTGGAGGTGAGACCATAAAGAGTCTTTTTACCGGGGTAATATCTTCTTCGCAGAGCCAGAACCATAGCGTATTGGCCAATGAGTGGCAGACAACAGTGTCTGGCTTAAAGTCTTCTAAAACGGCTTTGACCTGTTTGACCCATCGGTTCTTGGATGGGAAATGGCAGTTGTCCAGCAAGGGGAACGAGACCGTACCATAGTTCGTTGCAATTTCGGCAGCCAGTTCGGCTTGCCAGTGTGGAGCATCGGAACCGCCCCAGCCGTGCAGGATGAGGACTTTATTTTGCTGTGACATAGGCTCTGACTTCTTTGTCAATTTCAATGACCTCAGAAATATTTGCTGCTTCAACATTCTCAAATTTTTTGTAAGCATCCAATACTATGTCAGACATACCAAAGAAGGAGCATTGCTCTTTCTGAAAGGCTTCAATCGCAACTTCGTTGGCAGCATTGACAACCACACCTAAATGCGGGTTTTTCAGAATATGTTCTTTAATATTCCAGATCGGGTAACGTGCTGCTTCGATGGGTAAGAATTCCAAGCTTCCAATGCCAAGCAGGTCAGTTGGAGGTAGGATATTATCGGTCACTTCTCCCTGTAAGGCAAAAGCAATAGGCAGTTTCATATCAACCCCTGCAAAGTGGGCTGTAGTAGAACCATCTTTGAATTCTGCCAGCGCATGAATAATGGATTTTTTTTCTATGACAGCATCGATGTTGGAGGTGTCAAAAAGCCATTTTGCTTCAAGCAGTTCAAAGAGTTTGTTAGTCATGGTCGCTGAGTCTATGGTGATCTTGTTCCCCATGGACCAGTTGGGATGTTTTAGTGCATCTGAAAAGGTAGCATCTTTCATTTTATCCAGTTCCCACTCCCTGAAAGCACCACCGCTTGCCGTGATGTAAAGTTTAGAAAGAGGACGTTCGTTCATCAGGTACCAAAGTCCAAAATGTTCAGAGTCAATAGGGGTAATGAGGGACATATCGATGAACTCACCGGCAACCACCAGAGACTCTTTATTGGCAAGTGCCACTCTTTTCCCGAGGCTTGTGGCTTTGAGTGTCGGTGCAAGACCTGCATATCCTACCAATGCATTGACAATGGTGTCACTTGCAGCATTTTCTATCACTTGGAGAATGCCCTCTTTACCGCAAAGTACGTTTGGATGGTTGACTTTGTGTTTGTCTTTTTCATTTGCGATGGCAACGACTTTGGGGCGATGGGTTTTGATCTGTGCATTAAGAAGGTCAATGTTACTGCCTGCAACAAGTGCTTCTATTGGAATGTTGTAGCGTTGTGCAACGATAAGCGTATTGACTCCAATAGAACCGGTAGAACCTAAAAGGACAATGCTGGACATGGATTATAAAAATGCTCTAAGTGCAATGATCATCATAGGTGCACCAAAAAGGTAGCCGTCAATTCTGTCAAGTATTCCTCCATGGCCGGGAAGAAGATCGCCGGAGTCTTTGACCCCGGCTTCACGTTTGAGGTATGATTCAAACAGATCTCCAAATACCGATGCCAAAGAGGTGACAAATGTTACGATCAGTGCTGTCCAGAACGGTGCAATGAAAAGGCCGGCATAGGTGCCGATAAGGGTGGCAACAAGAACCCCGCCGATCACACCCTCAATGGTTTTGTTGGGGGAGGTATCTGAAAATTTTGTTCTGCCGATTGCTTTACCGGTAAAGAATGCTCCCACATCGGTTAATGCAACCGTTACAAGAAGCCAGAACATTGCCTGAATGCCATAATCTTCATAAATGATAAGGAAAAAGAGTATGCCGCTTACCGGGTAAAGGAAAGGTAGAAGTAGTCTCTTGTCAAAGTTGTGAAAATAGGCCAGGGAAGCCCCGAAAATAATAGCGATAAGAAAGAAAAGGTCATCAGGATTAGGGTAGAAATAGGCAAATATCCACAAGATGATTGCCCAGAAATAAGCTGAAGGTCCAACCAGTTTGAAAAGTTTCATTGCTTCATAAAAGGCAAAAATGTAAATGACACCAAGGAAGGCCCACATTACAAAGAAAGAGTCGATCCAGCCGATGAATCCGACAAGTGCGAGCAGACCGATACCTGTAAGCCAACGTTCTTGATGATCCGTGAAAATTTTTGTCATTGATAATCCTCATGTATAGTAAGGCTTGATTATATCACGTCTTGGTTTATACTCTGATTTTAGTCGCTTTGGATATAATTGCCTATGATGCGGATTTGTAAGGAAAAAGTATGACAAGAATGAAACTTCGGTACAGAGAGGCAGAACATGCAGCGTATTAAGAAATTATTATTCATAGGCCTGGTATGGCCTTTTTTATTATTACAATTATTGCAAGCGAATAACGGCTGTTTGAATTGCCATAAGGGTATTGAAGATATCCGCGATCCCAAGTCGAAAATGATGCAGGAGATCTATAAGGTCGCAAAGAAAGCAGGGGTGCCAAAAAATGACTGTGTAGTTTGTCACGGAGGAGATCCTGAAGCCAGTGTAAAAGAGGATGCGCACAGCGGTACTTTGGCTTATTTTAAAGAGAACAAGGGACCAAAGGCTTTTTACCCTGCACCGGGAAGTCCCTGGATCAATGAGCATACATGCGGGATGTGTCACCCTAAGCAGATCAAGTCTCAGTGGAACAACCTGATGGCAACAGAAGCAGGGAAGATCCACGGGGCACTTTGGGGATTTGGTGCCAAAGACGGTTATGACCATAATCACAGTAACTTTGGCAATAAAGATATTCATGAGCGTATCGGAACCAAAGTCTATGATGAATATATGAAAGAATTGCGGACAACAGAGCCACAGGGTTTTCCAAAAGAGATGCATGAACTTCCACCGGCACCGACAGCAGAAGAGATAGAAAAAGATCCAACGCTCTCGGTTTATACTTATTTGCGGCAAGAGTGTCTGCGTTGTCACACCGGAGGAAAAGGGCGGAAAAGACGAGGGGACTTCAGAGGTATAGGCTGTGCATCCTGTCACATTCCATACTCTAATGAAGGCTATTATGAGGGGGGAGATAAAAATATTTCCAAAGAGCCGGGGCATCTTTTGGTGCACTCTATTCAGTCTTCAAGAGATGTTAAAGTGAAAGTACATGACAAGAGTTATTCCGGTATTCCGGTTGAAACCTGTACAACCTGTCATAACCGTGGAAAACGTATCGGAGTTTCTTATCAAGGCTTGATGGAGACAGAATATCAGGCAACATTTGATGCGGAAGGAAATGGTCAGCCGAAACTGCATACCAAACGTTATATGCATTTGCAGGAAGATATCCATTATACTAAAGGGATGTTGTGCCAGGATTGTCATACTTCTATAGACCATCACGGAGATGGTTTTAATGTTGGAGCCAATCTGGGTGCAGTGGAGATCGAATGTCAGGATTGTCACGGAACTACTGACAAATACCCTTGGGAACTGCCTTTGGGATACAGTGATGAATTTAAGACCACACCTAAGACCGGTAAAGCCAGAGGTACAACTAAGACCTTGGCAGAGTATTTGAAGCAGGGAGCAATTCCTAAAGATAAAGGAGATGGCTTCCTGCTCTCTGCCAGAGGGAATCCTTTGACCAAAGCTGTGAGACATGGTGACAAGGTCATTATGCATCTGGCTTCGGGGAAAGATATTGAACTCAAGCCGCTTAAAACTTTGAAAAAAGAGGGAAAGATCTCTCAAGAGGGTCTTGTAGCAATGGATCAGGTGAAAGCTCATACCGATAAACTTGAATGTTATACCTGTCATGCCACCTGGGCACCACAGTGTTATGGCTGTCATGTAAAGATCGATTATTCCAAAGGGAAGCAGAATCCTGATTATCTTGCGGCTTCAAAGTCTCATCATAACGGTGTGACGGGTGAAGTTACTTCTCTAAAAGACTTTTTGGTGGATGGAAAAGTGACAGAAACACGTTCTTATCTGCGTTGGGAAAATCCTGCTTTGGCACAAAACGGTGAGGGACGTGTTTCTCCTGTTATCCCTGGTTGTCAGGTGATCCTGACAGTCATCGGAAAAGACGGGAAAGCCAAACTGCAGAATCACATTTTTAAAATTCCCAATGCCGAGGGAAGAGGAAAAGAAGGCGTGAACTCCATAGTCATGTCTCCGGTTAATCCGCATACTATCACTAAAAAAGGAAGAACCTGTACATCCTGTCACGACTCTGCCAAAGCCTTGGGCTATGGTATTGAAGGTGGTAAGTATTTTATGGATCAGAGTAAAACAACGATCGTTGATCTGATGAATGCGGAGAGAGAAGTTTTACCACATAAAGTTGATGAACAGATACCGGCTATACCAAACTTGAAAGATGACCTTTCACGTTTTGTGGATGAAAACGGTACACAGGTGCAAACTGTGGGGAACCACTGGAAACTTTCTCAGGCTTTGGACAATGAAACACGTGCCACGATGGACAGACGCGGGGTTTGTCTCTCCTGCCACAAAGAGATGCCAAGTGAAGATCTGGCTGTATCACTTCTGGTGCATACAGCCGAATTTGCAGGGGTCAAGATAGATAATGATATGCATCATACACTTGTGAACAAGTCTTTGTTGATGACTGCCTGGGTGCAGGTGCTTGCAGGTTTATTCTTTGGTTTAGGATTGATGTATTGGTTTATGAAACGTAGAAGAAAGTAGGGTGCGTTTTCTAACGCACCATTTAGGGAACGGGCATAGAGTCAATAGTTTGCCGAAAGGCTTACTTTATTGATTAGCCCTTACGGCGAAAGTTTCATGAAATTATTCCCGAATCTCGACTCCGTCTTTCCTCACAGCAACCGTCTGATACTTATCATACTCCACATTTGACCCCTCCTGCACCTTCACAAACTTCCGTTTCGTATAATCTACCAGATAATCCCCGGGACTCTTGACAGAAAAATCAACACAGAGTTTGGCTGCAGCTTCTATGACCGAGTCAGGCAGATTCTGT
>Ga0256834_1001922_pt1 | contig 13596 bp, 10 predicted proteins | sample 4281140metaG_FD_190536 | JGI IMG/M metagenome (GOLD analysis project Ga0256834, IMG submission 190536) | Hydrothermal vent microbial communities from East Pacific Rise, Pacific Ocean - 4281-140 | ecosystem: Environmental > Aquatic > Marine > Hydrothermal vents | place: Pacific Ocean: East...
TGGCTTAGCTATAGATAATATAATAGCCATAAACTAGACCACCTCACCAATATATATCTGCTGAATTATTTATGTACTTTTTGCCATATCTAAGTACATCTCAAGTTAAAAACAGGGCTATATAGCCTATGCCACATAAAATGATTCAATTTTAAATACGTATTGACCCGCAGAGCTTGTCTTTATATTCAACATCGCAAAATTGAGCAAGATTTTGCGGGTTTTTTATCGAGATAGCGCGTTTTTCCGAGGTCACGCCATAAGGTTCAAGCTTGGCAAGAGCGCGGGAGAAAGTCTCTGGCTTAATACTTAAACGAGTGGATATTACGGATTTATCGTAAGGTAAATCAACAATCATAATATCGTCACTACTGCCCTTATGAGCTTTACAAAAGCGTAGTAAAAATGCTCCGACGCGTTGTGGTGCGGTTCTGGATGTTACCTGCTCTAATTGTTGAACAAGATAATGTTGACGTGAGGAAATTGCGCCAAGCATAAGAATAGCAAAATGACTGTCTTCTTCGATTTTTTTAATGAAAAAGCTACGCGGAATTACAATTACTTCTGCATTTCCTATTGCTTGTGCATATGCGGGATATTTTTTGTGATTGCTAAATACGGCAGCTTCGGCAAAGGACTCACCAGGGCCAAATATATGGATAATAACCTCCTCACCTTCGCGGGAAATACGGGAAAGCTTTATCCAGCCATTTAAAATAATAAAGAAATTTTCTGCCGAATCGCCTGCCGAGAATAATTCTTGGCCTTTATTTAAAGTTTTTTGCCTGCAATGCTTTGTCAAATCTTCTATGATTTCCTCTCCCACTGTTAAGAAAAGGGGGGATTTTTTTATGGCATCTTTTAATTCCATTATGTACTCCTGAAATTATAATAGATTCCTCCACTCCCAAGAGATTGGTCGGAATGACAAAGTGCTAATACCCCACCCCCTTGGGGCGGGAGTATTCAGGTAATTCTAGTTTTCTTGCTTATTAACCAATTTATTAGCACCTATCCAAGGCATCATAGCGCGTAATTTTGCGCCTGTTTCTTCAATCGGGTGCTTGGCTTCACTTTCACGGATTTTTACAAGCTTGGTTAAGCCTTCTTTATTTCCGCCCATAAAGTCTTCAACAAATTTACCTGATTGAATATCAGCCAAAATACGTTTCATCTCTTCTTTGGTTTCGCTAGTAATAATGCGCGGGCCTGATACGTAATCACCAAATTCCGCAGTGTTAGAGATAGAATAGCGCATGTTAGCAAGGCCGCCCTCATACATTAGATCAACGATTAATTTCAGCTCGTGCAAGCACTCGAAATACGCCATTTCAGGTGGATAACCCGCTTCGACTAAAACTTCATAACCAGCTTTTACAAGCTCTGACGTTCCGCCGCAAAGCACTGCTTGTTCACCGAATAAATCAGTTTCGCACTCATCCTTGAATGTCGTTTCAATGATGCCAGAACGACCACCACCAACAGCAGATGCATATGATAGAGCAAGATCTTTAGCATTACCCGTTGCATCTTGCGCAACCGCGATAAGACATGGAACGCCGCCACCTTTTTGGTATTCACCGCGCACTGTATGACCAGGGCCTTTTGGTGCGACCATAAATACGTCTAAATCAGCGCGAGGCTTGATTAGATCAAAATGGATATTAAGACCATGAGCAAATACTAAAGCTGCGCCCTGCTTAAGGTTAACTTCGAGATCATCGCGGTAGAGATCGGCTTGGTATTCATCAGGAACAAGTATCATAACGACATCAGCATCTTTTACAGCTTCGGCGGGAGGAAGAACCTCAAAGCCAGCTTTTTTTGCTTTAACCGCAGATGATGAACCATCACGAAGACCAATTACAACGCTCTCAACGCCGCTATCTTTCATGTTTAGCGCATGCGCATGTCCCTGTGATCCATATCCGATCACAACAACTTTCTTTGATTTGATAAGTTCAAGATTACAATCTTTATCATAATAAACATTCAATGATGTTTGATTTGCAGGTGTTGCCTGCGCTGTGTTACTTTGTCCCATAATTAAAACCTTTTTCAAATTTTTGCTTAAGCAGTCGCATAAAACATGGTTTTTCGTCAATAATCAAGCAAAAGATTGCTTATAATTAATTCTCAGGTTAGCATGCCCTAGCTTATGTTAAATTAACAATCTGACATCGTCATCGCAAGCCGTATGTAAGCGCGGCGACCTACTGCATCTCTTTGTAAACGCTAGATTGCCACGTCGCAAAAACTCCTCGCAATGACGGTTAGTGTCTTATTTTAACGCATCAACGCTAAAACCACTGTAAATACCCCGTAACTTGCGGCGGGGTCATTCATTAATTTTGGTAAGGAAGCCACTAATATCACTGCGCAAAGTGTCTGATTGGCTTGAAAGTGCTAATGCTGTTTTATCAATACCTCCCATAGCTTTTTCGGCTTGTTCCATTGAAGAGCCTATATCTTTCACATCATTATCAATATCAGATACACCAGCCGATGCTGTATTAATATTTTCAGTGATTATTCGTGCCGCTGAGTTTTGCTCTTCTACGGTCATTGCAATATTTGATGTGTAATCACCAACTTTTTCAATATCGTCCTGAACAGCCGCCAGAGCGGAGATAACATCTTGTGAAACATTTTGTATATTAGAGATATCAACTGTTATATCATCTGTGGCTTGTCCAACTTGGCTAGCCAGTTCTTTAACTTCATGGGCAACAACAGCAAAGCCTCTTCCTGCATCACCAGCGCGCGCAGCCTCAATAGTAGCATTAAGGGCAAGCATATTAATTTGATTGGCAATACCTTGAATAACTTCGATTATTTTATTTATAGATAAAGACGCTTCACCAAGCTTTCCTGCTAACTCATTACTTTGCTTTGTTTTTTCAACCGCACCATTAACAAGTTTTCGAGAGCTTGAAACCTGCTGTGTGAGCTCGGCTATATCAGAGCTCATTTGCTGTGTTGTCGTTGCAACCGATGCAACATTTTCAGACGTATTGTTGGATGCAGCAGTTACCAGTTTAATTTTTTCATATATATTTTGCACTAATTCTTCAAGTTCATTAGATGAAATAGATAGGCTTGTCGCGGTTTCTGCGACGGTGTTAACTGCTTTTGTTGAATCTTTTTCAAAGATATTAACAAGATTCTGAATTTCTTTTTGACGGCGTTCTTTTTCTTTTTGTTCTTTTTCCTGAGCTTTTTCTATTCTAATTTTTTCAACAGAAGTTTGCTGGAATATTTGGAGAGATCGCGCCATTTCTCCAATTTCATCTTGGCGTTCATAATCCTCAATATCAAGGTCATAGTTACCATTAGTAAGTTCTGACATAGTTGCAGTTATACGTTTTATAGGCGCTATTACTTGCTTGCTAAAGAATAGGGATATGGCTGATGCAACAATTAAACAAATTATACTGATAAGGGCAGATTTCATTGCTACATCGAAGATAGTGTCACTTAAAATTGTAGCATCAAGAACCATCCATATTTCACCACCAGCATCATTACCTGTTGGGAGGACCAAATGCAGGAGATTATTTTTTTTATCCAAATAAAAACCATCTTTTAAATCATCTGCATCAGGTCGCTTATATGTTGAGTTAACTTCGGCCTGCATGGTGAGTGCCTCTGTATAGTAAGCAAGTTCCTTGGTAATTTTATCCATCATAAGGTTAAGTTTTTTTAAACGCTTGGGGTTATTCGCATATTTTTTAATGCCTGCTGCCACTTTGTTACGTTTTTTAAATAATTTATCTTCATAGCCATCACTATATGCCGTGCGCCAAAGCTTTTCTTCGGATGCTAAATAGATCGCACTATATGGTGTTTTACCAAGGTCAGTTTGCCCATTAACGGAGAAAAAGATTAGGTCTGGTGTTGACGTATATAAATTATACGCATTTCCATCTTGTATATTTGCGTAATTCCCGCCTCCTACAGAAGGCTTCATTAAGTTAAGCACAGGTTGAGCACTTACTTTTGATAAAGATTGCATAGATTTTATTGTTGCGCCGTAGCTGTATAAATAGAAATATGTGCCAAGTACGGAACATAAAACCACCAACACAGCAATTGGTCCAAAAATTATCAGTCTTCTTAACGTTAGGAAGCGGGACATTATTTATTAAACCTTGTATTGGTTAAGTATTATTTCTTACTTGTACAAACACCTTTTACACAAATCTCAGCATAACCGCTGTGACAGTTAAGACATGCTTCTGGTGCTAAAGAAGGATGAGCTGCGCCCATGTCTTTACCATCGATAGTGTATGCGCCATATACTGGTTCATCCATTAAATGTTCAGTAACAAGAATTACACCAATATCGGTAAGTTCAAGAACAGCGGTTGAGATATCTTCATATTCTCCGCCATTTTTATAGCCAGCATCTTGGGCAGGATTAACACGAACATTATAAGCTGTGCCATGTCCTTCGTTAACCCAGTTATACATTTTGAAGGTTTCTTGAACAATAGAAGGCAAATCTTCTGATATAGGCTTGTCATTACTAGGGATCGCACCAGATGAAATAATTGGCCATTCTTCCCAGCCTTCAGGCATTGTAGCATTAGACCCTTCTGCATAAGCAGCAGAGGATAAAGTTATAATAACAAAAGCCCCTAACATTAACGCTAGATTGGTAATTTTAAAAACAATAGACATAGTATTTTCCTTTATTTATTTAACCATTAAAGTTATCACATTTAACATGCCCTAGCAATGAGGCGTTAGACAATTAACTTGTGTAACCCTCATGAATTAGCTACATAGTTTTAGATGAGCGAAATTATTAAAATAAATGGAAAATAGTGAAAACATAATGTACTTAGCGTTTAGATTTTTGGCACGTACAGATATTTTCTTTTATCTCATATTGTGGTTGATAGTGCTTTTAGTGATGGGAACTATTGCGCAAAAAGATATTGGCCTATACATGGCGCAACAGCTTTACTTTTCCTCATTCATTATATGGTTTGGCAATATTTTGCCACTACCTGGTGGTTATTTAACGCTCATATTTATTTCCGTAGGGCTAATTAGCAAGTTATTCCTTGATAAGTGGAAGTGGCAAAGGCTTGGAACATTTACCATTCATTTGGGCGCTCTTTTACTGCTGTTTGGTGGGTTTTTGACAGCTCAATTCAGCTCTGAAGGTTTTATGGTTATCAAGGAAGGGCAGAGTAGTGATTTCATCACGGACTACCATGGTTTAGAGCTTGTCATCACTGATAAGCAAGGCAATATGGCTATGTTCAGTGATAAGAGCTTTAAGCAGAGCAAGGCTCTTAAATCCGAAGCCATTCCTTTTTCAATCGAAATTATCGAGTTTTGCAAGAATTGTGAGATTGATGCAAAGGGCGGGCTTGTGGCCTTGCCTAATGCAATTAAAAGCGAAGAAAATCGCGCAGGGATAAGCATTGATATTGATGGTGAGGCGCTAATAATTATGGAGGATATGCCAACGCCTCCCATAATATTAAATCACAAGATAGAGCTGCGTCATAAACGAACCAAATTACCATTTTCAATCAAGCTACTCGACTTTGAAAAGCAAATCCATCAAGGAACTTCTATGGCGCGTAGCTATCGTTCTGATGTTATTTTGCAAGATAATGGCTTGGAATGGCGCAGCCGTATTCAGATGAACGCGCCGTTGCGCTATAAGGGTTATACATTTTATCAGTCATCTTTTATTGATGGCGGCGCAAATGCTGCTGATACTACAGTTCTGGCCGTTGTTAAAAATATCGGGCGGCTTTTCCCTTATATTTCAAGCATAATCATGTGCATTGGTCTTTTAATTCATTTGGCTCAACGCTTGCCGCCTTTAATGCGGGGGGTGAAAAACTGTTATATTTTGCTTTGTTGTGGCATGGTTTTGCTTAACCCTACAGACATTAATGCCGCGCAACCCCCTGCTTTAAATTATGAATCCTTTGCGCGCATAGCTATTTTACATGAAGGCAGAGTAAAGCCGTTAGATAGCTTTGCGCGATTATGGCTGATGACATTTTCAGGGCGCAATACGATATCAGGCACACCAGCGATTAATTGGCTTGCCGAGCTTTTGTTTGATCAAAACAAAGCCTATTACAGGCCTGTATTTAATATCCCTAATCCTGATGTTCTTTTCGCTCTTTCTTTAGAGTGGCGGGAGGGGCATCGCTACTCCTTTGCTGAAATATCTCCTGCTATTAAAGCCAATATAGATATGATTAAATTATTACGTAGCAAAGATCGCGCAGAGCTGACAATGGCGCAAAGCCAACTGCTTGACCTACATATAAGGATACTTTTATATTTCGAAATAAGCCGTTCCGTTTCTTTAATACTGCCTGATTTAGAGATTGATTCTTCAACGCTAGCTGAAAAATTGAGCTTGCCCCTAAATGAAAAACTGATTTACATTGATTTTATGGGTAGCCTTCCCGTTTTTATTGATTTGATATCAAAGCTAAAGCAAAGAAATAATGGTGATTTTAGCGATGAAGACAGAAATCTCATTCGGCTTGATAAAGCATTCCAACGTTTTGAGCATGATCGCACAACTGTTATATTTCAGATATTCCCGCCGCAATGGAAAAGCAAGGATGATCGCTGGACTTCGCCTTGGGGGGTAACGCAAAGCGGGCAAGGCTCGCCGCAAAGCTCGGCTTTCTTAAAATCTTGGCATGATATGGCCAGATCATATCGTCAAAATGATGCGGCAAGCTGGGCAGAGCAAAGCTCTAAGGCACTTAGTCAATCATATGAAATTAGCAAGCATCAGCTAGCCCCAAGGGTGCTTGATATCGAATATAGATATAATTCACTGAATTTATTCAAATATAGCATGGGGTTTTATATTGCGGCTTTTATCATATTTTTATTTGGATATTTGGGTGCGCGTAGGATATCCCGAAAACTAAGTCTTACCATGATTAGTGCAGGTTTATTTCTTCATTTTACAGGAATATGTGCGCGTATGTATATTATGGCGCGTCCCCCTGTGGCTACGCTTTATGAGTCCATTATTTTTGTTGGACTAATCGCAGTTTTCTTTGCCCTTTTGCTAGAGTGGCGCGGGCGCAGCGGCGTAGGCATTCTAATTGGCTCTATCATTGGCGCAACGCTGCATTTTATTGGGATGAAATATGCTATAGAAGGCGATTCCATGGGAATGCTTGGCGCGGTGCTTGATACAAATTTCTGGCTAGCTACTCATGTTGTGACCATTACGATAGGTTATGGTTGTTGCTTTGTTGCTGGTTTGCTGGCTCATGCCTATTTATTGATGCAGATTTTTTGCCCGAAAGATCGTAAAGCAATTAATGATATTGCATCAAACATGCTGGGAGCGGCTCTTATCGCGCTTTTCTTCTCTATTTTAGGAACTATTCTAGGCGGTATTTGGGCGGATCAATCTTGGGGGAGATTTTGGGGGTGGGATCCAAAGGAAAACGGCGCAATGGTGATTTGCTTATGGTTGATATTTTTATTACATGGCCGTGTCGCAGGAAAGCTTAAACCGATAGCCTTCGCCGCGGGCATGGTTTTAACCAATGTGATTGTGGCACTTGCATGGTTTGGTGTTAACCTTCTTAATGTAGGGCTGCATAGCTATGGCTTTACCGATAGCACAGCAATTTATTTAGCTCTATTCACTGGGGTGGAATTGCTTTTTGTTATTATTGTTTGGGTTATTATCCATTTGAAGACTGTTAAAATAATGTCTTAATATTATTACACTTGACAAGAAAGCTAAAAATTGGCCATATACGCCTTCGATTATATCGACCCTGTATTTTTTGTGGCGGAGTAGCTCAGGGGTTAGAGCAGTGGAATCATAATCCATGTGTCGGCAGTTCAAATCTGCCCTTCGCTACCATTATTTCTCTTTAAAATCATTATGTTATAAAATTTATGTTTCGGGCAACGCTGATAATGCTTTTATGCGTAAAAGGTATAGGTTGTTCCGCAAAAAATATTTACCTTGACTTTTTAGTAATAATATAGGAATATAATCCACACAAACGCCACAATTACGGCTACTGGTGGTAAGTTTACATATTTCATAAGTTGTAATGAGAAAAATTTCAAAGAAAGAGCAAAATATTTCTGCTTATTAATCTACTTATTAATAAGTATCTTTCATATAATCGAGAAGCTCTTGCGATGCTTGACCGTTTATGTTCAGCTTAGCCTCTTCTTGAAATTGCTTAATAGCATCTTGCGTCATTGGGCCGCTCATACCGTCTATTGGGCCGGGATATAGCCCTCGGCTCATTAGCTCTTTTTGGATTTGCGCAGTTATATAGCTCTGGATATTAGATGATGCGCTGCCGCCACTATAGTTATTTTGAGTTTTCGGCAGGTTATCTACAATGCGATTAACATCATCGACGCTTATGCCTAGTGATGATGCCAGTTGTTCAAGCGCGGATTTTGCCTCGGGGCTTCCTTGGTCGGCGGCTTTTTTGTACCATGAGAGCGCGTCATTAGGGTGGGTTTCCCCCAATAAGCCATTTTCATAGATTAACCCAAGATTATACGCAGCCTCTGTTACGCCTTCATTCGCAGCCATTTCAAAGAAATGAGCCGCTCGTTTAGGGTTATAGGCAACGCCTATGCCTTCAATATTTGCAATACCAAGATTATACTGAGCTTCGGGATGGCCAAGCTTTGCTGCTTCATTATATAAAACCATAGCATGTTCAACATTCTGCTCTACGCCAAGCCCTTGGTGATATAAAACACCTAGATTATATTTAGCATTAGATATCCCGTTTTGCGCGGCTTCTTGAAACCATAGAGCGGCGCGAGGCAGATTTTTCTCAATTTGCCCGTGTCCCGCAACATATATCGCGCCCATATCATGTTGAGCTTCAGGTATGCCTTCAAAGGCTTGGTTTTCAATTTTCTTTGCAATATCTTTAAGATTAGGATCAGGTGTGATGCGCTTTTTTAATGAAGCGGTGTATGAGCCATTATTTTGCGTTTGAACCTTTATCGGCGATTTTGCAATAGGCTTATTGATTTCCTTGAGCGGCACTGGCGTTGGCTCTATCTTATCTTGAGAGGTTAAGCTTGATGGCTCTATCTGATTAAGGCGATGCGCCACGCGCTCTGGATCACTTTCAAAGGCGGCTAGCATTTCTGTTTCATTGTTTATATCAAGAAGCGCTATATCTTTATTGATTTGTGATGGATCATTTATTCCTTCGTGAATAGTTATGCCATAGTTATTATCTGCTGAACGCTCTATTAATGGCGCAGGCGTTGGCTCTATCTTATCGCTATAGCTGTAATCATTTATTACTCCACTGTTATTGGTGTAGTAATCCGTTTGTTGGGAGTTTTGCGGCGTATGTAGCGATATTATCGGCGGCGCACTTGCTGTTATAACACTCGAAGATGGCGTATTTGCTCCATTAACTATAAAGCCTATAAGCATGGCAATAACTAGAATCAGGGCAAGACTTGTCCCTTGAATGCGAACAGGCTTGCGCCACCATGGCATTAATGCTTCTTCTTGTAGGCGGCGGCTAAGGGCTATCGGGTCTGTTTGCAACGCCTCATCAGATATTTGCGGTATATTGATGCCTGCTACTGCCCCTTGATCGGTCAGTAAAACCATAGCTTTTGCGTTTAGTGCATCGCGCGTTTCAAGCACGGCTTGCTCAATTCTGTCCACTTTACGCAAAATGCGGTTACGATCTTCGATAGCTTTGTCGATTTTGCGATCTAATTTCAAATATTCAGACGAAGTATTCTCTATTTTATTGTCTAAGGCCTCATTACGCGTTTCAGCCTCGCTAACGCGTTTGGTTAGAGCAACGTAAGCGGCAACATTATTAACCATCTTCTCGCCTTGCTCTTTTTGCGTGATAGCTAAAGATTTTTGGCGTTTGATTATAATGTCGTCTTTTTTATTCTGTTTTGCGATGGTCTCTTTTAGTTCTTCAAGGGTTTCGCTGCGCTCATTATCCTTACTCTCAAGCTCCTTAACAAGATTTTTGGCTTCTTCTAATTGTTTGAGTGTACTTTTAACGCTATTTTCAATGCGAGATGATTTCTTGTTTGCTTCATTTTGTTTGTTAGAAACTTTTTGCTCAAGATCTATATAATTTGCTTCTTGGGTAGATGTCTTTTCTTCAAGATTTTTGATTGTGGCCTTGTATTGTGCCAATTGTTTCTTCATTGCGCCTTGATCGTCTTTAGATATCTTAAGCTTTGAATTTAAAGATTTAAGCAAGAGCAATATTTGTATTTGCGTATTATCGGCAGGTAGCATAGGTTCACCTGATTTTTTAGATGCTGCTGTGGGCTTGTTAATATATGGCGCATCGTCATTATCTGCATTTTTAAAAAACACACGCCCTTCAGATGTTTTAGTAAAACTCATAACAAGCCATCCTTAACTCGAGAAAAAATTAATATCCATATACATAATAGAAACAATAACGTTCTGGCAAGAATTTCACCATTTTATATCATTTATCCTTTGGATAAGTTTGCCGATCTAAGAAATCTCGTAAAACTCATGCAAAGCCTCGATTTGCTTGCGGCATTGATTAAGTAAAAAATCGTAGCATTGCTGAACGTCTTTTGTCTCTTGCTGACATAAAATATAATGCAGCGTAAACAGCAATCCTGATGCTATTTCCACTGTGCTTATATCGTCTTTGGCCAATTCATCGCATAAAGAGACAAGTTTGTCTTCCACGTGATCTTGGTTTTCCAGTATTATCAGCTCTGTAATAGCTTGCACACCACAAGTATTAGCTTTATTAGCTTCATAAGTCATTAAATTTCCCCACACACATATTTAATATAGTGTTTACATAGCATACTATTGTAAAGTTATGCAAACTTTTATTTAATTAAATGGTTAATTGCTGTTTAAATATGTTAGTAATTCCCTTATGAATGATAAATTGGAAAATATAGAAATTACTCTGGCACATCATGAGCAGCAGCTTCAGGATTTAAATGATGTAATTACAGATCAGTGGAAGCAAATTGAATTGCTCAACCGCCGTTTGGATAAGGCACTGGGTAAAATAGAGCAGTTAGAGTCGGGGCAGGATGTAGATGTTCCTGTGGATAGGCCGCCACATCATTGATTAAAAAACTCCCGTAAGTTGTTGCGTACTTCATCGGGGTTTTTGAGTTTATTTATTTTTGCTCTGAACTTTGCGGAGTCTGGATATCCTTCACAATACCAAGATAAGTGCTTACGCGCCAAAGGCACACCGCGCCTTTGTCCATAATGTTTTAGGATAGCGTTATAATGATCTAATATTAGGGTGAGCTTTTCTTCCTTATCTGGTTCTGGTGGTATGTTGCCAGTTTTGAGATAATCAATGATTTGCTTTAAAAGCCATGGCTTGCCTTGAATCCCTCGCCCTATCATAACTCCATCAGCGCCAGATTGCTTCATAGCGGTAACAGCGTCTTGCGGAGTTAATATATCACCGTTAACAATTACGGGGATATCTATTGCTTCTTTAACCTCGCGCACAGCCGCCCAATCTGCTTGGCCGCTATATTTCTGCTCTCGGGTTCTGCCATGCACTGTAATCATTTGCACGCCAAGCTCTTGCGCTGTTTTTGCTATCTGCGGAGCATTGCGGTTTTGATCGTCCCAGCCAAGGCGCATTTTCACTGTAACAGGGATTTTTACTGCTTTTACAGTTGCTTCCATGATTTGTGCGGCGAGTTTCTCATCACGCATAAGCGCAGAGCCAGCCATTTTCTTTACCACCTTTTTAACGGGGCAGCCAAAATTAATGTCGATAATAGCAGCTCCGCGTGCTTCGTTCATACGTGCGGCTTTGGCCATTATTTCAGGATCACAGCCAGCAATCTGTACGGCGATGGGAAAGGCTTCTGCATAATTTTCATTGGTTTTGAGTGAGCTGCTGGTTTTTTGAAACATCTCACGGCTGGCTATCATCTCGGAAAAAACTAATCCTGCGCCATATTGCTTTACAAGCGTGCGAAAGGGCAGGTCTGTAATTCCTGACATTGGTGCAAGCAGGACGGGGTCTTCAATTTTAATGTTACCTATGGAAAAAACCATGCTAATATATAGCTGCTTGAAAGGTGTTGGTGCAATGTTTTTTGAAACATATAAATCTTTGAACTATGATGAACGCTCCGATGGGGTCGTGCCATATATATTGCTGATGCATTATACTGGCATGGAAACAATGGAAGCCGCGCGTGAGCGGCTTTGTGACCTTGAAAGTAAAGTCAGTGCGCATTATTTGATCGATGAAGATGGTTCTATATATAGTTTAATTCCCGAGAGTAAACGTGCTTGGCATGCGGGGGCATCCTATTGGCATGGTGATATTGATATAAACTCGGCATCTATCGGAATTGAGCTTGTAAATAAGGGGCATGAATTTGGCTATCGCGCCTTTCCTGATGCGCAGATGCAAAGCTTACTTGAATTGTCGCGTAAAATAATGTCTAGCAATAATATAACGCATGTTTTGGGGCACTCTGATGTCGCGCCAGAGCGTAAAGCCGATCCAGGGGAGCTGTTTAACTGGCAATGGCTGGCAGAGCAGGGCATCGGAATTTGGCCAGATCCTACAGATGAAGAGTTTGAGCAAGCGCAAAAGCTTTCTTGTAATGATTATGATGTTGAAAGGCTTTTTACCAGTTTTGGTTATAATCCTATTGCAGCCTATATAGATGTAGTAACTGCATTCCACCGTCATTTTTATCCCGAAGCTTTTATTAATGGAACAGAAGGGCAGGTCTGCGCTCAAAGCATGGCTCGTTTATTGTCTATTATTCGTCAAACTCGTTGACTATAGATTTTCTATTTTACGCACGCTGCGCTGCGGATTACAGCCTTGCTGTAACCATAGGATGCCCTTTAAAACAAGTTTTGCAGAGCGTTCTATAGTTGATTTTTTATATCTTAAGTGTATTATCCCCAAGTCGAAGAAATCGGATGGCCGCTGCGCTCTTTTGGGCGGAGAGGAAAGTCTGGGCTTCACGGAAAAACGACGCCAGATAACGTCTGGGAGGAGCTTAACGGCTCTTACGGCTAGTGCTGAAGAAAATTAAACTACCTGTGTCTAGCATAGGAAAAGGTGAGAAGGTGCGGTAAGAGCGCACCGCGAATTCGGTAACGAATTTGGCATGGCAAACCCCGTCGGAAGCAAAACCAAATAGGAGCTGCATGTTGCATATGCATCAGGTGTTTTCCGCATCGTAGCTCGGGTAGGTTGCTTGAGGTATTTGGTGACAAATATCCTAGATGAATGGTCATCCCTTAATTTATTAAGGACAGAACCCAGCTTATAGATTTCTTCGACATTTTTTACCCTAGCTATAGCATCCCTGTGCTGCACTTCGCATGGGGATGTTAATTATTCGTGTGTTCTTGTTGTTTTTATAGTTTTAGCCGTGTGTTTTTAATAGTTATGGATTTCCTATGTCTCGGAGATGCTGTAACCGCCTATTCAGTGAAAACCACCTACGGCGCGGCGGTGAGGAAGTTTGATGTGTCGACGGTGCTTGAGGTGTTCATACGATAAAGCTCGGAGATTTCGGTGGCGGAGAGGGCGCGGT
>Ga0256834_1001923_pt1 | contig 13595 bp, 11 predicted proteins | sample 4281140metaG_FD_190536 | JGI IMG/M metagenome (GOLD analysis project Ga0256834, IMG submission 190536) | Hydrothermal vent microbial communities from East Pacific Rise, Pacific Ocean - 4281-140 | ecosystem: Environmental > Aquatic > Marine > Hydrothermal vents | place: Pacific Ocean: East...
TTTTAAATGTTTTTTTTTACTTATTTAATCATCCAAAATAAAACACTGAAACAAAGTTATTTACAAAATACGAAAAGTTACACCAGGGTTGATTTTTCTAAAAAATAGGACAACTAATTTAAGAAATGTTATATATACCACTAAAAAAGTGCTTAGACACTAAATATATGATATACCATTTTAGTTGTTTTTTATTTATAACCCAATTGAACTAATATTTCCTGAGGTGTATACTTACTTTTTCTTCCATAAAATTTAAGTGCCAAATCTGCTCTATTGGTGAATACTCCATCAGCCCTACCTTTATACTCCTCAAATTGTTCATTGGTATCAAAAGTATAAAGGTGCGATAACATTCCTGCGTTGTGAATTAATTTTATCATCCAAGGAGCTGAAAGTTCTTCGTAATTATTTGGTTTACCTGCAATACTTGGCCCAATACATTGTACATTGTTTTCTATCCCAAATTTTATAGCTCGCATATAATTCTTTTTCAAATCTCCTTTCATATCTGGCTTCCACAATAATAAACACTTTGGTATATTTGGTAAATACTTTTCTAATTTCACAATACTCTTACGAGAAAATGATTGCAATATGAAACGTGCATTTGTATTGGCCACACCTACCTTATTAGGATGTGTTTTTATTTCTTTTGGATTCGTGTTTATATTCCAACCGTATTTGGTTAATTCTTTAGAAAGGGTTTTTTCCGTTCCTAACTTCGGATTTTTAGTTTCACAATATATTCCAGGTTTATTACCATTATCATTAGGATCTTTTTCATATAAATAATTGCCTGTCCAAACATTTTTGACCATTTCTTTAACTGGGACTCCATTTCTTTTTTTAATTCTGTATCCTTCTGCAATCATTAATACATCTTTAAATGTTAATATATTAAGACCTTTATAGCTGTTTTTAGCTCTGTCAGGATTATTTTGATTGAATTTGCTTCCAGCATCTAAACTTCTTAATTCTTTTAAGGTAAACGCTCTAATTTCAGCGTTCATCCTTTTAGGAAATACTTCTGAAACGTTTGTTGTTCTTTTTAAATTATCATCATGAAATGCTACTAGAATACTATCTTTGGTTAATTGAACATCTAATTCTAAATAATCTGCTCCTATATTTCTTGCCCATAAAAAAGCTGGTTCTGTTTCTTCTGGTGCCCAATAGGTACTCCCTCTATGAGCGATTACAATATCTTTATTTACATAATCTCTAACTTTTTTTGCCTGTGTACTAATTTCTCTAATGGTGTTCACTTCTTTTTTTTGTATTTCTTTTTTTGATTCATAGTTACAACTAACAATAACCGTAAAAATTAAAAGTAATTTTAGTTTTTTATAAATTTCCATTTTTACTATTTTTTAACCTATGATTTTTATTTTCTATTGTCCAAGTAAAACCTATAAATATAATTGAAAGAATACAAGCAGTAACAAGCAGCCAAAAACTGCTCCCCCAACCATAATTATCTATTAAATACCCCATTGCTATATTTGCTGTTAAAGCGCCTCCCAAATACCCAAACAAACCCGTAAACCCTGCAGCTGTTCCTGCTGCATTTTTAGGTACTAAATCCAAAGCTTGAACCCCTATTAACATCACTGGTCCATAAATTAAAAACCCTATAGCCACAAGTGCAATATTATCAATTAATGGGTTTTCGGGTGGGTTTTTCCAATATATTACCACTGAAATTAAAACCAATACCATATATATTATGCTTACCGGAGCTCGTTTACCCTTAAACCATTTATCACTAACAATACCAGCTATAATAGTCCCTGGGATTCCTGCCCATTCATATAAAAAATATGCCCATCCTGACTCTTCCAATGAGAAATTTTTGACTTCTTTTAAATATGTAGGAGCCCAATCTAATACTCCATACCTAACTAAATACACAAATATATTTGCAATAGCAATAAACCATAAAAGTCTATTTTTAAAAATATATTTCACAAAAATTTCTTTTGCTGAAATTGATATATCTTGATTTACACCCTCAATAACTTCAGGATAATCATCTTTGTATTCTTCAATTGGTGGCAAACCAACAACTCCCGGTCTATCTCTAAGTGTTACATAAACAATTCCCGCTATAAAAATGGCAATCATTCCTGGTAAATAAAATTTCGCATGCCAATCATTAAATAATGCTACACCTAAAATAGCTAGGGGACCTATTAATCCGCCTCCAATATTATGCGCTGTATTCCAAAAAGACATTTTAGTACCTCTTTCCCGAATGGAAAACCATTGTACCATAATTCTTCCACTTGGAGGCCAGCCCATTCCCTGAAACCAACCGTTTAGCAGTAATAACAGAAACATAATTGTTACTGAAGATGTTGCAAAAGGGAAAAAACCCATAGTTATCATAATAATACCTGACATTAACAGGCCTATTGGCATAAACTTTCGGGCATCACTTCTATCAGATACATTACCCATTAAAAATTTACTTAAACCATATGCAATTGCAACGCCTGATAGTGCAAATCCCAGTTCTAACTTTGAAAACCCTTGCTCTACTAAATCTGGCATAGCTAATGCAAAGTTTTTTCGAACTAAATAGTAGCCTGCATACCCAATAAAAATCCCAAAAAATACTTGTAAACGCATTCTTTTATACTTTTCATCAACCTTTTCTTTAGGTATTATCTTTTTATCAGGTGATTGTCTCAAAAGTTTAATCATACGGTTTTTATTTTAAGAAATAACTATTTGCTAACGTTGTATATTTTTCTATTTGTGAATTTTCCCATTCTTTATTATTACCCAATTCATTGGCCATAATTTTGGCCACCGCGGGAGCCATCTTAATACTTTCTTTAGCATCTAAAAACAAAGCTCTAGTCCTTCTCGCTAAAAAATCTTCAACTGTTCTTGCCATTTCATTTTTACAAGCCCAAACAACTTGTGCTTTTTTTATTTGTAAAATTTCGCTTACCCATTCATCTAACTTTGGGCTCGATAAAATTAATTCTTTAATAGATATTATATCTGAGCCATAAAAATAGAGTAAATCTTTAAAATCTACCTCCTCTTTGTAGCCATATAAATGTAAAGAAAATGTTATTGACTTTTTTTGGGGTAATTTTTTAATAATCTCCATCTTATTAATAACATCTTGCCCCATTTGACGATATGTTGTCCATTTACCTCCAATTATTGTAATCAAATCCGATTTAGATCTGTAAATTTTATGCCCTCTAGATATTTCTTTTGTTTTCTTCCCCTCATTTTTTGGGATGGCCAAAGGCCTGAGACCTGCAAAAACACTTTTTACATCTCTACGGGTAGGTTTTTTGGTTAAATACCTACCAGCTGTCTCTAAAATAAAATTAACTTCTTCGTCTGTGGCTTTTGGTTCTATTACTGAAACTTCTTTTAATACATCTGTTGTTCCTAAAATAACTTTATTGTGCCAAGGTACGGCAAATAAAACTCTTCCATCTTTTGTTTTGGGTATCATTAAGCCATAATTATTAGGTAAAAATTCTTTATCAAGAATTAAGTGTACACCTTGACTGGGTTTTACAATATCTTTAGCTTCTGGATTGTCTTTTTGTAAAATTTCATCAACAAAGATACCTGTTGCATTAACTACTGTTTTTGCTTTGATTTTATACTCTATTTTTGTTTCAAAATCTTGTGCTATAACTCCATTAATAATACTCTTTTCTTTTAAAAAATCACAAACTTTTACATAATTTATAGCTGTTCCTCCTTTTTGAATTATTGTTTGAGCCATATTTAAGCCTAACCTTGAATCGTCAAACTGTCCATCATGATACAATACGCTTCCTCTTAAATTTTTTCTAATTAGTGTTGGTATTTTAGCCAATGTTTTTGATTTTGATTGTGGTTTTGACTTCCCAAAAGTTAGTTTTCCAGCTAACAAATCATATAATATCAATCCAATGGTATAAAATGGTATTCCCCACCAAGTGTACGAAGGAATTAAAAATGCAAGATTAGACACTAGATGCGGTGCGTTTTTTTGAAGTAATCCTCTCTCTCTTAGAGATTCAAGCACCAAAGAAATATTTCCTTGAGCCAAATACCGAACTCCTCCATGAACTAACTTAGTACTTCTGCTTGAAGTTCCCTTTGTAAAATCATATTGTTCTAAAAGTAACGTTTTATATCCTCTAGTTATGGCTTCAATTGCTATTCCTAAACCCGAAGCTCCACCTCCAATAACAACAACATCCCAAATTACCTCTTGTTTACTAATTTTCTCTATTAAATTCTCTCTATTTATCACTATTGTTTTGAGATATTTATATTTTACATTTATTATTTCTCAGCTTTTACCAAACCTCTCCAAATGTAATATGATTTTAAGATATAAAAAACATTATAGTTTCTTAATATAAAAGTTCTCCAAGTATCTTTAATTTTATTTAAATTAAAACTTCAAATTTCAGTAACATATTGCGCATCTAATAGTTTTCTAATATCTTTGCAAATCAATAAAAAAATATGATTAAAATAACGTTACCTGACGGAACAATTAAAGAGTATAAAAAAGGAAGCACTCCTATGGATGTGGCTAAAAGCATTAGTGAAGGGTTTGCTAGAAATGTAATTTCAGCCAAATTTAATAATAACACTGTTGAAACCTCTACACCTCTTAATGAAGATGGAAACCTAGTACTATATACATTTAATGATGTTGAAGGTAAAAAAACTTTTTGGCATTCTTCTGCACACTTACTAGCACAAGCTATTACGTCACTTTATCCAAACGTTAAATTAACCATAGGTCCAGCAATTGAAAATGGTTTTTATTACGATGTTGATTTAGGTGATGATGTGATTTCAGATAAAGACTTTAAAACTATTGAACAAAAAATGCTCGAATTTGCTCGTGGTAAACATGAGTTTAAAATGCGCGAAGTTTCAAAAGAAGATGCATTAAACCTCTATAAAAGTCAGAATAATCAATACAAAGTTGAATTAATTGAAAACTTAACGGATGGTGAAATTACTTTCTGTGATCATTCAGATTTTACAGATTTATGTCGTGGTGGGCATATTCCTAACACCGGCATTATTAAAGCTGTAAAAGTAATGAGTGTTGCAGGAGCATATTGGCGAGGTGATGAAAAAAACAATCAGTTAACGCGTGTTTATGGTATTTCTTTTCCCAAGCAAAAAATGCTTACAGAATATTTAGCATTATTAGAAGAAGCTAAAAAACGTGATCACCGAAAACTAGGAAAAGAATTAGAATTATTTACCTTTTCATCAAAAGTTGGTCAAGGACTACCTCTTTGGCTTCCAAAAGGAGCAGCATTGAGAGAGCGATTAGAGAATTTCTTAAAAAAAGCACAGAAAAAAGCTGGATATGAAATGGTTATCACGCCTCATATTGGGCAAAAAGAGTTATATGTAACTTCTGGTCATTATGCCAAATATGGGGAAGATAGTTTCCAACCAATACATACACCTAAAGAAGGTGAAGAATTTTTTTTAAAACCAATGAATTGTCCACATCATTGTGAAATTTATAATAACAAACCATATTCCTATAAAGAACTACCTAAACGTTTTGCCGAATTCGGCACCGTTTATCGATATGAACAAAGTGGTGAATTACACGGATTAACACGCGTAAGAGGTTTTACTCAAGATGATGCACATATTTTTTGTACACCAGACCAGTTAAATGAAGAATTCAAATCTGTTATAGATTTAGTACTGTATGTATTCAAATCACTTAGTTTTGAAAATTTCACTACGCAAGTTTCTCTTAGAGATAAAGAAAATACTGATAAATATATAGGTAGTGACGAGAATTGGCAAAAGGCAGAAAGTGCCATTTTAAATGCTGTAAAAGAAAAAGGACTAGATTATGTTGTTGAATATGGAGAAGCGGCTTTTTACGGCCCTAAATTAGATTTTATGGTAAAAGATGCTTTAGGCAGAAGTTGGCAATTAGGAACTATTCAAGTTGATTACAATTTACCTGAACGGTTTGATTTAAGCTATAAAGGTGCAGACAATCAATTACACAGACCTGTAATGATTCACAGAGCCCCTTTTGGCTCAATGGAACGATTTATTGCTGTGTTATTAGAACATACAGCTGGTAAATTTCCTCTTTGGCTAACTCCAGAGCAGGTTATTATATTACCAATTAGTGAGAAATATCAAAAATATGCAGAAAATGTTTTACATTTGCTAGAAAATTCCGAAATTCGCGCCCTTATAGATGATAGAAATGAGAAAACGGGAAGAAAAATTAGGGATGCTGAGTTGAACAAGATACCATTTATGTTGATTGTTGGTGAAAAAGAAGAAAAAAATGGTACAGTTTCTGTGAGAAAACAAAGTGAAGGTGATAAAGGCACAATTACAATAAACGAATTTATTTCGTTATTAAATAAAGAAATTAATAGTACATTAGAACAATTTTAAGTTTAATTTAAATTTTACAGTTATAGCAATCAAAAGACGATCAGGAGGAAGAAGACCTTGGAGAATAATTAAAGAAGATCAACATAGAATTAATGAACACATTAAGTATGTTGACGAAGTCCGTTTAGTTGGTGATAATGTTGAAGTTGGTATTTATTCCATTTCAAAAGCAAAATCACTTGCTAGAGAACAAGAACTAGATTTGGTAGAAATTTCGCCAAAAGCAGTACCTCCAGTTTGTAAAATAATTGACTATAAAAAATTTCTTTACGAACAAAAAAAGAGAGAAAAAGCTCAAAAATCTAAAGCTACTAAAGTAGTTGTAAAAGAAATTAGATTTGGTCCTAATACAGATGAGCATGATTTTGAATTTAAGAAGAAACATGCTATTAAATTTTTACAAGACGGAGCTAAATTAAAAGCATTTGTGTTTTTTAAAGGTAGATCTATCATTTATAAAGATCAGGGACATATATTGCTTTTAAGATTAGCAACTGAACTTGAAGAGTATGGAAAAGTAGAGCAAATGCCTAAATTAGAAGGTAAACGTATGATTATGTTTATTGCTCCAAAAAAGAAATAATACTTCGACTATGCTTAGTAACTCATTAAAAGTTACTTTTGTACCCGAAGAAAAGATAAAAAAATGTGATAATTGAAATAATATTTAGCATTTAAAAATAATAAGCAAGATAAAAAGTAGAAGAAAGATGCCTAAAATGAAAACAAAATCTAGTGCTAAAAAGCGTTTTAAGCTTACCGGCTCTGGAAAAATTAAAAGAAAGCATGCTTTTAAAAGTCATATTTTGACTAAGAAAAGTAAAAAACGTAAATTAAAGTTAACTCATGATGGTTTAGTACATAAATCAGATAGAGCTAACATTTTACAACAGTTAACTTTAAAATAATAAAGTTACAGGGAATTTAATTATTAACCTTGGAGTAGCGCAAAACAAGAATTATGAATTATGAATTTTAAATTATAGGATAGCACAGAGTATTTTACTCGCAACTCTTAATTAAAGAATTCAAAATTAAGTAATCGCCTACTACAAAAAACAAATTGAAATTATGCCAAGATCAGTAAATTCAGTTGCTTCAAGAGCTAAAAGAAAAAAGATATTGAAGCAAGCAAAAGGTTACTTTGGACGTAGAAAAAACGTTTATACAGTAGCAAAAAATGCGGTTGAAAAAGGAATGTTATATTCTTATAGAGACCGTAAAAACAAAAAGAGAACTTTCCGTGCATTGTGGATTCAACGTATTAACGCTGGAGCTCGTCAGTATGGGATGTCTTACTCACAGTTTATGGGAAAAGTTAAAGCTAATAATATTGAATTGAATCGTAAGGTTCTTGCAGATTTAGCGATGAACAACCCAGAAGCTTTTAAGGCAATTGTAGATACCGTAAAATAGATTTTTAATTTCTTGCTTATAAAAAAACCCAATCAAATTTGATTGGGTTTTTTTACGTTTTAATTTTTTTATAATACTTCTCCTAATTCTTTTAGCTTTTCTGTATTTTCAGCTAACTTTAATTCAGCAATTATTTTATGAATATCTCCATTTATTACATTAGATAAATCATAAAGTGTTAATCCAATTCGATGCTCTGTAACTCTCCCTTGTGGATAATTATAGGTTCTAATTTTTGCAGAACGATCACCACTGGCTACTAATGAATTTCTTTTTGCTGAATCTGCTGCTAGTTTTTTCTCTAATTCTTGTTCATATAAGCGAGAGCGTAATACTTTCATCGCTTTTTCCTTGTTTTTATGTTGTGACTTTTGATCTTGACACTGTGCAACCAAACCAGAAGGTATGTGTGTTAACCGAACTGCAGAGTATGTTGTATTAACCGATTGTCCTCCAGGGCCCGAAGAACAAAAATAATCTACTCGAATATCACTTGGTTTTAGTTCTACATCAAATTCCTCTGCTTCTGGTAAAACCATCACTGTTGCTGCAGAAGTATGTACACGACCTTGTGTTTCTGTTTGAGGAACACGTTGTACCCGATGTACACCCGATTCAAATTTCATATCTCCATAAACATCTGTACCCGTTACACTAAAAATAATTTCTTTAAATCCACCTGAAGTTCCTTCACTTAAATCCTCTATCTCTGTTTTCCACCCTCTATCAGAACAATATTTAGTATACATTCTGAATAAGTCTCCTGCAAATATGCTTGCTTCATCACCACCAGTACCTGCTCTAATTTCTACAATTACATTTTTGGCATCTTCAGGATCCTTAGGTATCAACATAAATTTAATTTGCTCTTCTAATTTTGGCAAATGACTGGTTGCCTCTTCCAATTCCATTTTGGCCATTTCAGTCATCTCATCATCAGAACCATCTGCAATAATTTCTTTAGCTTCTTCAATATTATTTAATAGGGAAATATATTCATCACCCACTTTCATTACAGCACTTAAATCTTTATACTCCTTATTAATTTTTATATAGCGCTTTTGATCTGAAATAATATCTGGCTGTATTATTAAATCAGAAACTTCATCAAATCGTTGCTTTATTATTCTTAACTTATCTAACATTTATTTTTTTAATTGGATTGCAAATTTACAATATTTTCTAATAACTTACTTCATAAGAATAACTCACATTCTTAAACACCTGTTATTCAATAATAAAAATATTTAATTAATTATAATTTAAAATTTAAAGGTTTTTGAGGTAGGGTTTTTTAGTAGTTAGTTGTTTAATCATTGTAAGAATTCAATTATAACTATTAAACAAAAAACAAAAAATGAACAAACCACCCCAAAAAGTTGTTAAAAACCTTTTTATAATTTTAATTTTCTCTTTTAGCTTCATTTCAAATTCTTATTCTCAAGACCTTACAAATAATTTAAAAATATGGTCAGGAATAAGTGTCTCATATAAGCTAAACAAAAGTTTAAATATAAAATTAAGTGAACTTCTAGCATACAACGCTTCACCTAGCAATTACAGTTTTTCTCAAACAAAACTATCATTATCCTATAAGTTAAAAAGAAGAACATACATAGGAGGTGGTTACGTAAGAGGGCTTTTTAACGATTCAAATTCATTGAGAAGGCAAGGAGCTACAGACAGTTGGTTTAACAAATTGGCTGTAGACAGAATTTACGGTAACTTTTCGTACAAACACAATATTGTAAAACGGTTATCGTTAAAACATAAACTTGAATTTCAATATTTCTTTACAGATTTAGATAAATACAAAACAAGAACCATTTATTCAGCTAGAGTAGGATATAATGTAAGAAAATCTAGCCTATCGCCATATATTGAAGGACAATTTTTTAATTATAGTGGAGGTATAATCTCCTCTGGAATTAAAAGGTTTCGATTTAAATCTGGTTTAAGTTTTAAGCCAATTACAGATTCTGCAATGAGAGTTTCACTCTATTATATTTCACAAAATGAATTTAAGACTGAAGTACTTCCTGAAAATGATTATGCCGTTTTTGGATTAAGTCTATCTTTCAAAATTAATTAACATCAACTAATAAACTATTTAAATCAATTAAATTCCTCCAAAAATTATGAAACTATATAAAATAAACCCTCGTAAAATAAAAAAGGCCATTATTTGTAAGCATGTAACTAGCACCATTATAAATAAAGAAATTAAAAAGAGTTATATTCCGAAGGCAGGAGATGTTGCAATATTTAGAGTAAAAAAAATAGGCAAACATACTAGAATTCAATCTACATCTGGAAACAATAAGTATATTTTACCTGGAGACTTAATTATGGCTACATTTGGAAATAGATATGCTACTGAACAAATGGAAGGCTTTGTTCCAGATAGTTACCATAATACATATCACATATTGGGCCAAGGAGGTGCAATAGGGATTTTAAAAAATATGCATCTAAAATTTGAATTGGTTGGTCCAACATCTTTAAGTTTGGTTGGATACGTTGTTAATGAGAGTGGAGGTGTTATTAACACTAAATATCTAAATAAAGAGACTACTACTTGTAAATCTATTCCGTTAAATACCAATCCAAAAGTAATTTTATCATTAGGTACAAGTATGGATAGTGGAAAAACCACTTCTGCAGCATTTTTAGCCAGAGGTTTAAAACTAGCACGTAAGAAAACTGCCTATATTAAATTAACTGGAACGGTTTATACAAAAGATAAAAACATGGTTCGTGATTACGGTGCTAATATCTCTTTAGACTTCTCATATTTCGGATTTCCTTCAACGTATATGTGCTCTACAGATGAAATTGTGGATTTATACCAACATTTAATTGAACAGGTAAAACCATACAACCCAGAATATATTATTGTTGAAATCGCTGATGGTTTATTACAAAGAGAAACTCATGCTTTAATTAATAACAAGAAATTTATGAGTGAAATTTCTGGAGCCTTGTTTTCATCAATAGATAGTATGAGTGCGATTGCCGGAGCTAATACACTAACTGAGTTAGGCTGTAACATAATAGGTGTAACAGGTCTTTTTACCGTTAGCCCTCTATTGGTAAATGAAGTAAGAGAAAGGTCTAATTACAATGTTTTGACCAAAGAAGATTTGACTTCAAAAGAAATAATTAATACCTTAGAACAGAACGTAAAATATTTAAAGTTTGAAAACAAAATGGCAGTTAATAGCTGAATTTATAAAAAAAAATAAATCACTTGTAATTACTGCATTTATAAGTGGTTTGTTTTATAACATTATAATGTTATTAATACCTGTTAGCCTTGGACGTTTTTATGAATTTAACTTCGGTTTTTCATCAAAACGATTAAAGTTACTAGAATCAATGCCCTTTATAAATACTAAAGATTTTAATGACTTTTTATTTTTCTTTATAGGTCTTGTTTTAATTCGTTTTATTTTTGAATTTGTAAACCGTTATGTAATTTCTATTATTGGAGAACGTTTTGCTAAAAATTTAAGAGAACAGCTCTTTGAACATCAATTACATATTAACACTCATATTTATGACCAAAGAGGAATCGGAAAGTACTTACTACGGTATAGCGGAGATTTAAAAAGTATCCAAAATTACGTTACAAAAGGGCTTTTTCGATTTTTACAAGACTTTATTTTAATTGTTATTCTTATTATTACCATTGCATATATAAATTCAAAATTTGCATTAATAGTAACAGTGTTTATAGGTATTGCTATTTTATTGTTATTTTTTATAAATAATATTCTTTATACAATATCTGTTAGCAGAAGAAATCAACGGTCTGCAATGTTGACGTTTGTAAATACTCGCTTACGTGCTATTATTTCAATTAAGGCTTTTAATAAATATACTCCAGAAAAAAAGAGATATAATAAACGTTCAGAAAAATTATACAATGTTGGAAAAAAATATCAGCAAGTAATTAGTTTTATCCAGTCTATTATTCCTACCATAACATACTTAATGTTGGCATTGTTAATGTGGTATATATATACTCTAAAGATAGCCCAAACAACTGTTTTTAACGCCTCTGAATTACTAATATTAATTTTATTAATTATCTCTTTTCTTCCATTATTAAGACGAACATTGAGAGTAAGTATCATCTGGAAACTAGGGAATATTTCATTTGAAAAATTATTAAATATTTTTAGTTTAGAAGCTGAAAACAAACTCTCATTTGAAAAAATAAACCTCTCTGAAGAAAAAATATATTTTAGAAATGTAGCTTTTGCATATTTTTCTTCTAATAATTTCGTTTTTAAAAAATTAAATATCTCTATTTTCCCAAAGAAAACAACATTAATTCTTGGAGCTTCAGGGTCAGGAAAGAGTACATTTATTAACTTATTATTAAAAATATACAACCCTACTGAGGGAGTTATTACATTTGGAGAATACAATTATAATGATTTAGCAGAAAAAACAATTCGAAAAAATATTTCAGTAATCTCAGATGAATTTTCTTTGTATGGAAGAACCGTTTACGAAGCAATAGTATACAGCAGATTGAAAGAAACTGAAATTAAAGCTTCCAAAATATTAAAAGAACTACAACTTTATGAAGCTAAAAAGAATAAACTTCAGCTACACGACTATATAGGTGATTTAGGAAGCAAACTCACTAGTGGTCAAAAAAAAATATTGATGTACTGCAGAGCTCTTTTAACTAATAAACCTATACTTATTATTGATCGTCCTTTTGAGGGGTTAAATACTAATACAATAACTCATTTACAAACAATAATAAATTCTTTAAAACCAAAAAAAACTATAATAATTTTAGATTCTACCAATCCTAAAGGTATAAAAGCTGATTATAATTATATTCTTAAAAAAAATACGTTGACTGAACAATCTTAGTATTTAAAAATTCCATATTCACTTTTTATGGTTAACTTTTTTTCTTTTGAAGCTTCTACCCTACCTATAATTTGAGCGTCAACATTAAATTTTTTTGAAATAGCAATAATATCATTTGCTATTTTTGGAGAAACATATAATTCCATTCTATGTCCACAGTTAAACACTTGGTACATTTCTTTCCAATCGGTATTACTTTGTTCTTGAATTAACTTAAATAATGGTGGTATGACAAACATATTATCTTTTACAATGTGTAAATTATCAATAAAATGAAGAATTTTTGTTTGAGCTCCTCCACTACAATGTATCATTCCATGAATCTCTTTTGAAGAATACTCTTCTAGTATTTTTTTAATAATAGGCGCATACGTTCTTGTTGGAGATAACACTAATTTACCTGCATTAATGGGCGAATCTTTAATAGTATCTGTTAACTTTACATTTCCAGAATACACTAACTCTTTAGGTACAACAGCATCAAAGCTCTCAGGGTATTTTTTAGCTAAATAATGATGGAATACATCATGACGAGCAGAAGTTAACCCGTTTGAACCCATTCCTCCGTTATACTCTTTCTCATAAGTTGCTTGTCCAAAAGAAGCCAAACCAACAATTACATCCCCTAGTTTTATATTTGCATTGTTTATAACATCTTCTCTTTTTATACGAGCTGTGACTGTAGAATCTACTATTATAGTGCGTACTAAATCACCAACATCAGCAGTTTCTCCACCTGTGGAATGAATTTCAATACCAAATTCTTTTAAATCTTGCAGTAATTCTTCAGTTCCATTAATAATTTCAGAAATTACTTCACCTGGTATTAAATTTTTATTACG
>Ga0256834_1001924_pt1 | contig 13584 bp, 12 predicted proteins | sample 4281140metaG_FD_190536 | JGI IMG/M metagenome (GOLD analysis project Ga0256834, IMG submission 190536) | Hydrothermal vent microbial communities from East Pacific Rise, Pacific Ocean - 4281-140 | ecosystem: Environmental > Aquatic > Marine > Hydrothermal vents | place: Pacific Ocean: East...
TGGCGGTTTGCATGGCGTTGGTGTTTCTGTTGTTAATGCGCTGTCGGAATATCTTGATCTGCATATCAAACGTGAAGGCAAAGAATGGACTATGCGTTTTCGCCATGGCGAGGCTGGCGATGATTTAGTGGCAACTCGCGATTTAGATGCGGATGAGCGCACAGGAACGCAAGTAACGTTCCTTCCTTCTCCTGCTACATTTGCCATAACAGAGTTTGATTTTAAAGTTCTGGAAGATCGCCTGCGTGAGCTGGCTTTTCTTAATTCTGGCGTAAATATTTATCTTTCTGATAAACGAGCCGATAACGAAGAAGAGTGGCTGACTTCCCACTTGCATTTTGAAGGTGGTATTACAAAATTTGTTGAATATCTAAACCGTAGCAAAAAACCGATTATCAGTAACACAATTTCACTTAGTAATTTTGATGAGAAAAGCGGTGTTACCGTTGATGTTGCGCTTGAGTGGACGGATGCTTATCATGAGACGATGCTTTGCTTTACCAATAATATTCCCCAGCGCGACGGTGGTACGCATTTGGCGGGTTTCCGCGCTGCATTAACGCGGGTAATGGGTAAATATATTGATGAAAAGGGCTTGCTAAAAAAGGAAAAGACCAAGCTTACTGGTGAGGATATGCGCGAGGGGCTAACTTGCGTACTTTCCATGAAGATTCCTGATCCGAAATTCTCTTCACAGACAAAGGACAAGCTGGTTTCATCCGAGGTTCGCCCAATTGTTGAATCTTCTATATCCGAGCATTTAGGCGCATGGCTTGAGGAAAACCCTGCCGAAGCCAAAATAATCGTAAATAAGATTTCCGAGGCAGCAAATGCACGTGATGCAGCGCGTCGTGCGCGTGAGCTAACGCGGCGTAAGGGCGTGATGGATATTTCATCGCTTCCAGGTAAGCTTGCCGATTGTCAGTCTAAAGATCCTGCTATTTCTGAAATATTCATTGTTGAGGGAGATTCCGCGGGTGGCTCAGCCAAGCAAGCTCGCGCACGCCATAACCAAGCGATTTTGCCCCTGCGCGGTAAAATCCTTAATGTTGAGCGTTCGCGCTTTGATAGAATGCTTGCCTCTGAACAAATCGGAACGCTTATAACTGCGCTGGGTACATCTATTGGGCCAGAAGAGTTTAATATTGAAAAAGCACGTTATCATAAAATTATTATAATGACCGATGCGGACGTGGACGGGGCGCATATTCGTACGCTTCTTCTGACCTTCTTTTTCCGATATATGCCTGAAATAATTGAAAAAGGTTATCTTTATATTGCGCAACCACCATTATTTAAGGTGAAAAAAGGTAAGTCGAGCGAGATTTATTTGAAAGATGAGCGTTCACTTGAGGATCACCTTATTAGTATTGCCACTAATAATATTGTGATTGAGGATAGCGCGGGGCATACTCGCAGCGGCAATGATTTACGTGATTTGCTGGTTAAATCGCGAAGCCTTCGTAACTCTATTAATGCATTATCACAACGCGCAGGAAATCGCCGCGTGGTTGAGCAAGCCGCTATAGCAGGCGCATTCGATGAAAACGTAATCCGTGATGAAGAGCTTGGGGGAAGCTATGCCAAGACAGTAGCCGCGCGCCTTGATGCGCTTGAATCCAAGAATGAAAAAGGCTGGGAAGCCGTATTTACAGTTGATCGCGGCTATACTTTCTGGAAGAAAACCCGCGGAATAACTGAGCGCGTAAGCCTGTCAATTGACCGTGTACGCTGCGCCGATGCGGTGCGTTTACATGCTGCAAAAGACTGGCTTCAAGATGTATTCATGGGCAGCGTTGAGATTAAAATTGAGGGTAAAACCGTCAAAAAAGTAAATGGCCCCGCTGCATTTTATGATTATATTCAAGAAGCAGGCCGTAAAGGTTTGCAAATTGCGCGTTATAAAGGTCTTGGTGAAATGAACCCAGAGCAGCTTTGGGAAACTACGCTTGATCCGAATGTTCGTACGCTACTGCAAGTCGAAGTCGCTGACGCTATTAAGGCGGATGAGATATTCTCTACCCTGATGGGTGATGTCGTTGAACCCCGCCGCGAATTTATTCAGAATAATGCGCTGAAATCGAATATTGATACTTAAGGGAGTGTGATGGAATTTGACCGTGTAAAAGTAATTGACTCAGATATTGAGAAGCAAATTATTTTAACTCTTAATAAGATTGAGCGTGATTATAATGTAAAGATTTTACACGCCGTTGAATCAGGTAGTCGCGCATGGGGATTCCATTCTCCAAATAGTGATTATGATGTACGTTTTTTTTATGTTCATAAGCGTGATTGGTACTTAGATATTTATCTGGGGCGTGATGTTATTGAACTTCCGATTGATAAGATTTATGATGTTAGCGGGTGGGATTTAAAGAAAGCGTTACATTTAGCACTAAAATCTAATGCAGTCGTTATGGAATGGCTTAATTCACCAGTTATTTACAAATCTGATAGTGTTTTTTCTAATGATCTAAAGAATTTTTGCTTTCATAGCTTTGAAGAAAAAGCACTTATTCACCATTATATAAATATAGGTATGCGGCAAATAGACCAGTCTTGGCGCACATCAGATAAGGTTAAAATAAAAAAATACTTTTATATGATACGTCCAGCTATGGCATTAATGTGGCTTGAACAAAATGCAGGTAAATGTAATGTTCCGATGAATATACAAGAACTTATGCTTGAATTAAATTTGCCGTCAGTGATTAAATCTATTGTAGTTGATCTTATAGATAAGAAATTTGAATGTGAAGAGAAGTTAGAAATTTCTCGAATACAGGAATTGGATAAATTTATAATGAGTGAGTATGAGCATTCTAAGAAACGTGTTTTAGCATTGCCTAAAATAGATAATTTACCAGTTGATAAGGCAAATTCTTTTTTTCGAGAATGGTTAATTTAATTAAATTAGGATATTTTTTAAAATGAAACATAAATTTCTTATCACGGCGTTATTATTTGCTAGCTTTTTGCCCCTATCCGCCCACGCGCAAATGTCTTTGCAAAGCACAGATATTGCAGAAGGGGAAGCCCTATCTAATGCGCAAGTATTCAATGGTTTTGGCTGTGAGGGCGAGAATAAATCACCGCAGCTTTCATGGGAAGGTGTACCTGAAGGCACAAAATCTTTAGCGATAACTCTATATGATCCCGACGCTCCAACAGGCAGCGGTTGGTGGCATTGGGTGGTTTTTAACATCCCTGCTAATGTAACATCTATTGAGGCTGGCGCGGATATGCCAGATGGCGCAATTCAAAGCCGTACAGATTTCGGAAGCGTTGGCTATGGCGGTGCATGTCCGCCCGAAGGCGATAAAGCGCATAATTATATCTTAACTCTTCATGCGCTAAATGTTGAAAAGCTTGAGCTTGATGAAAATGCCAGCGGGGCTATGGTTGGGTATTTCATAAATGCCCATTCAATTAAAAAAGCCAACATTACGGCTACTTACATGAGATAGGCTATATAATGATCTATATTGCAGGTGTTTTGGGGTTTTTCGGGGGCTTTGCTCTAGGTTTAATGCTGCTATATTTTCTTTTGCGCAATGTCAGTAAAGAAGATATGATGAACGATCCATATATTAAGTGGAAATACGGCATTTTAAACTGGTTGATTGCTATTTTAGGCTCTTACTCTGCTGTTTCGCTATATGAGCGCATTTTTATTTAAGGAGCAAATATTATGAATGAGAATAATTCCTATAACCTAATATCTAAAATTATACATTGGGTTAGTGCCCTACTTATATTAGGGCTAATATTCATTGGGTTTTATATGGATGATTTAGAAGGTGCGCAAAAGTATAAAATGTATGACATACATAAGTCATTCGGCGTTTTACTGCTTGGCTTAGTATGTGTACGTATTCTATGGAATGCTATTAAGGGTAAACCGAAAACGTTAATCTCTTATAAAAAATGGGAGAAAATTTTATCACATATTTCACATATGTTTATGTATTTAGCCATGATTGCTCTGCCGCTATCGGGGTGGGCTATATCATCAACTGGTGGTCATGCAGTTAAATTTTTTGGAATAAAGTTACCTGCCCTTTTGGAAAAGAATAAAGAGCTTCACGAAATTTTCGAGGAGCTTCATGAGTTTTTGGCTATAGCTCTACTATTTGTTGTAGGCTTACATATATTAGGTGCATTTAAGCATCATTTTATTGATAAAGACATAACCTTAAAGAGAATGACGGCAAAATCACTAGGGCTTGTCGGTGGAATTATCGTGCTATTGCTTGCTATCGTGGCTTATGTTCCCGCAGGTGGTTACGTCGCTAAAGAAGTTGTTTTTGATGATCTTTATGATGATGATGATCATAAAGATGAGCATAATGAGAACAAGCATGAAGATGATGATCATTAATAAAAAGCTTTACCTATCAAAAATATTACCATGATTACATAAATTTTAAGTCTTTGAGATTGAATATTTTTTCTATCAGAGTAGAGTGTATTTATGAGAACGTTATTTTACTTTTGGCAGCACCCTTTTTCATGCAAAGTTATCATGGCTTTGATGGAAAAAAACCTATTATTTGACCTTAAAATTGAAAAAACATGGGAGCGTCGGACAGAGTTTTTGGCGATGAATCCTGCGGGTGATCTACCGTTATTGGTGGAGCAAGACGGAACGACGTTATCTAACTCGCAAGTTATTTGTGAATATCTCGAAGAGGTGTATCCAGAGGTAAATTTAATAGGTCATGACCCTGTACAACGTGCGGAAACGCGGCGTTTAATCAATTGGTTTGATCGCAAATTTAATAAAGAAGTAACCGAAAATCTGGTTGGTGAAAAGCTTATGAAAGCTATACTTAATATGGGTGAGCCACATGGCCCATCTGTACGCGCAGGTCGAGCAAATATCCATTATCATCTTGATTATATCGGGTTTTTGGTAGAGCGGCGTGAGTGGCTTGCAGGTGATTTTTTCTCTCTTGCTGATATCGCCGCCGCATCACATCTTTGTGCCGTTGATTATTTAGGCGACGTGCCATGGGAACAGCATGAAATTGCCCGTGGTTGGTATGAAAAAATAAGGTCTCGAAACGGTTTTGCGGAATTATTTAATGAGCAAGTACCTGATTTCGACCCCTCTACTATTAGCTACGTAAAAACCGCTTCGTAAGTAAATATAATATAAAGGTTATTTGATTTTGACAGACACAGAAAAGCATCTATTTTGTTTTGGATATGGCTATAGCTGTGACTATTTAGGGCATGAGCTAATGCAGCGGGGAGGCTGGAAGATATCTGGCACTACGCGCGATTCTGATAGACGCTCGGAGCTTAGATCTCGAGGTGTAAGAGCGCATTTATTCGATTATGATGCTCCGCTGCCTGACTTTATTTCTATGCTTAAAGATGTAACACATATCGTTATATCAACGCCGCCCTCAAGTGAAGGCGGGCCATCATTTAATCATCATGCGCAAGATATATTAAATTTGCCAAAGCTGGAATGGATTGGGTATTTATCAACTACAGGCTCTTACGGAGATAGAGGCGGTGGCTGGGTTGACGAAAATTCAGAGCTTCGCCCAACGACTAAACGCGGTTCTCGACGTATGAATATTGAAAAGCAATGGTTATCTATGTTCAAAGCATATGAGCTGCCTATCCATATATTCCGCTTGGCTGGAATTTACGGCCCTGGCCGAAGCGCATTAGATTCCGTTCGCTCTGGCATTGCGCGGCGCATTGATAAACCAGGGCATTATTTCAGCCGTATCCATGTCGAGGATTTGGCGCAAGTTTTGATTGCTTCTATGCTTAATCCAAACCCATCTGCCATATATAATGTTTGTGATGATATGCCAACGCCAAGCCATGAAGTTATTGATTATGCTTGCAAATTATTAGCTATTGAATCACCGTTGCTTATCCCGTTTGACAAAGCTGATTTAGCGCCAATAACAGCGAGTTTTTATAAGGATAACAAGCGCATACGCAATGATAAAATTAAAAATGAGCTTGGGATTAAGCTTAAATATAAAAACTATAAGCAAGGACTGGAAGCTTGCTTAGCCGCGGAAAATTACAATAACAAAATTGTGGCTATTTCTTCTTAAATAAGGAAAAATTATGAGACCAAATAGAGGTAAACAAAACTCGGCTAATATCTATGGCTTTCACGCAGTTAGTGAAGCTTGGATGAATGAGGATAGAGTAATTCAAGCACTCTATATTACAGAGCAGGCCGCCCGAGGTTTTGAAGGAACGATAGTTGAGGGCAACCGAAACAAGTTGAAACGCCCTAAGCCAACGATAATAGACAAGCAAAAGCTGGAAAAAATGTTGCCGCGCGGCGCAGTTCATCAAGGCATTGCCATTTCCTGCCCACAATTAGAGGAAAGCGATGTTCAAGATTTCATTATCCATGCCAGTAATAATAAAAGAACAGTGCTAGCTATGCTCGATCAAGTAACAGACCCGCATAATGTCGGTGCAATTTTGCGTAGTGCCAGCGCATTTGGCCTTGATGGCGTTATCATGCAGAAAAAGCACGCGCCTATGCTTGATGGTGTTTTGGCCAAGACTGCTTGCGGCGCGGTGGATCATATTCCCGTTGCGCAAGCCACAAATTTAAGCCGCACTATAAAAGAGCTTCAAGATGAAGGCTTTTATATTATTGGCCTTGATGAGCGCGGGGAAAAGGAAATTGGCAATCTTGTTAAGACCGATAAAATGGTTATTGTTTTAGGTTCTGAAGGTGATGGTATCAGGCGATTGGTTAAGGAATCATGTGACGAGCTAACCCGCCTGCCAACTGGCGGCACAATTGCTAGCCTTAACGTTTCCAATGCAGCGGCGGTTACTTTTTATGCTCTTATGAATGATTAGGCTCAGAGATAAAGTTAGTGTGCGTTAATTAATTTGACTATAGCCATGATATATTTAATTATATCCTATAAATTGAAGGTGGAGATAACAAAATGCCTAAAAAACAAAAGACATCCGCAGAATCTTTGGCTGATGCAACAAAAAGCATTGTTGAGTTTTCAGGCCATGGTGCATCACTTGGTGCGGCTGGCTATCGCATAGCAAGTGAGCATCCAGATAATTGCGAATTTTTAGAACATCCCGGTGACAGCACCGCGATATCACCCGGTAAAGATGGGTTTGAGACCATTACTATCGGCGTTGCATGGGATAATATCCTTACTCAAGATTCAGGTGTATTTGGCAAATGGTTTAAAAAAGTCCGTAAAGTTGGTGTGGATTTAGATATTGGCTGTATGTATGAGCTAAAAGACGGAACGCGTGGCTCTATTCAGGCCTTTGGTGATAAGTTTGGTGATTTTGATAATGCGCCCTTTATGACACTATCAGGTGATGAAAGAACAGGCGATGCGCAAGGCCATGATGAACAAATTACCGTTAACGGAAGAAAATGGAATGAAATAAAACGTATGCTTATCTATATTTATATCTATAAGGGTGCGCCTAGCTGGTCAGAGATTAAGCCGCAAATTGTTATAGATGTTCCAGGTGAGGATGATTTATACGTCACATTAGATGTGCATGATGATAAATTATGTTTATGCGCAGTTGGAGAGTTGGAAAGTATTCGCGGCGGTATAAAGCTGACAAACTGCACGGAATATTTCCCTGGACATGAAGAAATGGATCGCGCTTTTGGCTATGGCCTTGAGTGGGGTGAAGGGGAAAAATCTCCAGCGTAATACTCAATATTCATGAAAGTTTTCTATGATACTACCTTATTATGACATGACTATCCTATCTCTAGGTGCTTTATTTTTAGGTATTATCATGCTTATTAAGGGCGGTGGATGGGCGGTTGATTCTGGCGTTTTTATTGCCTCACGCTTTGGTATATCGCCAATGGTCGTTGGCTTTACCATTATTGCTTTTGGAACATCTTTGCCAGAACTTATTGTCTCTGTTTTTGCCAATTTACAAGGCTCTTCAGGAATTGCGCTTGGTAATGTTTTAGGATCAAATATTGCTAATATTTTGCTGGTTTTGGGGTTTGTAGCGATCTTTACTACCTTAAAAGTAAAGATTACAAGGATGTTGGTGCGTGATTTAATCTTTATGATAGCAGCGACGATTTTACTAACTATATTATTGCATTATGGTGAAATTTCTCGAATTGCAGGCTTTTTTATGATTGCAATTTTATGTGTTTATGTTGTTTTTCAATATAAAACTACAAAAGAAAAGGATTTCTGCGCAGAAGAAGTTGATGAGAAAATGTTTAAAAATGATATTTTAGCATATGCAACGTTGTTTCTCGGGCTTTTATGTATTGCAATTGGCGCAGAATTCCTTGTTAAAGGCGCAAGAGTTATAGCAAGCATTATTGGCGTGCCAGAATCTATAGTAGCACTTAGTTTAATTGCCTTTGGAACATCTCTGCCAGAACTATCGACAAGCCTTATTGCGGCGCGAAAAGGGCAGGCGGGAATGGTTATAGGAAATATCATTGGCTCTAATGTGTTTAATATATTGATGATTCTCGGCATTACATCATTAGTAAAGCCAATTGCTCAAGGAAGCTTTTCTTCCCAAATCATAGATTTTGATATTTGGATTACATTATTCGTCGGGTTGTTTTTTATGCTTATTTTGTTTATATTTAAGCGTATTGATCGCGTAATAGGAAGTTTGTTTTTCCTATCTTATATCATTTACAATATATATATTTACGTGGCAAATGTCGGGTAGATTATAATTTAACAGTAGAATTGGAATAACTTAAATGGCTGATATTTTTGATGCTCCCTTTGAAAGTAAAGATATAGAGCTTTCGGACAATAAAGTTGTTAAAGGGGAAGATGTAAATCTAACGGCCAAGGATCCAACGTTAACAAATATTATGGTTGGTATAGGTTGGGATTTAAATGCATTTGATACAGATACGCTTGACCTTGATGTTAGTTGCTTCTTGCTTAATCGTGATGATAAGACACGCTTTGATGAGGATTTTATATTTTATAATAATTTGCAAGATCGTGACGAAGCAGTTGTCCATAATGGCGATAACCGTACTGGCGCAGGTGATAGTGATGATGAAACCATATCGATTGATTTAAACAAAGTCCCTTTTGATATTGTAAAAGTTGTATTTATTCTTTCCATTTATAAAGGTGAAGAAAAAGAACAAACAATAGCTAGCCTAAGAAATTCTTACATAAGAGTTTTGAATTCTTCTAACTCTGAAGAATTGCTGCGCTATGAAATTTCTGAAGACATAAAAGAAATAAATGACACAGCCATGTTTGTTGCATCGCTAAACCGTGAGGGGCCTAAATGGCATTTTGAGGCAGTAGGAACTTGCGCTGACGGTGGATTGGCGCAAGTCGCAACTGATTATGATATTATAATACATAAAGGGTAGATTATTTGAGCCTTAAGTCTTCATACCCATAGGCGGCGGCTGTTGTTGCATTTTCAGGCCTTTTTTACCAACTCTTCCGCGCCTGCCACGACCTCCGCCTTTGCTATCTGTTAGGTGTTCGCTTATAAGCTCGTCAATATCGGGAAGCTCTCCCATTTGCAGTGCGCCAATGAATAAGCAAAAGAACTCGCAACCTCTCTCGCCCCAATTATGTATTTTATTCTTATAATCTTCACCCTTCAAAAGCATAATGGACTCACACCAGATTTGATCTTTTGTCGGTAAAAAGCGCATCATCATTACTTGCTCGGGGTCGCAATGCTCATCATCATCGCTAGCAGTTTCTTCATCATGTAGGAATTGTATCTCAAGCTCTACATCCTCTGCCCCTGGGCCAACGCGAACTTCTGCGCTACATGTTATTCCTTTTTCTTCATCATATAAAAACCACGGGCGAGTTTCATATGGGGACAATTCATGCCCCACTCCAAGTTTTTCCATCAATTCTTTATATTCAACGCGCATACTTCATATACTAAGCATTTATTACAAAAATTAAATACAAAAATTACACAATCGTATGAAATATTTTTATAAATATCATAAAGCCATGTAATATTTCTGTATTATCATATAATATAAGCCGATGAAAAATTTAAGAATAAAATATATATTGATTATATTTATAGGGCTGGCATTAAATATCGCAATGTCAGGGGCTTCGTTTGGGCAGAGTGATAAGGAAATATCCCTTAACGCAAGAGTTATGGATTCCAGTACATTAATGGCAGGGAAAACTAAAATTTCCTTATGGGGCATTGAGAAAATTGAGGATGACTCAGCCATCTTTCATTTAAAAATAAGACAGGCTTTGGAAAATACAATTGCCGATAAAAAGATTTTATGTGCCATAAAAAGCAAAATCTCCACAAACTATGTCAAGGCGCAGTGTGTTAACAGCAATGAAGAGGATTTGAGCTTATTCCTTCTTAATCAAGGCTACGCCAGCGCGGATCGTAATGAAATATATAGAACTATATATGAAGCTCCCTACCTAAACGCAGAAGAAAACGCGCAAATAAATGGCAATGGTATTTGGGGAAATGATAAGCATATTGCGAATAGCCAAGGCAAAAATTTTCTTACTGGCGTTTTTCTTCTTATAATAATATTTATTTTATCAATTGGTGCTATTAGCTTTTATATTATGCGTGGGTTTTCACGTGTTGTTGATTTGCAAAACCAAACTGCGGATTTGGCGGTTAAAGAACGTATTATCAAAGAAAAAGAAAAATACATCATTGCCGCTATACTTGATGCAGAAATAAGATCAAATAAGGCAAAAATTGAAGCATATATAATTATATATGAAGAAATTTTACTAGGCTTTAGCGAAAGTGAAAGGGCGCTTGAATATCAAAAAACAGGAGATATAGTGCAAAAACAACCCGCTCTTAATCGATCCGTCTTTGATGGTAATACAAATAAGCTTGACTTATTAGGGCCACGCTTGGCAAGCAGTATCATTCATTATTATGCACGCATTAAAACAACGCCTGAATACACAGAAATAAAACCTGATTTATCGCAAAGTGATGCTAAAAAAATTATTGAGAATGTAATTAGTAATGCCAAAAAACTTGATAAAATTTCAGATAAGCTAACGGAGTCATTTATACAGCACGCCTTGATTAAGAATCTAGAATAGTGATCCTTGATCTTGCGAGTCTGTTTTTGTACGTGTTTTTTTTGTGTATGTAGCCTTCTTATCGCCGTTTATAATCGCACTAACCCTTTGATTATCCCTGAATTGTAAGTTAACATTCTCCCCATTGCTAAGAGAGCTTGCATGCGTTACTGGCCGATCATTTTCATCACGTACAACCACATAGCCGCGCTTTAAAACATTTTCAAAGGAAAGCAGCTCCAGCTTCTCCTGCATTTGCTTAAGCTTTATATGCTTATTTTCTATTGTACGTGTTTTATAACGCTCCATACGCTCTACGCAAAGATTAAGAGCGTTACCCGCAAGCTTTATATTTTGCTTTGGACTGGGAATATAAGCAGATTTTTTAAGAAAATCATTCTTTTTAACCGAGATATAATTTTTAAAACTATGGTCTAAACGATCACTAGCATGATCAATTTGCTGTGTTTTAAGCTCTAACAAATGCGCAGGATCACCAAGCTTTGCCGCTAAGGTATCTAGCTTATGGCGATTTTCTGATAGCATCCGCCGTGCGCCATTGATTAAACGGTTTTCATTATCTGCAATCTGGGCAATTAAATTAAGACGTACAGGTACAGCCATCTCTGCTGCGCCCGTTGGCGTTGGGGCGCGTAAATCTGCGGCATAATCAATTAAAGTAGTGTCGGTTTCATGACCAACCGCTGAAATAATCGGAATCTTACTATTTCCCGTGGCACGTACAACATTTTCCTCGTTAAAGGGCATAAGATCTTCTAATGATCCGCCGCCACGCGCAACAATAATAACATTAGGCTTTTGATTATCTGGCAGCATGTTAAAGCCATTAATGGCCGCCGTTATTTCTTTATCTGCGCCCTCGCCCTGCACTTTTACAGGCCAAACCATTACATGGCGGGGAAATCGATCATTCAAGCGATGTAAGATATCGCGAATAACTGCGCCTGTGGGTGATGTTACCACCCCTATTCTTTGTGGTAAAAACGGAATGGGCTGCTTTTTCTCGGCGGCAAATATTCCTTCTGTTGCGAGACGCTTTTTACGATCTTCCAACATTTTGAGCAATGCCCCCTCACCCGCTAGCTCCATCGATTCGATGATAAGCTGGTAATTTGATCGCGCGGAATATGTCGTTATGCGCCCGATACATATAACTTCAAGCCCCTCTTCGGGCTTAATGCTTAATTTTGATAAAACGCCTTTCCAACATACCGCGTCAATGACAGATTTTTCATCCTTAAGGCTGGTATACATATGCCCTGATTTAGGTATGGAAATGCGCGATAGCTCTCCGCGTACACGTACACGTGCATAGTTGTCCTCTATTGTGCGTTTTAAAGAAAACGCCAGTTCAGAGACGGAAAACTCGGGGATATTGCTGCGCTGCTCGGTTGAATCACTCATAAAATCAATAATAATCGTAAAAAAGAAGAATTTCTAGCTCTGTCATGATATTATATATCCTATGGTTTATAGTTTTTCATCAAGTTTATATAAAAATGAAGCAAAAGCAGTTGAGGAATTGCTTGAAAAGCTTGATTGGAGCGAAGATAGCACGCAAATTATTAATAAGGATGCGATAAACCTCATTGATAAAACCCGCGCTCAAAAAGGGCGAAGTGGGCAATTAGAATCATTTTTGCAGGAATTTTCCCTGAATACTGATGAGGGTTTAGCCATGATGTGTCTGGCCGAGGCTCTTTTGCGAATACCAGATACAAAAACGGCCAACGCGCTTATAAAAGATAAAGTTGCTGCGGCAAAATGGTTGAATAACCAAGGCGAAGGCTCGAAAGACTGGATGGCAAAGGCCGCTGGGCTCAGCATGTCCTTAACTAAAAAAACCCTAAATAGCGCATTATCACGTGTTGGAGAGCCTATAATCCGCGAAGCAATGATACGCGCAATGCAAATGATGGGCAGGCAATTTGTTCTTGGCACAACCATAGAAGATGCGATATCACATTCAACGAAATTCGAAGCCAGTGGCTACCGCATGTCATATGATATGCTGGGTGAGGGCGCACGCAGCGCGGATATGGCAGAAAAATACTTTAATTCATATTTATACGCTATTAATGTTATTTCAGATAAGAATAATCGCGGCAAATCCAATAAATCTGGTATTTCTGTGAAGTTATCGGCTCTTCACCCTCGGTACACGTACAGCCAAAAAGAGCGTTGTATTCCCGAGATTGTAGCAAAATTAAAGATATTAGCTGTTAAAGCTGCACAAAATGATATGCCGCTAACTATTGATGCGGAGGAAGCTAACCGCCTTGATATATCAATTGAAATTATAGAGCAGGTTCTAGCAATAAAAGAGCTGGAGGGTTGGGATGGCTTTGGCTTGGCTGTTCAAGCATATCAAAAAAGGGCGTTGCCTTTAATTGAACATCTAGCAAAATTTGCCCGTAAATCAGGGCGAAAAATACAAATACGTTTGGTTAAAGGCGCATATTGGGATAGCGAAATTAAACATGCACAAATG
>Ga0256834_1001925_pt1 | contig 13581 bp, 10 predicted proteins | sample 4281140metaG_FD_190536 | JGI IMG/M metagenome (GOLD analysis project Ga0256834, IMG submission 190536) | Hydrothermal vent microbial communities from East Pacific Rise, Pacific Ocean - 4281-140 | ecosystem: Environmental > Aquatic > Marine > Hydrothermal vents | place: Pacific Ocean: East...
GCCAACCTAAGCGCGTCATTCCTTCCGCAATGGAACCCGACGAGACAAGTACTACCTCAATGCCTTGAGAATTAAGCGTGGCCATCTGAGCGACCCACTGGCTTAATGCTTGGGTATTTAGCCCCTTACCATCGTCGGTTAACAACGCACTGCCAATTTTAATAACCCAGCGCTTAGTTTTCTTTAAATCGGTACGATTCATCTAATCACCGTAATTAAAATTCAAAATCTTCATCTACCGAAGCACGTACAGGCGCTTCCTCTTCTGCCATTTCGATTCGGTTTTGCTCTAACGCATAAGCGATATCGTTCACCAATTTTTTGGTGCCCTCTCTCAAAACCGCAGAGATTTGATAAACAGCCCCTTGCCACTCCACTTCAGAAACAATACGCGTGCACAGTTCCTCGACCTCTTCTGGTAAGAGCAAATCGGTTTTATTTAACACTAACCAGCGCTCTTTACCTGCGATTTCATCGCTGTATTTCTCTAGCTCTTTGGCAATGATTTTAATGTCTTCAACAGGGTCCGTCTCTTCCAGTGGGGCAATATCCACCACATGCAATAACAACCCAGTACGAGAAAGGTGTTTTAAAAACTGCTGCCCTAACCCCGCGCCTTCAGATGCGCCTTCAATCAACCCCGGAATATCAGCCATCACAAAACTGGTTTCAGGAGAGACACTCACCACGCCTAAATTAGGATACAGCGTTGTAAATGGATAATTGGCAACCTTAGGGCGTGCCGCAGATACTGCAGTAATAAGACTTGATTTACCCGCATTCGGCAAGCCTAGCAATCCAACATCGGCCAGAACAATAAGCTCTAAACGTAAGTTACGCTCTTCGCCATCTTCACCCGTTGTACACTGTCTAGGTGAACGATTTCGACTGCTTTTAAAGTGAATATTACCCAAGCCATGACGCCCACCTTCGGCTACTCTTAAACGTTGGCCATGCTCGGTTAAATCTCCAAGAACTTCTAACGAATCAATATCAGTGACTTTGGTTCCAACAGCGACCTTAATAATTAAGTCTTCGCCTGCCGAACCCGTTTTTTGCTGGCCCATTCCTGCTTGACCATTTTGTGCTCGATAGTTTTTAGTGAACCGAAAATCCACCAAGGTATTTAAGTTACGGTCTGCTTCCAGATAAACACTGCCACCATCACCGCCATCGCCGCCATTGGGGCCACCAAATGGTATGTATTTTTCACGACGAAAGCTGGCAACACCGTTCCCTCCGCGACCGGCTTCGACATGGATGGAAGATTCATCTACAAACTGCATGTTGTACCCTTTTTATCAATCAACTCCCCGCCTTACTCAGCAAAAAATAAAGAGGGGGGGGGGGGAGAATTTTATACAAACAAAAACGCCCCGTCAAAGCGGGGCGTTTTTTTGGTAAGCGACGACAGAATCTTATTCAGAAACAATCGTTACGTAAGTACGTAATGGCTTACCTTTTGATACAAATGCAACCGCACCGTCTGCTTTTGCAAACAAGGTATCGTCTTTACCGCGACCCACATTAACACCTGGATGAAACTTGGTTCCACGCTGGCGAACAATAATGCTACCTGCTGAAACTACTTCTCCACCAAATGCTTTAACGCCTAGGCGTTTGGCATTGGAATCGCGACCGTTTTTAGTACTACCTGCTGCTTTCTTATGAGCCATGGGTTCGTCCTTTTGTTAACAGTGTTAGCCCCTACTCAGAGATAACAACTGTTTTAAATTTGTAACAACTCAGCTAGCCCCTGAAAAAGATCAACTCTGTGTTAAAAAAATGGACATTTACACTTGTAAACTTACATTTTTTTCCTTGATTTGACCTTTTTCAGGAGCCATCTGAGAAGTTATTTAAATTATGATTAAGCTGAAATCGTACCGATCTTAATTTCAGTATAATTTTGGCGGTGGCCTTGCTTAGTCTTCGATCTGTTCTTACGACGACGGAACTTGATGATAGTAACTTTTTTACCACGACCGTTTGACTCAACTGTCGCAGAAACTTTAGCACCTTCAACAATCGGTGTACCAACTTTAATGTCAGCGCCTTCACCTACCATCAACACTTCGTCAAACTCTACCGCATTACCTGCTTCAACATTCAAAGACTCAACGCGTAACACTTGACCTTCTCGAACTCGATACTGCTTACCACCGGTTTTAATTACCGCATACATGGAACTTCTCCCGGATTTTAAAATTCTGTTTTTTTTATTACAGCCGCTAATTACGACAAAGGCGGAATTATATAGACTTTTATCACCAAGGTCAAAACAAATTCATTTTTTTTAATGTCCTTCTTGATTCAACGCGGCAAAACAAAAAAAACACCTATAATCTAGTCTAACTTACTGATTACTCTATTTTATTCTTAATTAAAAACACCGTTAACGGTCGTGAAAACAGATTAAATATAAATCTTTTAATATTCAAGCGAATGAAAACACTGGCATCACTTCATCATTCGTACTAAAATTGATCTTTTCACTCGCTTTCATGGCTGAATGTGCCAAAACTCATAATGATCTCATAAATGACTTTATCCGAAATCCAATCCCTTGTTCAAAATGACATTCAAGCCGTTGACCAGCTTATTTTAAAGCGGCTTGCCTCTGATGTGGTACTCATCAACCAAATTGGCCACTATATCATTAACAGTGGCGGAAAACGATTAAGACCGCTCTTGGTCTTATTGTCTGCTCGTGCCTGTGGCTATCAAGGCACGGATCATCGTTTAATGGCCGCTGTGATTGAATTTATACACACCTCTACACTATTGCATGATGATGTCGTAGATGAATCAGATACACGTCGCGGCCATAAAACTGCCAATGATGTTTGGGGTAATGCGGCCAGTGTATTGGTCGGCGACTTCCTCTATTCAAGATCGTTTGAGATGATGGTTGAACCGGGTAATATTCGAATCATGCAAGTAATGTCTGAAGCCACCAACGTCATTGCCGAAGGCGAGGTGTTGCAACTGCTTAACTGTCACGACGCAGACACCACCAAAGAACGTTACATGGAGGTGATTCATCGTAAAACGGCCAAGCTTTTTGAAGCCGCCACTCAAATGGGCCCCATACTCGCAAACAAACCAGAACTTGAAGCCGCTTTTACCACTTACGGCCGCCATTTAGGTGCGGCGTTTCAATTAATTGATGATGTACTTGACTACACCGCAGATGAAGCAGAGCTTGGAAAAAACGTTGGGGATGACTTAGCAGAAGGAAAACCAACCCTGCCTTTAATATACAGTTTAGAAAATGGCTCAAATGAAGAGAAAGCAATCATTCGAAGAGCCATTGAATCGGAAGGCGTGACATTACTTAAAGAAGTCACCGAAATTATTAAGCGCTCTGGTGCAATTGACTACACCAAACACATTGCACAACAAGAAGCAGAGCTTGCAAAAAGAGCACTTGCTCCACTTTCCGAGAGTGAGCTAAAAACGGCTTTATGTGCCTTAGCGGATTTAGCCGTTAATCGTTCTCACTAACTCCTACCGCACTCTTCTTCGCTGAGTTTTATTTTTTACATGCGCTTCATAAGCTTGCTGAACCCGCTCTCTTTCTTGCTCAGCTAATGCGGCATTCATTTTAGCTTCAGCCTCTTCTTGCAACTCTTGATGATAACGACGATACAACTCTAAATTCACTAACTTTGTCTTGCTCCAGTCCACACGACGCATAATCCAACGAATCAAAAAACGAATCACATGACACTGGTCTAAACTGCTGTATAACAATTCAGGTTTTGGGCGAATCCCGTGCATCCGCTCCACAATAATCAATTGCAAATGTCGATCGGCTCTAATTCGAATAAACCCTGTATTTTCATCGTCAAAACTTGTGCTGTAAAAAATACGAATGACTTGGCTCATGCTAAAAATTGCCTTAGCAAGAATGGTGGATTCTTTTTTACCATTTTGACCAACGGTATAAATAAATATATTTTGAGACATAATTTGCTTAAAAAATAGATCAACCTCGTCAAATAAAACATCTTGATTTAATTGTGACTTAGCGGACTGTTCAAGCTTAATTTCAGCCGAACGTTTTTCAAGTAGTTTAATAAAATATCGTGCAGATGGGGAAATTGGTTTTGGATTATGCATTTTTAAATACCTCTATGAATAGGTATCGGCCGACTTTAAAAAAGTTGAGCTTATTTGAACCTTCTACACATTATCCTTTAAAAAAATTTCAAACTCATCGGCAGGTAAAGGACGGCTTAATAAATACCCCTGAACGTACTGACAACCCTGTGCACGTAAAAACTCCAGCTGCGCATCCGTTTCAACGCCTTCAGCTACGACATCTAAACCCAGCTTATCTGCTAATAAAATCACGACTTCAACAATGGCTGCGTCATCTGAATCTGGCGTTAAGTCCATAATAAAAGAACGATCAATTTTTAAGGTACTCATTGGAAATTGCTTTAAGTACCCTAAAGAGGAGTACCCCGTTCCAAAATCATCAATCGCGAGTCTTAAACGACTTTCCCTAAAATCTTTCATGGTTTGCAGAGCCTTTTCTACATTTTCCATGACACAACTCTCTGTAATTTCAAGCTCAATATTTTTAGGATCCAGCTGAAAAGTATCTAGCGTATTTTGAATGGTTCTTAATAAATTTTCTGATTTAAACTGTCTTGCAGATAAATTAACCGCCACGACTAATGTATCATCATATTTTTTGACCCACTCAGCCGTAGCACGACAAGCCTCCTGTAAAACCCACTCTCCCAAAGGAATGATTAAACCACTTTCCTCTGCAAGAGGGATAAATTTATCGGGCGGAATCAATCCTTTTTCAGGATGAATCCAGCGCACCAGCGCTTCCATTCCTGTAATTTTATTCGTTGCTAAAGAAATTTTAGGTTGATAAAACAGGGTAAATTGCTGATTAAGAATGGCATGACGCATTTCATCTTCCATTTCCAGCTGTTCAAAAACGGCATCTTGTAGCTCTTGACTGAAATAATGATACGTATTACGCCCTTGCTCTTTCGCTTTATACAACGCCAGCTCTGCTCGCTTAATAAGCCCGTCTACATCCGCCCCATCACTTGGAAAAATAGACACACCAATACTCGCACTAATATTAATGCTCTGCCCTCTTAAGCAAAAAGGCTCCAAGAAAGCATCAATAAAATTTTGTGCGACCACGGATGCGTCTTCTGCATTGCTTAATTCAGGGAGCAATATGGCAAACTCATCCCCCCCTAAACGGGCAACGGTGTCAGACTCTCGCCCTAACGTTAAAAAGCGCTGTGCAATTAATTCAAGCAGTTCATCACCCACATTATGACCCAATGAATCATTCACAATTTTAAAACGATCCAAATCAAGTAATAATACGGCTAATTGATGCTTTTCTCGCTTGGCGATTGAAAGACTAACGGAGAGACGATCATGAAATAGAACTCGATTGGGTAGATGGGTCAGCGGGTCGTAAAAAGAGAGCTCTTCAAGTTTTTCTTCGGCCTCTTTTTGATCCGATAAATCGCTAAAAAGACCCACATACCCCGTCGCCTCGCCCTCTTCATCAAGCATGGCGTTAATCATTAACCATTTAGGATAAATTTCACCATTTTTTCGTCGATCCCAAACTTCACCGTTCCAATGCCCTTGTGTTTTAATTTGTGCCCACATAGCTTGATAAAAGCTTCGATCATGTCGTCCCGATTTAAGCACATTTGGGTTTTTACCAATTAATTCCTCTCGCTGATAACCCGTAATTGTTTGATAAGCGCTATTTACATCGATAATCAAACCTTTAGCATCTGTAAAAACCACCGCTTCCGTCGCATTTTCAACCACTTTTTGCGCTAAGCCATAATTTTTTTCTAGCCATTTGGATCGCGTAGTTTCCGTTAAAATACAACCAACACCACACACCTCTTTCTGTGGTGTTAACCAAGGAAATCTCACCTGAATAAAGGTACGTTTAGCCCCTTTTATTAAAACTTCAATCTCTGTTTCAAAAAATTTTTCCTGCTTAATAACTAAGCAATCCATCTCGACAGAAGTTTTCGAATCACTTAATTGAAAAACATCCGATTCCTGCTTCCCAACCACATCTTGCTCTGTTAACTCAAATACATGACAAAATCTTGAATTAATTCGGACAAACTCACCCGATAAATTTTTAAATGCAATACAAGACGGAGAGTGGTTCAAAATAGAATCAAACAAAACAGCATTCGTATTGAATGACTTAAAACAATCCAGTGATTTCATTCCACCTCCCGATCAAAGATACTTAAAACGCTCATGCCATGATACCTGCATTTTATACTCAACATTAAGATTTAACCATGCGAACTAGCTCCCAGCTGCCTAGTATCTTTACACAAACCTTTACCCGACCTAATTGATTTGCCTATCGAAGGATTTAGACTATACTAAAATTTTAAAGAAATGCATACGCTCAAGCCGTATCATAAAGAGCTAAACAACACTATGAAAAAGCTACTTAACCTTCGGGGATTTATTCCTTTTATCGTTATTTTATTTATCAATGCGATGGTCGATATTGGACATAAAATTACGATCCAAAACGTCCTTCTTAAAAGTTTTGAGGGTGACACCTTAATTATTCTAAGTGCGCTTATCAATGCGATGATTTTATTGCCATTTATCTTACTCTTTTCACCGTCTGGATACATTAGTGATCGATTTTCCAAAACAAAAGTTATCCGCTATGCCGCCATAAGTGCGATCTTTTTAACACTGCTTATTACCTTAAGCTACTATCAGGGCTGGTTCTATACGGCTTTTGCTTTAACATTTTTGCTTGCTGTTCAAAGTGCGATCTACTCCCCCTCAAAATATGGATTAATTCGAGAGCTGGCTGGCATTGAAAATCTGGGGGCGGTTAATGGCATCGTTCAAGCCGTTACGATAGTGGCAATTTTACTTAGCTCCATCCTCTTCTCTATCGTGTTTGAAAACTACTACAGCGGTGTCGAGACCCATGACATACTACAAAGCATTGCTCCCATTGGCTGGGTTTTGGTGGCATTAAGCCTTCTTGAGTGCTATTACGCTTATAAATTACCTATTTTTAATCTCGCTAAAGATCAAAGTCGTTTTAAAATGCAGAGTTACTTAAATTTAAGCTACTTAAAACAGAATGTTAAACTCATTACATCTGATCAAAATATTTGGTTGAGTATTTTAGGGTTAAGTATTTTTTGGGGCGTAGGACAGATGATTGTTGCCGCCTTTCCTGCCCACTATAAAGCGATAACGGGTGATGAAAATGCCATCATCGTTCAAGGTATTTTAGCCGTCAGTGCCATTGGCCTTATCTTTGGCTCAATGTTAGCAGGGCGCTTTTCAAAACTTCATATTGAGCTAGGGATTGTTCCTGTTGGCGCGATAGGGATTTCTGGATCACTTTTGCTTTTTTCAATGTCTACAGACCTTTATTTTATGGGGTTAGCAAGTATGCTTTTTGGCTTTTTTGGTGGGCTATTTATTGTACCACTTAATGCTTCAATCCAATATTTTGCTAAAGAGTCTGAGCTAGGAACCGTACTTGCAGGAAACAACTTTATTCAAAATATTGTGATGGTACTTTTCTTACTGCTGACCATTGTTTTTGTAAAAGTTGGGCTGACAAGTTCAATGCTCTTTGTTATCGGTGCAATGGTTACACTTTTAGGCAGCCTATATAGTATAAAAAAACTTCCACACCTTTTTATTCGAATTCTACTTTTCCCAATCTTATGGACGCGCTATACATTGCATGTAAAAGGATTGCAAAATCTCCCCCAAAGTGGAGGCGTTTTGCTTTTAGGAAACCATATTAGCTGGATTGATTGGCTTATCATTCAGTCAGCCTCTCCGCGTGCCATTAAATTTGTCATGGCAAAAAGCATCTACAGTAAGTGGTATATTAAGTGGTTTGTCGATTTTTTCAATGTCATTCCTATCTCGGGAACATCAGGAAGAACGTCGTTAGAACAAATTAAAAAACGGCTCAATAATGGTGAGGTTGTTGCCCTGTTTCCAGAAGGGCGTATAAGCTACAACGGTCAACTGGGGGAATTTAAAAAAGGGTTTGAATTGGCCTTAAAGGATACAGATCATCCTATTATTCCTTTTTACATTCATGGGCTTTGGGGATCCACATTTTCACGCGCTTCAGACCAGTTTAAAAAGATGACGAAAGAGGGTGCCAAGCGCAACATCACCGTCATGTTTGGTAAAACGCTACCTTCAGCCACCAGTGCAGAAGTGGTAAAACAAAAAATCAATGCGCTCTCTCACCAGACATGGGAAGAACAAATATCCGCTTTAAAACCTCTACAATATAGCTGGTTAAAGCGTGCGAAATCTCAGCTTTTTAAACGCTCTATTGTTGATGCACTTGGAACAGATTTAAGCAATGGCAAGGTGATTACAGCCGTTTTGCTGTTTATAAACGCATTAAAACCACTGGAAGGCAAAAATATAGGCGTCCTTTTGCCTTCATCTTCTATTGGCTCTATTGTCAACATGGCGCTTATTATTCTTGGAAAACGCCCTGTCAATCTCAACTACACCATGAGCAGTGACGTGATGAAAAATGCGATGACTAAAGCAGAAATTACAACGGTAATCAGCTCTGAGAAGTTTATTAAAAAACTAGCGACTAAAGGTTTTGATTTTTCACAGACATTAAATAAAGAGTTGATGTTGCTTGAGAATGTTGGAAAAACATTTTCAAAAACAGACAGACTAACCGCACTGCTACAAGCCTATTTGTTACCCACATGGTTTTTAGAAAAGCTCTACTTTGCAGAGGTAACGATTGATGATACAGCCACGATTTTATTTAGCAGTGGCAGCGAGGGAGTCCCCAAAGGAATTGAGCTGACTCATAAAAATTTAATGGCAAACATCAAACAGATCTCAGCGCTAATGAATTTTCAAGAGGGTGATGTAATCTTAAACTCTCTACCTATTTTTCACTCGTTTGGCTTGACGGTGACAACGTTATTACCGCTTTGTGAGGGCATTACCATGGTAAGCGCCCCCGATCCAACGGATGCGCCTGCCATTGGTAAGCTCGCCGCACGTTATCAAGCCACGATAATGTTTGGAACCTCAACATTTTTTAGGCTCTATGCCCGAAACAAAAAACTAAACCCGCTTATGTTTAAAAGCATACGAATGATTGTTGCTGGTGCCGAAAAACTCAAACCAGAAATTAAAAACGCCTTTAGGCAAAAATTTGGTCTTGAAATCTTTGAAGGTTATGGTGCAACAGAAACAGCACCTGTTATCTCAGTAAACATGCCAGACGCCTTAGATTTAGATTCAATGCGAACAGTTGTTGCAAATAAAGTAGGCAGTGTTGGGCAAGCGCTTCCTGGAACCATTGTTAAAATTGTTGATCCAAACACTCTAGAAGAGTTAGCAATTGACGAAGATGGTCTCATTATTGTTGGTGGACCACAAGTGATGAAAGGTTATTTAACAGAACCAGAAAAAACGGCTGAAGTGATCGTTGAAATTGAAGGAATTCGTTTTTATAAAACTGGAGATAAAGGTCATGTTGATAGCAATGGGTTTATCACCATTGTAGACCGCTACAGCCGATTTGCAAAAGTAGCAGGTGAGATGATAAGCCTTGGTAGCGTGGAAGCACAGTTAGAAACTATTTTAGGTGAAAGTGTAGAGTTAATTGCTGTCAATCTTAGTGATGAAAAAAAGGGTGAAAAGATTGTCTTACTTTACAACAGCGAGCTTTCACAAAAAGAGATTCAAACCGCCGTTAAACAAAGCAGTATGATTGCACTCATGCAACCTAGTGAGTATTTATTTGTAGGGGTTCTTCCCAAACTAGCAAGCGGAAAAAGTGACTTTAAACGCGCTAAAAATTTAGCTCAAACACTCTGCGCGTAAGAGATAAAATCTCAGAAAAACGCCTAAACACTAGGCTTTTCTTCTTTAAGTTTTTCTGTGGTTTTATCCTTGTTTTTAAGATCTTCTGGGTACTCATCGTCCATAAAAATTCGATTTGCGGCTCCATCTAAATCGTCAAAATGGCCTGTTTTTGCCATCCAGATAAAAATGACCACCACTAAAAATCCAAAGAAAAGCATCATTGGAATCAATCCGTATATTACGTCCATTATTTTGCTCCTTTTCTGCGTTTATTAATCGCTTTTTGACTAAAAAAACTTCGGATTCGTGCCGCATTGCCAATCACCACCAAGCTGCTTAATGGCATGGTAATGGCCGCAATCAGAGGTGTTAAGGTTCCAGCAACAGCCAAAGGAACCATAATAATATTATAAGCAAATGAGCTAATGATATTTTGTTTAATGGTTTTTAATGTTCGAGCAGAAAGCTCTACCGCAGTATCCACCGCCATTAATTCATTATTCATTAACACAATGTCTGCACTGTCCATTGAAACATCGGTTCCAGAACCCAGTGCAATGCCCACATCAGCTCGAACTAATGCTGGGGCATCATTAACCCCATCGCCAACCATCGCAACCTTTTGCCCTTGTGCTTGTAACTCTTGAATGACCTTATTTTTATCTTCGGGCAGCACTTCAGCAATGACCTGCATTCCCCCTAGCTGTTTCGCCACACAGTCCGCAACAACTTGCAAGTCACCACTTAATAATGTGACTTGCTTTCCTTTGTCTTTTAAACGTTGAATTAACTCTGCCGCTTCGGGACGAATTTCATCCTCTAAAAACAGAAGTCCAACCAACTTATTTTGCTTGGCAACCCAAATAACCGTTTGCGCCAATTGCGCACGTTCCTGTGCCTGTACTTGCAAAGACTCCAAAAGCTCAATGCCTAATTCCGTTAACCATTTTGCTGTCCCAATATGCAGTTCAGAACCGTTGCAGCTGCCTCGAACCCCTTTACCAGGAAGAGCTTTGAACCCGTCAACTTCCTTAAGCTCTTTAATGGAAATCCCTAAGGATTCACGCATATTTTCAGCAATAGCTCGGCCTAAACTGTGTTCGGACAACTGCTCTATCGAAGCAATATCAAGCAGCAATGCACTCTTATTCTCTTCTGAAACCAATTGATAATCGACTAATTTCATTTTACCTTTGGTTAAGGTTCCCGTTTTATCAAACACAAAGTGTTGAATGGACTGCAGGGTTTCAAGCACAGTACCATTTTTAACTAAAATTCCATTTTTAGCAGAAACGCCTGTTGCAACGGCCTCCGCCATCGGCGTGGCTAATCCAAAGGCACAGGGGCATGTAATAATTAAAACCGCCGTTGCGGTCATAACGGCAAACTCAAGGTCGGCATTGATGAACCAATAAAGAAAGCTGCCCAGCGCTAAAGAGAGCGTAACACTGACAAACCACGGCATGATTTTGTCAACTGAACTTTGGATAGGGGCTTTAGAACCTTGTGCTTCCTCAACCATATGAACAATATGGCCTAATTGCGTATCTTGCAGAATTTTTTCAACCGAAACAGTTAGAGTTCCGTCAACATTTAACGTTCCAGCAGAAACGTGATCGCCCACTGTTTTTTCAACCTCAAGCGACTCACCTGTCAGCATTGATTCATTTGCCATGCTCTCACCAGAAAGAATCACCCCGTCCGCAGGAAATTGCTCTCCTGGCTTAACCAATATTTGATCACTTTTCACTAAACGTCTGACTGGCACAACCTGCTCTTCGCCATTCACTAACTGTCTTGCAACCTTAGGCTGTAAGTCCATTAAACGCCGTGTAGAATCCAATGCCTTATTTTTAGAAATGGCCTCAAGATAACGGCCTATCAACAATAAAAAGATAAAATCGATAAGTGTATTAAAGTAAACATAACCATCCCCACTAGCATCCACCATCACCCATAGAGAATAAAAGTAGGTGGTCAACAATCCAAGTGCAATGGAGACATCCATGCCCACTGTTTTTGCTTTAATAGAAGTCCAAGCCCCTTTAAAAAAGGGCAACCCAGAATAGACGATGGTGGCCGTTGCAATCATCAGTTGCAACCAGTAAAAATACGTTTTAAACTCTTGATCATCACTTGCACCAGTATAAAGTGCAACCGAAAACCATGTAACATTCATCATGGCAAAGCCAGCAAAGCCTAAACGGTACAATAGATCTCGATTTGCTTTTCGGTACGCCTTTTCACTGGCCGATGCATCATACGGCGTTGCATCATACCCAATGCTATTAAGTTTTTTAATAATGCTCGAAAGCTTTAACTGACTGTTATTCCAACGAATTTTAATTCGCTTATTGGTAAAATTTACCGTCGTTAATAACACACTATCTTCTTTTGCCATCGTATGTTCAATCAGCCAGACACACGCGGCACAATGAATCGCATCCGACATCAGCGTAATCTCTCTACGATCCGATAAATCCGTTACGTATTGAGACTGCACTTCATCATAATCAAAAAAATCAATGTCTTTATTAGGAGGGGGGGGGGGAGAAAGTAGCTCTCCTTCTGGCGTTCGTCGATAAAAGCTTTCCATGCCAGCTTCATAAATCACTTCACAAACCGAGGCACAGCCATGACAACAAAAGCTGTGCTCTTCTTCATTGATTTTTTTAAAAATTAAATCACCATCTGGAATGGCTTGCCCACAATGAAAGCAAGGCTCCATTAAACTCATTCTGGATCTTGCACCATGATTGAACGCCCAATGTTATAAACCAAATCACCTTGAGTAACCTCAATAATCAAATCCCACTTACCTTTGGTATTTAAGCTAAACGTTGCTTCAAACTCCCCTTTAGCGCCAGTAGATGTAAAAGGTTTTTCACCATCAAGCTTTCTATCTGATGGGCGGTAATAGTACAGCATCGCTGTATCCACATGTAGGGCTTCACCCTCTTTATCCAGCACGGCTAGCGTCACGTGCTCTGCTTTGCCCTCTTTTAAATCAGGAAAATCAACGTTTAACTGCCAACCCATCTCTTCCATGCGCTTTTGCGCGGCAAGCGTTTTATCCATATTTTTGCCTTTTTCATAAAAATCATCAATGACTAACCCAGGATTGGTGGTAATTGCCATACTCACCATAAAAAAGTTGACGAAAAGAACAACAATTAATATAGAAAACCAAATAATAACCAGAGGGTTCTTCCAAGGAACACTCCAGTCACGCTTATCAACGGTTGTTTTTGACATTTAAATCTCCTAATAAAAAAGGCCTAATTACGGGCACGATAAATGAACTACTATTATAGTGTAGTAGGTTCATATTCTATACAAAGTTATGATCTATTAACGTATTTTAGGCCCGATAAAATTACTATTATATTCTTCAAATACGATGGGGTTATTTAGATCCGTGACCTTAATCACAATGGGCGTATGAGCATCCGTTAAATTTTTCTTAGGAATCTTAACGTACAGCGTGCTTGATCCCACATTACCTGGCTGTATATCCAAAACGCCATTTACTTTAAACGTTAAACCAGAAGGACCCACAGCAGTAATCTCAGCCTTCATTGGATCATTACCTTTGTTAACCACCTTAACCGTCCATTTATTTTGTATTGTCCCATCACTCATTTGAACATAAAGAGGCGAGCGATCATGCAACGCTTTAACATCAATTGC
>Ga0256834_1001926_pt1 | contig 13581 bp, 14 predicted proteins | sample 4281140metaG_FD_190536 | JGI IMG/M metagenome (GOLD analysis project Ga0256834, IMG submission 190536) | Hydrothermal vent microbial communities from East Pacific Rise, Pacific Ocean - 4281-140 | ecosystem: Environmental > Aquatic > Marine > Hydrothermal vents | place: Pacific Ocean: East...
AATCTTCAAATTTAACTACAAACACCTTAGATGTAAGTTTAACCACTTCTACAACTTACTATTGGAAAGTAGTGGTTAAAGACGACAAAGGAGGTCAAACCATTGGTCAAATTTGGAGTTTTGTAACGGATTAAGAGAACGTGTGTAAAAGTGAATATTTAATTTTCTTCTTAAGGAGAATAGTAATACCTTTTAAAAAAAACCTATTAATCGTTGATTAATAGGGTTTTAAGTACCTCGAGTGGGAGTACAACTATACATTTTTATAAAAACACATTAAATCATTTTTCTAATAAAAAAACAGGGAATCAAGCACTGCGGTTGTTTAAAATAGTTTAAATGGATTTAATAAAATAGTGAAATTGTGGGGATTATGTGGGGATTATTATTAACTTTGATTTGTTAAAATACTTCAATATGGCAAGCATCAATCCAATTATTAAAGGAAAATCGGGTACATCAACTATTTACGTTAGACTTAAAAGTGGAAGAACTCACGATTATACAACTTCGAGTGGGTTATTAATTAATCCCAAAGATTGGAACAAACAAACTAAAAGACCGAAAGAAACAAACGCAGAACTTAAAAATCTTAAAAGCGATTTAGATGATTTAATAAGTTTTATTCAACACAATCTCAATAAAATCACTAGAGATGGCTTAGAGCCCTCTAAAAAATGGTTAGAGAACATTACAAATACATTTCTTAACAAGGAAAATCAAGAGCAGAACGCTGAAATTACATTTTGGATTAATTATGTTATTGATAATCCAAAATTATTTAAAAATAGCATAGGGACAAAAGGTCTTTCAGTAAACAGAATTAAACAATTAAAAACTTTAAAAGGCGTCTTTAAAAGATATCAAAAGAATCATAATTTTAAAGTAATTGAAATAAACCAATTGTTTTATGATAAATTCTTTGTTTGGCTTACGGATAATCAGATTTATGCACACAATACAGCAAAAAAGTTTAGTGATGATATTCTAGCCATTGGTAGGCACGCACGAACGTATAAAATTCCTTATTCAACTGAACTAAATATTATTGAAAGAGTTAAAAGCAAAAAGATAAAACCGATTGTAATTGAAGAAGAAGAGATACAAAAAATTATAAACGCAGACCTCAATAAAAAGCATTTGATAAACGCTCGCAAATGGTTATTGCTAGGATTTCATTTAGCGCAAAGGGTTTGTGATTTACTACCCCTAACAGAAAAAAACATACTACACATACCAAATTTAAATAATGACCTTGTAAAATGTTTGGTTTTCATTCAAAAAAAATCACATGGTACAAAAGAAATTTTAATACCAATAGACCATAAGATTGAAGAACTTTTAAAAGATGGTTTTCCTAATAAAATTAGTAGTCAAAAATTTAACGATTACATCAAAGAGGTTTGCAAAATTGCTAGAATCAATAAATTAACAAATGGCTCTATTTCAAAAGTCATCAAACTTAATGGGAAAAAGATTAAAAGAAATGTTGATGGAATATACCCAAAACACGAACTAATAACAGCACACACAATGCGAAAAACAGGGACTACGCATTACTATCAAGTATTTGGGTCAAAAGTAAAGCACATAACAGGTCATTCAAAAGAGGAAACTGTAAATATTTACGTAAATGATGATAGAAGCAGAAAGGTTTCTCAAATTCAACAACTTCAAAAAGAATTTTACGAATACAAAAATGAAGAGCAAAGAAAGAGTAATAAAAAAGAACCTCAACTCACAATAGTAAAATCTGTAGTAAAATAATTTATATTTAATATGTAATAGGTCTAAAATATGCCTCTAAGAAAGCATTACACGGAAGCTTTATATTATCTATACATACACGTTTCCTAAATCTCTTGTAACTCCTTATTGTAAAGGTTTACATTCGTTTTCCATTCCTTATAAGATACCATTGACTTTATGAATTAGTTTATGGTAATACTGTTACCGCAACAGCAGCTCCAATACAAGCTACTGTAATTAATAAAAGCTAAAAATTTAAATGGAACTACTTTGATTTTAGACCCCGTACCCGATTTGTAAGTCGTTTTCTTTTGGGGAATGGGGAACTGCTGAATAGTACATAGAATCAGCCACTCTGTTTTGTGAAATATTTTTTTAACCTCATAAATAAAAACCTCCACCGCATAACGATGGAGGAAATTGCTATGAAATAGATGTAGGTTAATTACCTACAAGATAAATATAGTGATTATTAATTGAAAAATAAATCTATTACTATTTTAGAAAAAGAAACAATCGTCCCAAAACTTCTTTTAAGAGTTTTTATAAAATTTTAAATGCGATTTTATTGCCATCATATAATCCTACATATAATCTTTCAGTCCCTTGAATTATAAGTATCAACAAGGGCTCATTCAGCTTATTTTTTTTAAATTGATTTTTAATCATTTTAATATCTTTTCTCGAAGGGGTTGGATGATTTTCAGGATGAGTATGCCATTCTCCAATGTAAATTGATTTATTATTGCTATTATAAAATTCAAAATCCATTACAATTTGCGCAGCATCTTTATCACACTCAAATGAATATCTAGATGATTTATCAAACTTATTAGGTGTTGAAGCCTTTAAGATATAAATATTATCAGCCTTCACTTGACCTATCAAAACCCCGCCTGACTCATTATCTTTTGTGTTATTTTGCTTAAAAATTTCAAATAGCTCAATAACTGACTCTGAAATAAAAATCGTCTTATTATTTAAATTTACACTTCTCATATTTTTTTCTCTATTACCTCCCCATTATTATGGCTTTTACCCATATCAGATAATTCTATATTCAAATTAATAATATTCTCAGTATCCCCAATCCAAGTTATAGATTTTGAAATACCATCATTAGCATTTATAATGGATGTTACAAAAGGAAACACCGCAGATAGAAACCCTACCAAACTTGAAGCAGAATATGGTACATATGAAGTTTGACAACCTGCTTCTTTTAATGATAATTTTGTATTATTATTTATGTATTCTTTATTAGAAATAACATTATATCTAAATAGGTCATTTTCAAAAAAATCAAAGTAGTTGGAATTTTTTGGGTCAATATATAAGCAGTGCCCACCACATAAATAGGGTTCAACCCAAAGAAAAAATGTAGGTATCTTCAACAGACCATTATCCAAAGCTTTTCCAATATATTTCTCTATATTTAATTTGCCAATTGCAACAAATAAATAATCAGAATCATTAATATATTTCGGATTAGTTTTTAAAATATTAACAATAGACTCTTCTTTAGTTAATATGGACTGTATCGGATTACTTTGGACAGCATAATCTTGTAATGATTTTGTCTTATAATTACCTATAAAATTAAACCCTAAAAAATGCCTTCCAATATTTTCTAAACTTAAAATATCACTGTCGATTAATTTAAATTCAGGAAAATTTAATGAATTTAAATAGTAAAATAAGTTTGAACCAACACTCCCAATTCCCGCAATTACAAATGAAAATTTATCTTCTAAATTTACGCCGCCTGAGGTGCGGTTTTCGATTCGATTCTCAGTAAAACGATTAGTAGTAATCCTTTGTACGTTTAGATTGCTTTTAGCCCCTTTAAGGGCGTCAAATGGCTTAAACGGGCTTCTCCTAAAACCTTTTACATGGGTATTTAAATCGTTATGAAACCAACCAAATAAAAATTCCTGTCCTTTAATATCTTTTGATGTTAAGACTAGTTTTATAAAAGAAGGCTTATTAATATATTCAACAAATGATTCAAATGTTTCATCGTCATTGAAAAATTTTAAAACATCTTTATTTTTTATATCAAAAGGAGGTTTATTGTTTAATTTAAGTTCTTTTATATATAAAAGTTGACGCTCATGAAATTTTAATTTATTATCCTTTAGAAACTTTTTAAAACGATTTGCAGATTGATTTCCATCATGTAAAACGTAACTATAGGAATTTAATTTATCCTTTAAGCATATTAATTTAAGGTTTTCTTTATTTTCAATTTTATCAATAATTGAAAGTATTCGTTCAGGATACTTATCTTTTTTATGATATTTACCTTCCCAATAAGCTATAAATTCTTCATTATAATCATTGTGATTTTGACCTGATATTCCATTACTAACAATTTCCTTTGCTCTTTTTAAACAAGCTTTAATCACCCCAAAAGGCTCATCAGGATTAGTCGAAGCTATCTCAGTATCAAAAGTGCAGATAAACTTTTTTGTATCTATATGAGGTATATAACCTATAGTTTCGAAACTAGACGGGGATAAATAAATTTTAGGAAAATCCAATGGAAAATCCTTGCTAAATAAAATGTGAAATTGTAATTCAATACACTTAAAGTCTGAATCTATTTCAGTGTCAATTTCCCAAACAATACTTTCAGCTGAAAAATCAAACTTTTGCTTCTCAAAATTATTTAATAATTTAACTTTTTCAAGATTCCCTAATTCTGTGAATAACTCTTCTAATCCTCCATCTATATCTTTCATTTACAAAGCACTTCTCGAGCTGTCCCTTTTAATTGGTGGTGCGGCATAAACTTTTGCACCTTCAATTTCATCTTTAGCCAAATGGCAAGGGAATCTATCACCTAAATGTTTTTTCCACTTCAAACAAGACTCCTTTGGATCTTCGTTACTAATAGCTAATATTGCTGATTGTATGAAACTTTCTAATGAGTTTTTAAAAAAATCTTTTTCTTCTTTAGTGGTATTTGCAAAAAGATTTTCTCCTGTTTTAGGTGTTGGTCTGTAGCAAGTGAAATTATTTTGTTCCAAATCATTATTAATATTTATTAAAGTATCCCTTAAAGCAATATCATCTCTTTCATTTTCAGCATAATTGTTAGCTGCTAAAATTGACATTATAATTCCGCAAGGCATTTCTTTTCTCTTTAAATCAGCCCAAGATTTTAAATATCTAACAATTTTCCTTAGTTGACAATCCGTTTTGCGAATATCACTCAGCCATTTTTCATATGGTTCAGCATATGCCAAAGATTCATTTAAAAATACTTTTCGGAATGACGATTTTGTCTTATCTTCAAACCAAGCAATAAACTCCACAGGGCTACTTTCTAACCATCCTTCTTCTGTATGTGCCAATTCAGGAGTTTCTATATTTTCCGCATAATATATTGGAAGGTCTATATGAAAACCTAAATTTCTATTTTCAAAATTTCTATCATATTTGACCCTAACACAAGTTGGTTTGTCAATAATATCCTCAATTTCATTATTTCTATCAATTGCCTTTATGATTATATCATGAAATATTTGTGTATTTACTCGTTGCTCTTCAGATAAACTTCCTTGAAAATAAACTCCATCATCTAAATCGAAATCGTTAGCATGTGGTTTAATTATTGTATCCATTACAAACGAGCCTTGACTTTGAAATTCTATAGAATGAGTTTTTCTATCCTCTTCGGGAAGATTTAAATATGATTTTTTCATCCTAAATCGCAATGAGTTCCGTGCAGCTTTTAAATTTTCTCTATCCTCATTTGAAAGTTTAATTTTTTCATTATAAGCCTGAAATAAACTGTGAGTATTAGCCATTTTTATAAGTTTTTTTATTTGAAAAGAAGTGTTTGATATCTATATGATTTTTCATGTTATTCCCCATTAAATCTCCTAATGTTTTGAGTGTTTGAATTGATTTTTCTGTTGTTAAATCCATATCAATATATTTAAGATGATTCTTTGAGATTGAGGGCTGACCAATTCTAAAATATTTAGTAGGGACATTAGAATGATTTTGAATTGTCTGCATAAAAAAATCATTAAAATAACTTTGACCAATTAGAGAAGTATTAAATAAATCTGATTTCCAACTATAAAAACCTTTTCTTCTTTTAGCTCCAATTGGAACTCCATTAGGGATATTTAAATTACTAATTGATAACAATTCTATTGAATCATACCCTTTGCCAACAAAATATTTTAGAGCTTCTAAATATCCAACTAAAGAAGGGTTGTTTGCCCAAATGCCTCCATCAATATATTGATTACTATTCATTGAATTAATTTGCCAAACAGGTAAATAAGTTGGGGCAGCTGAAGTAGCCAATGCGACATCCTTTAACAGCAAATTATCATGCATATTTAATCCTTCGCTATGGTCATTTTTAAATACAATTGGTTTAGATTCTGTAATATTAAAACTTGGAATACAAATTAAGTTGTTACAATCCTTAATGGTTTTATCTTTAAAAAGGTCATCTAAAACTTTAATAAGTCCTTTATTACTATATATTCCTCCAAAAATTTGCTTTAAAGTTTTTAGACGCCATTTCTGTGAAGGAAAAATATATTTTCCATTTTCCGAGTATATTTTTGAAATTTCTTTAGAAGGAATACCTACAGAAATAGCTAATGCAATTAAACCTCCCGTAGAAGTACCACATATTAAGTCAAAATATTCGGATATTAAACAATCATACCTCTCTTCAAAATGTTCTAATATTTTTGAAGAATAAAGACCTTTAATTCCTCCACCATCTATTGCTAGAATTTTAAATGTTTTACCGCTCATATATTACTTAATTAATATATTTTCTTATTTATTAATATGAGAATAATTAAATGACTTTTCATAAATGCTTCATTTATTGAAGTATAATACCCTTAATAAATTATAGTTTAGAAATGTTGCAATTTTTCTATTTTAGATTTACAGTGTCTAATTTAGTTAAAATTACCATATCTAAATCCTCTGAAAGCAAATTTAAAATGATTCTTAATACTGTAAATAAATGTTAATAAGGAATATACAGTTGTTAAATTTTCAATTCATAAAATATATAATTACCTTTAGGTGTATTTATAAATTTAAAGTTATGTCAACAGCGAAAAAGCACATATCGAGTTCCGAAGCACAAGCACGTATGAGAAAACTTTGCGAGAAACACGGGATAAACTACACGGCGAACCAACGACAAAGTGGGACAGCTTCAATACGCTTTACGAAAAAGCCCAAGAAAGATTAATTAAAAATTATCTATGATGGACAGCAAAAAACAAAATCAGAAGCAAAAGGTATCAGCTTCCCAAGCAATAAAGACTATGCAGGAATTCTGCAGGACTTTAGGGATAAATTTAATCCACGAACAGCCGAAAGAAAAAACAGCTTCGATTCGCTTTATTGGAAAAAATAAAGGAAATCAAAAGGAAGAATAATACAATTTGGCTAATGGATTCAATCATAAAATTAGGACAGTATGTACGCCACCAACGACTGCAAAAAGGCATGACTCAGTTGGAGCTTTCCTTGAAGGTTTTTAATAAACCAAATCAGGAATATATAGGTCGTTTAGAGCGTGGTACAGCAGCAGGAATTACGTTCGCTACTGCAAATAAAATTATGCTTGCATTGGACTCTGAATTGGACTCTGAATTGGAGTTTAGAGAGTTTTAAATCCAAAACAATATAATTTTAATACTGTTACTCGGTTGCCGTATCAAACATTCCTCCACCACCTTTTTTTGATTGGCTCAAGTATTTAAATAGTAATTCCTTCCATTGCTTGAAATCCATTCCTTAAGTTGTTTAGAAAACTATATTTTATTGGCTGCAATTACCGTCTATTATATCTTGTTTTGTAGGATCGAATTTATTCCACATAACATAAAAATTACCTACTAATCCATCTCCTGAAAGGAATGTTTGTAATACGCAGTAATCTGATAATAAATCATTACTAGTTATCCATAAATCTTTTCCTATTGACGATAATGAACTAAGCCCATTCAAATTTTCAATTTTTGTAGCATCAATTTCAAAATCAGCTCCAACCACTGATAAGTTGCCTATTCCATTTAGGTTTGTAATGCTATTAGAGTTAATTTTAAATGCTCCACCAACTGAAGTTAAATTATTTAAACCATCTAGGCTTGTAAGGGCATTAGAACTTATTTTAAGATCTCGATCAACTGAAGTTAAATTATTTAAACCATTCAGGTTTGTCACTCTTGCATTAGATCCAATCAGTAGGTCAAATACACTTTCTAATCCTCCTAAACCTGTAAAGTCTGTTAGCATAGAATTATTACCTATAACTAACCTATCTACACTTGTTATGTTTTGTAACCCATTTAAGCTTATAAGTTTACTATTATTTGAAATATCAAAATCACTTATTGATGTAAAATTGTTTAGAGCTTCAATATTCTCTAAACTATCATTAAAATTGATATGTAGTTGGTTTAAATATGAATTCATTATGTTATTTAATCCATTTAAATTAGTCAATAAAGGGTTGCTGTAAATTAAAATACCACCTTCTAGAGAAGTGAGGTTACTTAAAGCTGCTAAACTAATTAAATTAGAATTCGTACTTATATATATATTTTCCCCAATTGTTGAAAGATTATTTAGACCATTTAGATTTGTAATTGAATTACAGTCACTTATTATCAATGAATATCCTAATACTTTTAGATTGCTAAGTGGCATTAATGAATAACCTCCATGAATAAATAACGATCCTGTTATCTCTTCATAATTTTTTGAACCAAATTCATCAATTTCCATTTGTGTTCTCAAAGTTATGTTGCCTTCATAAATACCTCCAAATGTTTCATTTTGAGAATCAGTACATCCGTTGCTATCCACAACTTCTCCACTTAATGTATTTGGGCAAGTATCAATATAATCCATAACGCCGTCTCCATCTGCATCTCTCTGTGAGTCTGAGCAACCATTAGTATCTACAATTTCTCCTGATGGAGTATTAGCACATTGGTCTACATCATCAGTAACACCGTCTCCATCTGTATCTTTTTGAGAATCGGAACAACCATTTGCGTCAACTATTTTTCCTGATGGAGTATTTGCACATTGGTCTACATCATCCGTAACACCATCTCCATCTGCATCTCTCTGTGAGTCTGAGCAACCATTTGCATCCACAGTTCCACCTGAAGGGGTATTTGCACAAGTATCTACATCATCCATAACACCATCGCCATCTGAATCTTTTTGGGAGTCAGAACAACCATTTGCATCTATAGTTTCACCTGAAGGGGTATTTGCACAAGTATCTACATTATCCATAACGCCATCTTCATCTGTATCTTTTTGACTATCTGAACAACCATTTGCATCTACTGTTTCTCCTATTGGAGTATTTGCACAAGTATCTGCATCATCCATAACGCTATCACCATCTGTATCTTTTTGTGAATCGGAACAACCATTTGCATCAACTGTTTCTCCTGTAGGTGTAGCAGAACAGTTGTCAGCATTATCCATTATTCCATCTCCATCTGTATCTGTATCTGTTTGTGAAGCTGAACAACCATTGGTATCAACAGCCTCTCCATTTGGTGTATTAGCACAATTATCATCTGCATCCATAACGCCATCTTCATCTGTATCTTTTTGACTATCTGAACATCCATTGGAATCTACTGTTTCTCCTATTGGAGTATTTGCACAAGTATCTGCATCATCCATAATGCTATCACCATCTGTATCTTTTTGAGAATCGGAACAACCATTTGCATCAACTGTTTCTCCTGTAGGTGTAGCAGAACAGTTGTCAGCATTATCCATTATTCCATCTCCATCTGTATCTGTTTGTGAAGCTGAACAACCATTGGCATCAACAGTTTCTCCACTTGGAGTATCTGCGCATGTATCAACATCATCCATCACACCGTCTCCATCTGCATCTGTTTGAGAGTCTGAACAACCATTGGCATCAACAGTTTCTCCTGAAGGAGTATTTGCACAAGTATCTGCATTATCCATCACTCCATCGCCATCTGCATCTATTTGTGAGTCCGAGCAACCATTTGCATCTACTGTTTCTCCTGAAGGAGTATTTGCACAAGTATCTGCATTATCCATCACTCCATCGCCATCTACATCTATTTGTGAGTCCGAGCAACCATTTGCATCAACAGTTTCTCCACTTGGAGTATCTGCGCATGTATCAACATCATCCATCACACCGTCTCCATCTGCATCTGTTTGAGAGTCTGAACAACCATTTGCATCTACTGTTTCTCCTGAAGGAGTATTTGCACAAGTATCTGCATTATCCATCACTCCATCGCCATCTGCATCTATTTGTGAGTCCGAGCAACCATTTGCATCAACAGTTTCTCCCTTAGGTGTATTAGGGCATAGGTCTATATCATCCGTAACACCATCTGAGTCACTGTCAGCCTTTACAAAATTAGCCTTTACAATCTTACCACTATTTATGTTAATCGTAATTGGATTTTTAATTCCTGTTGCTCCACCTGTCCAATTTTTAAACTTGTAGTTATCGAAAGGTATTGCTGTAAAAGTAATAGATTGCCCTATTGTATATGTCTTTGAAGAAGTTTTAATTTCACCACTTTCTGATGGACTAACTTCTGTAATTGATTCAATAGCCTCTTCTATTGGAATTGGGTCATCTTTTGAGCAGTTAACAAATATTAAAAACAAGGATATAGTACAAATTAATGTAAGTAGAATATTTTTCATAGCTAATTTTTATTCATTCATATATTGAATATACACTAACAAAATTAACATAATATATTGAATACAAGAAGGTAGCTATTAGTTTAAATTGTTTCTAAATTATAAGACTCATTTAATCTCACCTTTGAAAGTGGTATTTCGGCAAAGAAGAAATTTACTATTTCAGTTAAAACTATGTTAGAATTGCTAATATCGTGAACAAGCTTCTGCCGTACTATTCACTAATTTTGTGGTTATGAAGTACACTAAATATTTTGGTGCAGTTACAAGGGAACAGGGGCGGTTAAATTTATCATCAAGCCAATTTCAAAGGATGATGAACAGAGTGCATTTAGAAAGTGTAATTACAGGTTTGATTTCTGCAAAAGAAACTTATAAAGATACCAACCAATATCATAAGTACGATATGCTAATTTTTAAGCAAAACAGAAAACTAACAGATTTGTCAGAGAATTTAACTCCTGAATTACTGCTGAAGGAAATGGTGCTGTTATCGGATTGAATTATTAAACTAAACAACGACGTCTTTTTGCTTAGATTAATTTATTAAATAACTTCCTTTTTTAACTGTTATTATATACTGATAATTACATCCATTTCGGGAAATAAATCTCTGAACTTCTCAATGAACAAATCATCTATACTTTTTTTAATATTCTTAGGGCTTTTATTTACAATCTTATTAAGATTGTTCCTGTGATATTTCAATTTTCCATAATTCAAATTCCCCCAAAAGTTCGGATTGCTATATAAGCTTTCTTTTTTATTATTTTTGAGTGCCTCGAAATCATAAAACAGCACATTATCCCACTCTTTTCTAACCAAATACAAGCATTGTGAAAAATCAAAAACATTTAACAAATCCCGAAGGGTATAAATATTATATTTGTGAAGGTATCTCATTCTTGTAATTTTAATCTCAAACCTCAGAATTTCCTTATCAATATCGTACCCTTTTTTAACGTAATGCTTCCGTTTATTATATATTTTAACAATATATTGTTGATGGTAGACCTGAATATATTCCCCTTCGTCTCGTACATAAATTGATTTAAAAGGTTTTGTTCTATGAAGGAAACAGCTGTTTAAAATAGTTTTGGTACTATAATTAATTGGTGGATTTATATTTAAACCCAATTCCAACTGTTTTAAAACGTAATTAATAGGTGTAATCCCAAACTTCACCTCCAACTCCTGAAGCACCTCTAATATTTCCTTTTTCCCAAAATCATTAAAATTATGGTTGCCGTCATTCCAATACTTATGCAAACTTCCTTCAACTGTAATACGCATGCCTGAATTGTTTCTGTTGGGTTCTATCATCGTGAACTTCAATCCCTTATAATAGGCATACTTTATGTCGCTAATTTCTCCCGTATCTGTAGATACTACAGTCTTAAATTCTAGGTAAGGAGATGCTTGTAGATTATCAACAGGAGTATTTTTTAGCTGAAATTTTATAAAGTCAATCATTTCTTAGCAATTTTAAGTTCAACTATAGAAGCTTCTATTTCACTTCGTCTAAAGAAGATTCTACCGCCTATTTGGTAAGCTATTAATTCACCACGTTTTCTCCAATTATGTATAGTACTCAAATCTACATGAAGCATATTTCTGAGCTGATTGCGGGTTAAGTAGGTTTCGGGTTCTTTTGGTCTAAACTCCTTTTTTAATTCTTTAAACTCGGATTTAATTTGTTTGATAATTGGATTTTGAAAATCTTCAGGTGTTCCCTGAAATAAACTTAATTGTTTCATGATATTAAATATTTAAAAATTAATTAATTGCTAAAACCTTCTCATTAAACAAACTTTCAAATAACCTTGATTTCACACTTACCAAATTGTATTAGGTTTTGTTTTGTAGGTTTACCGCCTTTATTATCCGAATCAAATGTAAGAGCATATATTAGAATTGAAAATGACAATAAAGGTGTCTCGAATTGTAGGTTTTTATAGATGAATTGAGACAATTTCTCTATGGGAAAATTTGTTGGTTGGACAATTGTCGCGGTCAGAAGACATTTACGTAAAAAAACTTCTTTTTACTTGGTAGAAATAAAAAAATTAATTTTTGAATTGTTGATAATAGTAGAACCTTATGGTTGAATATTTTAATTTAATTTCATAAGTGTTTTTAATATGAATTATCCATTTTCTAACACTTATATTAGAGAAACAAGCATTTCGGAGTTTAAATAGTTGGTCTATCAAAATATGCTCATCAACATTTGCTAAGAGTTTGTTTGAATGTTCGTAAGTATTATATTTTTCAATTTTTTAAAGAAACGATTTAAAACCTTTTTGCCCCGTTTTGCCAACAATGTATATATTATAAAATTCGTTTAATAAAGAATAGCATTGGGGAAAGTCTAATTTATGCTTTTCTACGAATTTTATATATTTTAGTTTGTTCCATTCTGACTTTTCTATAATAAAGAATAAATCTTTAATATAGATGTAAAACTTATCTTTTGCTTCTAAATCAATAATATATCCATTTCCTAAGAAATAATAGAAGTAATGGTGTTGAGGCATATTTTTAAGATTAAGAATATTCTTAAGTATAGAAAGATGATTTTACTTATACAATAGCTTAAATCATCATGTTTTTTAACGTAATAATACACTATAAAGCTTTTAAAAAGACAATATTCGTATTTTTTAAAAGTATGATTATCAGCATTATATAAACTGATTTGTTTCTTGCAAATGGTATTTAAAGAATTATTAAAATTTAGGGAATTCTGCGTATTTCTTCTTTTTTTTCTGTTCAATTGATAATAACTGCTGCTGTTGCAGGCATTGTTTATTTCACTGACTAAATTCTGAATAATTTATAGTATCAATTTTCAATATGCGGGGAGTATGTGGGGAAATTATAAAAATAAAAAGCCTTAACAATTTGAATATAAATTTGTTAAGGCTTTACCTAAGTACCTCGAGTGGGAATCGAACCCACACTCTCGTGAAAGAACTGGATTTTGAATCCAGCGCGTCTACCAATTCCGCCATCGAGGCTAATCTAATAGGTTTGCAAATTTAAAAATAATTTTTGTTTAAATTGTAAAAACTTAACGAAGTTATGCCATAACCA
>Ga0256834_1001927_pt1 | contig 13577 bp, 10 predicted proteins | sample 4281140metaG_FD_190536 | JGI IMG/M metagenome (GOLD analysis project Ga0256834, IMG submission 190536) | Hydrothermal vent microbial communities from East Pacific Rise, Pacific Ocean - 4281-140 | ecosystem: Environmental > Aquatic > Marine > Hydrothermal vents | place: Pacific Ocean: East...
GCTGCGGAAAGTTAAGCATCGTATCGACTTCCCATGCCGGAGAAAAGAGAATGGTATGATCCAGAACATAAGCCATCCAGTTGGAGTAGTGCTCTCTATCCAGCTTAGTGAAGATGAGCCGTCCGACAACCTCTTTGTCCACATAGCTCTTTTCCGCACTTATGGCGTCTCCAGATCCCTTCCCGTCGGCAAGCTCTTCGTATGGGGCCATAACGATTCGATCGAGTTCGCTTTGCTCTGCGTCACTCTCCAGCAGCTTCTTGAAGTCCGAAATAAAAGTGCCGCTCGATATAGCCGCTTTCAATGAGACGATATCTATACTTTTATATAGAGTAGAATATAGCTTTTTGGCGACATAGACCCTCTCTTCCTCGCTTAGAGCGTTGAAGCTCTCGTCATCCATTATTTCAAGCGACCACGACTCTACCGCAAGTGGATCCGTTACCGCCGACTCATCGGTCGATACAGAATTGGCGGTAGAAAGCGTACTCTCATCTTCCGTGCCGGCGCTAACGCACCCGGAAACCCCCAACATCACTATCACGAGCAGTAAAGCCGCTATGAAGTCTTTGGCACGATACATATTTTATCCTTTTGCTATGCTCCAATAAATTATACAATATTCTGTTATCCAGTATTAAAAATATTGGTTCATGACAATAAAAGCAGTAGTTACGATGAGGTAGTAAGATTAATTTATATAATTAAATGGAGTTCTGTCTTTAATCAAACTCTTGGTTGAAATAAAAAGTAAATATACAACTCTGCTGCAAATTCCAAATCGACTCTAATGGGGTGTCACCCCATTAGACCATTAAAAACGGAACAGTGCTTGAGCCGGTTATTGACGGGTCAATAACTCCGTGGCCTCCGGTTAGTACTTCCGGATTTTTTATCCCGTAGATAGCATATATAGTAGCCGCTATCGAATATGGAGAAAACTGATATGAGTCTTCTTTCGGCATCGAATAGAGTCTGTACTTTCTGATCATTTCATAAAGATATGTATCTCCTACAATACCCAACTGATTGAAAAACTTCTTGCCTCCAAACCAGTATACAACCTGATTGTTTCCGTGATCCCACCCGCTGGCGCTATTTAGCGTAAGATTCCTGCCGAAATCCCCGAAAACTACGATATTGATATTATCTTTTCCTACAGCTTTTGCGTGCTCTACGGCTGCATATATTGCCTGAAACAGCTCATACGCCCTTCCTCTGTGTTTACTGATCGCGTCAGAGTGGTCATCCCAGCTATTTTTACCGCCTATCATGGAGACAACCCTGGTATCCGGATTATTCACCAAAATCCTCATAGCAGCCTCCATTTTAAGGCCGTCAACCGTATTTGGATACTCTACCGGCAGAGTCTCATTGATAACTCTATCCAGAAAGTCGCTCATCAGAGTGCGCTTGTTGAAAATATCACTCAATGCGTCATAACGGTTGTGTCTCTGTGAAAGAGCTATAAGCCTTTCATTGAAGTTTGCATTATTCAATCTAATAGTTGCGGTTGTGTCTCCGACAGATACATACCCCTCCGGAGTCAGCGTATAGTTGTAGACATTTTCAAGTCGCCTATTGAAAGAGGCCGGTCTTAAAAAGTCGGGCAATATTTCCGGAGCGGCTCCATCTTCCAAAAGCCTGTAGTCACTTCCGTCAATGGCTACGTTTGTCAGTGAGGCATTCGAAGGTATAGCACCGTACCGGTTAAGAACATGCAGCAATGTTGTAACAATCCCGGAGTTATATCCTGCATCGTTGCCGTTCATATTTCTTTTCTGGCTAAAGCCGTGGGCCAGGGACCCACCCGGATTGTAACAGGTCCGAAAAAGATTCAAACTTCCGTCAGCAAGCATCGGCTCTAAAAACGCTTCACCTCCAGCCTCCTTCCAGAAGCCGTTTACGGTAGGGGTTATTCCTGTACTTGGATATGTCTTTAGCGACAAATCATTACTCTTGATCTCTTCAATATGCTGGACATTTCCTACAGCATCACTCATACCGCCGTTCAAAAAGACAATTATAGTCTGGGCATCATTGTTTGTAAATATATCCTTATCAAAAACAACTTGATCAAGAGGAAGGGGGGTGCTCGTATCTACAGGTATTACATCGGCAGATGTCATCTTTGGGAAAATGGCAGATGCCACCGCCGCAGTTATGGTTTTTTTCAGAAAATCTCTTCGTTTCATGATTCATCTCCTTGAGCCTGCACTTTTGTATATACGTATATCTCACTCAGCCTGGAGAAGTAGTCAAATGTCATAAGCATCATCGTAAACTTGTCAAAGCCTGTATCCGATATACAGCCTGCATTCTCCGCAATATTAATAAGAGTCTCCTTTTCATCCTCACTCATCTTTCGCCCTACAACATCCAAAAACATACTGTTCAAATAATTTTCAGGTGTGGTCGTGTCATATCTTGTAAGCAATTCTGAATAGTTCCATCCTTTGGCACCTCTTCTATTCAAAAAGACTGCATCTCTAATATTAAGATGCAGTCTCATTATGCTGTCCGAATCTGACGGTACCATATCGGATCTTCCAAGCTTGTAGGTAAACGCCAACTGCTTGGACACAGCCAGTCCTCCCTCATATACCTGACTTCCCGGCTGATGCATTCTGTCAAAAAAATCTGCTCCCGGATTTATATCCAATTTATGCGCAAGTGACATATATATCTCTTCGTATGACTTGACCTTGTCAGACTCCAGCAGATACTCTTTCGAGAAAATTATTTTGTCAAAAATATCCCTGAAGGTCTTCGGATCTGTTTCAACAATATCTTCGACTATTTCTCTTCGCCTATCTTCCGGGAAAGTTACGAAAAAGATATTGACAAGCCTTTGAACAACGCCCCTCATAAAATCTTCATGCTCTACAACGGCACGATAGAAATCTTCACCGGTTGTCACTGTAGTTCCCAGAAAGTCTATCGGTTCACTATTCTTTTCATCGGGATTTGTTTCATCATTGTAGAATGTATAGTAGTAGTCATTCGCGGTTTCGCTTACCGGCCCGTAGCTGACTACCCATCTCCAGTTTTTCAAAGCTTGTGCGGCCAAAGGAACATGCAGATCGTTAAAGTCATAGAGCCAGATCTCAAGCATCTCGCGCCCATTGTCTTCAGGACTTCTGAATCTTGACCAGTTCTCTTTCGAAACCATATGCGTATAGGCTATATCCTTAACATGGCTATTTTGAGCTATCATCGTTTTGAGTCTGCTGTAGTTGCTGCTGATCAGCTCTGGAAACGGATAGACACTTTCAACTTCCCAGGCAGGAGAGAAAAGGATAGTCTGTCCCAGAATATAGGCCATCCACTCATCATAATACTCTTTACTCAGTCTCGTATGATAGAGAGTTGAAATAATATTGGAATATATACTTCTGAACTTTTCCAGAAGCGGGTCACCAAACCGATTTCCATCAGATATCCGATAATCATCAGGCAGGATTTTGTCAAGATCCGGTTGTTCTACATTGCTGTCATACAGTGTCTTGTAAAAATCGGTTATAAAAGTACCTGTGCCTATCTCCTCCTTTACAGTTGTAAGATCTTTACCTTTATATAGCGTTGCATAGAGTTTATTTGCTACATATACTTTCTCATCTTCACTTAAAGCGTTGAAGCTTTCATCATCCATTATTTCAATCGACTTCGACTCGACAGAAACCGGCTCAGTTACAGATGCCGAGCCATCGGTTGATACCGGACTGGCGATAGAAAGCGTACTCTCTTCCTCCGTGCCGGCGCTTACGCACCCGGAAACCCCCAACATCACTATCAAGAGCAGTAAAGCCGCTATGAAGTCTTTGGCACGATACATCATTGTTACCTCCATAATAATAGCAGACAGATTGTACAATATGTATGTTTCATATCTGTTATCTGTCTACTTTCATTTAAATTTTCGATTAGGAAAGGAGACACTGACCGGGGTACACTCTTTGATCCGAAAGTAGTGCAGTAAGCATACAGACAGAAGTTCAGTGCAACCCGGCTATCTTCATTCCCATGAAGACCCGTGGCTTTCCGTCCCTGCCTCACGACAGGTTTGGCCTTTTACTATATCTAAGAACAATATCGGATATTATACACTGAAAGTTAAACGGTTATATATACTGGTTCATTAACGACTATAAACATACATGCATAACCAAAAGTTAGCCATCACGGCAAACAGTGTCTTTCTTGATATTCGACTGCCATCCAAACGGTACAGCTTCTGTCGCTTCTATCATCTATACATACAAGCAAAACGGTTTTGCTATAATTAGCATATCATTAACAACTCATTATTTTACACTACGGATATGCTGTGAAAAGACGAAAAATTTTGATTACCGGAGCTGACGGCTTCATAGGCTCCCACCTGACCCAAATGGCTGCCGAACGAGGCTACAGTGTCAAAGCTCTGGTTCAGTACAACTCATTCAACAGCTGGGGATGGCTCGATGATATAGAGATTGACGAAAATATAGAAGTCATAAGCGGAGATATAAGAGATCCCCATTTTTGCAAGGATATCGCAAAGGATATCGACACCATATTTCATCTTGCGGCTCTGATCGCCATTCCCTACTCGTACATCGCTCCAGACAGCTATATCGAGACAAACGTCAAAGGAACGCTGAACATTTGCCGGGCCGCTCTTGAAAACGGCTGCAGACGTGTTATTCACACCTCAACGAGCGAAGTCTACGGTACGGCACGATATGTGCCTATCGATGAAAACCATCCGCTCCAGCCGCAAAGCCCATACAGTGCAAGCAAAATCGGAGCCGATGCTATCGCCATGAGCCACTACCACTCATTCGACCTGCCCGTCACAATCGCCCGCCCCTTCAATACCTACGGTCCAAGGCAATCGGCCAGAGCGGTTATTCCTACGATCATAACGCAGATTGCCGCGGGAAAAAAGGAGATCTCGGTAGGAGATCTAACGCCGACAAGAGACTTCAACTACGTCACAGACACCTGCAGGGGGCTCATTGCGCTGGCCGAATCTGAAAAAGCAGTCGGCAAGAGTGTAAATATAGGCTCCAATTTCGAAATATCGATTGCCGATACACTTGAACTCATCAAAAAGCTCATGAACTCCGATGTCGCTTTCATAACGGATACCAAAAGAATCCGACCGAAAAACTCAGAAGTTCAAAGATTGTGGTGTGACAACACTCTTATCAAAGAGCTGACCGGTTTTTCTCCGCTTGTATCCCTCGAAGAGGGGCTGAAAAAAACTATCGAGTGGTTTAAAGATCCCAAAAATCTCCATCGATACAAGATCGACCTCTACAATGTTTGAATCTTTCGCCAATCTCGTAAAGAGTCTATATCCCGACAGCAGTACCGTGGCACTGCACGAACCGGTTTTGGGGGAGAGAGAAAAGAGTCTTTTGTCCGCATGTATTGACTCCACTTTCGTATCGACGGTAGGGCCGTATGTAGAAGAGTTTGAAAACAAGGTGGCCGATCTTGTCGGCTCCACCTACGCGGTTGCGACACTCAACGGGACCTCAGCCTTGCATGCGGCACTGCTTGCCGTCGGGGTAGAGCCGGGTTCGCTGGTCATAACCCAGCCTCTAACCTTCGTAGCCACCTGTAACGCCATCAGCTATTGCGGTGCCGAACCGCTATTTGTGGATATAGACCCCAAAACACTCGGAATGTCGCCCAAGTCGTTGCGAAACTATCTGGAAAACGAAACGAGATACAAAAACGGCAGACTCTGCGACAAAAGAAGCGGTAAATATATTTCGGCCATCCTTCCGGTCCACACTTTCGGTTTTCCTTGCGAAATGGAGACTCTCGTGCAAATATCCGGAAACTACGATATCCCGCTAATAGAAGATGCCGCAGAAAGCCTGGGAAGCCGCCTTGGTGAAAAACATACCGGTACATTTGCAAACGCGGGTGTTTTCAGCTTCAACGGAAACAAGATAGTGACTACCGGAGGAGGAGGCATCGTTGTCACCGACGATGCGGCTATCGCACAAAAAATAAGGCATATCACTACCACCGCCAAAACAGCGGACCCTTTTCACTCCTTTCACGATGAAATCGGCTTCAACTACCGTATGCCGAACCTGAACGCCGCTCTCGGATGTGCACAGCTCGAACGGCTGGACCATCACCTCAATGCGAAAAGATCGCTGGCGAACCTCTATCGACGTTTCTTCGAAGAGTACGATCATGTCACTTTCATCGACGAACCTGCAAATACACACTCGAACTACTGGCTCAACTCCATTCTCTTCAAAGAGCCGAAAACGCTATACGACTTTCTGGAATATACCCATAGCCTGAAAATATACACAAGAGCGGCATGGACGCCGATGTATAAGCTGCCTATGTTCTCGTCATGCTACCGACACGAAACGGGCGAAACAGAAGAGATTTGCTCAAGACTTGCAAACCTGCCGAGCTCCGCATCCGCAAATCTCAAAGGAAACGTATGAAAGAACCGATAGCCTTTGCAAAAGAGAATACAAAGATAAAAGATGCGATGGCCATGATCGACGACAGTCGTATCGTTCTTGTCATCGATGAAGACGAAAAGCTCATAGGTACTATAACAGACGGCGATATAAGACGCGCTCTTTTGAGAGGATTCACACTCGACGACGAGATCAAGACCATATACAACCCAAACCCGGTAACCTGTTCGATACACGACTCGAAAGAGACGGTACTGCAGACCGCTTTGAAAACCTATCTAAGACATATACCGATAGTGGATGACGAGCGAAGAGTCGCCGATGTACTCATCATCGAAGAGCTTTTAAAACCGACCTCGCATACCAACCCGGTCATTATAATGGCAGGCGGACTCGGAAGCAGACTGAGACCTCTGACCGAACATACGCCAAAACCGCTTTTGAAAATCGAAAACCGTCCTATTCTGGAGAAGATAGTGATAGACTTCGTAAGAAGCGGATTTACAAACTTCATTTTCTGCGTAAACTACAAATCGGACATGATCGAAAACCATTTCGGGGACGGTTCCGATTTCGGAGCCAAGATAACCTATATGCACGAAAAGAAGCGACTCGGCACCGCCGGAGCCCTCTCATTGGTTTCAGATATGGTAGAAGAGCCTTGTATCGTCATAAACGGAGATATTTTGACAAATCTCGACTTCGAAGCCATGCTCAATCACCACATACAAAGCGGATCTGTCGCCACAATGGGGGTAAGAGAGTACGAAATAAGAGTCCCTTACGGAGTAGTGAACGTCGAAGAGGACCGGATAGTAAAAATCGAAGAGAAACCGAGAAAGCTCTACTATGTAAACGCAGGTATTTACGTACTCGATCCGGAAGCTCTGAAGATGATTCCTAAAAACGAGTTTTTCGATATGCCCGATCTTTTTACACTTCTGCTTTCAAAGAACAAAAAATGCTCTCCCTACCCGATAAGAGAGTATTGGCTCGACATAGGAACCATCGACGACTACGAGAAGGCAAACAGGGATATGGAGATTTCCAAAATCATGGGAAACTACCGGAACAAGGAGCGTAAATGAGCTCTCTGCTCGATACCGTCGCTCTGATAAAAGACCCCTATTTCGATCCTGAATATGCCGCCTTGTATCTGGAGGGGAACTCTTCGCTCTTTCACTTCCGCTACGAAGAGGAGGAAAGATTCTTTTCGACTCTTTCCATAAAACGCCCGATCGACTCCGTCGCGGATGTGACGATAGATGAAGAGATCTACGATCTTGAGACCCCCTACGGCTACGGGGGCTATCTCGCCAACACTACAGACACCGACTTTTTACGCAAGGCGCTCGACGCCTACACAAGACACTGCGAAGAGGAGAAGATAGTTGCGGAGTTCATTCGTTTCCATCCGTTCAACACCTCCATACGTAGCTTTTTCGACTTTTTTGACTTCTGTATCGACGACAGACCCACTATCTACATAGATACGACCCTCACTACACAGAGTCGACATCAAACATACTCATCCAAAGTACGCAGAAAAATAAGAAAGTGTGAAAGAGAACTCAGCTTCTTTCAAACAGAAGATCTATCGACCTTCAAAGCACTATATCACGATACGATGAGGCGTAACCGAGCAGCCGATTTCTACAGATTTGACGACCGCTTCTTCGACTCCCTTTTCAGCAAGCCCTTTAGCAGGCTCTATGCTGTTTCGGACGACGAAGAGATCGTCTCTATGGTGCTTGTCCTTCTTGGTCCCGATATCATGCATATTCACCTAAGCGCCAACCGCTCCGAAAAGATGCACAAAAACGGAAACTACCTGCTGTTCGACAGAGTGTGCGATGAGGCTCGTGAAGCCGGATGTCGATACTCTTTTGTAGGCGGAGGAAGAAGCAATAGACCGGATGACACTCTCTTGCGTTTCAAGCGCCAGTTTTCTTCTCTTAGCCTTCCCTTCTACATAGCCGGTAAAATTTTTGATCAAAAAACATATCGCGATCTGCTGAATATTCACGAGAACATATTTCCCGACCTGAAGTCGACTCCATACTTTCTAAAATACCGCCTTACTGGAGGAGAAGGGATATGAAAAGGGTCTTCATTATTGCCGAAGCCGGAGTGAACCACAACGGCGTCCTTGAAACAGCGAAGAGAATGGTAGATGCAGCAGCCGACGCCGGGGCGGATGCCGTAAAGTTCCAGACATGGAAAACGGAGCTACTGATGACAAGAAGAGCGAAGCTGGCCGAATACCAGGCCGACAACCTCGAAGCGGTAGACTCACAGTTTGATATGGCACGCAGACTGGAACTGTCTTATGATGATTTCAGAAGGCTCAAGGAGTACTGCGATACAAAAAATATCCTTTTTCTATCCACACCGGATGAAGAGCGAAGCGCGACATTTCTCGCCTCTTTGCAGAGTACTTTCAAGATAGGCTCCGGCGAGCTGAACAACCTCCCCTTTTTGCGGCATGTCGCAAAACTCGCGAAAAAGATCATCCTCTCCACAGGTATGGGTACGCTTGCAGAAGTTGAACGGGCCATCGATGCTATAGAGTCGACCGGGATGAAAAGAAGAGACATTACCCTGCTGCACGCAACCACCCAGTATCCCACCCCGATGAACGCGGTAAACCTGAATGCCATGCGAACAATGGCCGCGGCATTCAAAACCGAAGTAGGCTACTCCGATCATACGCTGGGTATAGAGGTGCCTGTAGCGGCGGTCGCCATGGGAGCCGCAGTGATCGAAAAACACTTCACCCTCGACAAATCGATGGAGGGGCCGGACCACAAGGCGAGCCTGGATCCTGCGGAGCTGAAGCGAATGGTAGAGGCTATACGCAATATAGAAGCGGCCCTCGGAGACGGGATCAAAAGAGTGATGGAGTGCGAACTTCCCAACAGGCCTGTAGTAAGGAAGTATATCGTCGCGAGCAAAGATATCTCCAGGGGAGAGCGTCTGGACGAGACAAACCTCTGCCTGAAAAGAGCGGGAGAGGGAATCGAAGCCGACAGATGGGACGAGATCGTAGGCAGCGTAGCGCTCAGAAGTTACAAAAAGGATGAGCCGATATGAAAAAAATCGCTTTCTTTACAGCTACAAGAGCGGAGTTTGGATTTTTCACACCTCTTTTGAAGAGAGTCGAGTCTACGGAAGGCTTGGAATACAGACTTATAGTTTCAGGGACGCATCTGGCTCCCGGATTCGGCAAAACTATCGACCAGATCGAAGGCCGCTTCAAAATAGACAAGCGCATAGAGATGCTGCTCGACTCCGACAGCGGTATAGGTGCCGGCAAATCGATGGCACTGACCCAGATCTCACTGGTCGAAGCTCTCGATGAGCTGGATCCGGATATACTCCTCGTCGCCGGTGACAGATACGAGTCTTTGGCCGCGGCATCTTCTGCTACGCTTCTTGGAGTACCGGTCGCCCATTTTAGCGGCGGAGAGTTGACATTCGGCTCGATTGACGATCCGATCAGACACGCCATAACGAAATTGAGCCACCTCCACTTCACCGCGACACAAGCCTATCGAAAGAGGGTTATCCAGATGGGAGAGGCCCCGCAAAGAGTATTCAACGTAGGCGAGATCGGCCTGGAAAACATAGAGAATATTCGGCTACTCTCAAAAGAGGAGTTGCAAAAGAGGCTGGGGCTTGCCTTCAAAAAGAGAAACCTCATTGTTACTTTCCACCCGGAGACTGTAAAAAAGGATAGTGCCGACGACTTCAAAGAACTGCTCTTTGCACTAAAAGAGCTTCAAGATACCCTTGTCATCCTTACCAGATCAAACGCCGATGCCGGCGGACGGAAAATCAACGAAATGATCGACCGGTTCGTATCAGAAACCGATTTTGCGGTCGCATTCACTTCACTTGGTCAGCAAAACTATCTATCCGCTTTGCAGTATGTAGATGCGGTAGTGGGCAACAGCTCGAGCGGAATCATAGAAGCCCCCTCGTTCAAAACCGCCACGATCAATATAGGAGAGAGGCAACGAGGCAGAGTACAGGCCGAAAGTATCATAAACGCTCCGGCGAAAAAAGATGAGATTCTGTCGGCTATAAAGACCATATACTCAGATAGCTTCCGGGAAAAACTTCAAAAAGTAAAAAACCCCTACGAAAAGAGAGGAGGTTGCGACATGGTGATCCAAACTCTTTTGAATCACGATTTAAACTCCCTGATTCCGAAGGGATTCTACGATATCGACTTCAAGCTCCCGAAAGAGGGACAAGATGGTTGAAAAAAAGAGTACTCCGACATTTGTCGCTATCGTTCCGGCAAGAGGAGGAAGCAAACGGTTCAAAAAGAAGAATATAGCTCTTCTTGACGGAAAACCTCTTGTATGCTGGAGTATAGAGGCGGCAAAAAAGAGCCGCTATATCGATCGATGCATACTATCAACAGACGATCCGCAAATAGCGAAAGTCGCCAAAGAGTGCGGCGCGGAAGTACCGTTCATGCGCCCTTCGCACCTCGGCAGCGACACAGCAGGCAGTGAGCAGGTCGTAGAACATGCGCTAAAGCATATCATCGAAAGCGGTTTCAAGCCCGACTTTATAGTTTTGCTCCAGCCCACATCTCCGCTACGCAGAGCCGACCATATCGATGAAGCGATAGAGACAGCCATGAAAAATGGGGCCTCCGCCGTCATATCCGTAACGAAGGCGGAGCACTCGCCGCTTTGGTACGGAACACTTCCAAAAGACGGCAGCATGGATAGCTTTTTGAATCCCGATATATTCGGCAAAAGGTCCCAGGATCTGCCATCCTACTATAGAATCAACGGCGCTATCTACCTGATAAAAACCGAAACATTCCTGAAGGAGGGAACTCTTTTTCCAAAAAGAGGAACCTACGCCTATATAATGGAACAGGAAGCCTCTATCGATATAGATACCGTTACCGATCTTTATTGCGCCGAAGCTATCATGAAGGCAAAAAAGCAAAAAGCATGAGACTCTCCATACGAAGATTGCTGCGCTCCCTGGCCTTTTTCACCGGATTGCAATTTAAAAAGAGAGGGGTCGATATACTCTTTTACTACTCCGCTTTCTACTGCAAGGAGAGCGGTTACAACCCGTACTTCAAACCACTAACGGAGGCGTGTGAAAAAGCGGGTATAAGCTATATGGTTCTCGAAGAGCCGCATCCTCCGTATGAAGATAGAAAAAACGGATCGACAATTCCGGCCGATCTTCCGTTTTTTATCTCGATCCTTCTTAGAAAGACTCTATATAAAAATATAGACGACATAAACGAAAGAGAGCAGAAAATAGGAGCTTTTTTGAAAAGGACTCTTTTTAGAAATCTCTTTTTTGAAAACTATGTGACCATTTCGCAGAGTATCGTAGGCATCATTCGGGGAATGGATGAAAATGTAAATATATTCGACCTTCAGCACGGAGTGCTCTATTCGGGGCACGAATCCATATTCGACGCTACGAAAACGGTAGCCGGACACATTGTCGCCAACCGAATAAAGATTCTGCTTTACGGGCACGGCTTCAAAGAGACAATCTGCAGGTCGGATCCGACAGGATATTACGAAAAGAACGCTATCGTAATCGGACATCCTTTCTGGCCGCATATAAAAGAGCCCGGAAAAAAAAGAGAAAACATTGTCGCCGTCTCTATGCAGTTTATGGACTTCTACGGAGAATGCGACGAATGCAATCCGGCAATGTTAAAAGAGCTCGAGCGGCTAATCGAAGTGCTTGAACCCTACCTTGAAAAAGGCGAAATCGAACTCGTCTTGAAACATCATCCGCGTTTTGACGGTGAAGTCTCGATCGAATCGCTTCTGCAACAAAAAGGCGTGTCGCTTTGCCGAAAAACTTCCCGAGAACTTTTCGAGCGGGCCTTTTTGCATATCACATTCAGCTCCACTACGATTTTCGAAGCTGCCGCATCGGCGGTACCTACACTTCTTGTAGAAACAGGCTGCAGCTATCTGCCCTCTTCGATGTATAAAGATGAGTTCGGCTATCCGCTACCTCCTGCCGACGGCAAACAAAGCGCACTCGAGCTTCTTGAACTGCATAAAGACAGAGCCAGACTCGACCGCCTCTCACAAAGAGTTCTCGAGTGGGCGGATCGTTTCTACAGCCCATTTGATCCTTCACAGTTTTTTAACGAGATTGCACAAAGGAAACGCAATGAATCCTGACGATTTACTACAAGACTTCTACTACTCCGACGCCTACATCTCCTTGTACGCACAAGAAGAGGATGAAGAGCTTTTTGGCTTCGAGTACAAAGAGGGCAGAGAGTACTTCATCGCAAAGTCGCTAAAAAGACCTATCAGAAAGGTCGCAGGAACAGACATAGAACCTCTCCTTTTCGATCTAAACTCCGTTTATGGATACCAGGGGTATAGGAGTAACAGCGAAGATCCCGCTTTTATCGGAAGAGCCCTCGATAAATATACAGCTTACGCCATAAAGCACAATGTCGTGGCTGAGTTCATGTTTTTTCATCCGTTCAACGACTTTCCCGTTCGCTTTCACTCCTTTTTCGACTATATAGTAGCTGATCGCAACTATGTCGTAGTCAACCTTCAGGAAAACCTTTTCCCGAACTATAGAAGAAAACATAGAAGCGCCGTAAGAAAAGCGATGAGGGAGCTTCTGTTCAAAGAGGGAGACGATGTCGAAAAACTGATGCATCTATATCGATGGACTATGAAAAAGATCGGCATATCCGTAGATAAAAAGTTCAATATGGAGTTTTTTCACAATCTGCTCTCCTCCAAAGAGTGCAAGCTCTTTGAAGTCACAAACGGCCACGAGACTCTTACAATGGGGATATTCATATACTCTCCTCCGTTTATGCACTACCACGTAAGCGCCAACAGTGAGCTCGGCTACAAGCTCAACGCCCACAAACTTCTTGTCCACAAGGCACTCGAATTCGGCTATGAAGAAGGATGCCGATACGGCATACTCGGTATCGGCAGATCGACATCGCCCAACGACTCCCTCTACCAGTTCAAAAAACACTTCTCACGAAACGAGATCCAGGGATACGTCGCCGGAAAGATTTTCAACAATACAGAATACGACAGACTGTGCAGACTCCATGAAGAGGCGACTCGACGAAAAAGC
>Ga0256834_1001928_pt1 | contig 13564 bp, 11 predicted proteins | sample 4281140metaG_FD_190536 | JGI IMG/M metagenome (GOLD analysis project Ga0256834, IMG submission 190536) | Hydrothermal vent microbial communities from East Pacific Rise, Pacific Ocean - 4281-140 | ecosystem: Environmental > Aquatic > Marine > Hydrothermal vents | place: Pacific Ocean: East...
AGGATAACCGATCCAGAGATGCTCCAGAAGTTCATAGAGCAGGAGGAGAAGATGCTCAAGGAGCTCGTAGACAGAATAGTCAATGCCGGAGCGAACGTCGTGTTCTGCCAGAAGGGCATCGACGACTTAGCTCAGTACTACCTGGCTAAGGCCGGAATCCTTGCGGTCAGGAGGGTCAAGAAGAGTGACCTCGAGAAGCTCGCCAAGGCTACTGGAGCTAAGGTTCTCACCGACCTGAGGGACATAAGCAGCGAGGACCTCGGAGAGGCTGAGCTCGTCGAGGAGAGGAAAGTCGGCGACGAGAAGATGGTCTTTGTCACCGGCTGCAAGAATCCAAAGGCCGTTACGATACTCGTAAGGGGTGGAACTGAGCACGTTGTCGAGGAGATCGCAAGAGGTATTGAGGATGCCGTCAGAGTCGTAGGAGTTGCTCTCGAGGATGGTAAGGTCGTTGCCGGTGGCGGTGCTCCAGAGATCGAGCTTAGCTTAAGGCTCAGGCAGTGGGCTCCAACCCTCGGCGGAAGAGAGCAGCTTGCAGCTGAGGCGTTTGCGAACGCTCTCGAGATCATACCGAAGACTCTCGCAGAGAACGCCGGTATAGATCCAATCGATGTGCTTGTGGAGCTGAGGGCTGCACACGAGAAGGGCGAGAAGTACGCTGGAGTCGATGTGGAGACAGGAAAAGTCGTCGACATGAAGGAAATGGGTGTGCTCGAACCACTTAGAGTTAAGACCCATGCCATAGAATCTGCGACTGAAGTTGCAGTGATGATCTTGAGAATCGACGACGTCATTGCTGCGAAGGGCATGGAGAAGACGAAGAAGACGGGATACGAAGGCATGGGTGAATCTGAGTTCTAATTTTACTTTTTCTTTTCCGTTTTTCTGCCTAAGTTCTACCTGAAGTTGACTCATTTTTCTGTATCCGTAGTGTAATTGTCGTTCTAACTAAAAAGCCGAGAAAAACAGGTGAGGTCAAAAACGCAAAAGCTCAAATAGCATCGCAATCGAACTTTCATCATGATTCCTGTTGATATCGACCTCGTAAAAGAGCCGGAGGTCGAAAACCCGGTAATTCTAACGAGCTTTCCCGGAATAGGGCTTGTCGGGACTATTCTTGCCGCACACTATGTCATGGAACTTAAACCAGAGCAGATAGGTATAATATCCTCCGACGCCCTCCCTCCGATAGCCACGCTAATGGATGGAGTGATACTCCCTCCCGTCAGGATCTACCAGATAAAGGACATGGAAGCGATCCTCATACACTCCGATGTGCCCATTCCACCAGAACTAGCAAACAGGATGAGTCGAGTAATAGTCGAGTGGTGTGTTTCGATGGGGGCGAGCAGGCTCGTTTCTGTCGCTGGAATCACGACCTTCGAGAACAAGAAGAGAGTTTTCGGAGCTGCGACGAAGAAAGAGTTGCTCGACGAGATAAAGGATCACGTGGAAGTTTTTAGAAGCGGTACCATATCTGGAATTGCCGGTTCACTTCTTAACGAGTGCGTAGCGAAGGATTTTCCGGGAATGGCGATACTCGGCGAAACTATGGGCTTCAACCCGGATCCGAGAGCAGCTGCAGAAGTTGCAAACGTTTTAAACAGGCTGTTCGGGTGGAACGTGAGCGTTGAGAAGCTAATAAAGGAGGCGGAGATCATAGAGGCACAGATGCAGAAGCTAGCAGAACAGACGAAGATGCAGGAGTCCAAAGCGAAGGCGAGGGAAGAGAGTGAACTGCCAATGTTCGGGTAAGAGGTGGTAGGAGTGGTGATAAAAATGAGTGGAGAGAGGCTGAAGTGCTACGTTCTTACCGGGATATCGAAGAGAGTCATAGATGCACTCCTGAGAAGAGAGATAAGGAGCGTGGAGCTCAGGAGTGCTCACAATGTCGCCACGGCTATAAAGGCCGAAATCGGTAGCTGCGTCCTTCTGACCCCTTCTAGACTATGCGACCTCGGAAAAGGTGTCACAGGAATGGTCGCCGAGGTCACGGGAAAGGAAGTGATGTCTCACTCTCTCTTCTTCGCATCGAGCACATACTTCGAAGAGAGTGAAATGACAGCAGTAAGGTTGATACTCAGGCCGAGAGGTTTTGGCAGAATCGTAGCAGTCTCCAACACGGGCATCCTCGACACAACCGTGGCTGAGGTAGTTTGCATGAGGCACTTTAACGCCGGATAGCTTTATTTTCCCGTTTTTGCTAGTAGGTTGCAGTAGATTTAAAGTAGTCAACAAAGACAAAAACTAACGCTTCCCGGCCTTTTCGGCCTCCCTCAGCCTTGCCATTATTGCCCTTCCTATTCCGCTCTCCCTCACGCTCTGAAACACCAAGTAGTCGCAGTCCCTCATTTCTCTCATGGCTCTGAACAGCTTTTTCGAGTAGTCCTCCTCGTCCCTTACTCTGAAGAGCACCATCTCTCCGGCAACTCCAGCGTCAATACTTTCGAGCATTTCGTCCACCACTTCCTCAAAAGCGCAGACTCCCACCTTCAATCCAGATTCGAGTAATTCCGCAACTATTTGAGGGATTGCAGAGAGATCGGCAATGATTACCCTGCCTCTAACCCTGTAGTGCTCACCCTCCAACTTCTTTGAGGGGACGAGAAGTTCTACTTCGTAATCGGACAGTGCCTCTTCGAGCTCCTCGAGTGTTATAGCTCCAAGCCTGAGCACGACGGCTTTTTTATCCTCACTAAGGTCTAGAACTGTAGACTCTATCCCTACCTCAGTTTCTCCCCCATCTACGACCGCGTCTATTTCGTCTCCAAACTCTTCTACCACATCTTCCGCTCTCGTAGGGCTTATTCCCCCCGATCTGTTCGCGGAGGGGGCAGCTATAACGGTCTCGCTCAGTTCTATTAGCTTGAGAGCGATTCTATTTGCAGGCATCCTCACCGCTATCTTATCTGTGTAGCCAGAAGTAACGTCAGGTACGCACCTCCTCTTTTTCAGCACGAGTGCGAGTGGGCCTGGAAAAAACTCGTCCATTAAAGCTCTCGCCACTTCATTTACTTCGGCAACCTCCTCTACTTGAAGGGGTGTATGAACGTGAAGTATTACGGGTTTGGTCGGTTTTCTTCTCTTTACCCTGTACAACCTCTCAACGGCTTTTTCGTTCAACCCGTCGCATCCAAGACCGTAAACAGTTTCGGTCGGAAAAGCGACTAGCCCACCCCTCTTTATGATGTCGGCACACACCTTTAGCCTATCTACCTCTGGACTCTCCGGGCTCACCTTTATTATCCTGAGGGCCATGGTAGAAGTTAGAGAAAAAGGTAAAAATCTGTTTGGTCGCCTCGTAAATGCTCCACTGGAGTTGCATTCAGTAAATTCGTAAGTTCGGGAGGTGAAAGCTTGAAAGCTGAGGTCGTCATAATTATGGGCTCAAAGTCAGACCTAGAGTTTTCCAGCAGGATTGCAAAAGCTCTCGAAAGCTTCGGAATAAGATGCGTTATGAGGGTTGCTTCAGCACACAAAACTCCTGAAAAAGTGCTCGAAATTGTGAGAGAGTACAAAGAAGCCGTGTTCATAACCGTGGCCGGCAGGAGTAACGCCCTGAGCGGTTTTGTGGACGCAAATACGACGAGTCCGGTGATAGCGTGTCCCCCCTACAGCAGCAAGTTCTCTGGAATGGACGTGCTCTCTTCGCTTAGAATGCCGTCCGGAGTGTCTCCTCTCGTCGTTCTGGAACCTGAGAACGCAGCTCTCGCTGCAGCAAAGATTCTAGCTTTGAAGAACGAGGGTCTCAGGAAAAAAGTAGAAGAGTATCAGGAAAAAAAGAGAATGGAGATCGAGGAGGCGGACAGAGAAGTTTTCCATTAATGTTCCTGTTTTTTCATGTAGATTCCCTATATAACCTCGATATCTGCGCCCAGTAGAGAAGTGCGCAGTAAAAATTCTACGTATTTCAAACCTTCACATCCCCGTACTTTTTCACATACTCGACAAGCCCTCCAGTCTCTAGAATTCTTATCATTACGTCCGGTATCGGGCTCGCCTTTATCTCTACTCCTTTTGTAACATCCCTTATCGTGCCACTCGAGAGGTCGACTTCGAGCTCGTCTCCCTCGTCGATCTGGCTGGTGTCAGCTATTAACACAGGAAGCCCTATGTTTATTGCGTTTCTGTAGAATATCCTCGCGAAGGATTTCGCTATTACCGCAGAGACGCCAGCGAGCTTGATAACGACCGGAGCGTGCTCTCTGCTGCTCCCGCACCCAAAATTCTTGCCGGCAACTATGAAGTCTCCCGGCCTCACTTTTGACGCGAAGTCCGGATTTGCGTCCTCCATTACGTGCTTCGCTAGCTCCGGCAGATTGCTTCGGAGGTGATAGTACCTCCCGGGAGTTATGTGGTCAGTGGAGATGTCGTCCCCAAACTTCCAAGCTCTACCCTTTAGAATCATGCATTTGACTCGGAACAGCTGGCTTTATCGTTTTCGTTATGATTCCCGTTTCTGTATCAGCACCGTTCACGTGCTAACGCAAGTAAACCCTCACGTAGGAATCCACAATTCTCTTCGCGACTTCTCTCTTGCTTCCCTCGACCCACTCCTTCTCCTCCGGTGTCAGAATGAGGACTCTCGTATCCTCAGTCCCCATTCCTCTCTCAAGCACGTCGTTCGCTACAACCATCTCGAGTTCGTCGTCTAGCATTTTTTCTCTTGCAATTCTCTCGAGTTCCTCCTCTCTCACCCCTGTTTCGGCCTTGAAACCTATAATGTGGCCGTCGTAAACCTTCCTTACTTCCTTTATTATTTTTGGAGCTTCCTCAAGCTTCAGCGTCAGCTCCCTGCATGTCTTTATCTTCTTACCCTCTCTCCCGACTACGAAGTCCGATGGAGCTGCTGCGGAGACGAAGAGGTCGCACTCCCTGACCTCCTGAAGGCACGACTCGAGCATGTCCCTCACAGAAACGACTCTCACCTCTCTAAAGCCTTCAAGCTTCAGGTTAGAAGGCTTTGAGGTTACGTGAACAACTTCCGCTCCTCTCCTCCACAGCTCGAGAGCGAGTTCGAGCCCCATCCTACCGGAACTCTTGTTGCTAATGAACCTTATGGGGTCTATGAATTCATAAGTCGGGCCAGACGTTACGACGACCTTCTTTCCCGAAAACTCTCCACTAGAAACGGCCCTCTCCACGTAAAGACAAATTTCCTCTACGCTCGCTAGCTTCGCCTTCTCCTCCTCAATTTTTGGCCAAACGATGTCAACTCCCATGCCTCTCAGCTTTTCGATGTTCTCCTGAACTGCCGGATTCCTGAACATGCCGAGGTGCATGGCTGGAGCCACCACAACTCTCTTCCCCGAGCCTACTGCTGTTAAAGCAATCAGAGATACGGGCGTGTCCCCCATTCCGTTCGCAATTCTGGAAATCGTTGTTGCCGTCGCCGGGGCTACCAGTACGACGTCACACCACCCCTTCAAACCCGCAAGCTCAACGTGGTTTGGCCTCTCTTGAAAATCCGAAACGAACGATAAAGCTCTCTTTCCAACTATCTCCAGAGCGTCGTCGCTTGCAACACTTTTAACGCTGAAACCTCTCCTCGCAAGCTCTCTTGAAAGCTTGATACTCTCGATAGCCGCCAGACTTCCCGTCACGCAAAGCAGGACCTTCAAGATTTTACCTCCCGCTTTTCGGACTTTTCATGGCTTACATCTTCATCTAAAACCAACTAGCGCTTGCTCCTGCACTCTAGCGTCTCAAACACCTCAAGGAACTTTTCCGGATTTAGCTCGAACAGGCGTCTGTACGCGGAGTTTTTAAGCACTTCTTCGAGGGCTTTTAGCCTCCCTTTTAACCTCTCTTTTAGCATCGCGTTTTGAGCCTCTTCAACAGTTTCGCTGTTTCGTTCGTAACTCTCTTCTCTCTCTTCCAAGCTCTCGTTCAGGGCAGCCTCCACACCGATCTCTCTGCCCTTACTCGCTTTTTCCTCTCTCAGCACCCTCTGAACGGCTTTTCTCCATCCCTCCCATCCACAGTTAACTCTTACGTCGAACAGCCTCACTTCTATTAGCCTCTCAGGACATGCGTACATGCAGGCCCTGCAAAACCTACAAAGTTCGGGTTCAAACCTGAGCTTCCCTTCCTCGACATACCACGCCTTACTCCTGCAAACGTTTATGCAGAGCCTGCAGCTCTCCCAATCGCACGTCCTTTCTAGCCTCTCCCAGTGAACCACAACCTCTCCTGAAAAACTCCTCTCGAGCCTCACTCCATCGTAAGGACAGGCCTTCACGCAGAGTCCGCACTCCACGCACTTCTCAGTCACCTCAACTTCGACGACTTCTCCAACTTCCACATCTACCTTGAACTCGCTCTCAACCTCTATAGCGGAGTTCGGGCATACCTGCTCGCACAACCCGCAGTAGTCACACCTCTCCTCCCTGAAAAGTATCTCAGAAAAGGGGGAAGGACTAGAGGGGCTCATACTTTTTTCGACGCCAACGAAGGCGTCGCAGAATAGCGTGCACTTCCCACACAGCTTGCACCTGCTGGTGTCTATCCTGAGCTTTCCCCTTTTTGCCGGACCTTTTATTTCCTCAGACTCGCCCAGCTCTCTCGCGTGAAACTCATCCACGCTCCTAACTTTCACGTTAATTGCTTTTACTGGACAGACTTCGTAGCAGATTCTGCAGTTCACGCAACCCTCAAGCTTTCTCGCACCTCCTACAAGCCTAAAGTCAACTTCAGGCTTAAAGTCAAAAGCTCTATCCGGGCACAGAGCGTAGCAGATGCCACAGAAACAGCAAGCAGTGTGGTCTATCACGAGGGGCATTCCAGCGAGTAGCATCTCGTAACCCGCAAACTCTATCGCATTTACGGGACAAGCGTAAACGCAAAACATGCAACCGCTACATCTCTCAGGATTGAAGACGAGGACCCTTTCATCATCTCCGACTCTCTGCCTGAAAACGAGCTTGGAATCTTCCACGTCTGCGTCCCTGACTATCTCGAGTCTCATATGTCTCTCCTCTGTCTCCGCTCGAGTTCTTTCACGAACCTGCGTATCCTCTCTACCACGACATCTGCCTCCCCAGCGGAGCACCACACGCTTTCGAGCCTGTAACTCTCCTCTCCAAGGGCCCTCTTTAGTGTTTCCACCCTCTTTCTCGCGAAATCGTTAACTCCGAAGTGACACTCTCCCTGCCTACACCCGGCGACGATAACCCCTCTTGCTCTCTTTAGTGCTTCGAGAATCATTCTCACAGAAACCCTCGCGGAACAAGGAACTCTTACTACCCTCACGCACTCGTCGTAACTCATCCTAAGGGCCCCGGCCAGATCAAGGGCGGAGTAAGCACAGTAGTTGCAAGCGAACACGATTACGGAGTCAGGAGAGACGCAAGATATCTCAGCGTAGAGCTCGTCGTTTGAATAAAACCCCTGATCCATTGCTTCCTCAGGACAAGCGGAAACGCAGAGACCGCACATTTGGCAAGCGTTCTCGTTCACGACCGCTTTTCCTCCCACCTCTTTCTTTACTTCTACCGCTCCAGCGGGGCAGAGTTTCTCACAAACTCCACAACCACTACAGCTTTCGCCTACCCTAGCTACATAAGGCTCCACACTCGCGTTTCTAAAGAATTCGATCACCTTCGCAACCGCCAGCCCAGCAGAACTTACACTCTCTCTTATGTCCTTGGGACCAGAAGCGCATCCAGCTACGAAAATTCCGGTTTTCGAAGTCTCCACTGGCCTGAGCTTCGGGTGAACGACTTCGATGAACCCGTCTCTACCGGTACTACAGAAGGAAGGAACAGAGCCCTCCATCCCAACCGCGAGAACGACGACATCGAACTCCTCCTCTACAACCTTACTGAGAAGTGTATCTTCGTACCTGAGTTTAACGGAGGAATCGAGTTCAACAGACGGCTTTCCTCTAACGAACCTAACTCCTTCTTCCATTGCCTTTTTGAAGTACTCTTCGTAACCCCTTCCGCAAGCCCTCAAGTCGATGTAAAACACACAGCAGTCGCAGTTGTACCTCCTCCTCAAGATCAGAGCGTTCTTAATACTCGCCATGCAGCAGACGACCGAGCAGTGAGAGTTGTACTCCCCCCTGCTTCCAACACATTGAATGAATGCAACCTTCCTCGCTTTCGGAAAAGCCTCCTTGAAGTTGATAGGGGAAGAAGGGGATAGTAGTCTTTCGAGTTCTATCAGCGTTATTATTCTCCCGTCCTTGCCGTACGAGGTCCAGCTGAGCTTGGATGGGTTAAAAAGCTCGTAGCCCGTTGTGACGATTATCGCCCCAGCTTCGACCTCAAACACTTCATCCTTCATCGAAAAGTCTATTGCCTTTGGCTCGCAGGCTTTAACGCACAAGTCGCATCTGACGCAATTCTCCTCATCTATTGCAGCGTAGAGAGGCGTGGACTGAGGAAAAGGCAAGTATATGGCCTTTCTAAACGTTCCAAGGAATTCGTCGTAAACCATTACTGGGCAAACCGAGGAGCAGTCCTCTATACACCCCTTGCAATCCTCGCTCACGAACCTCGCCTTTTTTCTTATCCTCACCCTGAATTTTCCAGCTGAGCCCTCCACCTGCTCAACTTCGGAGTTCGTGTAGACCTTTATTTTCTCATGCTCCCACACCTCGTTCATCTTCGGTGCAAGAACGCATATCGAGCAATCGTTGTTTGGAAATATCTCGTTCAGAAGGGCCATGTGTCCACCTATACTTGGTCTTTTTTCAACGAGAACGACGTCAATTCCCGAGTTGGCGAGGAGAAGAGATGCCTCTATCCCTGCCACGCCACCTCCAACAACAACCACTTTGTTCACGGACTCGAGTTTTCTTCTCTCTAGAGGTCTAGCCTTCAAAACTCTCGAGAGAGCCATCAAGGTAAGTTCTTCAGCCTTCTTCTGCGTTCTCTCGTTTCTCTCGTGAACCCACGAGCACTGTTCTCTCAAGTTCGCCATCGCGACCATGTAAGGGTTAACACCGACCCTCTCAGCTAACCTCCTGAAAGTTTTTTCGTGCAGCTTTGGACTACAGGCAGCGACCACGAACCTTTCAAGCCCGTTCTCTTTAACACATTCGGCAATCTCCTTCTGGCCACTCTCGGAACAGGCGTAGTCGATGACTTTTGCGAAGTAACCTCTGTTCTCTATCGCTTCAGCCACTCTTTCCACGTCCACGACGCCAGCTATGTTGAACCCGCACCTACACACGAAAACTCCGGCTTTCTGCACGCAGAGCGTAAAGCGAGAGGTTTTAAATGGTTATTCCTTACATTTTTCTTGATGCCCGTTGCCTAATCACCTTCAGTCAAAAGCTACTATATCAGAAAATATCTTAATATCAGAACATCGGACTAAAAAACTACTCGTACCTCAGGGCTTCGAGCGGTTCGAGTCTGCTCGCCTTCCATGCCGGGTAAAACCCGCTTATCAGAGTCGTGAGAAGACCAAAAAACATTCCCTCAAGCATGTAGCCAAGGGTAGTCAGGCTCAGCAGGTACTTCGCGGAGTGAAGGATCATCATGTCAACTGCGTAACCTCCCGCCAAACTCAGAACTGCTCCTATCACGCTGCCAATTATTCCAAGAATTAGGGCCTCAAGGAGAAACAACTTCAGTATCGTCGTTCTGTATGCCCCTATAGCCATCATAACGCCTATCTCCTTCGTCCTCTCGAGGGTCGACATGAGCATGATATTCAGAATGCTAACCCCCGCGACGAGCAGAGATATTCCTGCTATAGCCATCAGAAACCTTGAAACGAATGAAAATCCTTTGTTTATTTGGTCTATTATTATCTTGAGTTCAAAAACCTCCACCTTCTTCTCCCTAGCGTTTACAGTCTTTTCAACCGCGTCCTTGAACAGAGAGACGTCTTTAAGGCTCTTTACCCAGACGACGATGAAGTTGTAACCTTCATTCTTCGTGTTGAATATCCTGTCGTAGTCCCTGAGAGAAACGAGTACGGCGTTGTTCGGGTTCACATCGAACCTCGCACCGGTCTCCTTTAGAATCGCGGAGACTCTCAATTTGTGTCCGTTTATCTCTACCCTACTTCCGACTCTGAGGTCGAGCCTGTCAGCGAGGTCGTAGCCAACCACGCAGCTGTCTGAAAGTCTGAGGATGCCTTTTTCAGCCTTGAAGAGCTTCTTAACAGCACTCTCATCCATTCCGTAAACTGTTACCCCAAAAACTTCCTCTCGATGCCGAGCTGTTGTGAACGTATCCTTCACGAAGGCGTAGTCCTTTACGTAGGGTAATCTAACTATTCTCTCGGCAGTCCTCTTGTCTATGTACATAACTCCAGAAGTCGTAACGAGTCCATGCCTAAAGTGGGCGTTGTAAGCTGGATATACTAATACTTCGTCGGTCACGTTCTGAAAGCTCGAGAGAAAGCTCGTCTTTAGGTTCGCACTGAATATTCCTATTGAGGCCACAGCCATGACTCCTATGACGATCCCAATTACTGCAAGGGCACTCCTCACTCCGTTTCTCCTGAGATTTCTGAAAGCGAGCTGGAAGTACACGGTATCACCTTTCACAGCTTATTGCGACAAGGTTAACCCAGCTTGATACCCGGATCTTCCACGATCTTGCCGTCCCTTATCCTCACAACTCTCTCAGCGTACTTAGCTATATCTGGATCGTGAGTTACGAGAACAACAGTAACTCCTCTTTCGTTTTGTTCCTCTATCAGGTTCATCACAACCTCCCCGCTCTTCGTGTCAAGGTTTCCTGTCGGCTCGTCGCAGAGCAGTATCTCAGGATCGTTTGCAAGGGCTCTAGCTATAGCAACCCTCTGCTGCATACCACCACTGAGCTCCGAAGGTTTCCTGTTTGCAGCTTTAGCGATTCCCATTATCTCGAGAAGCTCCATCGCCCTCCTTTCTCTCTCGGCTTTGGGCACTCCCTTGAGGAGCATCGGTAACTCCACGTTCTCGAAAGCCGTCAGAGTTGGAATCAGATGGTATTGCTGAAAAACGAAGCCTATCTTGTCCCTCCTTATGTCCGTCAGCTCCCTGTCGCTCAGACTGCTCGTGTCTATCCCGTCTATCAGAACTTTACCAGAAGTTGGCCTATCCAGACAGCCCATCAGGCTAAGAAGGGTCGTCTTTCCACTCCCGCTAGCACCCATTATGCAGAGAAATTCCCCCTTCCTCACGCTCATGCTGACTCCGTTTACTGCGTAAACTTCCTCTCCTCCGATTCTGTAGACCTTCCTGACATTCACTAGTTCAATTACCGCTCTCATTCTTCACCCGCGTCAACGGCCAAACTGCGATTTCCTTTCCCCACCTCTACTTCTTCTAAGCACAGCCACCAAAACTATCGCAAAGATGACTACGGCACCTATAGCCGATACTAGCAACGGAGCGTTGCTCTCCTTCACCTTCACGGGCTGTCTGACGAGGTGCAGCGTTTCTGAAACGCTATGAGTTTCCCCAATTATGTCTTGCCAAGTAACGATTATTTTCGTAGCGTTGCTAGCCACTATATCGAACGTGTCGTAATCGGACGGGTCGATCGTTCCCACAAAGTACGATACGTTCTTTCCGTTCGAGCTCGCTGTGACCGTGACGCCGTACACCTTGCTCCACCCGCTGTTGCTTATATCTCCAGTTATCTCAAATCCGCTACCGCTTCTCTCCACAGACACATCGCTTATAGACACGACCTCCGAGGGAAGAACCTTGAAGGTTACAACCTTCTCAGTTTCGTAGTGATTGCCGAGGTAGTCCCTGTATTTTATCAGAACTCTCGCAGTCTCGTTACCGGCCTTGCTTGCCGGGCAGTTTACGACTACCTTCTCCGTCGTGCTTGGGTTCAGGTACGGGAGTGTTTCTGTCTTCTCAAAACCTCCGGTCGAGACTTTAACCGAGAGGTCGTAGATCGTATCGGTTCTGAGGTTCGTAATGGAAATGCTCAGGGGGATGACATCGAAGAGCATGTAAGTGCTGTGCGGTGTGGAAACGTTAACGCTCACGCCACTACTGTTTCTGTAAGAGGGGTAAACCGTCTGTACGTAACTGTGGTAGTTAGTGGCGAAGCCATCGTAGAACTCTATTCTGAACTTCAAGGGCATGCTCTTCGTCGGGTAGAATCTGAAACTGCCTTCATTGTTAACGACATATATCGTCGACGGGTAAGCCTTGAAGAGCGGAGTTACCCTAACTCCGTAAGCGTTTATTGGGTTGTAGAGGACGAAGTGCACGCTGTTCACTTCCCCGAGGGTTATCGGCTCTGAGATTACCACTTCTGGCTTGGCACTCGCGACGTTTACGTTGAAGGACTGAACGACCGTACCGTTTGTCGTGCTTACGTAAATCTTTACGACGTAAGTTCCGGGAGATATGGCTTTAAGCGTAAAGGGAAGGGTGTAGTAGCTGTTTGCTGGTATGCTCCCTATACCGGAAACGCTCTGGGGCTCTACAGGCAGAGGGGAGTAGAATGTTACGCCCGAAATTGTTTCGGGAGTTAGACCAGTCTTTATCGTGAGTTCTCCCTTCACAATGTCGCCAGGTAGAGGCGTTGACGGATTCAGAGTTACTGACAGCGTTACCTGAGCGTGGCCAGCAGCCGTACACGCCGTGAGTGAAAGAGCTAGGATTGTTAAAAAGACAGAGCATTTCGCCAGTTTCATGGTAATCCCTCGAGCTGGAAACGGTTTAAGATATAAGACTGTGTCGGTAGTTTACAGAGATTGATATGGTAGTATCCGACATTTCAGATTGTTAACTTTTAATCTACCGTAACAACGTGTAACAATCCGTACTCGCTCGTAAGAAAAGTTTGTAAAAAACTTCAAGAGCGAAAAATTCCGTTTCCGAGCCGTGGAATGTGAATGCGAGAAGACCCGGAAAGAGGAGACCGTCAGAAATAACCTCCTCAACATACTCTGCACGGACGAGGTTTACGACTCCGTATGGGAGCTGATAAAAAAGTACGTGCCGGACGAGGAAACAAGTGAGCTCGTGAAGATAGTTGCAGTAGATAGCTACTTTCTCCACTATTCTATAAGACCAAGGATAGTAGAGAGAAACGAAAATGAGACTCTGGAAAGAGTGAGAAGTTTCATGTTGAAGTACGTGCGTTCAAGAGACTACAGAAAAGTCAAAGCACTGACTACCCTTAACGAGGAACTATCTCTCGTTCATTCCGTAAGCTTACTGAAGGAACTCCTTAAGTTGTTAAGGTGTGAGAACCCAGACTTTGAGGAGAATTTGAAGAAAGCGTTCAGTAAGGCCAGCAGAGACGTGTTCAACGCCGCAAACGTTCTGGAGCTGGTGGGAGAGATGCCTGGGAAGATTACTGTTGAGAGGCTACTGAAAGTCGTTGAGGCTATGGAAGTGGAGTTCGCGAAGGAGATAGTTTCTCTCGCGAGAGATCTATCGGCCTCCGTACCTCTCTCCGTCAGGATATCGAAGAAGAGAGACGAGTGGGGAGACGAGACGGCAGGATACGCTTTAACGAAGAGAGTAGAAAAGGCAGTCGCGAGGGAGTTTGCCCTTCCAGAAGAGTTGTTTCTAAAAAAGCTCGCAGAAGGATTTATCACAAGGGAGAAGCTGAGTAACTGCGAGGGAGCGTTCTACGTCCTA
>Ga0256834_1001929_pt1 | contig 13563 bp, 15 predicted proteins | sample 4281140metaG_FD_190536 | JGI IMG/M metagenome (GOLD analysis project Ga0256834, IMG submission 190536) | Hydrothermal vent microbial communities from East Pacific Rise, Pacific Ocean - 4281-140 | ecosystem: Environmental > Aquatic > Marine > Hydrothermal vents | place: Pacific Ocean: East...
CTATTTAAAAAAACAATCTACTCTTCTTTAAACTCTTCATCTTGTAAATCCTGCATTTTTGTAGGTATAGGAAGTTGCTCTAGGGGTTTAGTTAACAAAAATCTTCCTTTTTCTATCCAATCCTTAAGAATTAAAGAAATTTCTCTAGCTCTTACGTAACTAGATAAAGGCGCTGTTGGAACTTGCTTACCAAGGACTTTTATATAACCACTTTTTAACTGAGCATAATTAACCTCTGTTAAACAACGAGCCTTACCAGAGGGATAATCATGTCCATAGTCAACTACTTGAGTAATGATATCTTCATCAGATATACCGGTATAAAAAGCCATCTCCTCATTTAAAATAGGTATAGGAATACCTAATCCCACTGCTAAAGAGCAGCCATAGCCTGCAATGCTTACTCCAACAAGCCATCTTGGACTCATAAATTTTAGATCACCCGTTACCATTAAAGTGCCTGATGCTTGTTTAGGCACACCTCTTTTTGTTCTAGGAACATCTGGATTATGTTGAGTCCCTGGAGCAATGACATAGCCAAGTCCACCTCCAAGAAATATCCTTGTTCCAATCCCAATAGTTTTATAATAAGGATCATTAAATAGTGGACTTAACTGTCCAGCAGTACAATAATTAGCATTGCCAAGCTTTGGTCTTAGCATGCCCATATATGTATAAATTGTTTTTTTAGTAGAGTTAACCGCTACATTATAATTCTGGTATGCATTTCTTGGATTTAAAAGCCTTGCATAAGGCATCTCAGCAAGGGTTATCCTTTTTTCTAACTTAGTCCTAGGATAACAATCTGTTCCATATGCCGTTGCTTTTAAATAGACAGCTTTACCAGCAACAAGGTCTTGTATTACATGTCCTCCACCATATAAGAATTCTCCAGGATGTACTTTATTTAAGGGATCATCTTCTCTTGGTTCTGTAGCTCCAATAAATATATCTACAGCCGCAAGTCCTGCATAAGCAGGGACTCCATTTAACCATACTTTCGATGCCTTTATCCCTGGAACACTATGACCAAAATTTAATATCGCTCCGGAAGAACACATTGGAGAAAAGGTTCCTGTTGTAACCACATCAACTTTTTTAGCAGCTTCTACTTCTCCATGTCTCTTTACAATATCTACCATTTCTTCTGCAGTAACAACCACAACTTTACCTTGTTTAATCTTTTCGTTTATTTCATCATATGTCTTTTCAACCTGAAAATGGGCCATAAAAATACCTCAATTATCTATTCTTCCTCTAAAATAGAAATTACTTTATGTCCAGCTTTTTCAATGGCCGATACTATCTCTTGCCAACTACCCTTGTCTAGTCTTATTTGATATATCTTTCGTCTAGATGATTGAATTTCAATACCGAAAGAAACTATTCTACCCCCATGTTTTCTGACAATAGCTATTACTTCCTCAAGTGCATTTGCTCTACTCTCTAACATAACATCTAATCTAAATCCAGGACGAAGTACACCAAAACGTTCCATAAAAGCAGCTAGAAGATCATTTCTAGTAATTATGCCCACAAGCTTTCTTCTTTCAAGAACAAGTAAAGAACCTATTCCATACTGATATATAAGTTGAGAGGCACGATCTATACTCGCAGATGGGTTAATAGTAACAGGATTTAAAATCATTATATCTTTAGCCTGAACATCAAAATCTCTTTTTTCATAAAGGTTATTCCTTATTTCTGCATCTGTAATAAGGCCAACTAAGTTTTTTTTATCAACTACAGGTATATGTCTAATAAGATGTCTTTGCATTAAAGACAAAATTTGCGCAATATTTGCTGTCGGCTCTACTGTAACTAGATTTTTTTTCATCCAGTTTTTTACTTTCACCGTACTACCATAACAAAAAATTTAAAGATATCTTAGAGTTTTAAAAATTTTATTTCAAGCCTTAAAACATCATTAATTCTTATATCTTAAATCCCATCTCCTTTAACTGTTTTACCAACTCTTTAAATTGCTCAGGTAACAAGGATTGAGGGCCATCAGACATTGCCTTTTCTGGTTGATTGTGTACCTCAATTAAAAGTCCATGCGCACCTACTGCTGCACCAGCCTTTGCAAGGGGTATTACCTGATCTCGCCTACCAGAGGCATGACTTGGATCTATAACGATTGGTAAATGGCTCTCCTGCTTAATATAAGGAACTGCATTTAGATCAAGAGTATTCCTTGAATGTGTTGTAAATGTCCTGATACCCCTTTCACATAATATAACTTGAGAATTTCCTTCACTCATTATGTATTCTGCTGCCATCAAAAACTCATCTACAGTTGCCCACATACCTCTTTTTAATAAAACAGGTTTTTTTGCCTGACCTGCTCTTCTAAGTAACCTATAATTTTGCATGTTTCTCGTGCCAATTTGAATAATATCTACATACTGCTCTACCAAGTCACAAATATCATGATCTGTTGCCTCAGATATTATAAATAAACCAAACTTCTCTCTAACCTTTGCCAATATCTCAAGCCCTTTTTCTCCTAGCCCCTGAAAACTATACGGAGATGTCCTAGGTTTAAAGGCACCAGCTCTAAATATCTTTGCTCCTGCCTCTTTTACTGATTCCGCAATAGAAAATGCCTGAGATTCACTCTCAACAGCACAAGGACCTGCCATTAGGATAAGCTTTTCACCGCCAATTTCAAAACCTTCAAAAGGTATATGTGTATCCTCAGGATGCATCTCCCTGCTTACAAGCTTATAAGGTTTAGATACACTTATAGCATCCCTTACACCAGGCATACCGAGAAAAATGGCAGGGTCTACTGGTTGAGTATTTCTAAGTATCCCAATAGCTGTCCTTTCTCCTCCAGGAATGGGTTTAGCCTGCCAACCAAAAGATTCTATCTTTTTTATAACTGCATCTATCTCTTCATTAGATGCATCTTTTCTCATGACAATAAGCATTTATATGCACCTCATGTACCATTATATTTTTCATCCTTCTGAATTGCCTTATCAATATCTACAATTTTAGTATCACCAACATAGTCTTTTACTTTATAACTGCTTATATTTGATATCTTATTTCCTATTTCTGCCATACGTTCAACTTCTAACTTTAACTTTTTAAGATGTTTTATTTCCTTTTCTTCATCCTTCAATTCCTTCTCTAAACGCCACAATAGCCCCATTATAATCTGAATAGGCTGATTTAATTCATGTGCAGCTGCTCCAGCCATCTCAAGAACACCCTTTAGTCTCTCCTTTTCAAGACGTTCTGCTTCAGCCCTTTTTCTTTCTGAAATATCTGTCAAAAAAGCTAAAGCCTCTGTCTTTTCATCATCTTTTTCAAGAGTGGGACAGGCAATATGCCAACCTAAATCATAACTTTGGCCGTATGAATCTACTAAAGCAAGCTCAAACTCTAAATGATCCTGTCCCATCTTAAGCTTTTGAATCTCTTTAATAAGAAACTCTCTTTTATTAGGCAAGATAAAATCTTTAATACTTTTACCTATAACTTCTCCCCTACTTCTTCTCAAAAGATTAAGAGCTGTACGGTTTATGTCTTTTATAATTCCTCTAGTAAGCTCAAACCTAATTATACCAATAGTCGGTGGAGCTTCTGCAAAAAATTTATATCTTAAATAGCTTTCTCTTTGGATGGAAATAGCTCTATTTATACGAGGAATAACTCTGCTTATATACCAAATGGTTATAAGTATAATAAAAAAAGAAAAAAACATTGCAAAACCACATATAAAAGTGAAAAGTTCTAATTGTAGAAGGGCCTTATGAGATAAAATAAAACCTTTTGAATTAATTGGATGTAAGGCTATGTTTTTAAGAAGATCTTTTATCTTTACTGATTCTACTAAAACAGCTAATTCAAAAAATAATATTATAACTACAAGTCCAATAAATACAGCCCATATTATTGTATTTTTGAAAGGATAAAATAACTTCTTTTTCATTTTGGAGGCCACTGCCCTGTAAACATCAAAAAACCTTCGTGTACAAACTGACTAACTGCAAAAAAGGCAGCCATAAAAAGAACCCATTTTATAATCTGTTTCTTTGTAGGATTATATTTTAAGGGTTTTTTGGTAAGTCCAATAAATAGCATAACTACAACTATACCATATATATAATATGCTAATAGATACCTTGCAGTTATAAAAGCAGCCTTTAAAAAAGGACCCTTTCTAATAGTACAAATTAAAGTCACTATAACATAAGTAATTGCTTGCAATATGTCTTTTTTATGCCATTTAGCATCAAATTGTTTGATAGTCCTTTTACTGGAGTCTGTCTCCCTCTTCTGCTTCTTTTTACTTTTGTCTTTTTCTAGGTCTATTCCTCTAGCTTTTAAAAGCTCTTCAGCAGAAGGCAGGTCCTCTATGAAGCTTTTGTCTTTTTTATTATCATCTTTATTTACCATTAGTTTCTTCCTAGAGTTATAGTTATTAATTTTTAATATTGAAAAAAGGATTTTGTAGTAAAAGCTTAAAGCCCTTACTACAAAACCCCTTTACTATAATATAAAAAATTGTCTTTAGAAAACAGGAATTTTTGATTTTTTATTAATTAGAAGTTTCCTGACCATTTCCACCACTATGTCTAGGAATTGGCAAGAACTCAACACTAGGTTCTCTCTTAACCGGCTGAGGGAAAAGAGACATCAACTGATATATTTCTTTTGGCATATCAGTCTTTATAGGTAAGCCTAACTCTTTTGCCTCTTGCCACGTAATTGGATGATCGTGAGTCCACGTTCCTTGAGAAAGGATCTCTGCTAGTCGCTCAGCGTCAGAATCACTGTATCTTCCGCAACCACAAAGAAGCTCTTTTACGTTCTTTCTCATCTGTCGAAGCGCCTTCTCTGCAATATCTGCCATAATAAGAGTCTGGTCATCTACTTTGTCTATTGGCTTTTCTTTTACTACTTTAACAAGAGAAGCAGCAGGATATTGCCCCATTTGAGGATCAACAGGACCAAGAACTGCGTGTTCATCCATAACTATCTCATCTGCAGCAAGAGCAATTAAGGTACCACCACTCATTGCATAATGAGGTACAAAAGCAGTAACCTTAGCAGGATGTCTTTTGACTGCCTGTGCAATTTGAAGAGCAGCAAGGACAAGTCCTCCTGGTGTATGAAGTATTAAATCAATTGGCACATCAGGGTCTGTCATGTGTATTGCCCTTATTACCTGTTCAGAATCATTTATATCTATGTATTTCATTACAGGAAATCCTAAAAAGGACATCGTCTCTTGACGGTGTATCAAAAGTATTACACGAGACCCTCTTTGCTTTTCGATCTTTGCAATCATCCTTTGCCTTGCAGCCTCAAGCATCTTTTGTTTTAAAATAGGCTGAAGAGCAGTTGCAATAAAAAACAGCCAAAATAGATCAGCAAAATTCATTTTATTTATTCCCCCTATAATAAATTTTATTTTCTATCTGTGGGGCTAAGCATACCCCAAGGTCTATATTCATCACTATAGTGATGATAGGGTTTTCGTTGCGAAATAAATAGTCTATGGGTCAACATCCCAAAGACAAAACCGCCTATATGAGCCCACCAAGCAATACCAGCAAATGCCTTAGCAGAAAGGGCTAAAGTACCCGTAAAGACTTGTTCGAAAAACCAAAATGCTAAATAGAAAAACGCTGGTAATTCAAAAAAGAATGGGAAAATAAATATAGGAAGTAAAATTATTATCCTGGCACGTGGGAAAAGTACATAATATGCCCCCATTACACCTGCAATTGCTCCAGAAGCACCTATCATAGGAAGTGGAGAATTAGGTAGGGTTATTACCTCAACAACACCAGCTACAATACCACATAATAGGTAAAACAACAGGAACTTAAAATGCCCCATCTCATCTTCTACATTGTCACCAAATATCCAAAGGGTCCACATATTACCTATGATATGAATCCAGCCCCCATGTAGAAACATACATGTAAAAAAAGGCCAAAATCCTAAACCATTAGAAAGTGTATAAAGCCATGCACCATGAGTATAATGATTAGGAATAAGCCCAAAGGTATAAAAGACCTTTTGGAGCACAGGCCTTGGTAGGTGTATCTCAATAAAAAATATTATACTATTTACTGCTATAATTGCCCATGTCATAAGAGGTGGGCATCTTCTTGGTACATTATCCTGTATTGGTATCACCCGTCATCTCCCCTTTTTTATTAAAAAAATGATTTTTTTAGATTTTTGTATGAAATAAATAGGTATTAAAATAATAAAGGCAATAGGAAAATACAAAAAATTTTACATTTTTGAATACAAAAAAGTTAAAATTTGTAATGCTTTTAATTCGTAACTATTGTAGAATATTTTAAAAATTCCTATTTATTAATAGGTTGGTTTTCAGGATCAAGTTCCTTCTTAATAGCCTCATATAACTCTGACATTACATCATCCTTTTCACGAGCCCTACCCTCTTTATCTAATACCTCTATAGGATCACCGATTACAACCTTTACTTTAGCTGGCTTAGCAAACCAAGCTCCTTTAGGAAGCACCTTATGGCTTCCACTAATTGATATAGGAATTATGGGAACCTTTGCTTTTATAGCTAGTATTATTCCCCCAACCTTAAGAGGTTGAAGTCTACCGTCTTTACTACGAGTCCCCTCAGGGAATATTAATACAGATACTCCAGAGTTAATCCTCTTAGCTGCCTCATTTAGACTTTTTAAAGCCTTTCTTCCTTTTGACCTATCTATTGGGATATAGCCAGCTATTTTCATAGCAAGTCCCAAGATAGGTACCTTGAACAGCTCTTGTTTAACCAAAAATCTAAATTGAACTGGTATCGCTTTATAGGCTATTGGGATATCAAATTGACTACAATGATTTGCAGCAAAGACTACGGCCTTATCCCTTGGTATCTTTTCCTGTCCATATATCTTTACTCTTACCCCACATACTAATAATGACAAAAATGCCCAGATACGAGCAAGACTATGGGGTATATCTGAACCTGCAACACTACCTATAATAATAGCAATTGTTGCAAAAAATATGTAACTTATTACTACAATAACTGTACCAAAAGGTGCCCAAATTGTAGCTAATATATTTATAATTTTACACATTTATAAATCTCCACTGGATAGAGATCTTAAAATAGAAATTTTCTCTGACATATCTTGCGGTATGGGTGCAGTTATTTCAAGAAATTCTTTCTTAATAGGATGCAAAAATCTTATCCTTGCAGCATGTAACATCTGTCTTGGGAATGTAACTCTAGTTTTTTTTATAACTAAGTCTAATTGCTTACCATATACCTTATCTCCTAAAACAGGATGAGAAATTGCTGCCATGTGAACTCTTATTTGATGAGTCCTTCCAGTTAGAATTTTCACTTCAACAAGACTAGCTTTTTCAAAAGACTCCTTTAGAGTCCATATACTTACCGCCTCTCTTCCACCTTCACAAGGAGCATACATTTTTTTTCTATCTATTGGATGCCTTCCTATAGGGAGGTCTATACGGCCAGAAATATCTCTCATCCTTCCTCTTACAAGGGCAATATAATATTTATCTATCTTAGAAGCTTTAAAATCCTGTGATAGCCTTTGATGGGTAATATCATTTTTAGCTATTAATAATACTCCAGATGTGTCCTTATCTAAACGATGTACAATACCAGGCCTTAATACACCCCCTATCCCTGATAAATCTCTACAATGAGCTATAAGTGCATGCACTAATGTTTTATCCTCATTACCTGCGCCAGGATGAACAACAAGTCCTGCAGGTTTATTTAATACAATAAGATTTTCATCTTCATAAAGGATATCTAAAGGAAGTTTTATTGGTTTTATGTCTAATGATTTGTTAGGAGGTATCCTAACAATAATTTTATCTCCAGCCTTTAATTTAAGACTGGCACTTATAGGTCTTTTTGATAAAAGTTCTACATTTCCTAATTCTATAAGCTTTTTTATTCTAGATCTAGATAAGTTAAGATCTTTACATGTAGCTAAGAACTTATCTAGTCTTTGCCCTATTGCACTATTTGGTACTTCAATTATATGGTCTTTAGATTTTGTTATACTAGACAAGGCTTTCTTAATTAGAAATCTAGATCGCTATCTTGTTGAATCTCTATATCCTGTTTAGGAGAGGCACCATTACCACGTTGAGAAAATATAGCTTCAATATCCTTTTCTATCCTTTTTTCTTCCGTGTTTTGTGCAATAGATAGTTCTTTTACTAATAATCCTTTGGCAGTATCCAGCATCTTTTTTTCACCAAAAGAAAGAGGCTTCTCCATTTGTAAAATATATAAATCTCTTAATACAGTTGCTAAATCAAATACAGAACCAGTTTTGATTTTATCCATGTATTCACGATATCTTCTATTCCAAGTTTGAGGAGTAAATTCAACATCTTTCTCTTTTAAAATTGCATATACTTCTTCTACCTGTTTGTCATTTATAATACTACGCAAACCTACTTGTTTAGCATTATTCTTAGGAATCATTATTTTCATATCATTTTCTAAAATACGCATGATGTAAAATGTTTGTTCAACACCACCTATAACTTTCTCTTCTATAGATTCTATTATACCTACTCCATGAGCAGGATAGACAGCTAAATCACCAACACTAAACATTTCCTATAGCCTCCCCTCTTAGGGTTAAAGTTGATCAAGAAAGAAAAAATAATACTTTCCCATTTCAAAATATAATACATGATTTTTCCTATTTTGAAAACCTATAATTAACAATAAAAACAGACAATCAAGTAATGAATTTATTCTAAAAATTAGAAATACAATCAATAAAAGGTTATGCTTTTAAAGCTCTATAAAATGCGTTATATGTAGTATCATTAAATAGAACTAATCTGATTTCTTTTAGATTATTTGGATAAGTTCTTAAGAATTTCTTTATACTATTTATTGCAATATTTGCTGCTTCTTCAATTGGATATCCATATACACCACAACTTATAGCAGGAAACGCAATACTACTAGCATTTAACTTATTTGCTAACTTAAGACTATTTATATAGCAATTAGAGAGAAGTTTTTCCTCATTTTTAAAACCACCTTGCCATATTGGACCAACAGTATGAATACAATACTTAGCTTTAAGATTGCCTGCTGTTGTATAAACAGCTTCTCCTGTAGGACAGTATCCTATTTTCCTACATTCAGACATCATAGAAGGTCCTGCTGCCCTATGAATAGCACCATCTACCCCGCCCCCACCAAGCAGCCTATTGTTAGCTGCATTTACTATAATATCAACCTCTTCCTCTGTAATATCTCCTTTCTTTACAATAATATCGACAGATCCCTCCTTAATCTTCTCCATAATCTTCACCTCTTATTGACTCATGGGTGCTTAATATACTTTTTAACATACTTTACTATAAGAAAGATGAGAGCTATAGTAGTTGCCCCTAAAAATGCACCTATAACATCTGCTATCCAATCTGAAGGAAGGCTCCTTCTGCCCTGGACAAAATGGAGATGAATTTCATCCAATAGTCCATAAAAAGAGGCAAATACTGTTCCTTGAAAAAGGGATGCTCCCATACTACTTTTCCCTGTATAACGCCATAAAAATATTAACATACTAAGCCCAGCATATACTAAGCCATGAATTAAACTGGGATCCAGATCAGAACATATATGTGGAAGCTTATAGGCAGGGATGCTAGATGCACCAAATATAAAGCCAGCATACATTATGCTTAATGCAAGAAAGATATCCATTTTTACCTCTAAGTATTCTTCTTACTTGACTCTCTAGATAGATTAAACTAAGAATGTGTGTTTGTCAGCTATATGGATCTTTATGAAGATATGTTTAGAAATATTTATAGGGAGTAAATTATGGCAGATAATAAAAAACAACAAAGTGAAAGCGTCATAATTAAACAAAGACGTCAAAAGGCAAAAGAGTTGGAAGAGTTAGGGATAAATCTTTATCCTAATAACGTAAAAAGAGCAGAAATTGCATCTGCAATTCATAAGATATATGACTCTTATGACAACGAGGCTCTTAGCAGGTTAGAACTTAGCTTTAGAGTGGCAGGAAGGATAATGGCTCTTAGGCGTTTTGGGAAAGCCACCTTTTTTGATATCCATGATCATACAGGTAAGATGCAGATACATGTTCAAAGAGACACCATAGGAAAAGAAGAATATAAAATATTTAAAAAATTTGATATAGGAGATATTGTTGAAGCTCAAGGGAAGCTATTTAAAACCAAAACCGGGGAACTAACTATAGAGGCAGAAAAAGTTCGGCTTGTAACTAAATCCTTATACCCACTTCCTGAGAAATATCATGGACTTACAGATAAAGAGCTTAGATACAGGCAAAGATACCTCGATCTAATTATGAATCCAGAAGTAAGAGAAACATTTAGAAAAAGATCTAAGATTATTCAACTCGTTAGAGAATATTTTACTTCAAATGGTTTTTTAGAAGTAGAAACCCCTATGATGCAAACCATTGTAGGAGGAGCTACTGCAAGGCCCTTTGTAACACATCATAATGCTCTAGATATAGATCTTTTCTTAAGAATTGCACCAGAGTTATCTTTAAAAAGACTTTTAGTTGGGCACATGGATAAGGTATTTGAACTAAACCGTAATTTTAGAAATGAAGGAATAAGTATTCAACATAACCCTGAATTTACTATGTTAGAATTTTATGAAAGTTATGCTACTTATGAAGACCTAATTATTAGAACAGAAGAACTATTTGAGTTTATATCAAAAGAACTCAATAGTGAAAAACTAGTGATTAACTATCAGGGAAAAGAGATCTCATTTAAAAGGCCTTGGAAAAAAATGACAATGGAGGAGGCTCTTATTGAAATAGGAAATATTTCAAAGGAGGATTTAAAAAATAGAGAGAAGCTACTTTCATATGCTAAAGAGTTAGAAATACCTATTTCTGGCCAAGAAAGTACCGGAAAGCTTTGGGCAAAACTCTTTGATGAATTAGTTGAGCCAAAGCTTATTCAGCCTACATTTATTACTCATTATCCTATAGATATTTCACCCCTTGCCCGCAGAAATGAACAAGACCCTAATGTAACAGATAGATTTGAGTTATTTATTGCTGGAAGAGAGATTGCAAATGCATTTTCAGAGTTAAATGATCCAAGAGATCAATTAGCAAGATTTGAAGAACAAATAAAAAATAGAGGAGATGATGAAGAAATTCCACCTGAGATAGACTATGATTTTGTAAGAGCCCTTGAGATTGGAATGCCTCCTGCAGCAGGAGAAGGAATCGGTATTGATAGACTTGTTATGTTATTTACTGACTCTGCATCTATAAGGGATGTAATATTATTCCCACTTCTTAAACCTATACAAAAATAGGTGAGGTTAAACTCTAGTGAACTCTTTTGAATGGTTAGTAGCACTTAGATATCTAAGAGCTAAAAAAAAGGAAGGATTTATTTCTCTTATTACATTCATATCCATTGCCGGAGTTGCTGTTGGTGTAATGGCACTAATTGTTGTAATAGCTGTTATGGCTGGATTTGAAAACCATCTTCGAACTAAAATTTTAGGCATAACCGCTCATGTAATTGTTAGAAGTTATAATAACTCATTTGACGATGTAAAAGTACTTGAAAAAAAAATAAAAGATATAAAACTTCCTGAAGGAAATCGGTTTAATAGATTTATTGATGAATTATTTGGACGCCCATCAAATATAAGAGTTACTGCAATTACACCTTTTGTATACATCCAAGCCCTTCTTTCTACAGGAAGTGCAGTAAGTGGTGCCTTAATAAGAGGAGTAGATCCTAACTCTGTATCAAAAGTAATAAGCATAGGAGAAGTAGTGTCTGGGGAAGGACTATCTGCGCTAAAAGACTATGAACCAGGTACTCCTGCTCCTATTTTAATAGGCAAACAACTTGCAAAATCCTTAGGGTTATTTGTTGGAGAAAATATACAAATTATTATCCCTACTGGTACTATAAGTCCTATTGGAATGTTACCTAAAATTAGAACAGTGCATGTAGTAGGTATTATTTCAACTGGCATGTATGAATATGATGCCTCATTAGCCTTTATTCCAATAAAAGCTGCTCAAGAGTTGATGGGATTGGACAATAAAATCCAAGGACTTGAGATGAAGGTATCAGATATATATGGAGCAGATAAAATAGCTAAAGCAATACAAGAAAAACTTGGTTTCCCATTTTGGGTAACTGATTGGCAAAGAATGAGTAGAAATCTCTTTTCTGCTTTAAAATTAGAAAAACTTGCTATGTTTATAATACTTACTCTTATAGTTTTAGTTGCTGCATTTAATATTATAAGTACTCTTATAATGACTGTTATGGAAAAAAATAAAGATATTGCTATATTAAAAGCTATAGGTGCTACAGATAAACAAATACTTCGTATATTTATATATAATGGTTTTCTTGTAGGGTTAATAGGTACATTAATTGGCACAATAAGTGGTATTAGTATATGTGAGTTATTAAAGAAATACAAATTTATAAAAATACCTCAAGATGTCTATTATACAAATACACTACCAATCTTATTAAATACGTCTGATGTAATTATTATCGCCACAAGTGCTATATTAATTTTTTAGCGACTCTTTATCCTGCACACCAAGCAGCTAAAATAAATCCAGCTACTGCATTAAGAACGGGATAATCTATATGATAACTTTAGAAAATAAAACCTGTCCTTGCTTAAATAAATTATTGAACGAGATAACAATATTTGTTATTGGTGAGCAGCATATAATTTCTATTTTTTAATACTTTTGAAATTATGAAAAACAGCAAAAATGTAGCCGCCTTAGAAGTTAGATCTCTGTTTAAATCATTCCGTTGCGACGGACAAGAAGTAAGTGTCTTAAAAGACATAAACTGTAAAATAATGCCAGGTGAAATAGTAGGTATTGTGGGAGCATCTGGAGTAGGAAAAACTACTTTTTTACATATACTTGGGACCTTAGATAGGCCTTCATCAGGAGAAGTCAAGCACTTTGGTAAAAATGTATTTTTATGGTCCGACAATAAGTTATCAAAATTTAGAAACAAAGAAATAGGATTTGTATTTCAATTTCACTATTTATTACCAGAGTTTTCTACATTGGAAAATGTAATGATGCCGTGTTTAATTTCTGGTAGCAAAAAAGAGATAGCCTATGAAAGGGCATCAAAAATATTAGAAGAGTTAGGACTTAAAAACAAATTCAATATGCCTGTTAATCAATTATCCGGTGGAGAACAACAAAGAGTGGCCTTGGCAAGGGCATTGGTTCAATCTCCAAAGATAGTATTAGCAGATGAGCCCACAGGTAATTTAGATGAAACTAGCGGAGAAAAAGTCATAGAGCTGATGCTTGATCTTAATAAAAAATATCATACAACATTAATTATTGTTACACATAACTTATCACTTGCAAAAAAAATGGATAGATGTTTAGGACTTACACATGGCAAAATCGTAGAATTATCTACAGATGAATTAAAGGACTTTGGTGTAGGAGCTTGGAAAAATTGATAAATGGGAGTTATTGTATAAATGATACAAAATTA
>Ga0256834_1001930_pt1 | contig 13561 bp, 12 predicted proteins | sample 4281140metaG_FD_190536 | JGI IMG/M metagenome (GOLD analysis project Ga0256834, IMG submission 190536) | Hydrothermal vent microbial communities from East Pacific Rise, Pacific Ocean - 4281-140 | ecosystem: Environmental > Aquatic > Marine > Hydrothermal vents | place: Pacific Ocean: East...
GGGGGAGTGATGCACTTAAATCTTTTTTAGTGAGCGTTGGTTATAATGTTGTCACTGTAGAAATTACAAGCAATGAAAATAGTAGAACATATAGGATAAATGCATAATGCACATACTTGAAGCCATAAATCTTGGTAAAACGATAAAAAAAACACAAATAGTTCATGACATCTCTTTACGTGTAAAATCTAAAGAGATAGTTGGGCTTCTAGGACCAAATGGTGCAGGGAAAACGACCTCTTTTTACATGGTCTGTGGTTTGACAGATGCCACAGAAGGACAGGTGTTTTTAGATGGTGAAGATGTGACAGGACTGCCATTAAGCTCTCGAGCACAGATGGGCATAGGGTATTTGCCCCAAGAGTCAAGTATTTTTAAAGATTTGTCAGTAGAAGAAAATTTACTCATGGCAGCAGAAGCACTCAAAATCCCTAAAGAGACCATGCAACCACGTATAGAAAAATTGCTTGAAATTTTTAATATTGAACCGATTAGAAATAGGTTGGGTATACGCCTGAGTGGTGGAGAGAGAAGACGGGTCGAGATAGCACGTGCATTGGTAGGTGAACCTAAATTTTTACTACTTGATGAACCTTTTGCAGGGGTAGATCCTATCGCTGTGATAGACATTCAAAACATTATCAAACAGCTCGTAGACCTTGATATGGGTATCTTGATAACAGACCATAATGTACGTGAAACACTGGGTATTTGTGACCGAGCCTATGTGATGAGAAGCGGTGAGATGCTTGCCACTGGAACCTCTGATGAGATAGCCAATGATGAGAATGTACGTAAGCATTACCTTGGTGAGCATTTTACATTTTAAATCATCGTTTAATTGTATTGTAACTATGGAAAACAATGACACTTAAAAAAGTAAAAATTCTTTTAGATGAAGAAGTTGAAGTACGAAATAACAGTTCTGAAATCTCTTCAGATAAACCAGACCCTCTTCTTATCGCTTTAGAACATAATGATGAGACAATTGCACTTATCTGTGCTCTGTTTGCTTATGGCAATGCCAGACTAATTGTAAAGTTTTTACAAAGTTTAGACTTTTCACTGTTAGAAGCCAGTGATGAGATGATTCGAAAAACACTCTCTTCACACTATTATCGTTTCCAAAATGCCCAAGATGTTGCCGCGCTTTTTATCGTACTTAAGCGACTTAAAGATGTAGAGAGTATAGAAAATATATTTTATCAAGGGTATAAAAAAGAGGAAAATGTTTTAGATGGGTTGTGGGAATTTATCAATACATTAAAATCAGTAGTCTCACATAAAAGTAGAGGCTATGACTTTTTAGTGGGTTCTGTACCTAAAAAGCTGAGTGGTATGGGGACGTATAAACGGTATATGATGTACCTACGTTGGATGGTACGTGATGATGCTTTAGATTTGGGGCTTTGGACAAAGATAGACAAAAAAGATTTACTTTTACCTTTAGATACGCATACTTTTAAAGTCTCACAGCGTTTAGGACTTCTAAAACGAAAAACCTACGATATGAAAGCTGCTATTGAAGTGACGCAAAGATTACGCAAGTTTGATAAGCATGACCCGATTAAATACGATTTTGCACTTTATCGATTGGGTCAAGAAAAAATAGTCTAAATCTTAGTCAATATTAAGCACTAAAAAGCTATAATCCCGCTATATTTCACACACAGAGGATATTTGATGGAAGGTATTTTTACTTATATTGGCGGACTTTTTAGTTTGCATCATGACAATCCAGATCATGTTGCTATTTTAATGGCAATACACTTGGTACTGGTAGCATTAATTATAATTTTAATCACAAAAATGGCTACAAGAAGCCTACGTGCGGTACCAACAGGTACACAAAACGTTATGGAAGCATTCCTTGGTGGTGTTATCGCTATGGGTAAAGATGTTATCGGTGAAGAACATGCACGTAAGTATCTTCCACTTATCGCGGCACTTGGTTTATTTGTACTCATCAGTAACTTGATTGGTATTATCCCAGGATTTGAGTCACCAACTTCAAACATTAATGTTACTTTGACTTTAGCACTTGTTGTATTTTTATACTACAATTATGAAGGTATTAAAGCACAAGGTGTTTTTACATACTTTAAAAACTTTGTTCACCTTGGTGAGATGCACCCCGCAGCAAAATTTGCTATGTCACTGTTGATGTACCCAATTGAGATTGTTTCTCATATCTCTCGTATCATTTCACTTTCATTCAGACTTTTTGGTAACATCAAGGGTGATGACCTTTTCCTGTGGGTTCTTTTAATGTTAGTACCTTGGATTATCCCTATCACACCACTTGTATTGCTTACGTTTATGGCGTTCTTACAAACATTTGTATTTATGATTCTTACTTATGTATACCTTGCTGGTGCCATTGCTATAGACGAAGAACACTAGAACCTAAGAATCTTAACGATGAGACTCAGAGATACCTCTTTAAGTTTTGTGGTTAATTTTCTTTTGGGCGTAGCTTGGGCTGCTGTCCTTTTAGGTGCTGTGACCGCTTTTCTTTCCAACTATTCAAACTCTTTTCTTTTTGCCATACTCTCTTCCGTTATAGCCACACTACCTGGCATGATAGGTGTTTTACTTATAGAACATTTTATTACTTCTAAAGAGAAACATGAAGAACTACAAAAACAAACCAAACTACTTGAAAAACTTACACAAAAAGAACAAAACAGCTAGATGATAGCCTATGCCATCACAGACCCTAGTACACTTGATTTTAATAGACTTAAAGAGGATTTAGAACGTCTCTCTTCTATGGCGTGTATGATTGTCTATAGAGATAAGTATAGTAATGCGTATGAACAAAATGCGACTCTGTTTTTAGAACATGCAAAGGGGTTTGAAAAGGTACTTTTACATGATGACTATAAGTTAGCAGTAAAACTTCAGGCCGATGGTGTGCATTTTCCCTCTACGTCATTAAACTGTATAGAAGATGCAAAAGAATTAGGCTTATTTGTTGTGGTAAGTACACATACGATAGAAGAAGCAAAAATAGCTCAAAATAGAGGTGCTGATATGATTACCTTTAGTCCTATCTTTGAGACACCAAATAAGGGTAAAGCAGTAGGGCTATATGCATTAGAATCTATGGTATCTTCTGTTTGTATACCAGTAATAGCATTGGGGGGAATTTTAACACAAGAACAGATTGAGTCTTGTGCTAAGGTCGGGGCAAAGGGGTTTGCGTCTATTCGTTATTTTGAGAGAAAAGTTCTTAGTGCATTATAGTCTAATGCTTTGATTTTATCTTCAAGGACTTCAAGAACTTCGAGGAGTTCTTTGGATGATTTTTTTAAATATTCTAAATGTATTTTGGCTTTTTCTCTTTCTGTTTCTGAAACTTTTTTGCTATTCATTGTAATGAGTTTATGGAGTATAGAACGTTTTTCAGGTAGTATAAAAAATATTTCATAAATTTTTGCATAAGTATCATGTAGTGCATTATGGTGTTCTTCAATACGATTGATAAAACGTCCTATAGAATCAAATTTAGCAAGTTGAACAGCATAGGTATCAAACCATTGACCAAATTTGCATGATGTACTATCTAGGGGTATAAATGTTTTATCTACATTGAGGTTTACTTTTTTACCTTGGTACCCATCTAAACCATTGACAAGTTTATCGGCTTTACGAACCCACTCTTTATGTGCTCTTTTTGCGACATAAATATTTTGTAACATGTATGCTTTGTTTGATAGTTCTTTAGTTAGTGTTGCACTCATAATTAACCCCTTATTGTTAATATATTGTATTGCAGGTAGCTCGGCTATCTCTAAAAAGGGGTAGAGACCCGTGGCTTTCCGTCCTACTCTCACGAATAGTTTGGCTTTGTTTATGTACGTATACATAAGTTTCATTGGAATGATACAACAAGAATGTCACTGAAATGTTATTGCTTATATTTTTAGTGAAAAGTAGGATAGATTTAAGATAGAAAATAGTTTTTTTATAAACTCTCTTAAATAACCAAATGGATATAATATCTTCAATTATCTAACAAGGAAAACCCTTATGTTTGAAACCGTTATCGGTCTTGAAGTCCACGTACAACTTAACACTAAAACAAAACTTTTCTGTGCTTGTCCTACCTCTTTCGCAGAACATCAAAACACTAACACTTGTCCTACTTGTTTAGCACTTCCTGGTGCATTGCCAGTGGTGAATAAAGAAGCAGCGATTAAAGCCATGAGACTTGGCTATGCTATTAATGCGAATGTAAATCATACGTCTCATTTTGATAGAAAGTCATACTTTTACCCAGACAGTCCTTCTGCATATCAGATAACACAGCTTACTAAAGCCATCGTACAAAAAGGGGAAGTGTTTATCGACCTTAAAGATGGTACGACAAAATGTATAGGGATGACACAAGCACACTTGGAAGCAGACGCAGGTAAAAATATGCATGAGGGTGACCACTCTAAAGTAGACTTAAACCGTTCTGGTACACCACTACTAGAGATAGTTTCTGACCCAGACATGAGAAACGCAGCAGAAGCAGTAGCATTTTTGAAAAAACTTCACGCAACTGTACGTTACCTAGACATATCTGATGCAAACATGCAAGAGGGTTCGTTTAGATGTGATGTGAACGTGTCAATTCGTCCTAAAGGGCAAGAAGCATTTGGTACAAGAGTAGAGATAAAAAACATAAACTCTTTTAAGTTTGTAGCAGATGCCATAGCCTATGAAGTACAACGTCAAACAGAAGCCTATGAAGATGGTGTTTATGAACAAGAAGTATATCAAGAGACGCGTCTTTGGGATGTAGATGCAGGGGTTACACGCTCTATGAGAGGAAAGGAGGAAGCAGCAGACTACCGTTACTTCCCAGACCCTGACTTGCGTCCGCTCATTGTGACACAAGAGATGATAGATGAAGCAAAACAAATGCCAGAACTTCCAGATGCTAAAGTGAAGCGTTACGTAGAAGAGCTTGGGGTTAAGAAGTATGATGCATTGGTAATTACATCAGATAAAGAGATGGCATACTACTACGAAGAGATGTTAGAACAAGGTGCGAATGCTAAAACAGCAGTAACATGGCTTACCTCTGAACTGCTTGGACGTTTAAATAAAGCAGGGTTTACTATAGAGAATTCACCCATAGGTGCAAAAACACTTGGTATCTTAGTCGCTAAAATTTCTGATGATACTATTTCTGGAAAAGGTGGGAAAGAGATACTTGACCATATGATGGAAAATGAGAGTCGTGATGTGATAGCACTCATTGATGAGCTTGGACTTGCACAGGTAAGTGATGATGGTGCTATTTTAGCTATCATTGATGAGATACTTGAAGCTAATCAAGATAAGGTAGAGCAATACAAGTCTGGTAAAGACAAACTTTTTGGTTTCTTTGTAGGACAAACAATGAAAGCTTCAAAAGGTTCTGCAAACCCTGGAAAAGTGAATGAACTTCTCAAACAGAGACTGAATTAAAGCATTTATAGGAGAGCAATATGAATCAGATACTTTTATCTATTGCTCTTTTTCTACGAAGTTCAAAAAGGTATAGAGCTACAAAAAATTTTATACGTGATATCTTTCATAATACCAATAATCCTTATAAAAAATATGTTGATATTACTATTATATTTCTTATTATCACTTCTGTGGTTATCTTAATTTATGAAGTAAAAACTCCTGTACCTGAATGGTTAGATATCTATGACATCTATTTTGTCTCTTTTGTTTTTTCTATAGAGTATCTTTTACGTTTGTGGGTACACAATGATATTAGTGAACATATTGTTAAAGAGCATAAAGATGCACAGTTTCTTCAAAAAGATTTTTCTTCTTTGTCTATTTTAAAAGAAGGATTAGGAGAAAAAGTTAAATATATGTTTACACCTTCGGCTTTAATTGACCTTTTAGCTATTTTCCCTGCTTATAGACCTTTGAGAGTTTTACGCATATTTGTACTTTTTAGGGTTTTAAAGCTTCTGCGTTATACCAAAAGTATCAATCAATTTACAGAAGTACTACTTAATAAAAAATTTGAATTGCTAACACTTCTTTTCTTACTCTTTTTTGTTGTGATGACTGCAGGTATCGCACTTTATGTGATGGAGGAACATCAAAATCCTCATATAGACTCTCTATTTGATGCTATTTATTGGGCTTTAGTGACCATCTCAACAGTAGGATATGGTGATATTTCTCCTGTAACTACAGAAGGAAGAAGTATCTCTATTCTTGTTATTATTTCAGGAATTGCGATGATTTCTTTTGCTACTTCTGTCATCGTTTCTGCTTTTTCTGAAAAATTGAGTGAATTAAAAGAGAGTAGAATTATAGAACAGGTGAATAAAAGTAACTCTTTTTTACTGATTTGTGGGTATGGTCAGATGACAAAAATGTTTTTACGTCATTATGCTGATGAGTACAATAATTATATTATTCTTGAAAATAATCTTGAGCGTATGGAAGAGGCAAGAAAAGATGGGTATGAAGCCATCCATGAAGATGCAAGTCGTTATGAAACACTTAAAAAATTTAATGTTGAACACTGCAAGATAACTATTTTGTGTTTGACAGCTAGTGATGTTGAAAATATTTATATTACACTTAATGCTAAAAGTATTTCTAAAAGTATTCGCGTCATTGCTCGTGTAAATGATAGCAATATGGAAAGTAAATTTGCACATGCAGGTACTGACCATATACTCATGCCAAATAAAGTTGCAAATACCATGATACATACAGCGATAACGCAACCAACGATGTATAAAGCTATTCATGCTATATTGACAGGAAAAAGTATTGCACGCATTGATGAGATACGGGCGTATGAGTGTGAGGGGATTATCGGCAAAAGTATTGAAGAGTTGGCATTTAAGAAAGCCAAACTTTTGTTTATGGGCATTCAAAGAAGAGGAGAATTTCTTTTTAATCCTTTGCATTCAACCAAGGTAGAAAGTGGTGATATTTTATTGGTAATGGGACGTAAAATTTCTTTGGAATATTTTAAAAGCATCTATGAGAAGGATTGCTAATGAAACATCAAAATATATTGCTTTTTGGGTATGGTAATCATGGTAAGTTTATCGCTCAGGGCTTACTTGAAGATGGTTTTAAAATACAGATTGTTGAAGATGACTTAAAACGTTATGAAGAAGCCTTAACAGATGGATTTAAAGAAGTTACACATATCGATGTGACTAAAGATGCAGATCTCAAAGCATTACATCCTGAAAAGTATACACAGTTAGTATGTGTAATGGATGATGAACATGTAAATGTTTTTTTAACACTTTCTTTACGGTCTCTTTTTGACTCGTGTTATATTCTTTCTATCTCTGACTCTATACATACAACAAAAAAGCTTCAGATGGCAGGGGCAAATAAAGTAATAGATATGTATGAAGTTTCTGCCAATAAAATACATAATATTCTTAATCATCCTGTGGCTACACAATTATTGGAAGAATTTGTAATAGATAAGCATGGTATAGGCTTTAGAGAGTATATTATACCAACGGGTTCATTTTTAAATGGTTATATGACGGATGATTTAGATTTGTCTAAATATGGTGTACTTTTTGTGGGTATGATAGATGAAGAGCTAGGGCATCATTTTATTTTTATTACAGCAGGGGTTAACCATAAGCTAGACAGTGGTGATACGATTGTGTGTATTGGTGAAAAAAAGAAGTTAGATATGTTTGAAAAACTAATAAAAAAAGAAGAGAATTAATATGAAAATAGCAATTATAGGAGCAGGAAAATGGGGACAGGCACTGTACCATGCCTATAGTCAGAACAATGAGGTAGTCATCTCTTCACGTAATGTAAAAGAGATTGAACATTTTGTCTCTATGGAAGAGGCTTTAACATATGAGTACCTTGTAATGGCGATACCCGCACAGTTTGTGCGTGGGTGGTTAGAAGAACATTTTGTAGACTATGGACAAAATATACTCGTAGCTGCCAAAGGGATAGAGACAAGCACAGGGGCATTTTTAAATGAAGTCTATGGTGAGTATGTTGCTGCAGAAAGACTTGCGTTTATCTCTGGACCTTCTTTTGCAGCTGAAGTACAAAAGTCTCTTCCTACCGCACTCAAAATCTCTTCTACTAACTTAGCGTTGGCTCAGACTTATGCAGATGCCTTACCTTCTTTTATAAAAGGATATGTGAGTGATGATGTCGTAGGTGCAGAAGTCTCTGGAGCCTATAAAAATGTGATAGCCATCGCAGGTGGTGTCTGTGATGGGCTTGGACTTGGAAACAATGCAAGAGCAGCACTTATCTCACGGGGGCTTGTAGAGATGACACGTTTTGGTGAAGCATTTGGGGCAAAAACGGAAACTTTTCTCTCTTTAGGGGGTGCAGGAGACCTTTTTCTTACTGCATCTTCTACGCTCTCACGTAACTATAGGGTAGGACTAGGGCTTGCAAAAGGTAAAAGTATGGATGAGATACTTCAAGAGTTAGGTGAAGTAGCTGAGGGTGTACCAACAGCTAAAGCATTACATAAAATAGCCACAGATAAGAAGATTTATCTACCCATTGCAGAAGAAGTTTATGCGATGATAGAAAAATCCAAAGACCCACTGCAAAGTGTGAAAGATTTATTAGGATAAGTTAAAATGAAAATCACATTTTTGTTTATGGTATCGATGTGTATGCTTCTTTTTGCCAAAGAGGTAGACTTACCTACACATAAGATACATTTTACAGGACAAGAACATTTTGATGAAAGTGAACTACAAGATGCCTTGGGAGTGGATAATAAAAGTTTTTTTGAGTTTTGGAAAAAAGATAATCCACGCATCAAAGATAAACTCATACCTAGCCTAGAAGAGACAATAGAAAGTTTTTATCGTTCAGAAGGCTTTTATGAGGCTACTTCTAAAATAAAAGAGACCAACAGTACCGTTTTTGTAAGTATTAGAGAGAATAGACCAGTACGTGTGGATAGCATTGAGATAGAGAGTGATTATAATATTACTCAGTTCATTCAGCTGAAAAAAGGTGATATTTTTCGTGCTAAAGCTTTTATAGACAGTAAAAATAACATCATCAGTCAACTCTTAAAAGAGGGGTATTGTTCGTATGATTTAGATACTAAAGCCTATGTAGATTTAGAAAAATACTCTGTGGAGCTTAAGTATATTTTACACAAGGGTGGTATATGTACCTTTGGAAAGTTAACCCTCTTAGGACTAAAAACAGTAGAAGATGATGTGGTCATCTCTCGTGTAAGAGCGTTAGAGGGAGAGAGGTTTAGTACAACACTTGTCCAAGAGACATCTAACAATTTGTATGAACTTAAAGCTTTTGATTCGGTACTTATCAATGTAGATAGAAAGATATATAATGTGATTCCTGTAGATATACGTTTTGAAGAGATGACAAAACCTTATCATTTTGAGGCGGGGCTAGGGTATGATACTTTTGTAGGCCCTCGTGTCCATGCACAAATTACCAAATATAATTTTTTTGGTAATGCACGTAAATTAAACCTAAAAGCTTCATGGTCCAAGTTAGAGCAGTTACTCATATTGAGTTATTTTAAACCAGCATTTTTGACACTTTTTAATAAAGGCATTGATATAGGAGCTAGGATAGGATACTCAAATTTAGAATTTGATGGTTTCAAAGAGGAAAAAGTTTTTTCTAGGCTTTATTTACAACATGAAGATGGACGCCTTAAACTCAAAGTGGGTATGGCAATAGAAGGCATAGATATTACGGCTTTAGATAACTTAAATGAGGGTGATGAACTACAACAAGCAGTCAATGAAGGGCTCTTTTTTTTAGCATATCCTTATCTGGATGTGGTCTATGATGCAAGAGATTCTAAATTAAATCCAAAGTATGGCTATTATTTGGCAGGGCATACAGAGTTGGGGTTATCAGATGATGATGTCTCTTCGGTTTATCTTAAAACAGAACTAGAGGCACGTATCATCCATACTTTTTCTAACTTGACTCTCTCTGCTGTAGGTAAAGTAGGTATTTTAGATATAGAGTCTGAAAATGGACTTCCCGAATCTAAATATTTTTTTGCAGGTGGAGCATTTTCTAACCGTGCGTATGGCTATAGAGAACTAGGTGTCATACGCTCATCTACAGAAGATACTATATATGGTGCTTCTACGATGCTCAATCTTTCGCTTGAAGCCAATTATCCTATTTGGGGTGATATTTATGGTGCTGTTTTTACAGATAATACCTTGCTTACAGAAGATGCTTACGATTTTAGTGGAGATGTTATCTCTTCTGCAGGTTTGGGTGTACGCTATATGACGCCTATTGGTCCATTTAAAATTGATGTGGGTTTTAATATAAAAGACCCCTCTATTTATGGTATCTCATTTCAGATAGGGCAGTCATTTTGATGAAAAAAATACTTTTACTCTCACCTTTGTTATGGATAAGAAAAATACTTTTATATACTTTAGGTATAGCAATACTATTAGGTTTATTGGTCTATTTTTTAGCTAATTCACCATGGGTTGTTAAGAAAGCAGCAGATGCTTTTGCTCCAGATTATAACATTGGTTATAGTCGTATCCATGGAAATGTTTTGACAGGTGTTGAAATAGAAGATGTTACGTATGCAACTCAACCTTTGGCTAAACATCTTACACTTAAATGGAACCCAAATGGATTGGTACAAAAAAAGATTATTGTCAATAATCTCATTATTCATGATGCCAATATAGATACGATAAAAGCACTTATAGATACGTTTTCTTCAGAGGATAATGAAAGTTCAAAAGCCTTTGATTTTTCTGTGAATGTTAAAAAGCTTACAATAGATACCAAATCTTTTGTGCAAGATGAGGTTAAGATTAAAGATGTAAAGTTGGATGTGCGTAAGGTCTATTATGCAAAAAATAGACTTTCTGTTACAAAGATGGAGTTAAATGTTACGAGCAATCTCTCTAATCTACTATTTAAAGGGAGTATAAAAGACAATCAACTTGTTGGAAAAGTCAATTTATTACCACAAGAAGAGCTATTTAGACTCTACACACTTCCTATACGCAAAAAGGCGATTGGTAAAGTACAGATAGATTTGAACCTTTCTAAAGAGAGAGTCATCGCCAAGATAGATGCCAATGCTACACAGCTACTCAAAGCTAAAGAGGGGGAGTTCAATCTGGATATAGAGCATTTAAACTCAACCCTAAGCTATAGATTTGATGATGCAACACTCAAAGCTGATACGTATATGAGGCTCAATACCCCTTATGGGAAGGGTATCGTAGTGACAAACCTTTTAACCTTAGATAAGAAACTTACTTACCATGGCGAGATTAACCTTAAACAGCTTATTGGCATAGATGCTAAGTTAAGTAAAGTACTAAACAATCTAAACGTAAGTTACAAAGGAGATGCCAACAGTATCGATGCTAAGATAGATGCTTCAATGTTAAAAGGAGATTTTAATTCAAACGATTTTAAAACAGCAAATCTTCATCTACAAAGTAAAGAGGCATTACATCTAAGTGATTATATAGCCTTACCTCCTGAACTTAATGCTACGAAGTTAAATGTTACACTCGATGCTCCTATTTCATTTGATGCTAATGCCCCATACCATGCAGTGGCTAAAGTACGTTCTAATTTAGTAAATATAGATGCTAATGTGAGTTATACGACACATTTGGCACTCACTTCACAGATAGATATACCCAAAACATCACTCTTAAACGCTTATAGTGAAGATGTAAAGTGGGAGGGTTTCTCTCCACTACACGTAGTGGGGAGTCTAAAAGATGATAATGTAACGATGAGACTTGCATCAAAACATTTAAATACAGCACTTCATTATGACTTAAATAGCACAAAAGTAGATGCTAAGGCAGATATAGTAGGCGTTGATGTACAGCTTTTGGGTATGGTAAAAAAAGAGATAAAAATAAGCTCTAAGGTTACTTCTATTTCTTCTTTACTACAAAGTATGACAGAGATATATAGACTAGAAAACCTACCAAAAGTAGAAGGTAGTGCGATGTTGGAAGTCACAGTAGATGCATTAGAAAGAGCCACAATAGCCTTGAAATCACCTCAAATTAACTACCATATCGACCACCAAAACATACAAGTTTTTGATGAGATTGATATGTTATTAGAGGTTGATAAAGAGAAAATAGTGTTAGAACGCTATCAAGTTATCTATGCAAAAGAGAAAATATTTGCAAGTAAACCCTCTATAGTTACTTTAAAAGATAATTTGATTACGCTTTCACCTCTTTGGGTAAATGACCAGTTAAAATCTGAAGGAAACTATGATTTAAAAACAAAAAAAGGAAGCATTGTCTTAAAGGCACAAAAGTTACACATTGCACATGAACTTATCGATTTTGACAGTGATGTAGAGGTAGTAACAACACGAGAGGGGAATAAGACTTCTGTTAAAGGTGTGGTAACGCTTTTAGGTGGAGAGGTTCATTATGATATATCTAAAAAGAATTTTGCATCAGATAGCGATATTGTCATTGTGCAAGATATGAAAGAGAGTACAGAGAGTCCATTTATGGATAATCTTAGTATAGAGCTTCAGATAAAGACCAAAAAACATCTGCTCTACAACAAAGATGCTATCGCTATGAAAGCCAATGTAGATTTAAGTGTGCATAAAGCAGAGAATTCTGAGTTATTGGTACTAGGTTCAATCGAAGTTTTAGAGGGGAGTACCTATATCTTTCAAGATAAAAAATTTACCTTAAAGAAGAGTTTTGTTCACTTTACAGGTAATCCCAACAAACCTTTACTTGAACTTAAAGTACTCTATAAAGCGATTGATTATGATATCACAGTCAAGATTACAGGTACAGCAGATATGCCACAAATTGACTTTTCATCTAAGCCTAGCTTGAGTCAAGAGCAGATACTTTCATTGATTTTATTTGACACAGTAGAGGGTGCAGGGACAAACAACGGTGATGAGATGATGAAAATGATGGGAGGAGCCATGGCAAAATCTGCACTTAATAATATAGGTATTAAGCTTGATCATCTTGTCTTGGGTGAGGGTAGCAGTGTAGAAGTAGGTAAAAAACTGACTAAAAATATAACCATCATCTACATCAATGGCAATGTTGCACAGGTAAAGCTCAAATACGAACATGGTAAACACACCCAAAGTGTCATAGGGGCTAGTGAAGTTTCACAGTCATATGATATTATCTATAAGAATGATTTTTAAGAGAGTTTATTTTGAGTTGAAAGATAACACTTTTAATTATTTTCGTATAAAATTGTATATAAATTTTTTTCCTCAAAATCAATACGTTCACTCAATACACCTACTAAATCATTAAATGAAGTAAAAAAATCATTATCAAGTTTTTCATCTTCTCGACTATATTTGCTTAAAAAGTTCATCAATGCCATTTTTGTATTTTTAAAACTTTTTGTAAATTGATTAATAGATTTTTCATTGGTTTGGGTTAATCTTTTTTCATCTTTCAAAAGCTTATAAAACTCTATATCTTCATTCATTATATGATCGATAGCTAAAACATTTAATTTTTTCAATAGATCTTTTGCTTTATGATGATTATTTTTAGAATAC
>Ga0256834_1001931_pt1 | contig 13560 bp, 13 predicted proteins | sample 4281140metaG_FD_190536 | JGI IMG/M metagenome (GOLD analysis project Ga0256834, IMG submission 190536) | Hydrothermal vent microbial communities from East Pacific Rise, Pacific Ocean - 4281-140 | ecosystem: Environmental > Aquatic > Marine > Hydrothermal vents | place: Pacific Ocean: East...
TACATCTGTTTATCCGCCAACCCCTGAAATTATGAATATCAATAACATTGTTGGCTTTCGTGAGATATTTGATCGACTGGTAGGCTATAGCGACCACACAATTGGAACAGACGTTCCATTAATTGCGCTATCTTTGGGAGCTTGTGTAATTGAAAAACATTTTACAATTGATAAAAGCTTACCTGGTTGGGATCATTGGGTTTCTGCTGATCCTAAAGAAATGAAACAAATTGTTGAATACTCAAAAATGAGTATTGAGGAACTGCAAGATCGTGCGCATAAAGTTGAAAACTTTGATATTATCTTAGGAACAAAGCATCGTATATTAAGCGATCGTGAGAAGGAAAAAATTCTTGTAATGCGGCGCTGCATCGTGGCAAAGACAAATTTACCCGAAGGACATGTTTTGACAGCAAATGATGTTGATTACAAACGTCCAGGCTCTAAAATACGTCCTGATGAACTTAATTATATTATTGGACGAGAACTTACTCATGACATTAATTATGACCATGAGTTTAAATGGTCAGATTTTGGCCCAGGAGTATAATTAAGCTATGGATAATACATATTTTTTATCAAGTAAGCGAATTGGGCTGCGTACTTTGACACGTGATGATATGCCTGTATACCAAGGGTTTTTGAATAATAAGGATGTCACCAAATATCTTGAAATGGGGTGGAGACCCTATACAGAAAAAGATTTAGAGGTAACATATCAAGAGGCTAATAACGCTAGCTCTGCCTTAGTGTTTGCTGTATGTGATATAAAAACTAATAAGTTGATAGGAACGGCGGGACTTTATTTTTTACATTGGCCAGGGCGCAGAGCGCAATATCGTATTTTACTCGGTAAACCCGAAATATATGGCAAAGGGTTTGGCAGCGAAGTAACTAATCTTATAATTAAGCATGGGTTTGAGCGCTTAAATCTTAACACTATTTACCTAGGCGTTAATGCAGAAAATAAGGGCGCTATCAGGTCTTACGAGAAATGTGGTTTTGTACATGAGGGCGTTCAGCGTGCATTTATTTATAACGATGGGCGTTATTACGATTGCGTGAATATGAGTATTTTAGCAAATGATTAAGGCTGCAATCTTTGGCTTAGGACGAATTGGCGCGACTTATGACGATTTGGATAACTTAGAAATTCCAAGATCGCATCTAGGAGCTTTAATTAATAATCCTATTTATGAAATTGTTGCACTTATAGACCCTGATCAATCAACATTTAAGCCACTAGAAAATCATTTTTCAAAAAATATTTTTTTTACTGACGATAATCTATGGAATGGGACGGCTGATGTAATTATTTTTGCAAATTCACCGCACAATCGTGAAAAAGAATTAAATGCTATTATTAAAAAATCTCCAAAAGTAATTATGTTGGAAAAACCTTTAGCTGCGGATTTAGAGCAGGCAAAAAAAATAGAAGAGTTGGTTAATGGCTCGGATGTGAAATGTGTAATTAATTTTCATCGCCGTTACGATCAAAATTACATTGCCCTTAAAAAACAAATAACAAAACCCCCGCAAAAAATTATATGTCGCTATTCTAAAGGGCTGTACAATTATGCATCCCACCATATTGACTTGGTACAAAATTGGTTTGGTGATTTTTCGAATATAAAAATTCTATCAAATGCAGAGAATCCAGATTTTAAAGCTGATCTTTCCTGTGGCGCAAATATTTACTTTCTAGGATTTAAAAACACTAAGTATGATATTTTTGATATGGACATATTCTTTGATGACTCTGTTTTGCATATTGAAAATGGTGGATGTGAAATGAGATGGCAAAGATGTGCGCCTGATTTATACTACCCAAATTATACGCAACTTAGCCAAGGCATAGATATGCGTAAAAAGGGACAAGTATCAGGTATGATCTCACTTTATGAGGATATTAAAAATTATGTCTTAGGTCAAAGTAATGCTTTACTAGGAACAACTATTGAAGAATCTGTAAAAAACATGTTAGTTATTGACGAAGTTTTAAGGCAAAAAGCTAATAATGAGGAATAAGAATATGATTATAGAAAAGCTTGCATTATTGGGCGGCAAGCCAGTTCGCAAAGAACCACTTCCTTCATATAATACTATTGGTGATGTAGAAAAAAAAGCTGTTATGGAGGTTTTAGATTCTGGAGAGCTTTCAAGTTTTGTAGCTGGCCCAATTGATGCTTTTTGGGGAGCTGGACGCGTAAAAGAATTTGAAAATACATTTAAAAATTATTTTGGCATGAAACATGCTGTTGCTGTGAACTCAGCGACCTCTGGCCTTCATTGCGCTGTATCAGCGTTTGGCGTAGCGCCTGGCGATGAGGTCATAACCTCACCATATACTATGTCCGCATCAGCCACATGCATCCTTATGTGCGGCGGCGTTCCTATATTTGCTGATATTGATCCTGATACTTTTTGTATTACTCCAAAAAGCGTCGAGGCTAATATCACTGAAAATACAAAAGGCATAGTTGCGGTAAATATATTTGGTATTCCAGCTGATTTAGAGGGCTTAAAAAAAGTTGCTGATAAGCACGGACTATTTTTAATTGAAGATAATGCGCAAGCTCCTGATGCTAATTATAAAGGGCAAAAAACAGGTACTATTGGTGATGCCGCAGTTTTCAGCTTTAACCGCCATAAAACAATGCAATGCGGTGAGGGTGGTATTATTATTTGCAATAGTGATAAAATTGCTTTGAAATGTGCAATGATGCGCAATCATGGTGAGGTTGCTGTGGCTGGAATGGGTATTGATGACATAGTTAATACCGTTGGTGTTAATTATCGTATGGGCGAAATAGAAGCGGCAATTGCAAAAGTGCAGTTTGAAAAGCTGCAAGAGCTTAACACTCCGCGCATAGAGATGGCTAATTACTTAACAGAGCAGTTAAAGAATATCGATGGCATTACTCCGCCGCATGTGCCCAAAGATAGAAGCCACGTTTACTATTTCTATGTGATGAAATATAACGAAAAAGTAGTTGGCATTCCAAGAGAATTATTTGCCCAAGCGGTACAAGCAGAAGGTTTTACTATGCGCGCTGGATATGTGAAACTTGTCTATAATGAACCGCTTTACCAGAAAAAAATATGTTTTGGAGATAAGGGATTTCCTTTCACTGCTAACTCCCGTAATGATAAAATAATTTATCACAAAGGCCTATGTCCAGTAGCCGAACGCTTACAAGAAAAAGAAATATTAGTGACTAATATTATTTATCCTCCGCTTGGTATAAGTGATATGGCTGATTTTATTACAGCAATTAAAAAAGTCATTACAAACAAGGATACTTTGCTGAATTTTCAGGGAAAAAAAGTCGCATGAGCATTGTCTTTGCTATTGATGAAGTTGGGACATTTGCTTATTTAGAACCGTTATTTTTGAAATGGTTAGAAGAAAAAAAGGATGGCTGGGGCATTATCGTTGGCTCTGATATTCTTAACTTTCCACGATATAAGGCAATAGAATCTTTATTACCAAGCAATAACCAAGCAACAAGTAACATCACCACCCTCGTATCATCTTTGGGTAAATTATCAAATAATATAAAGGAATTACATAGTTTTTCCCATGAAAAGAATTTAGTTAATATCGGAATATTTGATGTTTGGGATAAATCATGGAATATTGAAGATACTTCAACAACGCATTTCTTTGTTATAGATAAAAACCAATCAGAAAAACTGACGAGACAACACCCATCAATAGATATAAAAATTATAGGACAACCCGCTTGGGAGGCTGTACCTAAACTAACAGCCGCACCTGAAAATACAGTTTTATTTATAGGACAACCTATTGAACAACATTACGAAAACACGCTAGGTTATGATGAAAATAGTGCTTGGCAACTGTTATGCTCCGCTGTAAAGGGGACGGATTATACGCTATCTTATGCATTACACCCTGCGCAAAACAATGTTCAAGTTGCTGATAATATTCAGCTATATACTAATATAAATCAGGCTTTAGCGAAAAACAGCATTATTATAAGTCCATTTTCATCTGCTTTGTTTGACGCATGGTTAGGTGGTAATCGAAACGTGATTAGCCTACAGCCAAATATTACAGCCACCGCGGATAAATGTTATCTTTCACGAATGGGTCTTATTCCTTACGCAACAAGCGCTAAAAGCTTACAAAAACTGCTTGGTCTTCAACCCTTTGAAATAGCAGAAAATCCATTTTTAGGTAGCCTTAGCCGTTTAGAAAAAGAATTGGGTATTCTCACATGAAAAATACTCCTATATTATTAACTTGGTTTCATGATTACCACACCTTCAAATTTGTTAAGGATATAATTCCTGTTTTGCTTGAAGCTGACTACAATGTAACATTACTAACTTGTGATAAGACACTAAAAAAACAATTTGAAGCTCTACATAGTGATAATCTAAAAATTTCTTATTACCCTTATTTGCGCCCTATAATGCGCCTTATGGATAATAAATATTTGCGGCCCTCTATTTGGTTATTTGGCTGGGTGTGGAGTTTTTTGGCAACTCTACGCTATGCCGTGGTTATTGCTCCGCGAGATACAACGCCGTTTTATCATATGACAACAAGCTGGAAACCTACCCTTATATGTCGTCCAGCACTAGGGTTTAATGATAAAACCTATATTCAGCACAAATTTAACCCTAATATCAGCTTTCCAGATGTAATGAAATTCACACGAGAAAAACATGGGAAAACAGATAGTCTTTTCGGGGGAAGCTTTTTAAAGGATGTCCGCGGCAACAAAAAACTTAAATATTATACTGCATTAGGTAATCTAGTCGCCGAATTTTTGCAAAAATTAGGAACGCCCAAAGATCATGTTTTTGTTACAGGTAATTTTAGCTATGAAGGGTTAACCCCAAGAACGGTAAAAGCCAGTGAAATAGAAGAAAAATATTTTAAAGACATTGATAAAGATATCTACATGTTTTTCAGTTCACAACAATATTTTGGCGAGGCTGAGATAAAATCATTGCATAGAATTGCAGAGGAGATAAGCGCTAATAATGCTTATTTTGTGATAAAAGTTCACCCCAAATTAGATGAAAAGCAGCTAGAAAAATTAGAGCAGTGGGTGCAAACATTTTTTCCACAAACAGTTAAAATCATTCATGATTTAAAAGGAGATTACAATAATGCCTGCCTAATTGCTCTCTCAAAAGCCGTTATAATTGAGGAAAGTAACGTTGGAATTTTGGCAATGCATTTTGATAAGCCTGTAATTATAACTGACCTTGGTGGAAAAAAGGATTGTGAAGACAATATTTTTATATTCTCAGGTGAAATTCTAGTTTGTAAAAATATTGAACATCTTAGTGAAATAATAAAATCAATAAATATAGAAGAAAACTTGAATTTAATTATAAATACTCAGCAAAAATTTGTGCGCGATGTCTGTTTTCAAAGTCAATCACCTTGCGGTCATATACCGAATATTCTAAAAGAGATAGTTGAATAAATTAGAGGTCTGAGCATTGCAAACATTATTATTAAATAATCGCCTTATGCCCATATATGGACTTCTTATCAGAATCTGCCATTACATAGGCCTTTACACACCTATTATATGGTTAACCATATATTTTATGGAGGAAAAGACTCAACGATCCAAGACAAACAAAATTACAATATTGGCGTTAGGTGGAGAACGATTTCGTGGTGATTTAGAAACTTTAGAGGCTTCAGGTAAATTTAAAGTTATTACACTACCTTATGGATGGCAAAACAGACTTCTTTATTGTTTTTTTCGTATTAACCCAACATTTGAGGCAGTGTTCCATCCAAATTCAAATGAACAAAAACATCATGATTGCCTAAATTTATTTATGCAAAAATTCTTACCTCTTTTATACAAAAAAGCTGGCATTGATATTGTAATAAGCGCAGCAGCGCATTACCAAAATGACTATTTATGGGGAGCTAACTCCTCTTTAGCAGGTGTTCCATTTGTTATATTCCATCGTGAATGTTTTCATACTACAAAAGAACGGCGGGACTTTTGGATAAAACGCTGGAAACCAGCAATTGGTAAATATATCTTTGATTTTTGTGTTTTTCACAATGAAGTTATTCGTAAAAATTACGCTGACTCAGGAGTGTTCCCACTTGAAAAAACAGCCTCAGCAGGTGCAATGCGTATGGATGCGTTTGTTAGTAAATACTTAAATAAAAAACCTTCAATACCTGAAAAAAAACAAGTTACGTTCTTCTCTTTCCATCATTGTGTAGGACTAGGTGGGGCAGTTCCACTTTGGTCACCTTATGATGTGCCAGTTGGTTTTACAACTATGTTTGAAGAAACCCATGTGGCATTTGCAAAATTTGCCAAAGCAAATCCAGATATTTCATGTATTTTAAAACCAAAATGGGGTGGAATTTGGATTGAAGAATTTCACAAGGTCTTTGAAAGAAATAATATTGATATTTTTCAAATTCCTAATTTAAAAATCATTGAAAATACTGATGTTCATAAGTTAATTGAAAATTCTACTGTTATTTGTAGCTATGGTTCTACTACTTTGCTTGAAGCAAGTGTAATGGGACGACCCGTTGTCATCACAGTTATGGGTGAAGGATTGCGTGATGACTATCAAAACCAAATACAAATGCGCGATGACTTCAAATACTATGATATTGCATATAACGAAAATGATTTATTTAAATTGTTAAAAGAAAAACTTGAAAACCCTTTGATAGATAATAATATCCAAAAAGAAAGAGAGGCGCTTTTTGATAAATGGATATCTCCGCTTGATGCTAGCGCGGTTAAAAAATATATTGCTATATTAGAGCAGCAATACAAGCTGAAAAATAAAAAGGATATATAATGAGAGTGTTAGTTACAGGAGCTGGAGGCTTCATTGGTTCACATCTTACAGAAGAACTAGTCAAAAAAGGATACTCTGTGAAGGCTCTTGCTTACTATAACTCATTGGGCAGCGCGGAATGGTTAGATCACTTACCTAAAAATGTACGCGAAAAAATAGATATTATTTGGGGGGATATTCGTGATCTTTCTTTTATTTGCCGCGCTATGGAAGGATGTGAGGGAGTATTTCACCTTGCCGCTTTAATAGGGATACCTTATTCCTACGTTAATCCTGAAAGCTATATTGATACTAATGTTAAAGGTACAATGAATATTCTTGAAGCTGCGCGAAATTTAGGCATTAAAAAAATTATTCACACTTCAACAAGCGAAGTTTACGGATCTGCGCTTTTTGTGCCTATTACAGAAGAACACCCCTTACAAGGACAATCACCATATTCTGCCAGTAAAATTGGCGCGGATCAAATGGCTTATGCTTATGCAAGTTCCTTTGATCTACCTGTCGTAACAATGCGTCCATTCAACACATTTGGCCCACGTCAATCATTACGCGCCGTCATTCCAACTGTTATAACCCAACTATTACGAGGAGATGGTTTACTTAAAATAGGAGCAATTGAGCCAACAAGAGACTTTAGTCATGTTAGCGATACAGTTGCTGGATTTATTGCAGCTTTTGAATCAGATAACCCTGATATTATTGGACAAACTATAAATTTAGGTAGCAATTTCGAAATTTCCATAGGTGATATGATTGAATTAGTAGGCAAAACAATCGGTAAAACCCCAAATTATGAGATGCAAGGTGAGCGGATTCGCCCAGAAAACAGCGAAGTCCAGCGTCTATATTGTGATAATACAAAGGCAAAAGAGATGCTCGGGTGGACACCATCCTACGCTGGATTAGATGGCTTTGAGCGCGCACTTGCAGATACAATTCAATGGTTTTCAAAATCTGAAAATCTGAATTTATATTCAACTGATAGGTATGTGGTTTAAATGAGTGTAGAAGACATTGCAAATGGCTTAAATAATTTTTTCTCTAGTATAGAACGACCAATTTACCTACATGAACCCGATCTTAAGGGGCATGAGCTTTCCTATATAACAGACTGCATTGAAAGTGGCTGGGTATCCTCAGTTGGAAGTTATGTTGATCGCTTTGAAAAGGAATTAGGAGAGTTTTGTGGTGGTTATGCTGTCTCAACTGTTAACGGCACAGCCGCATTGCATTTGGCACTTGTTCTAGCTGGTGTTAAGCCCAATCATGAAGTTATTACACCGGCATTAACGTTCGTAGCAACGGCTAATGCGGTTAGCTATTGTGGCGCTATCCCTCATTTTGTAGACGCTGATTCCCAAAACTTTGGTATTGATGCAGCAAAACTGGACGTGTATTTATCCAAAACCCTTAAAAATGGTGTAAATATAAAGACAGGTCGAAAAATTTCAGCTCTAATTGTTACCCATATATTTGGGCATTGTGCTGATATGGATGCACTGAGTAATATTGCAAAAAAGTACAATCTTGTGCTAGTGGAAGATGCCGCCGAAAGTTTAGGTTCATACTATAAAGGAAAGCACACAGGATTATTAGGGATTGTTTCTGCTTTAAGTTTTAACGGTAATAAAATTTTAACCACTGGAGGTGGCGGGGCGGTACTTACCTCGGATCAAAACATCGCAGAGCGTGCAAAACACTTATCAACAACAGCAAAAGCTACACATCCTTATGTTCATATACATGATGAAATAGGATATAATTATAGAATGCCAAATATAAATGCTGCGCTAGGATGCGGGCAATTAGAAAAATTACCTGATTATTTAGCACAAAAAAAAATACTAACAAGTCGGTATAGTGCTTTTTTTGCACAATTTCCCGACACTACCTTTGTAAAACAACCCGATGAAACAATTAGTAATAACTGGCTGAATTCTATCATTATGAATTCGGAAGAAGATCGTAATACCTTAATTGATATATTAGCTAAAAATGACATATTTTGTAGAGGTATTTGGGAAGTTATGGCAGAACTTCCCATGTATAAAAATTGCCCGTCTATGGATATATCAACAGCAAAAGATTTGGTTGCGCGCACCGTTAACCTTCCAAGTAGCCCCTTTTTAGCAAAACGACTATAATATATATTTAAAAATGAATCATACTTGTTTATATTAATCTAAATATATTTATAAAAAGGCTACAAAATGACTCAAGCTTGCACCAAAGGGAATGTTTATTCTCGCAATAACCCTAGTCCTGAATATACAAGGCTACAAGCACTTTACCAAAATCATCACGATGGTGGACGGGCTGAAAAAAAATCATGGTCAAGTAACGTGTACCCAGGTAAGAGCATGTGGCCTTATATGGGCTTTATTAAAGCCATAGCACATAAACATGGCGCAAAAACTATGTTAGATTATGGCGCGGGTAAAGGGCTTCAATATACTGATCTACGTGTTAAAGAAGCCAAAGGTAAAATGTACCCTAGCCTTGCAAACTATTGGGGTGTTCATGTGACATGTTATGATGCTGGCAATAAAGTATTTAATAACTGGCCTGACGGTCATTTTGATGGCGTAGTTTCAACTGATGTTTTAGAGCATTGCTCGCGAGAAGACTTAGAATGGATTATTAGTGAAATATTTGAAAAAGCCCAAAAATTTGTTTTTGCTAATATCGCGTGCTATCCAGCATGTACTATTTTATCTTCTGGAGAAAATGCGCATATAACAATTGAACCTCCGCAATGGTGGAGAGAGCTTATAGAAAAAGTAGCTAAAAACTATCCTGATATCTCTTATTATTTTTTAGCTACAGAAGATAGACGAGAAATGGGAGAGCTTATTACAAATGACAATGAAAAACTCAATATACCGAAGGCTGGCGCGCTACCTGGGAGTATTATAAAAGCTTATTACTCTCTCATAAAACAAAAAATTAAACACTTCTAATATTTGGCAACGAAACTGGCGCAAAAATATACCAAATCCAACGGTTCTTTCACCTGCTTCGACATATCATAGGCAACAAGGTTATTGTCGTCGCCTTTAGAAAGGGACACAGCCCACTAAAAGCTGGATAATGATAGTCTTTCAACTGGAAATACATTCCCCCCCCAAAAGGCAGTCGTTGAATATCAAATAACACAGTTTGATGAACTGTCTTTAAAGCTACAATTTTAAATCAAAATAGATTTTATAGTCAAGACTACTTTCCTCTGGGTTTAGGCGGTTTTGCGATATTATGCTGGTTTCTTTTCTTAGGGATAATATTATCATTGTGCCGTTGCCTTTATTTATTTTCTCAACATTAAAGCTTTCAATTAATTTTGAGTGTTTGAAATTTATTGAGTTTTTTCCAACCCAGCGTGCATTCGGTAGCTCAATAATAATTAGCTTCTCGTTATTATCTAAATCAATGCTAAAATCAGTATTTTTGTTAGTGTCTATGACAATACGCAACTTATCTACATGCTCTCCAGCGCGTAGATTCTTAGCCACTATTCCGTCATATTTCTTAATTGAAAATTTGGATTTTACTTTCTTTTTTATAGGCTTAGACGGCGACGTAACCTTAGGTGGTAGTTTTTCCGTAACCTTAGTTTTTGCCTGATTATCTTTCTGATCATCTGGTGGTTGAAGCTCTTGCTGTGTATTAAGCTGCGATACTTGCAGCTCAACCTCAGAGTTTTCAATCAAGTTAAGTGGTAGTTGCTCGGCTGGTGTTTCCTGCAATAGTACCTCTAGCTCTTTGATTAGGTTCTGAATATCCGATTCCACAGCGGCTAATCGGACGATGGATGGTTTGTATGTGTCGAATTCTTTTCTTAAATCAACCACGGCATTTTCAACGCGATTAAAGCGATCACCAGTATTTTTGATGTTTTCCAAAAACAGTGTATCGGCATTAATTCCCTTCATAGGTTTTAATGCAGGCAACCCATTGGGCATATATACGGTGTTTGTCTGCCCAGGCTTTAATGGTTGACTATTAAATGATGGCGGAAGTGCAATTGGGGTGCTAATTTCTGTGCTGTTTTTTATATTTTGAGAGTTTTGTGCGGTTTTTTGGTTTTGTGATTCGGCTTTTTTAAGATGCAAAATCCCCTTCGGACTACATGCACTTAGTAGACCTAAAAATAGTGTAAAACATAGACTCAGAGCTATTTTTTTATACATTAAATAGTGAACCATAATCCCCAGAATAGGGGCGTTAGAACTTAAAAAATACGCAGCAGAAAACACCTAATAACATTTTACCCTGAAAACGGTGCTCTCTTCAATAGAATAGTTAAAAATAAACAATAACTTATGGCTTAAATTTAGTAATAATTGATATTACTTGTGCACAATGTGTTGTGCGTTGCTGTTTAATATATTGCAAGATGTTATATATATTTGTATTATTGCTAGGTTAATTAATATTTAGGATTTTACTTTGCGATTTTTTCGGATGTTTTTGTTAGCATTATCTAGTCTTGTACTTGCTGTAGATGCAGCTAATGCAGGGGTAACTGTTGTGCAGCCACTTCAGTTTGGTTCTTGGATATCGAAAAATAATAGCATGCAGCATGAAATAACAATTAATGCTGATGGCTCTTACACTTTTGATTCGGCAGGCTTTATTGAGATAACGCCGCCTCAAATAGGCACGTTTGATTTAGATGGAATGACGCCGAACACGGCTATTGCGAGCGTCGTTGTTACTCAGATTACGGCCTTGTCAGGCGGTGGAGTGAATTTTCAGATGATTAATCTCCAAGGGGCACACCCCGCATCAACTAATGCATCAGGCGTTGCGAGAATATATGTTAACGGTACGGCGCAAACTAGTGGTAATGGAACATCTTATTTGGATCAAACTTTTAATGGTCAGGTACAGATACAGATTAATTTTTAGGTTTTTATTTTAAAGTAAATTAGGAAAAATGTGAAATGAAGAAAATTTTATTATATTGGCTGGTTATTGCGATTTGCGGCGGTGGCGTAATGTTTGGAGCACATATTGTTTATGCTGATATTGTTATAACGCCAACACGTATTGTTTTTGAGGGTCGTGATCGTTTTGCTTCGGTAACATTGGCAAATCCAGGTGATAAACACGCCACATATGAAATGAAATGGAATTTTTTCAAAATGCAAGAGGATGTAAACGCTACTTATAAGAGGGTGGATAGATCTGTAACAGATTTTGATTTATCTAAATATATAATTTTTTCACCTAAAAGAGTTCGCCTAGCCCCTGGGGCATCACAAAAAATTAGATTGGCGTTGCGCAGGCCTGCTGAAATACCAGATGGTGATTATCATGTTCACTTAGGTTTTGCGCCAATTCCTGATGTGGTTAAAGATGATTTATCTAAGTCGTCTAAATCAGTTGTGACGGTTAAAATTAATGTTGGCTATACAATACCAGTGATTTTACGCTCTGGTGAGATTGATGTTAAGGCCTCTATTGGACTAATTTCCCTGTCTCGTAATAATAATAATGGTTTACTAAAAGTGGCAGTACCTGTTAAACGCGAGGGTGGTCCATATTCTGTGCTAGGGCATTTAATGGTCTATCACATAGATAATAATGGGAAGCAAGAGCGAGTAGGAGAAATCAGTAATGCGCAGATATTTCCTGAAGTTGATGTTCGTCCGTTTGATGTTCACTTGATTAAAAATATAACTGGCGGATCATTGCGGATCGTTATGTATCGCTATGATTATGATAAAAATAAAAGTGATGTTGATAATTTTATTTATACAGAACGTGTCTTTCCTCTTGAGTAGTTGTTTTTAGTCATTTCCCATGTTCTTAAATTTATAATTTACTTTTAACCATGTCCAATACGCTCTGCTCGGCTTTGTTTAGATCATTCTCGTTAATTGACCTTAAAACAATGCCCACACCTTTTTCGCCATCTTTGAAATGAGGATAGCTGCCTATATCTACATTTGGAAAAGCATCTTGTATATCCGCCAACTCTTTAGCAATTCTACTTTCTCCAAAAGAACAAGACACACTACGCGATAACACAATATCACCGCCAATAATAATATCAGCAACATAATCCATCATCCGATGCATAATGATAGGAACGCCTGCCATAACATAGACGTTTTCAATGATAAATCCCGGTGCCGCCGAGAGTGGATTTGGTATTAGCTCGGCATTTTCAGGAAGCATTGCCATCTTAACCGAAGCCTGCGTAAAATCCCCGCCTATATATTCATTCTTCAAAAGCTCATAAACACTTTGATTAATCTCAAGCTTCACGCCAAAAGCTTTAGCAACACTAAGCGCGGTGATATCGTCATGCGTTGGGCCAATCCCGCCGCTTGTAAATACATAGTCAAACCGCCCTTTAAGGTCATTAACGCTATCGATTATAACGCCCTCATCATCAGGAATCACACGCACCTCAGATAGCTCAATACCGCGCGCAACAAGCTTACCCGCAACATAATTTATATTCTCGTCTTTCGTGCGCCCAGATAAAATCTCGCTGCCAATAACAATCATTGCCGCTTTATATTCTTTTGCCATTAGGTTATCTTTCTTTACACATGCTTATATAGGATATATCTAACATGAGTAGATTAAAAAAGGAACAGCCATGAACATGCCAAACCCACTTGCAAAATACACTTCAGAAGGTATAGAGCTGCATACATCAAGAGATTTCGAAGGCATGAGAAAGGCTGGCAAACTAGCAGCAGA
>Ga0256834_1001932_pt1 | contig 13544 bp, 10 predicted proteins | sample 4281140metaG_FD_190536 | JGI IMG/M metagenome (GOLD analysis project Ga0256834, IMG submission 190536) | Hydrothermal vent microbial communities from East Pacific Rise, Pacific Ocean - 4281-140 | ecosystem: Environmental > Aquatic > Marine > Hydrothermal vents | place: Pacific Ocean: East...
AATTCCAGAAGTCCCTGTTATAATAACTTCATCAAGATTTAACAAATCTTCTTGTAATGTTATGTCAACCTCTAGGTTCTCACTAGTTAGTTTAACAGAAATAGTTTTGTATCCAATAGAGCTGAAAACTAGAAGTTTGTTTTCGAAATCGTCAACATTAATAGAATATTTACCATCAAAATCAGTTGTTGTACCATTTGTAGTACCTTTTACAATAATAGTTGCCCCAGGCAATGGGCCGTTTGCATCTGATACTGTACCTGAAACGCTTTGTGCCTGTGTGAGGCCATAAAACATTACAAAACCTAACATCAGTAAGCTTCTAAATAATCTTTTTTTCATAATTAAATTGAATTAGTTAAAATAATATTAATATCAAATATAGAGAAAAAGTAACATAAATTTAATTTTTCTATAATTTATATAGAATCTAAATTACTAATACTAGTCTTCATCATAAAAAAGAATCTCCAAACGACTTAAAGTTATCTATAAATGACATTAGATTAAGGATAAGAAAAAGAAGACAGTAGACTTTAAAAATATAAAGTAAAAAGTAAATACTAAAAAACAACCAACATCAATTTAAAAAATACTACACCTTAATAAATATGTTACGCTTGTAAAGTATATACCCCAACAACATATAAAAAGCTACAACACTTAATGCATAACACATTGAAGCTAACTTATCGGTTGAAATAATGCTTGTGTAGAATGTATGGTATAGCCAACTATGAATACTTTCTGTTTCATTGACCTGTATCATTCCAAAAGTTTTAGAAATAAAGCTTGACATAAAATAAATAACAATAGCATTAGAACCTACATATTTAAAAATAGCACCAAACTTGATTTGTCTCTCATCCATTATATAATGTACAATGCTTAAAATTAAAGTTCCCCAGCCTGCTGTTACTAATACAAAACTACTAGACCACAATGCTTTATTTATCGGAAACCATATATTCCAAATATAACCTAACACTAGCATCCCTACCCCAATAGCACTTAAAACACCTAACTTGTTTTTTTTATATTCACTCAATACTTTTCCTATTAAAATTCCAATAATTGAGGTTACAATAGCAGGAAAAGTACTTAAAAACCCTTCAGGGTCATAATCTTCTTGCCAAGTATGCGTACCAAATATTTTTAGATCTAAATAATTTGCCCAATTGTTTGGAGCTCTATCAAATGTTGGCATTTCATCGTTTAAGGGTATAAAGCCCATCCACAACCAATAACCAATTAAGATGGCAATTCCAATTGACAGCAAACCTTTCCAATTAAAATTTAAATTTAATACAGCCGCAATAAAGAATACAACACCTATACGTTGTAATACTCCTGGAAATCTTAATTCACTAAAAGATTTAAAAAAAGGCATATAGGGCAAAAACCAGCCTAAAAACAACCCAAGACCTATTATTTTTAAACTACGAATTGCAATTTTTCTATATGTTTGTGAATTTTTAGCCTTATTCTTATATGCAAAATGAATAGAGATTCCTACAATAAATAAAAAGAAAGGGAATACCAAATCTGTTGGTGTATACCCATGCCATGCTGCATGTTCTAATGGAGCATAAATATGACTCCATGTACCTGGTGTATTTACTAAAATCATTGCTGCTATGGTAAAACCTCTTAAAACATCTACAGATGCTATTCTTTTTGCTTTCATCGTATAAATTTAAAAATTGAAAGATTTAAAATTGAAAGATTCTTCGCTCCATTCGTACCTCATTATACTCTGAATGACATTCATTTCCCTTTTTCTATTCTCTATATTCTTTTGTTTTAAATACTATTTTTTCTTTAAGCCTAGTTTGTGTCCTGCAATAGCATAATATAATATAATTGCATAGCAAGGCAATAATATCCAGTAGCCAGAAGTAGCTGCTTCAGCAGTTGCAGATGTTAATACCTGATTAATAGAATCAGTACTTAAATTAGGAATAGCATTTGCTAAATCTAATAATGAATTATCCTCTAACATTCTCTTTATCTCAAGTTTATTCAAAGAAAATGAATCTCCTATTATATTTTTAAGGTTGCTAAAAATTAAATCTAATTTTTTACCATCAACCAACTGTCCGTATAAAGGTGGAATAACTGCCCCTCCAGCAATCGCCATAATTAACAATGCGGAAGCTGTTTTGGTAAATTTACCTAAACCTTCTAGTGTTAATGGCCAAATTGCAGGCCAAACTAACGCGTTTGCAACCCCCAGTCCTGCCACAAACAACACAGATGTAAACCCTGTTGTAAACAAAACTCCAAGAGTTAATAAGCCCCCTAATACTGCACTAGCTTTTAATGCTGTTGCTTGACTAATATATTTAGGTATTAAAACTATTCCCATTGCATAAGTACCCACCATTGCAAATAAGGTATACATCGCAAAATATTTAGCAGTATCTCCATCAAACCCTAAAGATAAGCCGTATGCAATTATAGTATCGACAGCTACTACCTCTACTCCAACATAGACGAATAAGGTCAGCACGCCTAACCACAAATGTGGAAATTGAAAAATACTTGTTTTTGAAGTTACACCATCTGCCGATTCTTCTATAGGTGCTGCTTCAACATGCGGTAAAGGAGCTTTTCTAATTAATATGCCTAAAATAAATAAAACTACAGCCATAATAATATATGGCATAACCACACTTTCTGCCATTTTATCTAATAATTGTGCTTTTTCAGCAGCATCTACTGTATTTAGTTTTTCATTAATTTCTTTAATCCCAGATAGTAAGAGAGCTCCAAAAACAAGATTTGCTATTGCTCCTGCAACTTTATTAGATATCCCCATAATAGCAATACGTTTTGCAGCACTTTTTATAGGCCCTAAAATAGTAATATAGGGATTGGAAGCTGTTTGCAATAAGGTCATTCCTAATCCTTGAATAAAAATACCTGTTAAAAACATCCAATACGTTCTAGATCCTGCAGCAGGAATAAAAACCAAAGCTCCAATACCCATAATAATTAACCCCATTGACATTCCTTTTCTATAACCAATTTTTTCAATTACATAAGACGCTGGCAAAGCCATGATAACAAAGGATATATAAGATGCTGAGGCAACCAAAAAAGCTTGTGCAGAAGTTAATTCATTCAATGTTTTCATATAGGGAATTAACGAACCATTGATCCAAGTTACAAATCCGAAAATAAAAAACAACCCTGCTATAATCGCTATTGGGACTATCATGTTTTTATCTTGCTGTGTTGATGCTGTTGCTTGTGACATATACTTATAGTTAATTTTTATTTTGAAGGTTTTAAATAGTTGACTAATGTACTAAAATTATACTTTAATTCGCATTAAAATTCTACAACCAACATAAAACAAAGGTTAAACAAACATTTAAAACCTATCAATATAATTATTCTCTCTTTAAAATGATATGCTTTGCATGATTTACATATTTCCTACCTATAGGTATTCTTTTTGTAGAAATTTCGACTAAATTTCCCTCAATACTTTTTACCTTGTCAATAGCAATAGTATAAGACCTGTGTATTCTAATAAAGTTTGAACTAGGTAATTCTTCTGTAATTCCAGTCAATGATCTATGTACTAAATAATCGCCAATAGTTGTAAAAATTTTAATATAATCTTTTAGACTTTCTATATAAAAAATAGTTTCAAAATTAATTTTAACCAATTTTTTATCAACTTTTAAAAAGATATGTGAATCATCATTAGCCTGAACATTTACTTTTCCTTTTTTCAAATGTAAACGTTGTGTTATTTTATTAATTGATTTTAAAAACCTATTAAAAGGAATAGGTTTTACCAAATAATCTAAAACATCTAAAGTAAAGCTATCAACTGCATATTCTCTATAAGCAGTTGTAATAATAATATTGGGCTTAGATTCTAAATTCCGTACAAACTCAAGCCCATTCATTTTAGGCATATTGATATCTAAAAAAATGACGTCAATTTCATTCTCTTCTATTGTAGACAACGCATTTAAAGGATTTTTATAAGATGCTACAAGTTCAAAATTTTGAAACTCCAACAGATATTTTTCAATAACTTGAATTGCCAGAGGCTCATCATCAATAATGATACATTTAATTTTCACACATTTAAATTTTATATATTATTTAAGCAAATTTAAAATTTCTTAATCATCAATTACAGGAATTGTTAATTCTACAATATACTTATTTTCTACAATATTTGTTTTGAGTCTAAATTCATCTAGATATAATAACTGTAATCTTCTTTTTACATTTTCAATACCAATGCCATGTTCTGCAACTACATTAGCTATATTACTGAAATTATTTTCAACATAAAAAACCATCCAATTATCTTCTTTATCAAACCTAATAGTTACTTTAGTATTCTTATTATTTTTTGCTCCATGCTTAAAACAATTCTCTATAAAAGGCAAAAAAAGTAATGGAGGTACATTTACATTATCAATATTACCATTTATGCTTAATTGGGATTTTATCGCATCTCCGTACCTTAATTTCTCTAATTCTAAATAACTATGAATATAATTTATTTCTTTTAATAAACTAATTTCAGGTTCTTTTACTTCATATAGTACATATTGCATTATTTCAGATAATTTTAGAATAACTTCGGGTGTCTTATCTGATTTTTCAACAGCTAAGGCATATAAATTATTCAAGGTGTTAAAAAAAAAATGTGGTTGAATTTGAGCTTTTAAAAAATTCAACTCTGAACGTGACTGAGCTTTTTGCAACTGTTCTGTTCTTTTTTTCTCAAAAACCCAGTCAGTAGTTAACTTAATTGTAGTTACTAATGCTACATCGTAAATCCCTGCTAAAAAAACGATTACAATATGATTAAAAGAATATGCTTTTTGAGGCGTACTCGATTCTGGCCAAACATTTTCGTTAATAAAATAATAAATAAGTTCTGTTCTAATAATGTAAAATACACAAAGTATTAATGTGAAATTAACAAGATAACTAACATATTTTTTTTTTAGAATAAACTTTGGAAATAAAAAATAAATATTAATATAGACTAAAATCATACTTAAAGTAAATGTAACCAAGTTTGATTTAAAAGAATACCAATAATCTTGATAATAGCTACCCCATCTTACAACATTGAATGTAAAATAGCTAAGCCAAAATATAAAATGATATTTTAACGGTATCTTATAATTTGTATTTTTAAACCTCTGTATCAATAAAATTAAAATTAGAATAATCACAAATATATATGTAAAAATTCTAATCATCTAAATTTCATAAGCACCAAAAAAACTTATCTCTCAATAAATGTCATTCATTACCAATTTATGGCTGTTAGTATATTAATTTTTATTTCAGTGCTATTTATTTATAATTTTATCATTGCATTCAATTTAATTGAAATATTAATTTTATTTTTATGCAAAAATTTGAGTTAGTTTAGAAATAAACGGAAATTATTTTTCCGTTTATTTTTTCTAAAAAATTAAACAAGCTAATACGTTACTACTTTGAATAAAAAAGACATCACATACAGTGCAGCAGGTAAATTTGAAGAAACTAGATTTGAAAAAATACATAATGTTATTTTTGACAACTCTAATGATGCTTCTATTACTGTGGCTATAGAAATTGCTGAATTGATTAAAAATAAAGCCAAAGAAAACAAAAAATGTATTTTAGGTCTAGCAACTGGATCTTCACCTATAAAAGTTTATGAAGAATTGGTTAGAATGCATAAGGAAGAAGGTTTAAGTTTCTCAAATGTAATTACGTTTAACTTAGACGAATATTTCCCAATGGGAAAAGACAACCTACAAAGTTATCATTACTTTATGCATGAGCACCTTTTTAATCATGTAGATATTTTACCTGAAAATATTCATGTGCCAAATGGTACTATCGGTAAAGATGAAGTCTATCAATATTGTATAGATTACGAAATGAAAATTAAAGACGCTGGTGGTTTAGACTTTCAATTATTAGGTATTGGCAGAACAGGTCACGTAGGCTTTAATGAGCCTGGATCACACTACAATTCTGGCACAAGAAGTATTACACTAGACCATATTACCAGAGTTGATGCCGCACCTGCTTTTTTAGGAATTGACAATGTACCACGCAAGGCAATTACTATGGGTATTGGCACAATTAGAAGAGCCAAAAGAATAGTTTTATTAGCATGGGGTATCAACAAATCACAAATTATTAAAGAAACGATTGAAGGTGAAATCTCTTCCGATGTCCCTGCTACTTATCTCCAAACACATGAAAACACCACTTTTGTTCTTGATAATGAAGCATCACTAGATTTGACAAGGGTTAAAACTCCTTGGCTAGTAACCTCTTGTATTTGGACAAAAGATTTAAAAAGAAAAGCTGTAGTTTGGCTAAGTGAGCTACTCAATAAATCAATCTTAAAATTAACAGATAAAGACTATAATAATAACGGAATGTCAGGTCTTATTGCTGAAGAAGGTTCTGTTTATGATTTAAACATAAAAATGTTTAATGTACTACAGCACAGTATTACTGGATGGCCTGGTGGTAAACCTAATGCCGATGACACCAACAGACCTGAACGTGCAAATCCTGCAAAAAAACGTGTGATTATTTTCAGTCCACATCCTGATGATGATGTAATTTCTATGGGTGGTACTTTTGACAGATTGGTTGAACAAGGACATGAAGTACATATTGCCTACCAAACTTCAGGAAATATTGCAGTTTCAGATGACGAAGCTTTGAAGTTTGCTGAAGTCAGTGAAACCTTATGTGATTCAGATAATGTCAAAAATATTATTAAAGATATTTACAATAAAAAAGAGCATAGCAATGACACCTTAGAAGTACGGAAATTAAAAGGATTAATTAGAAGAAGTGAATCTTTGGCTGCTACACGTTACTTAGATGTACCTGATGAAAACGTACATTTTTTAAACTTACCATTTTATGAAACAGGAACTGTAAAAAAGAACAAATTATCTGATGTAGATATTAAAATCATGACTACTTTAATAGATGATATCAAACCTCATCAAATATATGCCGCTGGAGATTTAGCAGATCCGCACGGCACACATGAAGTTTGTTTAAACGCCTTATTTGAAGCCTTGAAACAACTAAAATCAAATTCATATATGGATGATTGCTGGGTTTGGCTCTACAGAGGAGCATGGCATGAATGGGAAACCTACGAAATTGAAATGGCTGTACCTATGAGCCCTGATCAAGTGATGAAAAAACGACATGCTATTTTTTACCATCAATCACAAAAGGATGGTGTAATGTTTCAAGGAGATGACTCTAGAGAGTTTTGGATGAGAGTAGAAGATAGAAACAGGCTTACAGCTCAACGATACAATAGCTTAGGATTAGCCGATTACGCTGCTATTGAAGCCTTTAAACGTTATCACTTTTAGCCTCACTGAGGCTTTTTTCATAAATCGTTTAACTAAATACAGAACTCATGAAAACAAAACTTATACTTCTTGTCATTTTTTTAATGGCTCAAGTAAACGCAACAGCACAACACAGTATTATTCCAATTCCTGTTAACTATACTGCAACAGACGCTTCATTCACATTTCAAAACGAACTATCTCTTAATAGTAAAATAAAAGATACTCAAACAACAACATACATCAATCTATTACGTGATTTTCTTAGTACAAAAGGAATACACCTTATTGACAAAAAAGCTAAAAAGAATTGTATCAAAATTTCACTAAACAAAAAAGCTGATGCTCAACTTAGAGATGAAGGGTACACTCTTGAAGTTACCAAAGACAACATTATACTTTCTGCAAATAAAGCCGCAGGTATTTTTAATGGAATTCAAACCTTAAAGCAATTGTTTCCTATAGAGAAAACAGATACCATAACTATAGCAGGTTGTGCCATTAAAGATTACCCTAGGTTTAAATGGAGAGGCTTAATGCTAGATGTAAGTCGTCATTTCTTTACTGTTGATGAAGTAAAAGCTTATATCAATCAAATGTCTGTATACAAACTCAATGTTTTACATTGGCATTTAACTGATGATCAAGGCTGGAGGATTGAAATCAAGGCATTACCAAAACTTACAGAAATAGGTGCATGGAGAGTGGAAAGACATGGGCGTTTTGGTAAAGACAGGACAGCTCCAAAACCAAATGAAAAAGCTACTTATGGTGGTTTTTATACTCAAGAACAAATTAAAGACATTGTTAGCTATGCACAAAATAGAAATATCACTATTGTACCAGAAATTGATATGCCTGGCCATAGCATGGCTGCTTTAGCTGCCTACCCAGAACTTTCAGTTAAAAAAGAACCTAAATATGTAGCTCCAGGTACAAAATTTTCTGAATGGTATGGTGGAGGAAAATTTAAAATGCTAATAGAAAACACCTTAAACCCAACTGATGAAAAAGTATACGAGTTTATAGACAAAGTGTTTACCGAAGTAGCAGAATTATTTCCAGGTGAATATATACATATGGGAGGTGATGAAGCCTATCATGGGTATTGGGATGAAAACGTAGCTGTTCAAAAATTTATGAAAAAGCATAAAATTAAAGATAGTCATGAACTTCAGAGTTACTTTGTAAAGCGTGTAGAAAAGATTATCAGCAGCAAAGGGAAAAAAACCATTGGGTGGGATGAAATTTTAGATGGTGGTCTAGCAGATGGTGCAGCAGTAATGAGCTGGAGAGGAATGAAAGGTGGTATTGCAGCTGCCAAAATGAAACATGAAGTAGTCATGTCTCCAACAACCTTTGCTTATATAGACTATATGCAAGGAGACGAAACTGTTGAAAATAAAATCTACTCTAGCTTAAGCCTAGAAAAAACATATACATTTGAACCTGTACCTGAAGGTGTTGACGCTAAATATATTTTGGGAGGACAGGCTAATTTATGGACAGAAGCTGTACCAACAATGCCTTTTGCTTTTTACATGACCTACCCTAGAGCATTTGCTATTTCAGAATCTGTTTGGAGTCCTGCAAGTTCTAAAAATTGGGATAACTTTGTTACACGTACACAAATACATTTTGATCAATTTGATGCTTCTAAAACCAATATTAGCAAAGCTGTGCTAGACCCAATTGTATATGTATATAAAAAGGATGACAAATTGATGTGCAAACTAAAAAATTCAATTCCAAATTCAGAAATTTACTATACGATTAACAATACCTATCCCGTACAATTTGGCACAAAATATACTGAAGCCTTTGAAATTCCTGAAGGAGATTTAAAACTAAGAGCACAAACTTTTATTAATGAAAAGCCAATAGGTAGAGCATTGATTATTGATAGAACTATTTTAGAAAAAAGAGTCGACAAAAAACCTTTTAGCTTAGATTAAGCTATAGAGAAGTTTGTTAAGTTAACAAAAAACAAACTATTTTCACCCAACATAAAGATTAAATATGATTGTAAAAAAAATAATTTTTAAATCAACTACCATAATCATAATCAGCATACTTATAAATTCTTGTAAATCTCTTGATCTTAAAAACACAAGTAGAGACTTTACACAAGAACACCTATTCACCAAAGGTATTGAAGGCCCTGCAGTAGACAGTAAAGGCAACCTCTTTGCTGTTAATTTCCATAATGAAGGAACTATAGGTAAAGTAGATACTAAAGGAAAACTCTCTTTATTTGCAACCTTACCAGAAGGAAGTATTGGTAATGGAATTCGTTTTGACAAATTAGATAACATGTATATAGCCGACTATGCTAAACATAACATCTTAATGATTAGTAAAGGGGCTACTAAAGCGGTTGTCTATGCTCATGATTCTACCCTAAATCAGCCCAATGATATTGCTATTGCCCCTAATGGAATGCTTTACGCTAGCGACCCTAATTGGAAAACATCTACAGGTAACATCTGGTTAATTAAGAATAATACCTTTATCCTTTTAGAAAAAAATATGGGGACTACCAATGGTATTGAAGTAAACCCTGATGGAAAAAAACTCTATGTTAACGAATCTGTACAGGGTAATGTTTGGGTATATGATATTTTAGCCGATGGAACAGTAGCCAATAAAAAGTTATTTATAAAATTTCCAAATTTCGGTATGGACGGTATGCGGTGTGACGAAAAAGGCAATTTGTATATTTGTAGATATGGTAAAGGGACTGTAGTTGTTTTATCACCAAAAGGCACTCTAATTAGAGAAATAACACTAAAAGGTAAAGACCCTACTAATATTGCTTTTGGAGGAAAAGACCGTAAACAATGCTTTATAACCATGCAAGACAGAGGTAGTTTTGAAACATTTCAATCGGAATTCTCAGGAAGATAAAATTTTATTTTTATGCCTATAATACCCATTTAAACATAATCTCAATTTACTTTGAGTTCTCTGGTAAATTTGTTGAAACACCATTATTTGGGTGAGTGTAACATTCATATTTTTTGGTGTAGATTTACCTCTTACCCAAATCAATACCATCCTCATCTAGTGAAACTATATTTTAGCTCTATCAGGCTATCGTTTACCTGATTTTACTTTCTCTAACTTCAATAAAAAATTTCTTGAAACCAACTATTCCCGAGGCAAGCCATAAGGGTATTTCGCTAGTTTCATACCCAGTCAAGCTGGGCACAAGCTTTGACCTTAGGGTCAAAAATAAAAAATTGGTATTTTAAAATCCCTTCTTCCGCCGAAATGGCTACATGAAGGAGTGGCAGAGCCTAGAGAAATTCTTTTCAATTAATGAACCAAGTTAAATCTCTATTTCAAAGTATTTATAGCAAAATCAAATGATATCTAGTATAAACATAATCTTTTATTTAATTTTAATATATTTTTCTACAACATATCGTTTTATATTTTTTTCTTTAATTTCTTCAACACCATATTGTATTAATGAGTCTTTTGTTATTTTTACAGTAAAAGGAAAATTTTTACCCCTGTAATCATCCCAATCACAATGGGTTAGTTTTTCGGTATAAATACTACCTTTTAATGTATACGTCCCTCCTGCTCCATAAAAAGTTATAGGTTTTTGGTATGTTTGACTTAAAAATGAAAAATGTGTTTCATTAATAATCTTAATAAAATCTGACTTTGAAACATCTCTAACTGTTAATGAATCATTCTCTTTAACTTCACCATAGACTAATTTCCAAGTTCCTACAATACCCTTTTCAGGTTTTTGAGTTGCCTCATTGCTATTTGTACATCCTATAATAGTAAAAGCAAGAAATATTATTATTGTTGATTTTTCCATTTGATGTAGATTCTTTTAGTATAGTTTCCCTAAAACTAACCTTAGAAAATCAATTTTTAAAACTTATTATATTAACGACATGATATTGATGATAGATAGCATTATTCAGTCAGAAATTACTTGTATCTTTAAATACTGACAACAATTAAAATCTTATAATGCTATCGCATTCTACATTTTTTTATTTATACAACATCCTTAAAAGCAAGCTTTAGGATGTTGTATAAATAAAAAAATCCGCACTAGTGTGCGGATTTTTCGATTGATGTGGGCAATGAGGGATTCGAACCCCCGACCCCCTCGGTGTAAACGAGGTGCTCTGAACCAACTGAGCTAATTGCCCTAAATGGGATGCAAATATAAATTAGTTTTTAATTCTGACAAAGGTTTTTTGATAAAACTATTTATTTCTATTTAGCAACGCTGTGAGTTCTCTGTGTAACTCATTGAAACAGGAAACAATGAGACCTAACAGGTTTTAAAAACCTGTTAGGTCTTTAGACTCAAACCACTCCGAACACGTTTGTGACGTGCCTACTCCTCCTTAAAAAGGAAGAAAATAATTCTTAATAAAAAATTTATGAAAATAGGATTATATAACGCAACAGATATAATACCATTTTAAGAAAGTTACAGTCATTTCTTTTCTTAGCTAAAAGCTGTTTAGTATGTTCTTTTTTGAATTCTTTTAATGCTTTTTGGGTACGCTCGTCAATTAAGTTTACTAATTGTTTTTTTGATATTTTTTTCATCTTATCTCATTATTTTGAGACAAAAATGTAAAGTGTTTTTGGTGGTCTAAAAAGTGTTTTTAGTGTTTTCTGTGTTGCTCAGTCGTAGTTGTAAAATACTTGTATAAATTGCTTTTTTGTAAATTATTTTCATCAAAATTAACGTCTTCAAAAATTGAAATATTATTTTTTGCAAACCTCAATAAATTAATCTCAATACCTTTGCCCTCTGCATGGAATATTCTATTTAAGACCCATCCAAATCGTTTTTTATTAACTCTACCAACTTTTATTTTATTCTCTAATACTGGAAACGTTCCTTTTTCAAAATAACAATCAAGTGCAGTAACTAAATTTTTGTAATGTTTTTCTTTTAAAATTTCTTGTTCTTTAAATTCAAATAACCAATCTTCTATTGTGGAAACTGTTAAGTTGTTTTCTCCTTCACTTGGTGATTTGGTTGAGGTTTTATTATTTTCAGTAGGTTTTTGAGGTTCATTAAAATTATTCCTACAATAAGCAATTATATTAGATAATAGTTTTTTAAATTCTTCGTGTATTTGAATATTTTCAACTTCAATTAAGTTATCTATTACGTGGTTTTTAAAGGTGTTTTGCTCTTTTCTATTTAGATTCTCAAAAATATATTTACAGTCTAATGCGTGCTTATTGAAAATATCACTCATTTCATCGTATTGATAAATTGGGTAAATTTTTGGGGTAAATTTTAAATGTTTAAAATTTTGATATTGAATATAATACTGTTTTGAGTCTTCTTTTAATCTTAGACTAGGGTAAAATGATTTTAAAGTATTTCTAATTTCTATACATTTAGCATTAATACTTGCAAGTGTATAATGTTTATTTGTGTTAAGTAAAAGTTCTTTTTTATCTTCTTTAGTTATGCAATAATGAAATTCAATTTTTGAAATATAAATAGCATAAAAATCTATCCAACTATTAAATAAAGGTTCTTTTATTGTAAACGGATTTTCTAATTTCTTACATTCAAGTTTTTTTAAATCATCATTCCATAAATTGTTTATTCTTATGCATAAATTATTCATGCTTTCTAAAGAAGCTAAATTTTCTATTTTAGTTTTAGTTAAATAGGTTTCTAACTGGTAAAAATCTAACAACTTACATTTATTTTCATTAATGAAATAATTGTAAATCATATCTCCACGCTCTACATCTTTTTTAATTAAACGCTCTATTTCGTATAATTGATAGCTTAGAATATTAATTATATTGTATTTTGTTTCTTTTCCCACATTTTATTATTTTTAAAACCCTATCCATTTACGTTCTTTGTGTTTGGTTTCTTGTTTGTCTTTTTTAAGTAGGTAGTTAATAGCCTCATAAACATCTTTAAACTGTTTTCTTTAAGCAACGCTGCTCGTTCTCTGTGTAACTCAGTGAAATAGTTCACAAACCAAGATTTAAACCACCTCTGCCACCACAAATGTACTGCCACCTACAAAAATAAAATCTGTTTTTTTTGCATTCTTTTCAGCAGCTACTAAAGCTTTATTGACTGATGGATAAATAGCTCCAAGCAGTTCATATTCTTTAGCTTTTTTTTGTAACACA